>Ga0111539_10008211_pt1 | contig 13285 bp, 10 predicted proteins | sample RhiMethybrSRZTD1_FD_79667 | JGI IMG/M metagenome (GOLD analysis project Ga0111539, IMG submission 79667) | Populus rhizosphere microbial communities from Tennessee, USA - Rhizosphere MetaG P. TD hybrid SRZTD1 (version 2) (version 2) | ecosystem: Host-associated > Plants > Roots > Rhizosphere >...
ACCGGCACAGCGACCAGGTTCCACCCGGGATCGGTCCAGCGCGTCAGATCCGTGAGCTCGCCGAGCGCCATCGAATCGAGCCGGAGCACGGGAACGACGATCGGCAGCCCGGTGGCGGCCACGCGACCCGCCACACCGAACCCGTGGCGCGGCCGGAACGCGCTCGTTTCGATCCCGTGCGCGGCCTCCACGACCAAGGTGCCGCCCTCGCGGCCCGAGACGAGCAGGACGGATCGCGCCGCGCCCAGCGTGCGCTCGAGAACCTTCAGCGCCGCTGCCAGACGCGCACCGCTCGCGCCGCCGCGAGCGAGCTCCCGGCCGACCTCCGCCACGGCGATCAGGAGCTCCGGCGCCGGACCCTTGGACGCCGCGGTCTGGCGAGCAGAGCCACTCTTCATCGAACACCCAGCGTGGCCCGGAGCGCCTTGCGCCAACGTTTCCGGCCTGTAACGGGGCGGAAACATGGGGCTAAACAGGGGGCTCCCTTGACGAATCGCGGATTACGACGGAGCCTCCCGGCCCATGAAGTCGGCAGTTCTGGCCGGTTTGGCCCTCGCGGTCGTCGGTTGTGCGAAACATCCCCCGGAGCTGAAGCGCGTCGAGCAGCTGGACGCGGAGTGCGGCGGGAAGGGGGTCGCCTACACGTACGCGATTTCCACCGGCACCACGATCATCGACAAGGCAGCCAAAGTCGGCTGCTACCCCCCTATCGGCGCTTGGACGGACGAGAGCGACGCCAACAAGGGCGGATCGCGGAAGATGCTTTTCGAGCTCCGCGAAAAAGAAAAAACAACGATGCTCTGCTGCAAGAACTGAGCCCGCGAAGACTCGTGAGTCTTGGAAGACAAGATCACGATCGGCACGGGCAGGAGCACCTCACGAAAAAAAACCGGCGAGGCCGGCGGCGCTTTGCCCACCGGACGGTTCGGCCGCGAGGCGCTTCAGGTAGATCTGAAAACAAGCCTCAGTCCGGTAGCGGGATGAACTCTTGGTCGTCGCCGGGAATCTTCGGAAAGCGGCCTTCCTTCCAGTCCCGCTTCGCCTGCTCGATGCGCTCGGAGGAGCTCGACACGAAGTTCCAGTAAATGTGGCGCGGGCCGTCGAGCGCCGCTCCGCCGAGCAGCATCACCGTTGCGGCAGTGCTCGCGTAGAGCACCGCCCGCGCCCCCTCGCGAAACACCAGCATCGTCCCTGGGGCGTGCTCGCCGCCATCGCAGCCCACGCTGCCTTCGACGACGTAAGCCGCGCGGGCAGCGTGCTCGTCGGGCAGCGGCAGGATCGCGCCGGCCTCGAGCGCCGCGCCGACGTAGAGGGTCGGAGAAAGCACGCTGACCGGTGAAGTCGCTCCGTACGCGGTGCCGGCGATCACCCTCAGCGCGGCGCCGGAGCGCTCGACGCGGGGCAGCGCGCTTTCTGGGTGATGCTCGAAGCTCGGTTCGCGCTCCTCCTCGTGCAAGGGCAGCGCGACCCAGCTCTGGATACCGTGCACACGCCCGCCGCTCCGACGCAGCGCCGGACCCGTGCGCTCGGAGTGCGCAATGCCCCGCCCCGCGATCATCCAGTTCACGTCGCAAGGCCGGATCGGCTGGGCATTCCCGAGATTGTCGCGATGCACGATTTCGCCTTCGAAAAGGTAGGTCAGGGTGGCAAGCGCGATGTGCGGGTGCGGCCGCACGTCCACGCCGTGCCCGGGCGCGAAATCAGCGGGGCCCATGTGGTCGAAAAATATGAACGGACCGACCAGCCGCCGTTTGATCGAAGGCAGCACGCGGCGAACCGTGAGCTCGCCGATGTCGCGCGGGCGCCCCTGGATAACGAGCTCGATCGCGCCCGAGCCCGACTCGCGGCACTCGGGTTCGTGATCCGGCAGATAGCTCATCTACTCGAGACCATAACCGCTCAGTACTCGGGCGCCACCCGGCGACGCTCGGCCAGCTTCGCGCCGAGCTCGAAGCTCGTACCGCGCGGGCGAACCGGCATGCCCTTGGCGTCGGCGTCCTCTTCGCAACAGTACGCGCTGGGCGAGGTCGAGAACGTGAAGCTTCCGACCTCTAGCGCGAGCGCCTCGACCGGATCGCGCACGCCCGAAAACGCCGGCGTCAGCGCGAAACGGTAAGTAGTGGTGCCGGGCCGCACGTCGAGCGAGAGCGCGGGTGTGAGCGGTTCGGCGTGATGGTCGAGCAAGGTGACGCTGACCGGCCCCACGGCGCGCGCGCTCTGAATCACGACCCGGGCCTCGACCGCACCGCCGCGCGGGCAATAAAAAATCTCGCCCGCGAACCCGAGCTCCGGTTCCGGCCGAGCCGGCGCAGCGTAGCTCGCGCGCCAGAACGCGCGGTGGCCGGTGTTTTCGCGCGCGGCAGCGTCGTCGAGGCGCCACGCGATCGGCGCGTGCAGCTCGTAAGCCTTGGCGACCGGCCCCACCATCGCCTTCGGTTGCCCGGCGGCGTCGACCACGAACACGGCGAGGCGCGGGCCCTCGGTACCGACGTAGGCCACGGCGCCGGCGTTGGTCAGCGTGAAATCGTCGGCCACTAGCGCGCTCGTCCGCGTCGCCCCGCGCTGCCGGTTCTCGAACAGGTCGAAGTACCAGCCGGTCCACTTCGGCGGCTCGCCGCTGTCACCGCCATAGCCACCTTGCGGCACGTGCTCGGCGACCATCGCCAGCCACTTTCGCTGCGCCTCGCTCGGCAGGCCCGACTTGAGCTCGGTCGCGGCGATCTCCTGGAGCAGCCGCAAGTTGCGATCGAGACCGTCGAAGCCGCCGCCCGCGACCTTGCGCACTGCAGCGACGTGAGCGACGAGCGCGTCGTACGCCGGCAGCAGCGGCTCCACGTACGCGTCCGGGATCTCGCAACCATAGGCGTCGTAGCCCTGCGCCGCCATCAGCACGAAGGTGTGACGGAGCTGCGCGTAAGCCGCGAGGCTCGAATTGAGGCGCGCGTCGGCGTGCGCCGCGCTGCGCAGAAAGCTCGGCGTGCGCCCGTCGGGCACGCCGGGCAGCGCGAGGATCGCGCGCAGCCAGCTGCCGTGAACGTCGCGGCTCTGATCGGCTTCGCGCCGCAGCTCGGCGCGTGCCGTGGCGAGCTCCGCGCGCAGCTTCGGGAAGTTCTGGAGGTCCTCGGCGAGCGCGCCGGCCGCGCGATCGTGGCCCAACGTGTGCGCGAGATCCGCCGCGCCGAGCCACTTGCGCTCTTCGATGCGATCGTGGACGAGCCGCGTCAGCGGGGCGATGTCCGGCGTGATGCGCGGCCCGAACAAGGTCGCGATCGCGGGCAGCTCACCCGCGCCTTCCGGCATGTAGTGAATGCGCGCCGTGCGCCGATGGCCGTCGCCGATGGCAGCCTTCAGCCGCTCCGGGGCGCCGGCATCCCGCGCCGAAAAGCGGCCGCCGCGCATCAGCCGCAGCAGTTCCGGAATCGAGACGTCCTCGCGGCGTCCGGCGAACGCCGCGTACGCGCTCTCGAACTGCAAAAGCTCCGTCAGCGCGCCCGAACGCTCGACGAGCTCCGCCAGCGCGAGCGCATCGCGGGCCTCACGCGGCGTCTCCGCCGGATCGGGCCGTGCGCCCGGCTGCGAGCTCCGCGACGAGCGCGAGACCAGGTTGAACTCGAGCCGCGACAGCCACATCAGCGTTTGAAAGTACGGACCCGCCTTGGGCCACGGGTAGCCCGCGGCCGCGTAGTGGCCGCGCGGCTCGAGCTGCGAAAAGTCGATCATGCGCGAGCGCCCGAACAGCTCGACTTCCTCGAGCTCGCGCCGCTGGCTTTTGCTGACCAGCGCTCGCACCTCGTCTTCGTTGCCGAACAGCGAGGGCGCCGGCGTGTCGAGCGCGGGCTCCTGGAACAGCGCGGCCGCCACGCCGAGATACACGTCGAGGTCGCGTCGCGTCGCCTCGTCGTAGCGTCCGCGCGCGTTGGCGAGCGTCTTGCGCAGCTTCTTCAGCAGCCGTTCGAGCGCTGGCTCGAGCCGCTCGCGCTCGAGCGTTTCCAGCACGAGCTCGGTGTTGCGGAACACCGCGTGAAAGATCGGATCGATGCCGACGTAGAGCGGCAGCTGCTCCTGAAAAATGTCGTGGAACGCCGCCGCGTAGCTCACGTATGCCAGCCGATCGAGCACCACGAAGCCGTTCTTGCGCAGGAGCGCGTGCTCCTCGGGCGACAGGTGCAGGTGCGCATCGATGCGGTCGAGATACTGCGGGCGTGCCGTGCCGTTCCACGGATCGCCGCGCGGCGCCGGCGCGGCGCTGCTGCCTCTCGCGAGCTGCTCGGCGCGGCGCAGATTGTCGTCCGCGATGTAGCACGCGTCTGCTCCGTTCGGCGCGCGCTGCATACTGACGCAAAAAGGTTCCGTGCACGTGCCTTCGAGCGCGAAAAATGGCGTGGCTTGTGGCAATGCCGGCATCGGATCTCCCGTGACCGGCAGCGCGCACGCCTGCTCGAGCGTCAACCTCGGAAAGGGCGCGGCGCTCGCGGCGACCGGCGGTGTGGAAGCGACCGCAGCGTCGGGCGGCGGCGTGAGTTTGGGCCGGCTCGGCGCGGAAACGCGCGGACGTTCACCCCCTGCGCAGCCGGGCGCAGCCGCCCAGAACAGCCCGAGCACTCCGGCCAGGACGGCGAAAACGCGGCGTGCCATCGATCCTCGAAGCTACATCGAAAGAGCGCTGGGATGTGTGACGTGGGATAAATGCCGAGCATGTTTTTGGCCGTGTTCCTCGCCTTCGCCCTGCTCGGATGCGCCAGCGCGGGCCATCCCGTCGAACCGGCTCCGTCGTCCGCGCCGGCTGCTCCTACGACTCCGGCCGTTCCGACGACCATGAGCACTGCGAGCGCGCCGAGCTCGACCCCGTCCGGCCAAGAACCAGCGCCGCTGCGCGCTGGAACCGACGGCGGCTACTCTCCGAACAACGGCGAGCGCGCCGCGACCGCGTGCACGACAGACACGATCCGGCGCACGCTCGAGCAAGTCGTCGCGCAATGTCGACGCGCTGGCTCCTCGCTGTGCGGCGAGATCAAAGTGCGCTCGAGCCCGGATGGTAGGAGCGTGCAGGTGACGCTCGACGTCACGAAGGACAGCTTCGACGACAGCTTCAGCCGCTGCGTAACGTCTCGCCTCGACGCGGTCGCCTGGCGCTGCACACTGCCAGGCAGCGACACGACGCTCGACCTCGGCTGCGAGCTGTGATCAGGGTGCCGAGCTTCCCGCGTCTGCCGCTTCCGGGCCGGCCGCGGGCGGCGGCTCGACGGGCACAGTGGCCGGGGGTGGCGGCGCGGCCGGCGGGGGCGCAGCCGTCGGTGGTGGCGGATACGGGTACGGATACGGCGGAGGGGCGTACACCGGTCGAAAGCGCTCGCGTTGCCACTCTGCTTTCGCGTCGTCGCAGTCAGAAGTGGTCCGGTAGCCGTACAGGGCCGAAAGCGCGAACAGCGCGGTCAACGCGACGCCGAGCGTGATGTCGTCGCCTCGCGTGATCTCCGCGTCTGCGTAGTCGGCGTTACTCGCATCGATCGCAACGCCGGTACGATAGAGCTCGTAGCCGGCAATGACGGTGTCGACAATCGGCGCCGCGCGACTCGTCGAACACTCCGGCGCTGGTGGAGGCCGGTGGCGCGGCGGCGGCTCGGGCTCGGACGCGAAGACGAACGAGCAACCCGTCGCCAGCGTCGGGAGCACGCACGCGGCTACCCTTCGCAAGCCCCTCATGCGCGCACCGAACCACGATCCGCGCGCGATCGCAACAGGGGCGCGGCGCTACTCGGCGGGCAGCGGGAGCAGCCCCGCGACGTCGACGCGACCGTGCTTGTCTTCGTGGAGACGGCGCTCGACTTCGGCCGCGACGGCGTTGCCCGGATCGAGCAGCCGCAGATCTTCGACCATCGCAGCCGCGCCCAGCCGATCGCCGAGCATCGCCAGCAGCACGGCCTGCTCGCTCGCACGCACGCCGAGCACCGACAGGGTGGCGGCATCGCCGTACGTCGGCTGCTTCGCTTCTGCGAGCACCCGTCGAAAAGCCGCCCGGCCGCGTTTCAACGCCGCCATGCGGTCCGATCGGCCGAGGGCGTGGGGCGAGAAACGCAGCCACAACGGCTGCGGCACCAGGTGATCGAAGCAACGCTTTTCCCAGCTCGGGTCGAACTCGACGAACAGCGGGCGCGCATCGGCCAGCGTCGACAACGCGTACTCGCTCGGTTGCCCGTTGATTGCCAGCTCGCGTACCAGCGGAGCGAGCCCCGGCTCGAGCTCCAGCAAGCGCGCCGTCACCGAGCCGCGTTCGAGCAGCGGCAGCGGCGCGGCAACGACGTCTGGACGCTCGCCGCGCACCACCCAATCGGCCCACAGCCGCCAGGCCACCGCTTCCGAGCGAACCAGGAGCAGGCTGCGCGGCGGCAAGCTGCCGAGCGCCTCGTCGGTCCACACTTCCGCAGCGTGCTGGGCCCGTCGATCGGCGAGGAACGACGAGTCTTCCCCGGTGACGAGCACCAGCGTGAAGTTGAAGACGACGAGCATCACGCTCGCCGCGCGCGCAAACGGCAGCCGTGCGCCGCGCAAGGCGATCGCCGCGGTGTGCAGCCCCAGCGCGCCTGCGATCGACAGCGCACTCACGGCCAGGAGCCGCACCGCGGCGAGCGGGTCGGTCGTCAGCAGGCCGGCACGGCTGGCGGGAAAAGCCAGATCCGCGACCACGAACAGCACCAGCGGCACCGCGATCCAGCGCGTCCTCTTGTTCCAGACTCCGAACACCGCGCCGCCGACCGCGAAGGCCACGGAAAGCACGCCGATCTCGCGCAGCCAGGCCGAAATCGCATCGGTGCGGACCGCCGCCGCGTCGAGCGGGACGGCGTCGGCCGCGGAGAGGCCGTAGCCGAGGTGAACCCAGGCGTGCTCGGCGAACGGCCGCACCGCGTAGGGTACGAGGCACAACGCAGCCAGTGCCAGCGCGCCCGCGCCGAACGCCAGCAGTGAACGATTGTCGGGTACGTCGCGCAGGGCAGCCAGTTGCGCGCCCAGCCCGGCGAACAAAACGAGGCCGGCGGCGTGGCTCTCGAGTGCGGCGAGAGCGGTCAGCGCGCCGAAGCCGATGAAGGCGCGCAAATCGCGCCCCACACGCACGGCACGCACCAGGAGGCCGGCGAGCGCGAGGGCGGCGGCCAGCGTCGCACCGCCGGCGATCGTGCCTTCGAGCTGCCACGTCGGCGAAAGAGTCGCAGTCAGCGCGGCAGACAGGGCGAGCGCCGGAGTCAGACGCGGCGTCACGGCGTTGGCTTCAAGCGCACGCCTCGTCAAGAAATAGATGAACCACGCGCTCAGCGACAGGCCGACGGCGCTGACGAGCGAAGCGCGGAGCAGCCGCCCGCCGATCGGCAGCAGCGCCGCGAGCTGCATCAGTACCGTCGATGGCATGCCCTCGCCACCGAAGGGCACCAAACCGAGTCCGCGCACCACCGCCAGGTCGTCGCGCCACTGCGTCGAGGGGCTCGCCCGCATCAACGTCAAACCGAGGGGGATCGCCAGCGCGAGCCAGGCGCACGTCGCGTCGAGCCAGTGGCGCGGCGGGGGCGGGAGCTCGTTCAGGTCGTCCGGCGGGGACATCGGCACCGGCTACCGGTGCCACGCTTCGGCGTTTTCTGCCCAATTTCCGGAGACTTCGCGCTCAAGGACCCAAGACCCATTCCGGGATTCGATACAGCTCGACCGGCAAAACAGCGGCGGCTTCGCAGCCGGGCCCGTAACGAGTCTCCTCGTCCCAAACACCGTCCACGACGGGCGCGTCGAAGGCTTCCGTGCCGTCCTGCTGGTGCAACGTGAGCCTCCCGTCGCCGTCGAAAGTCCACTGCGTCCTGAGGTCGGCCGTGCCGTCGATCACCGACACAAATCCCCCACCGTCGATGTCGAGGCGGGTCGGCCGCCCAGCTTCATCGCGTGTGACGACCTCGCGCCGGCTCGGCCCGGTTCCTCCGTCGTCGTACTGGCGCTCCATTGCGAGCGAACCCTGGTAGAGCGTCTTGGTGAAGGACTCGAAGACCCGACCGGCACTCTCCTCGCGCCAGCGTTCCGTCAATTCACTGGGTTCACGGCTGTACGTGCGCACGACGCGCCTGCCCGCATGGTACGAGAGCTCGCTCTCGAGCAAGAGCCGGGCGTCGTCGTAGCGGTTCGTCTGGTCGAAGCTGTTCTCGGGACTCTCCAGCCCTTCCCACTCGTAAACGAAGGTGACGAGCGTGTGATGCTCGTCGTACGTCATCTGATGGCGCCACTGGTGGTCGAGCTGCCCGTACTCGACGACCAGCAAGTTCTCGTCGAGCTTCCAGTACAGGTTGCCTTGCTCGAGGGTGCGGCTGGGAGCGTCCCAACGCGCGGTGGTCGTGTTGCCCGTCCCGTCCGTCATCGTGCACGAAGCGCTGTTCTCGAGAAACCGCGCGGGGTCGATGGGTACGACCGAACCACCTCCCGAGCCGGGCTCGTCCGCCGCGCTGCTGCAGCCGATGGAGCCCAGGAGCGCGAACCCAGCCGCCATCAAAACGCCACCCTCGAAACCGCCGAATCTCCCCATGACACGCCTCCCCTGTAATACACTCCAGCGTAGCTCGGCGATTTCCGCCCCGCAAATCGGGGTTTTGGCGCGCACCCGCCCGATGGAATAAAAGGACCGTCCCCCACCCGGAAGGACGACCGTGGCCCGCTTCATCGACGAGCTCAAAAGAACCCACGACTGCAACGCGCTCCGCGCCTCCGACATCGGTACCGAAGTGGTGCTGTTCGGCTGGGTGGCCAATCGCCGCGACCACGGCAATCTGATCTTCGTCGATCTGCGCGACCGCGAGGGCATCACCCAGGTCGTCTTCGATCCCGACTTCTCGAAAGAAGCGCACGCGCTGGCCGAGCAGGTGCGCTCGGAGTGGGTGATCGGTATCCGCGGCAAAGTGCGGTCGCGCGGCGAGCAGTTCAGCAAGAAAGAGGGCCGCACGATCAGCGCGGCCAACCCGAACCTGGCTTCGGGCGAGATCGAGGTCGAAGTGCTCGAGGCGACGGTCTTCAACAAGAGCGAGACGCCGCCGTTCGAGATCACGGACAACAGCGACACGCGCGAGGAAGTGCGGCTCGAGTACCGCTATCTCGATCTGCGGCGAGCGCCGCTGCAGCGCGCGCTCAAGCTGCGCCATCGCGTGAACCAGGTGACGCGCAGCACGCTGAGCGAGCTCGGCTTCCTCGAGATCGAGACGCCGTTTTTGGTCAAGTACACGCCCGGTGGCGCCAGAAACTTCATCGTCCCCGCGCGGCTCAACCGCGGAAAGTTCTACGCGCTCGCCGAGAGCCCGCAGCTTTTCAAGCAGCTTTTCATGGTGGCGGGCTACGAAAAGTACTTCCAAATCGTGCGCTGTTTCCGCGACGAAGCGCTGCGGCTCGATCGGCAGCCCGAGTTCACGCAGATCGACATCGAGATGAGCTTCTGCAACCAGGACGACGTGTTCGCGACCGTCGAGAAGCTGGTGTTCGCGATCTGGAAAGCCGGACTCGACGTCGATCTCAAGGCGCACTACCCGAGCGGTCATTTTCCGCGCCTCGGTTTCGAAGAGGCGATGCGCGACTACGGCAACGACAAGCCGGACCTCCGCTTCGCGATGAAACACGTCGACCTGACGGAGCTGGTCGTGGCCCACGGCGGCGGTGGGATTCCGTTCTGGCAGCCGCTGGCCGAGAAATTCAAGAGCGGCGCGTATCGCGCCGATCTGCCCGCGGAGATCGTCAAGGCGCTACTGGTGCCGGCGAGCGCCAATTTCTCGCGCGCCGACGGCGACAAGCTCGAGCAGAGCGCGAAGAGCATGGGCGCCGCGGGCCTGGCGCGCGCCAAACTCGGCCCGGACGGCAGCTGGACGCAGTCGCCACTTGCCAAGAGCGTGACCCCGGAGCTGCGGGAAGCGATCAACGCGGCGCTCGGCGCCAAGGAAGGCGACCTGATCCTTTTCCAGTCCGGGAAAACCGCGCTCGTTCACACCGTGCTGGCGAACCTGCGCGTGCAGCTCGCGAAAAAGCTCGGGCTCATCCCCGAGGTCGGCGCGGGCGGCCAGTGGAAGTTCGCGTGGGTCGTCGACCCGCCGCTCTTCGAGTACGACGACGAGAGGAAGGCGTGGGTGGCCGCTCACCACGCGTTCACGCGCCCGCACGACGAGCACGTCGACTCGATCGAAAAAGATCCCGGCAAGGTCCTCTGCTACCGCTACGACCTCGTGCTCAACGGCTTCGAGATCGCCGGTGGATCGATCCGTTTGCACGACCCGGTGGTCCAGCAACGCGTGTTCGCGGCGCTCGGCATCGACGCCGCGCAGGCCGAGGAAAAATTCGGCTTCCTGCTCAAGGCGCTGCGCTTCGGCGCACCGCCCCACGGCGGTATCGCGCTCGGCATGGACCGGATCGCGATGCTGCTCGCGGGCACGGAGAGCATCCGCGACGTGATCGCGTTCCCGAAGACGCAGAAGGGCACCGATCTGATGAGCGACGCGCCGAATCCGGTCGACCCGGCCCAGCTCGCCGAGCTCTTCATCCGCGTGGTGGAAGAGAGCTGAGTAAAAGTGGCTGTTCTGGCTGGCGCCGATGCTCGGTGCCGCCGCGGGCAGCCTCGTGTACCGCGGCCTCGGGGGGTGACTCCAAACGGGCCGCCGAACGCCGGGCCGGCGCTAGCGGGATTTCTTCTTCGGCCGCGCGCCCGGCTTTTTGACCCCGAGCGACATCGGAATGACCCAACCACGGCGCTCGAGCTCGCTGAACACGGGCGGCTCGGTGGGCACCAGGGCGGGGCGCTGGCCCGGTTTCGTGCGCTGCCTGCTGTGCGTATGACCCTTCATGATGACGGAAGCATGCGGCCTTCCAGGGCCGCCCACAAGCTTCCGGGACGCGAGGGCTTGACGGACCCGCTCGGCCGAGGAGACGATCGCGTTTCTCCGCATGGGCGCTCGCGTGCTGGTGGTCGACGACAGTCCGACGATCCGCCGCGTCGTCGCGACCATTCTCGAACGCCGCTCCTTCGAGCCGGTCGTCGCCGAGGACGGGCAGGACGCGCTCGACAAGCTCGCCGAAGGCAGGGTCGATCTGATCCTGCTCGACTTCGTGATGCCGCGCATGAACGGCTACCAGTTCTGCCGTGAGCTGCGCTCGCATCCGGAGCACAAGGCGCTGCCGGTCGTGCTGATGAGCGCGAAGGGCGACAAGATCCGCGGCCAGTTCGTGCAGCAGACCGGCGCGGTCGACGCGATCACCAAACCCTTCGACGCGCGCGGTCTGGTGGCGGTGATCGAGGGTGCGCTGAAAAAGCACGAGGAGGGCCGTTCACGGCCGGTGCCCGACGTGGGGACGATGCCGGAGGAAGACGCGATCGTCGAAAGCATCCGTCCCCCTCCGGTAAACTTCAGCGCCGATCCCGGCCTGTACAAGCAGCAAGCTTCTCACGAATTCGCGGGCGCGCTCACCAAGCTGCTCGTGCCGGAGCTCACCAAGGTGCGCGGCGTGCAAAAGGAAGCAGCCGAACGGCTCGGGGAAGCGATCCAGCGCGCGATGACTCCGGACGCGATGAACGCGCTCGGGCTGGTGCTGCGCACCTTGGATTTCGGCCAGGACTCGCGCGAGGTTTTGTCGGGGGACATCGCGGTGATCTCGATCGCGGAGATCCTCCAGCTCTTGCAGCTTCAGCGCCAGAGCGGGGCACTGATGATCTCGACCCGCAACCGCGAAATCACGATGTACGTACGCGAAGGGTCGATCGATCTCGCCACGGTGCACGGCTTGCGCGACGAGTTTTTGATCGGGCGCTATTTGATCGAGCTCGGCACGGTGACCCGCAACGAGCTCAACACCGTGATCAAGAATCGCGCCGGCTCGAAGCGCCTGCTCGGCGAGATGCTGATCAATCTCGGCATGATCGGCGACAAGGAGGTCGAGCAAGCGCTGATCCGCCAGACGTCCGAGCTGGTCTACGAAGTCGTCCGCTGGAAAAACGGGCGCTTCACCTTCACCGCCGGAGCCACGTCGCCCGCGGCGACCAAGGCCAAGCTGGGCCTGGCGAGCGGGGCGCTGGTGATGGAGGGCTTTCGCCGCGTCGACGAGTGGCGACTGATGGAGGGAAGCTTCGACTTCGAGGAGGTGCTGCTTCGCGATCAGGTCGCGATCGCCCGCACCGTCGACGACACCAAGCTCACCAAGATGGAGCGCGAGGTGCTGGCAGCGATCGACGGCCAGCGCACGGTGCGCGAGATCGTCGATCACATGGCGGGGAGCTCGTTCGAGGTCTGCAAGATCGTCTATCAATTCCTGAATTCACGCCTGGTGCGGCGGCAGGCAGCCTGATGACGGATCTGCCGATTGCCCCGGATGCGGCGCCCGGGCTCACGCGCACCGCGGGCGTGGTGGTCGAGTTCGAAAGCCGGCTCTACTTCGTGCCGGCGCGCGTGGCGGAGCGCATCGTGGCAAAACCCGTGGTTTCGCGGGTCCCGGGCAGCGAGTTCGGCATCGCGCTGGTCAATGGCCGCGTGACGAGCGTGATCGACGTCGCAGAGGGCGGTAACGACCTTTTGGTTTGTGACATCGAGGGCGAGGCTCTCGCGCTATCCGGCCTGAAGGTCTACGGCTGTGGATTTTACCCGAGCCGCGGCAACGGGATCGCGCTCGGTGACGAGCTCGTGCCCGAGCTGGAAGTGACCGCACTGATTCACCGGCGGCGCGCGAGGGAGCGATGAGCGTCACCGATCGACTGTTCGACAGCCTGCGCCACGCGGTGCGGGGTGCGCGCGTGGCCGCCGGTACGGCAAAAACCACGCTCGACGAAGCAGCGCTGTTCAGCCAGCACGAACGCGCGAACGTGGCCACCGCGCAGTCGCTGCGCACCGCTCAGGCGGCGGGAGCCACGGCTGCCCAGCAACGCAGCGCGCTCGAAGCCGCCGCCGATCATGCACGGCTCCTGGTTTCGCGGGGCCGCGACATGCGTGGCTCGGCCCACCAGGTCCGCGACGCGCTCGAACGCGCCAAGCTGGTCGCGCTCAACACCGGGCTGGAAGGCGCGCGCCTCGGCGAACCGGCCGGCAAGGCGATGGTCGCCGCGGCCGACGAATTGCGCTCGGTGATCGGGCGCGCGCTGGCCGCGCTCGAAGAGCACCTCTCCCTTTTGTCTCAGATCGAGCGGGAGCGGGAGAAATTGCGTGACCTGGTCGAGCAGGCGAAGACCGCCGCGAGCGCGCTCGGCGACGAGCTTTTGCGCGCTCAGACCGCGCAGCGCGAGGCCGCCGGCGCGCTGGAGGAG
>Ga0111539_10008212_pt1 | contig 13285 bp, 10 predicted proteins | sample RhiMethybrSRZTD1_FD_79667 | JGI IMG/M metagenome (GOLD analysis project Ga0111539, IMG submission 79667) | Populus rhizosphere microbial communities from Tennessee, USA - Rhizosphere MetaG P. TD hybrid SRZTD1 (version 2) (version 2) | ecosystem: Host-associated > Plants > Roots > Rhizosphere >...
CACGTCGTGGCCCTCGACGACCTCTACGGCGGCACGCGGCGCGTATTCGAGCGCGTGCGCCGCCGCTCGGCGGGCCTGGACTTCACCTACTCCTCGATCGCGAGCCGCGGCGAGCTGGAGAAGGCGCTCAAGCCCGGGACGAAGATGATCTGGCTGGAGACGCCCTCGAACCCGCTGCTCAAGCTCGTCGACCTCGCGATGGTGGCGGAGGTCGCCAGGGCGCGCGGGATCGTCACCGTGGCCGACAACACCTTCGCCAGCCCCTGGGTGCAACGACCGCTCGAGCACGGCTTCGACATCGTGATGCACTCGGCCACCAAGTACCTGAACGGCCACTCGGACGTGATCAGCGGCGTGGCGGCCACCTCGCGCGACGACCTCGCCGAGAAGCTGGGCTTCATCCAGAACGCCGTCGGCTCGGTGCCGAGCCCCTTCGACTGCTTCCTGGTGACGCGCGGCTTGAAGACCCTGGCGCTGCGCATGCAGCGCCACTGCGAGAACGCCCAGCGAATCGCGGAGTGGCTCTCGAAGCATCCCAAGGTGGAAACCGTGATCTATCCCGGCCTCCCCAGCCATCCGCAGCATGCCCTCGCCAGGCGCCAGATGGCGGCCGGCGGCGGCATGGTCTCGGCCATCGTGAAGGGTGGCGAGCCTGCGGCCCTGAAGGTGCTAGAGCGCTGCCAGATCTTCACGCTCGCCGAGAGCCTGGGCGGCGTGGAGAGCCTGATCGAGCACCCCGGGATCATGACCCATGCGTCGGTGCCGGCCGACGTGCGCAAGCAGATCGGGATCAGCGACGCGCTGATCCGCCTTTCGGTCGGCGTCGAAGACGCCGACGACCTCATCGCCGACCTGGAGCAAGCCCTCGCATGAAATCCATCGCCGCCCTCCTCCTCTCGCTCGCATCGTTCGTCGCCGCCGCGCAAGTGGCGCTGCCCCCGGGCGTCACGCGCGCCACCAGCGTCGAAGGCATCACCGAGTACAACCTGGGCAACGGCCTGCGCGTGCTTTTCGCACCCGACCCGTCCAAGCCCACCACGACGGTCAACACGACCTACCTCGTGGGCTCCAGGCACGAGAACTACGGCGAGACGGGCATGGCCCACCTGCTGGAGCACCTGGTGTTCAAGGGCTCGCCCAACTTCCCCAACGGCATGGCCGAGCAGGCTCGCCGCGGCCTGGCGTTCAACGGCACCACGTGGACCGACCGCACCAACTACTACGCCAGCTTCTCGGCCAACGACGAGAACCTCGACTGGTACCTGCGCTGGTCGGCGGACACCATGACCAAGTCGTTCATCCGCAAGTCCGACCTGGACAGCGAGATGACGGTGGTGAGGAACGAGATGGAGAGCGGCGAGAACAACCCCGTCAACTCGCTCTTCCAGCGCGCCATGCAGAGCGCGTACGGCTGGCACAACTACGGCAAGTCGACGATCGGGGCGCGCTCCGACGTCGAGAACGTGAACATCGAGCGCCTGCAGGCGTTCTATCGCACCTACTACCAGCCCGACAACGCGGTGCTGATCGTGACCGGCAAGTTCGACGAGGCGAAGACGCTCGCGATCATCGCGCGCGAGTACGGCAAGATCCCGCGGCCCACGCGCAAGCTCCAGCCCAGCTACACGGTGGACCCGGAGCAGCAGGGCGAGAAGAGCGTCACGCTGCGGCGGGTGGGCGACAACAAGTACGCGCTCGCGCTTTATCACATGCCCGCGGGCCCGCACGCCGATTTCGCCGCCGCGGAGCTGCTCACCATCATCATGGGCGACACGCCGACCGGGCGTTTGCACAAGGCGTTGGTCGAAACCAAGAAGGCCGCGGGCACCTTCGGCGGCACGTTCAGCTGGCGCGAGCCCACGATCGCCTACTACGGGGCGGTGCTGCCCACGGCGGGCAACCTGGACGAGGCGCGCGACGCCCTGCTCTCCACTCTCGAAGGCGTCGCCAAGGATCCGGTCACCGAGGCCGAGCTCGAGCGCGCGAAGGCCAAGTTCCTCAAGAACTTCGACCTGCAGGCGGCCGATCCCCAGAAGGTGGGGATCGCGCTCTCCGGCGCCATCGGCCAGGGGGACTGGCGGCTTTTCTTCCTGCAGCGCGACCGCGTGAGGAACGCGAAGCTCGCCGACGTCCAGCGCGTGGCGGTCTCGTACCTGCTGCCCGACAACCGCACGCTCGGCCTCTTCATCCCGACCGCGGCGCCGCAGCGCCCGCCCAAGCCCGAGCTGGTCGACGCGGCCCCCATGGTCAAGGACTACAAGGGTGATGCCGCCGTCGTGGCCGGCGAGGCGTTCGACGCCACGCCCGCCAACATCGAGAAGCGCACCGAGCGGCTGCGCCTTGCCAACGGCATGAAGGTGGCGCTCATGCCCAAGCGCACGCGCGCCGCGGCCGTGAACGCGCGCCTGGTGCTGCGCCTGGGCGACGAGAAGGCGCTCCTCGGCACGCAGCCGACCGGCGACGTGGTGGCCGACATGCTCAACCGCGGCGCGGGCGGCATGACGCGTACGCAGATCCAGGACGCTTTCGACAAGCTGAAGGCGCGCGTCACCTTCGCCGGCTCCGAGACGCAGCTCACCGTCACGATGGAGACCACGAAGGACGCGCTGCCCGAAGTGATCAAGCTGGTCGCGACCGTGTTGCGCAAGCCCGACTTTCCCGCCGCCGAGCTGGAGCAGCTGAAGAACGAGAGCGTGACCGCGCTCGAGGCGCAGCGGCGCGAGCCCGACCAGGTCGCGAAGAACGCGTTGTTGCGCCACGGCAACCCGCACCCGCGCGGTGACGTGCGCTACGTCGCGACCTTCGACGAGTCGATCGCGGACGTGAAGGGCGTGACGCTCGAGCGCGTGCGCGCCTTCCACAACGACTTCTACGGCGCCTCCAACGCCGAGTTCGCGGCCGTGGGCGATTTCGATGCGGCCGCGCTCAAGGCGCAGCTGGCGGCCCTCTTCGGCGACTGGAAGGCCGCGAAACCCTACTCCCGCGTGCCCAACCCGCTCTACACGATGCCCCCGGGCGAGCAACGCCTGGAGACGCCGGACAAGGCCAATGCGTACTTCACGGCGCGCCTGCGCTTCGCGATGCGCGACGACGCGCCCGACTACGCCGCGGCGCTCGTGGCCAACCGCATCGTGGGCGCCGACACGGACTCGATCCTCTGGAAGCGCGTGCGCGAGAAGGAAGGCCTTTCGTACGGCGTGGGCAGCGGGTTCACCGTGAGCTCCCACGAGGAGCATTCGTGGTGGACGTTGTCCGCGATCTACGCGCCGCAGAACGTGAAGCGGCTGGAGGCCGCGATGCGCGAGGAGCTCGCCCGCCTGCGGAAGGACGGCTTCACCGCCAAGGAGCTGGAGGACGCGAAGAACGGCCTCATGCAGCAGCGCCGCCTCGCCCTCGCGCAGGACCGCAACGTCGCGACCCAGATCACCGCGCAGCTCGAGGTCGGCCGCACGATGGAGTTCATGGCCGCGCAGGACCGCGCGATCGCCGCGGTGACGCTCGAGCAGGCCAACGCCGCCTTCCGCAAGTACGTCGATCCCTCGAAGCTCGCCCTCGTCTACGCGGGCGACTGGTCCAAGGCCCCGAAATGAGGTCTTCCCTGCAAGCCGCTCGCGCCTTCCTCCTCGCTTCCTGCCTCGCCGCGCTCGCGGCGTGGGCGCAGGAAATCCCCCTGCCGCAGGGCGTGACCCGCGTCACGACCGTCGAGGGCATCACCGAGTACAACCTCGCCAACGGCCTGCGAGTCCTGTTCGCGCCCGACGCCTCCAAACCCACCACCACGGTCAACATCACCTACCTCGTGGGCTCGAAGCACGAGAACTACGGCGAGACGGGGATGGCACACCTGCTCGAGCACCTGATCTTTTTCGGCACGCCTACCTATCCCGACGCCCGGACCGAGCGGTCGCGACGCGGCATGCGCGCGAACGGGTCCACGAACTCCGACCGGACCAACTATTTCGCGAGCTGGGCGGCCAGCGACGACAACCTCGACTGGTTCCTGCGTTGGTCGGCGGATGCGATGACCCACAGCTTCATCGCGAAGAAGGACCTCGACACCGAGATGACGGTGGTGCGTAACGAGCTGGAGCGCGGCGAGAACGACCCCACGCGCATCCTGATCCAGCGCACCACGGCTGCCGCGTTCGACTGGCATAACTACGGCAAGTCCACGATCGGCGCGCGTGCCGACCTGGAGAACGTGCCGATCGAACGCCTGCAGGCGTTCTATCGCAAGTGGTACCGGCCCGACAACGCCGTGCTCATCGTGTCGGGCAAGTTCGACGAGGCGAAGACGCTGGCGCTGGTGGCGGGCGAGTTCGGCAAGGTCGCGCGGCCGCCCGTGGCGATGACGCCCTTCTACACTCTCGACGAGCCGCAGCAGGGAGAGCGCCTGGTGACGGTGCGCCGCGTGGGCGACGTGCAGCTCGTGATCGCGGGCTACCACGTCCCGGCGGGGCCGCACCCCGACTTCGCCGCGGTGCAGGTGCTCGGCCGGATCATGGCCCATCCCGCATCGGGCCGCATGCGCAAGGCCCTCGTCCAGGAGGGCAAGGCGTCGCAGGTCTTCGCGCTCGCCATTCCGGGCCGTGAACCGGGCTTGGCCCTCTTCGGCGCGCAGGTGCCGCAGACGGCCTCGCTCGACAACGCGCGCACCACGCTCGTCTCGGTGATCGAGGAGAGCTCGAAGGCCCCCTTCACGGATGCCGAGGTCGAGACGGCCCGCGCCGGATACCTGCGCGACTTCGAGCTCAACGCGACGGACCCCGAGCGCATCGGAGTGGCGCTGTCCTCCGCGATCGCCCAGGGCGACTGGCGCCTCTTCTACCTGCAACGCGATCGCATCCGCGCCGTCAAGGCCGCGGACGTGCAGCGCATCGCCGATGCGTACCTGCTGCCGGACAACCGCACGCTCGGGCTCTACGTACCCACGGCGGCGCCGAAACGACCGCCCGCGCTGGCGATGGTGGACGTGGCCCCGATGGTCAAGGACTACCGGGGCGATGCTGCCGTCGTGGCCGGCGAGGCGTTCGACGCGTCGCCTGGAAACATCGAATCGCGCGTCCAGCGGTTCAAGCTCCCGGAGGGCATGCGCGTGGCGCTCCTGCCCAAGAGCACCCGCGGCAGCGCCGTGCACGTGCGCCTGGTGATGCACTACGGCGACGAGAAGTCCCTCGCCGGCACGAGGCCCGCTGGCGAGGTGACCGCGATGATGCTCACGCGCGGGGCGGGCGGGCTCACGCGCGCGCAGATCTCGGAAGCCGCCGATCGCCTGAAGACCCGTGCCACCTTCAATGGCACCCCCACGGCCGTCATTGCCAACATCGAAACCACGCGCGAGAACCTGCCGGAGGTGATGAAGCTGTTCGCCAAGGTCCTGCGCAGCCCCGACTTCCCGGCCGCGGAGCTCGAGCAGGCCCGGACCGAGGTGCTCACGGCCATCGACGCGAATCGCCGCGACCCGGACGACCTGGCCCGCATCGCGCTGCAGCGGCACGGCAACCCGAACCCGAGAGGCCACGTGCGCTACCCCGCCACGTTCGACGAGCAGGCGGAAGAGGTTCGCGCAATCACGGTCGATCGCTTGCGCGCCTTCCATCGCGACTTCTACGGCGTCGGGAATGCGGAGTTCGCCGCGGTGGGCGACTTCGATCCCGCCGCATTGCGCAGCCAGCTGCAGGAGCTCTTCGGCGGCTGGAAGTCCGCCAAGCCGTACACGCGCGTCGCCAACCCGCTGTACCCCATGGCACCGGCCGAGATCCGCATCGAGACGCCGGACAAGGCGAACGCTTTCTTCGCGGCTGCTGTGCGCTTCCCGCTGCGTGACGATGCACCCGACTATCCGGCGATGCTGGTCGCCAACCGCCTCATCGGCGGTGGCAGCGACTCGATCATCTTCCGGCGCCTGCGCACGAAGGAAGGCTTGAGCTACGGCGCGAACAGCTCGCTCAACGTCGGGCCGCACGACGTGCACGGCGCCTGGAACGCCAGCGCGATCTATGCGCCGCAGAACGTGAAGCGGCTCGAGGCGGCATTCCAGGAAGAGGTGATGCGCGTGTCCACGTCGGGATTCACCGAGCAGGAGCTGAAGGCCGGCAAGAGCGGCCTGCTGCAGTCGCGGCGGCTCTCGCTCGCCCAGGACCGCGACCTGGCGACGCAACTCACCAACCAGCTCGAGGTCGACCGGACCATGGAGCACACCGCCGGGCTCGACCGCGCGATCGAGGCGGTGACCCTGGAGCAGGCCAACGCCGCCTTCCGCAAGTACGTCGATCCCGCGAAGCTCGTGCGCGTCTACGCGGGCGATTTCGCGAAGGCCGCGAAGTGAGCTGATGCGCGCGCCCTACTCCTTCTCGATCTTCGCCGCGCCCACGATCTTTCCCCACTTCTGCGACTCGGAGGCCTGGAACTTCGCCAGCTCTTCGGGCGAGGAGGTGGCGGCATCGACGCCGGTGGACTCGTAGAACTTGACCGCCGGCGCGCCCTTGGTCGCCGCGACGAGCAGCTCGTGCAGGCGCTTCACCACCGCGGGCGGCGTCTTCGCCGGCACGTAGGCCGCGAACCAGTAGCCCATCTCGTAGCCCTTCACGCCGGCCTCGTCGATGGTGGGGATGTCGGGGGCCAGCGGCGTGCGCTTCATCGCGGTCACGCCGAGCGCGCGCACCTTGCCCGCCTTGACCTGCGGGATGCCGGTCGCGGTGTCCGTGATCATGAAGTCGATCTGCCCGCCGAGGAGGTCCGTGATCGCGAGCGGGTTGCTCTTGTAGGGCACGTGCAGGAACTGGATGCCGGCCATCTGCTGCAGCAGCTCGCCCGCGATGCGCGAGGAGGAGCTGCCGCTGCCGAAGGAAAGCTTGCCGGGGCTCTTCTTCGCGAGCGCGACGAACTCGGCCACGTTCTTCGCCTCGACCTTCGGGTTCACGATCAGGATCTGCCCGCCCTTGCCGAGCAGCGTCACCGGCGCGAAGTCCTTCACCGGGTCGTAGGGCAGCGACTTGAACAGGTGCTCGTTGGCCGCGTGCGTAGTGTTGGTCGAGATCAGCACCGTGTAGCCATCGGCGGGTGCCTTCGCAACCTGCTGCGCGGCGAGGAAGCCGCTCGCGCCCGGCTTGTTGTCCACCACGACCGATTGCTTGGTCGCCTCGCTCACGCCCTGGCCGAGCGAGCGCGCGAGCTGGTCGGTGGCGCTGCCGGCGGCGAAGGGCACGACGAAGGTGATGGGCTTGGTGGGGTAGTCCTGCGCGAACGCCGTCGTCGCGAGCAGGGCGGCCACGAGGGCCAGGGTCTTCTTCATGCTTTCCTCCGGTCAGTTTGGATTCTGGGGCGCGCCCTCGAGCATCGGCTCGAGCGACACCGGGACTTCGATCTCGATCGACAGCAGCAGGAAGGCGAGCGACTTGCCGTGCGTGTCGAGGTTGAGTGCGCTGTTGACGCCGCCGTCGAGCACCTCGTCGATGACGAAGTTCATGGCTTGCAGGCGCGGCAGGACGAAGCGCGTGACGCGGCTGGGGCGGCGGTGCTCGAAAGCGGCCGCCACGCGCGCCTCGGTCACCTGCTCCACCAGCAGCTCGAACAGCTCCGGCCGGTAGGCGATCACGCTGATGTTGGAGCGGTTGCCCTTGTCGCCGGTGCGGCCATGGGCGAGGCGATAGAGCGGCACGTTCACGGTCGCTTTCCGGATGTCACCACCTCGTAGTGTGCCCGAATCGCCTCGCGCGGCACGAAGCAGGAAAGGGTGTCGAGGCGAGGGCGAAGCGAGGTGCGCACGCCGCCGCCGCCCGCGGGGCCGCACGTGTAGAGCGCGGTGACCTCGCGCGCGAGGCGCTCGGCGGTGCGGCGATCGCCATGGCTTGCGGCCACGCGCAAGCGCACGTCACGCGCGTAGCCCTCGGGCGAAGCTGCAAGCATCCGGCCGCCGTCGTCGGCGAACACGCTGACCGCCCCGATGAGATCCACGCGAATGTCGAGCGTGCCTTGCAGCCGCTTCTTCACGATGTCGCCCGCCAGGCGCGCGCGCGCCTCCGCGCCGGGACCGGCATAGGAGATCTCGCCTTCCACCAGCCACCCGTCCTCGTGACACACGTTGACCTTCAGCGTGGCGGGGCGAGCATGGCCACGCACGCCGGTGAGCCGGACCACGTCGCGGCCCTCCTCGAGAACCGTCGCCTCGGTGATGTCCGCGGTGACGTCGGGCGTGAGATAGGCGGCCGGGTCGTGCACCTCGTACAGGAGCTGCTCCTTGACCGTCCTCGCGGTGACGAAGCCGCCCGTACCCGCGGCCTTCGAGATGCGCACGCTGCCGTCGGACGCGATCTCGCCGATCGGAAACCCGACCGATTCGAGGTCCGGGACGTCCTTGAGGCCCGGGTCGGCGAAGTAGCCGCCGGTCACCTGGGCACCGCACTCGAGCAGGTGGCCGGCCATGGTGGCGGGCCCGAGGCGCGCCCAGTCGTCGGGCGACCAGCCGTAATGGGCGAGCGCCGGTCCGACCACGAGCGACGGATCCGCCACGCGGCCGCAAACCACGATGTCGGCGCCCGCGGCGAGCGCGGCCGCGATGGGCTCGGCACCGAGATACGCATTGGCGCTGACGACCTCGATCTCGTCGATGCGCGGGCCGATCGCCTCGCGGAGCAAGGGGCGCATCGCAAGCGAGGAGAGGTCGTCACCACTCACCACCGCGATGCGCGGCGTCCGCAGGCCCAGCTCGCGCGCCAGTTGCGCGATGCGCCGCGCGGCGGCGGGTGGGTTGGCGGCGCCGAAGTTGCTCACGATGCGCACGCCGTGCTCGAGGCAGCGGGCGAGCACGGGTTCGAGCATCTCCACGAGCAGCGGCTCGTATCCCAGCTCGGGATCGCGCCGGCGCTCGAGCTGCGCCAGCGCCAGGGTGCGTTCCGCGAGCGTCTCGAAGATCAGCACCGCCGGCAGGCCGCGCGCGACGAGCGTATCGACCACGGGGCCGGCGGCGTCCACGCGGTCGCCCGAGAAGCCGGCGGCGGAGCCGACGAGAAGGGAAGTCATTGCGTGATCATCGCATCGGACGGGACGTTATATGCTTTCGCATGCTTCTCAAGGACAAGGTCGCCGTCATCACGGGCGGCGCCGGAATCAACGGCCTGGGCTTCGCAACCGCGCGGCTGATGGCGACACACGGCGCGCGGGTGGTGATCCTGGACCTTGACCGCGCCGAACCTCGTGCCGCCGCGGCCCGGATCGGCCCGGAGCACCTCGGTCTTGCAGCGGACGTCACCGACAAGGCCGCATGCGAGGCGGCCGCGGCGAAAGCGCTCGAGTCCTTCGGCCGCATCGACATCCTGGTCAACAACGCGGGCATCACGCAGCCGGTGAAGACGCTCGAGATCACCGGGGCGGACTACGACCGTATCCTCGACGTGAGCCTTCGCGGCACCCTCTATATGTCGCAGGCGGTGCTTCCCGCCATGCGCCGCCAGCGATCCGGGGCGATCATCTGCATTTCCTCGGTTTCGGCGCAACGCGGGGGCGGCATTTTCGGAGGGCCGCACTATTCGGCCGCCAAGGCGGGCGTGCTGGGCCTCGCGCGCGCGATGGCCCGTGAGTTCGGCGGCGAGGGCGTCCGCGTGAACTGCATCGCGCCCGGCTTGATCGAGACGGACATCACGCAAGGGAAGCTCACGCCGGAGCGCAAGAAGGAGATCTCCGACTCCATTCCCCTGTCACGCCTCGGCCGTCCGGATGACGTTGCCGGTGCCTGTGTCTTCCTCGCGAGCGACCTCTCCGCGTACTGCACCGGGATCACGCTCGACGTCAATGGCGGGATGCTGATCCACTGATGCTGACATCCGGGAAGCTCGACGCTCTTGCCGCCGCGGCGTGGCGAATCCGCCGTTACGCGGTGCGCATGGGCGAAGTCCAGGGCCAGGGCTATATCGGCCAGGCGCTGGGATGGGCCGACGTCCTGGCCGTGGCCTACTGCCATGCGATGCAGCTTCGGCCAGGCGATCCGAAGTGGGAAGGGCGCGACCGCTTCCTGCTTTCGCATGGCCACTACGCGATCGCGCACTACGCGGCCCTGATCGAGGCGGGGGTCATTCCCGAGTCGGAGCTCGACACGTATGGCTGCGATGACAGCCGCCTGCCCATGTCGGGAATGGCGACCTACACGCCGGGCATGGAGATCTCGGGAGGATCGCTGGGGCAGGGACTCGCCATCGCGGTCGGAATCGCCCTCGGCCTCAAGCAGAAGAGGAACCCCGCCTTCGTCTACAACTCGATGTCCGACGGCGAGTTGAACGAGGGCGCCACCTGGGAGGCCGCCATGGCGGCGCCGCACCTTGGCCTGGACAACCTCGTGTGCCTGGTCGACATCAACAATCAGCAGGCCGATGGGCCCTCCACGAAGGTGCTCGGCTTCGAGCCGCTCGCGGACAAGTGGCAATCCTTCGGCTGGCACGTCCAGAGGGCCGGTGGAAACGACCTGCCCGCCGTAGCCCGGGCATTCGACCAGGCACGTTCGCTCGCGCAACCGAAGCCGCGCGTCATCCTGTTCGATACGCTCATGGGCAAGGGCGTCCCGTTCCTGGAGAAGCGCGAGAAGAATCACTTCATTCGAGTCGAGCCCCCCGAGTGGCGGCAAGCCCTGGCGGCGCTCGACCTGAACCGTCCGGGCAACGGAAACGACGGAGTCGTCCCATGAGCGCGGTCGACAAACCACGCCTGGCCACCTCGGCCATGATCGCGTCGATCGCATCCGAAGGTCAGCGCATCAGGACCGCTCCCTTCGGCAAGGCGCTGGTGGAATACGCCGCTTCGAGGCCCGAGATCCTCGGACTCACCGCCGATCTCGCCAAGTACACCGACCTGCACCTCTTCGCCCAGGCTTATCCCGAGCGCTTCTTCCAGATGGGAATGGCCGAGCAGCTGCTGATGGGAGCGGCAGGCGGGCTCGCCAAGGAAGGCTTCGTCCCGTTCGCCACGACGTACGCGGTCTTCGCCACGCGGCGCGCGTACGACTTCGTCCACCAGGTCATCGCCGAAGAGAACCTGAACGTCAAGATCTGCTGCGCCCTGCCCGGATTGACCACCGGGTACGGGCCGAGCCACCAGGCGACGGACGACATCGCGATGATGCGTGCCATCCCGGGGCTCACGGTGGTCGATCCCTGCGACGCGCTGGACATCGAACAGGCAGTGCCGCAGATCGCGGCCCACGAGGGACCGGTGTACATGCGCCTGCTGCGCGGGAACGTCCCCGTGGTTCTCGACGAGGTCGAGGGCTACCGGTTCGAGCTCGGCAAGGCCAAGGTGCTGCGCGAAGGCGAAGACGTGCTCCTGATCTCGAGCGGAATCCTGACGATGCGGGCTCTCGAGGTTGCGACGGACCTCGCCAAGGACAATGTCGGGGTCGCGGTGCTGCACTCCCCCACCCTAAAGCCGCTGGATGAAGCGGCCATCGTCGAGGCGGTCCGCGCCAAGCCCCGGCTGGTCGTCGTCGCCGAGAACCACTCGGTGGTGGGCGGCCTGGGCGAGGCCGTCGCAAGCAGCTTGCTGCGTCATCGCGTGCAGCCTGCTGCATTCCAGCTTGCCGGACTGCCCGACGAATTCCTCGATGCCGGCGCGCTTCCCACCTTGCACGAGCGCTACGGAATCAGCCGGGAAGCCCTGGCCCGCCGGATAAAGGCCTGGCTTGCCTGAGTCGGTCAGTCCTCGACGTACTTCTTCAACCCCTCGAGCATCGTCGCCCAGTTCTTCTCGGAGTGCTGGCGCGCCTTCTCGTCGGGGTTGTTGTCCTGCGTGAGCGAGACGCGCGTCTCCTCACCGGAGCCTTCGAGGTCGATCGTCACCGTGTGATAGTTCTCGGGGCGGTCGGGCTTTCCGGTCACGGGGCTGAAGTGCGAGTAGCGCAGGCGCTTGCCGCGTTGCATCTCGAGGATCTTTCCCTTGTCCTCGTACTTCTTGCCCTGGTATTCGCCCTTCCAGGTGATGGGGCTCCCCTCGTGCCACTCGGAATCGACCTTGGCCCCGAACATATACTGCTCGATCGCGTCCGGATCGGTGAGCGCCTTCCACACGTCGTCGGTGGCGGCGCGAATGGTGGTCGAGGTCCTGGCGACCAGCTTGTCGTTCATGGGGCGCTCCTTGCGTCGTGGCTGTCGACGTTTGGCGCGCGCCGGCGCGCATCGTTCTGGGCCGGGTGACACGGGTGATCCGAACGGCCCTAGCGTCGGGGCTCGGCGACGTCGACTTCCTCGCCCGCCGTGATACGCACCAGCTCGGCGTAGGTGAGGCGGAAGACCGTGTTGGGGTGTCCGGCCGCGGCCCAGATCTCGGGCCACGCGGCCAGCGAACGCTCGACAAACGTGCGCAGCCGCCCTGTGTGGCCGACGGGCGCCACGCCGCCGATGGCGAGGCCCGTGGCCGCTCGCACGAAATCGGCGTCGGCCTTGCCGATCTCCTCGCCGGCGACCGCCGCGAGCCTCGCCATGTCGACGCGCCGGGCCCCGGAGGACATGACCAGGATCGCGCCGTGGGTCGCGACGCCGCGAAAGACCAGCGAGTTGGCGATCTGCCCGAGCTCGCAGCCCAGGAACTGCGCGGCGAGCTTCGCGGTGTGCGCGGCGCCGGGGAGCTCGACGATCGGGGACTCGATGCCGGCGGCGCGCAGCGCGCGCGCCACGCGCTCGACCGAGGGCGACCCGAGGACCCCCGGCGAAGCCTCGCTCCCGGCCATCAGTCCGCGAGGCCCGCCGTCGCCGCGTCGATGCGCTCCATCACCTGCGGCGTGAGCTTCGGGATCACCGCGGCGGCCTTCATGTTCTCCTGCACCTGCGAGACGCGCGACGCGCCGGTGATGACGGTGGAGACGTGCGGGTTCTTCGCGCACCAGGCTATCCCGAGCTGCGCGAGCGAACAGCCCAGCTCCTTCGCGATCGCGTCCAGCCTCGCCACGGCGGCGTTCTTGTCCTTGTCGGTGAGGTCGTTCACCAGGAACGACATGCGTGGCATGGCGCCCCGGCTGTCCTTGGGCACGCCGTCGCGATACTTGCCGGTGAGCAGCCCCGAGGCGAGCGGGCTCCACGTGGTGAGGCCGACACCGATCTCGTCGTAGAGGTGCGCGTATTCCCTCTCGACGCGATTGCGGTGGAAGAGGTTGTACTCGGGTTGCTCGACGACGGGTTTGCGCAGGTGGTGGCGCTCGGCGACCTTCCATGCGGCCATCACCTCGCCGGCGCTCCACTCCGAGGTGCCCCAGTAGAGCGCCTTGCCGCGCTGGATCATGTCGTGCATCGCCCACACCGTCTCCTCG
>Ga0111539_10008214_pt1 | contig 13284 bp, 9 predicted proteins | sample RhiMethybrSRZTD1_FD_79667 | JGI IMG/M metagenome (GOLD analysis project Ga0111539, IMG submission 79667) | Populus rhizosphere microbial communities from Tennessee, USA - Rhizosphere MetaG P. TD hybrid SRZTD1 (version 2) (version 2) | ecosystem: Host-associated > Plants > Roots > Rhizosphere >...
CCTGCGCGCACGTCACCGCCGGCTGGCCGGGGCCGCCGTCGCACATGACGTTGGTGACGGGTGATGTTCCGCTCGTGGCCCGGTCGGCCGAGACGACGCGCTTGGAGTAGTACCCGCCGATCGGATAGCCGACCTTGTTGAAGTGGCCGAATGCGCTGATCACGCTCGGAATGCCGCCAAGGTCCTTGATCTCCTCACCGTTCGTGGCGAAGGTCGCCCGCATTTCCCAGTCGAAGTTGCTGCGCTCGATCATCCGCATGGTGGCGGCGAGCTCGATGCCGCTGTTGTCGACGCGGCCCAGGTTCAGCGGCCGGCTGCCGGCGAAACCGGTCGACGGCGCGACAGCCTGGTTGATGATCAGGTCCTCGGTCTTCTTGGTGTAGTACGTGAAGTCGAGGCTCAGCCGGTCCATCACCTCAGCCTCGAATCCAGCCTCGATCTCCTTTCCGCGCTCCGGCTTCAACTCAGGGTTCCCGAGAGAGCCCGGTGTGACCGCGTTCGTACCGGCAGGACCCTGCACCGGGCTGAATGTCTTCAGCGCGGAGAAGACCGCCGGCTGGCGTCCTGATTCACCGTAGGCGGCGCGAAGCCGGAGTGACCGTACCCTGTTCGCGAAGGGCCAGAACGATTCATCGCTGATGATCCACGAAGCATCCACCTTCGGGTACGTCACCCACTTGAAGTCCTCGCCGAAGGCGCTGTTGTTGTCCACGCGGAGCGCACCCGTCACGAAGAGCCGTTCGCGCCAACCGAACTTCTGCTCGGCGTACGCGCCGATCGTGGTGTTCAGGATTTCCGATTGTGTGGAGCTCTCCTGAACGGCGACGCCCTGCACCGTCTCGACGCCGGCACCGGGGAAGCCGGTGCCGCCTAACGTGCTGGCATTGGTTTCGCTCCGGAACAGCTGTCCGCCGACCGAGGTGGCCGACGTCACGGTGTTCGTCAGGTCGAACCGCGCGGTCCCCGCGTAGTCGGCGGTGAGGCCCATGCCACTGCGCAGCGTCTGCCGGATGCGCCCGGCCGACGTCGCCGCCGAAACGAGGGGCGCGAGGTCCGCCGGGATGAACCGCTCGAGGTTGCGGCTGTCGTCGCCGGTGTAATCCACGCCGATGATGGCGCGATGCGAGAACCACGCGAACGGATCGTGCTGGAGGCGGGTGCTCGCGGTGAACCGGCTCACGTCCTGCGAGTTGTCCCAGTAATTCTGCGTGATCTCCGGAACGAAGTTGAGACCGAAGCCACGCGCGTTGGGGAAGACGACCGAATGTCCAAAGACCGATGCGAACATCGCCGATGCGCCGTTGTCGACGCCAAGGTGCGCCTTGAGGTCGACGTAGTTGAGGCTCGTGGCGATGGTGAGGCTCGAGGCCGGCGTGAGGTCCAGGTTGGCGTGGATCGAGGCCTGGTGGTTGGAGTTGTTAGGCTCGACGCCTTCGTCCCTCTGGTACAGGCCGGAGAGGAAGTAGCGGAACTCGTTGCGGGCCCCGCTCCAGTTGCCGCTGACCTGCCGCGTCTGTCCCGTCTTGAAGAGCGGCGTCCCGCGCTCCTCTTCCTGGCGAACGGCGTTCCACTCGACAATCTCGCCGGCCGCATTCTTCGCGAAATTCGTCGGCATCCGGTTTTCGGCGTCGCGGAAATACAGCGGGCCGCCAGACACCGAGAGTGAGAATTGCGGCGCGCCCATCGAACCGCGCTTGGTGATGATCTGCACGACACCGCTCGACGCTTCCGTTCCGTAGATGGTCGCGGCGGCAGGGCCCTTGATCACCTCGATGCTCTCAATGTCTTCCGGAGCGATGTCATTGAGCCGTCCGCCGATCTGCGAGCCCTGTCCCGAGAATCCACCGCCTGAGGGACCGGTGCCGGTGGAGCTGGTCACGCGCACGCCGTCGATGTAGACCAGCGGAGAATTCCCAAGGCCGATGCTCGAGCGCCCGCGAATCTGGATCGCGGAACCGGCGCCGATGCGGCCGCTGGTCGCGCTGATGACCGTTCCCGCGACGCGCGCGTTGAGGAATGAACCAAGGTCGGTGGACGCGGACTTCGCGAGTTCGTCGGGCGCGTTCACCGTCGCGACCGAGTTCCCGATGGTGCGCCGCTGTCCGCCCGACGCCGTGCCGGTGATCAGGACCGCGTCCAGCGCGATCGCCGACGGGTCGAGCGCGAAGTCGGCCGTCGCTTCCTGACCCGCGGTCACGGCCACTTCACGACGGATCACCGCGAACCCGATGCGCCGCACGATGAGCAGGCGCGAACCGGCCTGCACGCCGGTGATCCGGAACCGTCCGTCAGCTGACGAGAGTGAGCCGATCCTGGCGCTGCTCACTTCGACGCTGGCGCCCTCGATCGGCGCTCCGGTCTTCGCGTCGGTGACGCGGCCGGTGACACTTCCGGTCGCCTCCTGCGCCGAAGCGTTAGGCGCGGCGGCCAGCACGGCGCAGAGGACGGCGGCCAGGCGGGCCGCGTTCCATCGACTGGGACGTTGACGGGGGGCAGTACTCATGCGGAACTCCTCGCACTGAGGTAGAGAGGGCGTGGCGCGCGCCGGGACACACACCGGCGATGTCGACGGCGAGCGGCGATGCGAGCGCCCGCGAACGTACGAGCGAGTTTCGGATACCACAAGGGTATACTGATTTGGTATACCTAACTTGCCGTCCTTCGCACCGGCGACAATGTTACGCGCCGTGAAAAGAGGCAGCACTTCCCCGACACGCGGCAGGCGCGCGTCCGCTCATGCGGCCGCGCGTGATGATTCGCACAACGGGAATGGACGGATTGATTCTGTCTCACGTGTCTACCAGGAGTTGCGCAGCCTTATCGTCTGGGGACAGTTGACGCCCGGCACCCGCATCGCCGAACGCGTGGTCGCCGAACGGCTTGGCGTGAGCCGCACGCCGGTGCGGAGCGCGCTCCATCGGCTGCAGCAGGAAGGATTTGTCAGCTCGGTGGGCAAGGGTAGCGACCAGCGCCTGATCATCTCACCCGTCACCGTCAGGGACGGCCAGGAGGTTTTCCTCGTGGTCGGCCACCTCGAGGGGCTGGCGGCACGACTTGCCGCGTCGCTCCCGGCGCCCCGGCGCAAGGAAATCGCGCGGCGCATGCTGGAGTTGAACCGCGAGATGGCGGCGGAGTCGCGCCAGCGCGGCGACGCGGCACGCATCTTCACCCTCGACCTCGAAGTGCATCGGGCGTACGTCGAGGGCGTGGTTGGTCCGCGGCTCGAAGCGCTGCACCAGGCGATCAAGGGTCAGTGCGAGCGCTACGCGCGCTTCTACATCAGCGTGCTGCTGGACGAGCTATCGACGTCAGCGAAGGAGCACGAGGCCATCGCCAACGCAATCGCCGCCGGAGATCAGGTGATGGCGCAGCGTGCCGCCGAAACCAACTGGCACAACGCCGCCGAGCGGCTCACGCGTATCATCGCGCAGCACGGCGAGCGCGGAAGTTGGCACGCATGGACGCCGGATCTGCCGGCGCCGCATCGTACACGGGCAGCCGGCAGGCGAAACGGCGCCTGACTCAGCGTTGAAGGATTCTCACCGGACCTCGCCGGGACCGAGAACCTTCCCCGACCGTGCGTCACGCTTCACGATTCACGGCTCACGCCTCACGACACCTGCCTTGATAACACTCCGCGACCTTCACTCACCGAAGGACTACACGGACTGCGTTGCCCTCCAGGAAGAAACCTGGGGCGCGGGGTTCTCCGAGCGCGTGCCGACGGCGATCCTGCGCGTAGGCCAGAAGATCGGAGGTGTGTCCGCCGGCGCATTCGACGAGAACGGTCGCATGGTGGGGTTCGTCTTCGGGCTGACCGGAGTGCGCAACAATGAATTGGTGCACTGGTCCGATATGCTCGCCGTGCGCGAAGACGTGCGCGGCCACGGGATTGGTGAGAAGCTCAAGCACTACCAGCGCGACAAGGTCCTTGCGATCGGCGTGAAGTCGATGCTGTGGACCTTCGACCCGATGCAGGCCGGTAACGCGCACTTCAATATCAACCACCTCGGCGCGATGCCTATCGAGTACGTTCCGGACATGTACGGAACGCACCCCGACAACGTGCTCTTCGGGGCGGAACCAACGGACCGATTCATCGTGCGCTGGGTTCTCGACGCGCCGGTGAAGCCTGCGACGAACGCTGAAGGCATTCAGGTCGAAATCCCTGCGGACATGGCCGCCATCCGGCGCGAAGGGCATGAAGCCGCGATGCGCTGGCGACTGGCGGTCCGCACGCGCCTGACGGAGCTTCTGTCGAGCGATCATCGCGTGGTGGCGTTCAGGCGACCGGCCGATGCATCGCCGTACTACGTCCTGCGCCGCAATAACGAATGATCCAGCTGACTTCGATCACACTACGGGAGATACGGCTTCCGCTCAAGGAGCCGTTTCGCATCTCGTCAGGCGTCGTCTCTGAACGACGCATTGCGCTTCTCGAGCTGCACGACGCGTCGGGCGCCAGCACGTGGAGCGAATGCGTCGCTGGCGAAACGCCTAACTACTCACCGGAGACGATCGACACCGCCTGGCTCGCGATCAGCGAATGGCTTGCGCCGCGTGTCATCGGCCGCAAGATCGGGTCGCCCGGTGACGTGCTCCCCATGCTCGAGGAAGACATTCGCGGGCACCTCATGGCCAAGGCCGCGATCGAGATGGGCATCTGGGGCATCGAAGCGACGCAGCTCGGCATGCCGCTTTCACGATTGCTCGGGGGGACGCGGCACGAGATCGACGTCGGCATCTCGCTCGGCATCCAGAAAACGCCCGACGAACTCGCCACACGCGTTTCGGCGGCGCTCAAGGCGGGGTACAGGAAGGTGAAGATCAAGATCATGCCGGGTTCCGACGTGCCGTTCGTGCGCGCCGCGCGCGAGGCCGTCGGCATGGCCGCGCCGCTCATGGCCGACGCCAACAATGCGTACACGCTCGACGACGTCGACCACTTGCGCGACCTCGACGAGCTGGGGTTGATGATGATCGAGCAACCGCTGGCGTGGGACGACCTCGTCAGGCACGCGGAGCTGCAACGCCACCTGCAGACGCCGATCTGTCTCGATGAGTCCATCACGTCGCTCGATCGCGCGCGCGACATGGTCGCCCTCGGAAGCGGCAGGATCGTGAACATCAAGCCGGGTCGCGTGGGCGGCCTCGCGTCATCGATCGCCATCCACGACTTCTGCGAGTCGAACGGGATCCCGGTCTGGTGCGGAGGCATGCTCGAGAGCGGGATTGGCCGCGCGTACAATGTCGCGCTGGCGTCGCTTTCGAACTTCGTCAAGCCGGGTGACGTGAGCCCGAGTGCGCGTTACTGGGAGCGAGACATCGTCACGCCGGAGTGGACGATGAACGGCAATGGAACCATGACTGTTCCTTCCACACCGGGGATCGGGATCGACGTGGATCGGGATCGGGTGGAGGATCTGACGGTGCGGGAGAAAAAGCTTTCGTGACGCAAGAATCGGGTAAACGGGCAGACGGGCAGACGGGCAATGGTCAACAGCTGTTCGCTGCTGAAGGCATCGCGCAGCTTCTGGAGCTTCGGCGCGCGCTGCATCGGTATCCCGAGTTGTCCTGGAAGGAAGAGAAAACGGCCGAGCGGCTCGAAGTGGCGTTGCGGACGATCGGCATCGGTGACGTCCACCGAGTGGCCGGCACTGGCGTAGTCGCGCGCGTCCGCGGAACCGATCGCAACGCACCGATCACGGCGATCCGCAGCGATATCGACGCGCTGCCGATCCAGGAAGCCACCGGGTTGCCGTACAGTTCCCAGGTGCCCGGCGTTATGCATGCGTGCGGGCACGATGTGCACGCGACGTGGGCGGTCGGCGCGGCGATGTTGCTTGCCAGGCAGCCCGCGCGTGGCGACGTGCTGGTTGTGCTGCAGCCCGCAGAAGAACACGGCAACGGGGCGCCGGCAATCATCGAAAGCGGCGCGCTCGATGGCGTCAGCGCCATTTTCGGCGGACACGTGGACCGGCGTTTCCCGGTTGGACAGGTTGTCGCGCAGCCAGGCCCACTCGCGGCGTCGGCCGACTCCTTCTCGATCGAAGTCCTCGGCAAGGGTGCTCACGGTGCGCGACCGCACGAAGGGATCGATCCCATCGTTGCCGCCGCCGCCATCGTGAGCGCCATACAAACGGTGGTATCGCGGCGCCTCGATCCCGGCGCGACCGCGGTCGTCACGATCGGATCGATTCACGGCGGCACGGCGCCAAACGTGATCCCGGAGCGCGTGACACTCACCGGAACCATTCGCGCCATGCAACCCGACGTTCGCTCGGCGCTCCACGACCAGGTGACGCGACTGGCGACGGCGGTCGCCGCCGCGCATGGCGCCACGGCGAAAGTGGCCATCGATCGAGGGCCGCCGCCGGTGGTGAACTCGGAGCGTGAGGCTGGCTGGGCCCGCACCGCCGCCGAACGCGTGCTCGGCGCCGGGAGCGTCGTGCCGTTCGGGATCACCAACATGGGTGGTGAGGACTTCGCCTGTTATCTCGAGCGCATCGGCGGCTGCTTCCTGCGCATCGGCGCGCGCGAAGCCGGCGGTGAACCCGCACCGGCGCACAGCCCGGGATTCGTCGCCGCTGAAGAATCGATTTTCGTTGGTGCGGCCGTGCTGGCCGAGTGCGCGCGAGAAGCTGCCGCGAACCTCTAAACGAGGTCAGAGCTCAGAGGTCAGAGCTCACTCTTGTTTGACCTTTGTCGCGATGAACGTCCCGGATCCGTTGCCGCCGAGGTCCACTGTTCCACGCAGCGCGTCGGTCCGCTCGACCGATCCCGTGAACGTCATGGTGAACGGATCGCCACCCGCTGACGTGGTGACGGCGAACTCGAATTCCTTCCCCTTGATCGTTCCCTTGAGGTCGAGCTCACCGAAGGCCTGCGAGACGTATCTGCCGACCAGCGTGTCGCCCTTCTGCGTCAGGCGTACGGTTGGCGATCCCTGCCCGCCCTCGTAAGTCACCGTGAAGTTCCAGTTCCCCGAGATGTCCACCTTCGTGGTGTCACCCTGGGCAAACGCGACCGACGACGACCCAAGCACGAGTGCGATGGCTGCAACGCTTCTTAACGCTCCAAACATTTCGTAAGCTCCGATGCGGTAGATGTCGGAAGTCGGACGTCAGAGGTGGACAACTGAACTTCGATAGTATCGGATTCTATCGGGAAGCAGTCTATCCGACATCTGACTTCCGACAACCGACTTCCATTCTACAAGGTTTGCGTGTTGAACGTATCGCACGCGTTGGTGTCGCCAGATTCCAGCCCGCGACGGAACCAACGAACACGCTGAGCCGACGTACCATGCGTGAAGCTTTCCGGCACGACCCTGCCCTGCGTCTGTCTCTGCAGCCGATCGTCGCCAATCGCGCTCGCTGCATTCAGCGCCTCTTCCACGTCACCCGACTCGAGCATGGGCTTTGCGCGCTCGGCGCGATTTGCCCAGAGGCCTGCGTAACAATCGGCCTGCAGCTCGAGACGGACAGACATCGAGTTCGCACTCCCGCCGCTCTGCTGCGCGCGTTCCATGGTGCCGAGCATGTTCTGCACGTGATGTCCGACCTCGTGCGCGATCACGTACGCCTGCGCGAAGTCGCCCGGCGCGCCTAACCGCTCGCGCAGGTCACTGTAGAACGAGAGGTCGATGTAGACGGTCTGGTCGAGCGGACAATAGAAGGGACCCATCGCCGACTGGCCCGTACCGCACGCGGATGACGTGGCGTCGCTGAAGATCACGAGCTGCGGCTCTCTGTATTGGGCACCACCGGCGCTGAACACTGCACCCCACGTCTCTTCGGTGCTGCCGAGGATCGCGGAGACGAAATCACGCATGGGGTCGTCGCCCGGTGGAGCGGACTCGACGCCCGGTTCGGGGCCGCCACCGCCTATCAATTGAAGCGGGTTGATTCCGGTCAGAAGGCCGATCACCAGCAGGACGATCAGGCCCAGGCCGCCGGTGACCGGTATGCCCATCCGCATGCCGCGCCGATCCTCGACGTTCGTGCTGCGTCGCATGTCCTGCCATCGCATTGACCGATCTCCAGATCAGGGGTTCACCATCCGTACCCGGTCGAAGGCTGGTGGATGCTGATGATCGATCGCAAGCAAGGCCGGCCGCAGCGCGAGGTCGAGTTCGCTCAGCGCCAGCGCTCGACGCGTCCCGGGAATTCCTCGTCGCCTATCGCCGTGCAGAGCGCGGTGAGGTCGTCGCGACGCGCACCCTGCCAGCGCAAGTCGTCGAGCGTTTCCGTCAGCGGCACGTCGTCGCGAAGCGTGGCCAGCGTCTTGTAGAGCGCGACTTCGGCGCGGCGTGTGCGAAGACTCTCCGCAAGAGCGTCGGCACCACGAACACTCACCTGCCACTTCAGCGCGTAGTCCGGAATCGCCTCGATGTGACCGTAGTGCGCCAGCACGGCTGCGGCGGAACGCGCGCCCCACCGTGGCAGGCCCGGATACCCGTCGGCATCGTCGCCGACGAGGGCGAGCCAATCCGGAATCGAGGCCGGTAGAATGCCGAACTTCTCGATCACGCCCGGTTCGTCGATCACCACGCGCCGCATCCGGTCCAGGCAGACCACGCGCGAGCCCCGCACGCACTGCCGGAGATCCTTGTCGGGCGAGCAGATCACCACCTGCTCCACCGCAGGATCGGCCGCCGCGCGAGCGGCAAACGCCGCCAGCGCGTCATCGGCCTCGAATTCGATCATCCGCCACGTCACGATGCCTAACGCCTCCGCCGCCCGCTCGGCCAGCGGAAACTGCGACATCAGGTCGTCGGGCACGCCAAAGCTCGTCTTGTAGCCGTCGAACAGGTCGTTCCGGAACGACTCGATCACGGTGTCGAACGCGATCCCCACGTGCGTGACTCCGTCCTCGCGCAGGAGAGAGTGCAGCGACCGCATGATGCCGCGCGTCGCGCCGACCTCGGCGCCTTCGTGCAGGACTTTCGGCGCGCCGAAATACGAGCGGAACAGCTCGTACGTGCCGTCGACCAGGTGAACTTTCACGTCAGGCGCCGGCGATCAACGCGGGACGCGATTTCCGGCGATGAAGACAGAGTTGATGTGGCGCACGTTCACGATGTTCGTGAGCGGATTGTCCTCGAGCACCACGAAGTCCGCCCACTTCCCGGTCTCGAGCGTCCCCAGGTCCTTGTCGATTCCCATGCATCGCGCGGCAACGGCATTGGCTGAGTTGAGTGCGGCGGCCGCCGGCATCCCGGCCTTCACCATCATCTCGAGCTCCATCAACTCGAAGTAGCCCTGGAAGCGTCCCGTCGGGCCGGTATCGGTGCCCATCGCGATGGGCACGCCCGCGTCGGCGAGCTTCTTCAGGTTGCGGTTAGCGACCGCGAGTTGCGCCTTGTACTTCTGCGCCGACGCGCTCTTGCGAACGGCGTCCTGCTTCACCGGGTCACGACCGGCGGCGACCCATTCCTTGTTCGCGTATTGCAGGAAGGCCGAGTCGGTGAAGAAGGCCGGCGTCGATTCGTAGATGTATGTCGAGACTTCGCGCATGAGCGTCGGCGTGTAGCAGCGGCCCGACGACTTCAGCTTCGTGACGAACGCCGCGTCCACGTCCAGGTCGCGAACGCTATGCGCGATGAAATCGGTGCCCGCGTCGAGCAGGCCGTTGGCGTCGGCGAGATAATAGAGATGTGACGCGACGCGCAGGTTGCGCTTGTGCGCCTCCTCGATCACGGCGCGATAGACCTCGGGCGACATCTTCGTGGCGGTGCCGAGGTTGTCGTCGACGCGAATCTTGACCCAGTCCACCTTCCGGTTGGCGTCGTCGGCCACCATGCGTCGTGCCTCGTCAGGCGTCGACGGCGTCAGCACCGGCCCCGCGAGGTACACGCGCGTGCGATCGAGGTCCGCCACGTTCTGCGCCGCCCGCGCGGCGAAGATGGAATCGCTCTCGCCGCCCAGGCTGATCACGGTCGTTACGCCATAGACGGCGTACGTATGAAGGTCTGCGGGCGTGTTGACGTGCCCGTGCGAGTTGATCAGTCCAGGGACGATGAACTTTCCGTTGAGCGCAACGCGCTCGGCGTCGCGCGGAATCGTGACCGCGCCGTTGGTCCCGATCGCGGTGATGCGGCCCTTGCTGACGACGATGACCGCGTTGGCGACGGCGGGTTTCCCGGTGCCGTCGATGAGCGTTGCCCCGGTAAAGGCTATGGGAGCTCCAATTCTCGGAGCAGTCGGAGTCGCTGGCGGGGCGGCTTGCGCGCCGGCGACCGTCGAAGCCAGGAGCGCGGCGAGTGATATGAAGTGCGAGCGCATGGTCATCAAAGGCAGTGGGTTATGCCAAGATGCCTCTCAAACGGGCTCTTGGCTACGCAGGCAGGCTGACCAGCGACTGAAACGCCCGCAGAGTCCTCTACGTCTTACCTCTGTTCGCTTCGCGAAGTTCTCGTCTTGCAAGCGCTCGACAGGGCTTCAAGTTCAATGCAGGCTCTTCGGGAGAACCAATGTTCCTGTCCGGCGTCATCGACCTGCTGCGAGCGTTGATCTTTGGCGTAGCGCACGTCTGCAACGGAAGCGTTGGTGTTGCGGTCATCCTGGTATCGTTCGCGATTCGCATTGCCTTGATGCCGCTCACGCTCCGACTCGCGCGCAAGGCACGAGCGCATGCGCGGAAGCTGCGCGACCTCAAGCCCGAGCTGGAGCGACTGCAGAAGCGTTATGCAAAGGATCCGGCTCGATTATGGAAGGAGACGGCTCGCCTCTACCAGCGCCGCGGCGTGAAGACGGTCGACTCGGACCAGGTGCTCGGCGGTCTTGCGCAGGCGCCCGTCTTCGCCACGCTTTATTCGACGCTGCGCCGTGGACTCGGCGCCGGCATCCGCTTCCTGTGGATCGGCGACACGTCACTGCCGAACATCCTCCTCACGCTGACGGTCACGGGCGTGACCGCGTACAGCGTGGTCTCCAGCCAGGGACCTGACGCGACTCGCGCGATGCAGATCGCCTCGCTCGCGTTATGCATCGGCCTGTCGGTCTGGTTCCTCAGCTCGGCGTCCGCGCTCTTCGCGCTGTCAACCGGTGCCGGCTCGCTCGTCGGAATTACGCAGAACCTGATTCTGCAACGTGAGGAGCACAGGGCGCGTCACGCCAAACCGAAGACCCCGAGCCCCGAGCCCTAACGTACCGGCCCGAGGTACTTGTCGAGCCACGCGAGCGACTGCTTGATCAGCTCCGTGCGCGGCACGTCGTGCCCGCCCTCGTACACGTGATACTGTTTGTCAGGCGGAGCGGTGCCGAGCAGGTCGAAGAACGGTTCCTGCGCCGTCTTCGTCGGGAAGAAGAAGTCGTGCTGGCCGTTCAGCATCAAAACCGGTGACTTGAACCTGGGTAGGTAGTACACCGGATCCACCTCCGCCCGCGACCGCTCCATCGTCAGTCCGGCCACGTACAGCACCGAGGCCTTGATCCGCGGCTCGACGGCGGGAATGATCGCGCCCATGTACCCGCCCCAGCTGAAGCCCATGTACGCGAACTTCGTGGTGTCGATGTCGGCACGCGTGCCCAGGTAGTCGAGCGTTCGCTTATAGTCCTTCACCCACATCACCACGTGGTCGCGCCAGAAGATCGACTGGTCAGCGATGTCGCTTCGCAGGCTGTCGCCCCGTTCGAACGTGCTCTTGTAGATCGGCATGACGGCGACGCGGCCGGCGGGCGGGTAGAAGCTGATTCGCGGGTCCGGGGTCGTGGTGCTCCGTCGAAGGTTGAGGACACCAGAGCCGGGGAAGAACACCACGGTCTGATACGGCGGCTTCCCATGCTTTGGAACGAAGATCCACGCCGCCATTCGCTCCCCGCCATACGCCGCGGTGAAGCTGACCTTCTCCGCGATCCACTGCTCCGCGGTCGAGTCGCTCACTTCAACCTTCGCGTCGAGCGGAACTGGATCGTAGTCGAACTGCGGTGTGAACCTGGCGAAGACCGCGTCCGACACCGGCGGCACCTTGCGATAATCGGTGAATGCGCGCGGGATCGGTCGTGAGGCGGCGACGATGCTCGTGTCACCAGGTTCATACAGGGCAAGCCTGATGCCGTTGATCGCCGAACGATCCATCGGCGGCTGGCCGTATGCGTCCACGAACATGTAGCCCGGGTCGCTCCACCCACCGCCGAGGATGAATCGCAGGCGGTCGCCCGATTCGTTGATGCACCACTCCCTGACGTTGCCGGCGAGGTCCGAGACGCCCGCAAAGCTCACTCCGCGAGGCGTGCCGACGGGCTTCGGTCCGCTCGCCTCGAAGATGCCTAACGGCACGACGAAGCGGGCGTAGATGATCTGCGCCACGCGCGCCCAATGGTAGACCGTCGGCAGCGACTTGCCGGTGTACTTCGCGTACGCCATGGCCTCGTACCAGCTCACACCACCAACCGGCATCTCGCCCTGGCCGGCAGGGAACGTTCCACCTTCCCAGCTGGAGGGTCCTGGTCGTCCCGTTCGATCGACGAAGCGCGCCGTTGCCGCCTCGAACGAGAGCAAACGGCCGGCGTCGTTGAATGGCGGTTCCCAGTACGCCCGATCGGCGTACCCGCCGGCGTCGACGAATTTCTTGTAGTCGGCGTTGGTGACCTCGTACTTGTCCACGCGATATGCACCGAGCGAGACGGGGGTCGCGGCATCGGAACCCACCAGGAAGGCGCGCGTGAGTCCGCCAGGGACCCTCATCATCTCGGCGTGGGGGGCGTTCGTGGAATCGAGCGTCAGGCGCGGCGGTTGTGGCCCGAACAGGCTGTACACCGTTCGAAAACCTTCCTTCTCGAACCGGAACATCCCGGTGCGGTTCGGGACCCGCACACTGTCCGTGGGCGTCGTGCCGATGAGCGACCAATTGGATGTGTCGGGCAGTGAAGCACGGTAGACCCGCACTCCTGCCGGTTCTGTCTCGAGCACCACCTTGCGAGAGAACTGCGGCCACAGTGCCTCGAGCGTCGAGTCACCGGGTGCTATTGCCTGGATGCGCATCGCGATGGTGAACGCGCTGTCGAATTCGGCGGCCTCGATGTACCGCTTGAGCTCAGGCAGTCCCGTGCCGAGGACCCAGCGGCTGTCGCGTGTCTTTCTCGTCGCGACAAAGGCCATCCCGGCAAGCGCCGCCAACGTTATGCCGGCGAGCGCCATGGTGCGGGCTCGTGACTTTGGCTTCACGACGCCCTGAACGGCCATTGTCGGCGTGACCAGCGATTCGATGGCCTGCAGGAGGTCGTCGGCCGTCTGGTATCGCTTACCGGGTTCCTTCTCCAGGCATTTCATGACCATCGC
>Ga0111539_10008219_pt1 | contig 13281 bp, 12 predicted proteins | sample RhiMethybrSRZTD1_FD_79667 | JGI IMG/M metagenome (GOLD analysis project Ga0111539, IMG submission 79667) | Populus rhizosphere microbial communities from Tennessee, USA - Rhizosphere MetaG P. TD hybrid SRZTD1 (version 2) (version 2) | ecosystem: Host-associated > Plants > Roots > Rhizosphere >...
AAGCCACGCTCAACAAGGGTCGCTGGAGCATGGTGACGTGGCCGAAGGAGCTCGGCGGCCGCGGCTGTGACCTGATCGAATGGCTGATCTTCGAGGAAGAGTACTGGCGCGCCGGGGCTCCGAGTCGCGTCACGCAAAACGGCTTGTTTCTGCTGGCTCCGGCCCTGTTCGCGTTCGGCACCGAGGAACAGAAGCAGCGCCTTTTGCCCGACATCGCCGCGGCCCGCTTTTTGTGGGCGCAGGGTTGGTCCGAGCCCAACGCGGGCAGCGATCTCGCCGCGCTCCGGAGCCGCGCCGAGCGCGTCGAAGGCGGCTACAGGCTCTACGGCCAGAAGACTTGGTGCACGCGCGGCGCCTTCTGCGACGGAATCTTCGGGCCGTTCAGGACCGATCCCGACGCACCGCCGCACAAGGGTCTCACCTATTTTCTGGTTCCGCTCAAAGCGCCCGGCGTCAGTGTGCGCGGCAATCGCCGCCTGGACGGCGACGAGGGATTCGCGGAAGTGTTCCTCGACGGCGTGTTCGTTCCCGACGGCGACGTGCTCGGTCGCGTGAACGAAGGCTGGAAAGTGGCGATGACGACCACGAGCTCCGAGCGCGGCCTGTCGCTGCGCAGCCCCGGACGCTTCATGGCCACCGCCGAACGCCTGGCCGAGCTCCATCGCAGTCGCCGCGCGGCGGATCCGGGACTGTGCGACCGCGTCGCGCGCGCCTTCATCCAGGCCGAGGCGTACCGCTGGTTCACCTTCGAGTGCGCTGCCAGGATGGCAAACGGCCAGGACCCCGGACCCGAATCGAGCCTGAGCAAGCTTTTCTGGTCCGAGATGGATCTTGCGATGCACGAAACCGCGCTGGCGCTGCTCGGCCCGAGCGCCGAGCTCGAGGAAGCGTGGATGAAGGGCTATCAGTTCGCGCTCGCGGGGCCGATCTACGCCGGCACCAACGAGATCCAGCGCAACATCGTCGCCGAGCGCGTGCTCGGGCTGCCTCGGAAGTAGCGATGCACTTCGTGTTCACCGAGCAGCAACGGCTTTCGCAGCGCACCTTGCGCGAGCTGCTCGACAAGGACTGCACTGCCGCCGAGCTTCGAGCGGCCTGGTCGAACGCTTCCGGTCGCATCGCGGGACTGTGGGAAAAGCTCGTCGCGTTCGGCGTCGTCGGGCTCACCGCCCCGCCCTCCTTCGGCGGTCTCGGGCTAGACGAAATCGACCTCGTACTGTTGCTCGAGGAATCCGGGCGTGCGGCGCTTCCGGAACCGATCCTGGAGACGACGGCCGTCGCGATCCCTCTGCTTTCGGCTCTGAACGACCATCCGTATTGCAAGTTGATGCTGCGACGGGTTGCCGGCGGCACGGCTCTGGTGCTGGTGGCCCTGCAGTCGAGGCCGTTCGTGCCCGGTGCGCAGCTCGCCGACGCGCTTTTGATTCAACACGGCGACGAGGCGCATCTGGTCCCATCGAGAGAAGTCAGGCTCGTGGCAGAGCGTTCGGTCGATCATGCGCGTCACCTCCACCGCGTGGCCTTCGTTCCCAGCGAACAAACGCGGGTCATGGCCGGCGACGCTGCCCGCGAGCTGTTCGAAGAGGCGTTCGATCGCGGTGCCTGGGCCGCCGCAGCCCTGCTGGTGGGCCTGGGAGCACGGCTGGTCGAGATGGCGATCGCTCACGCGAAAACTCGCGAGCAGTTCGGGCGGCCGATTGGCTCGTTTCAGGCCGTCCAGCACCAGCTCGTCGACGCTCACCTGGGGATCGCGTTCGCTCGGCCGCTCGTCTACCGCGCGGCGCACTCGCTGGCTCGGCGCGATCCGGACCGCTCGCTGCACGTCTCGATGGCCAAGGCCTTCGCTTCAGAAGCGGCCTGGCGCTGCGCGCGCTCCGCGCTGCAGGTGCACGGCGCGATCGGCTACTCGTACGAGCATGATCTGCACCTCTGGATGAAGCGCGTCTGGGCGCTGGCCGCCGAGTGGGGCGATGCGGCCTGGCACCGGGCGCGCGTGGCCGAAGCAATTCTAGGAGAGGCGTGAAATGAGCGAAGCTTACATCGTCGATGCGCTGCGAACCCCTGTCGGCAAGCGCCGCGGAGCCTTGTCCAAAGTGCACCCCGCTGATCTCGGAGCGCACGTGATCAAGGCGCTGATTGAACGCACCAAGATCGACCCAGCACTCGTCGACGACGTGGTGTTCGGTTGTATCGACCAGCTCGGTCCACAGGCCGGCGACATCGCGCGCACCTGTTGGCTCGCCGCCGGCTTCACGGACGAAGTGCCCGGCGTGACGGTGGATCGCCAGTGCGGTTCTTCCCAGCAGGCGCTGCACTTCGCCGCGCAAGCGATCATGAGCGGCACCAGCGACTTCGTGATCGCCGGCGGGGTTCAGAACATGAGCATGATCCCGATCGGCTCGGCATACACAGTCGCGGCAGAGTTCGGGCAAGCCGACCCGTTCGGTACGTCCGAGGGCTGGGTCGCTCGCTACGGCAAGCAGCCGTTTTCCCAGTTTCAATCGGCGGAGATGATCGCGCACAAGTGGGAGATCAGCCGGAGCGACATGGAAGCCTTCGCGCTCGAGAGCCACCGGCGCGCGATCAGGGCCATCGACGAAGGTCGCTTCTCGCGCGAGATCGTGCCTTTCGGCGATTTCAACGTCGACGAGGGGCCGCGCCGCGAGACCTCGCTCGAGCAAATGGCGGCGCTTCAGACGCTGGCGCCCGGCGGCAAGATCACGGCCGCGCTCTCGAGCCAGATCTCCGACGCGGCCGCGGCGCTCTTGATCGCGAGCGAGGCCGCCGTGAAACGGCACGGGCTCAAGCCGCGCGCCCGCGTTCACCATCTGAGCGTGCGCGGCGACGACCCGATCTGGATGCTCACCGCTCCGATCCGCGCGACCCGCCACGCACTGACGAAAACCGGGATGAAGCTTGCCGATATCGACCTCGTCGAGATCAACGAGGCGTTCGCGTCGGTGGTGCTGGCGTGGCAGAAGGAAACCGGCGCGGATCCCGACAAGGTCAACGTCAACGGCGGCGCGATCGCGCTCGGCCACCCGATCGGCGCGACGGGCGCGCGCTTGATGACGACGCTGCTCTGCGAGCTCGAACGCAGCGGTGGGCGCTTTGGGCTGCAAACGATGTGCGAAGGCGGCGGTCAGGCGAACGTGACGATCATCGAGCGGCTGAGTTGAGCATCCTTCAATGGGGCGTGAAGCTCAGCCGGAGCTCGCCATTCGCGGCGAGATCCCAATGCGTATGGCCGCAGTTCACGTCGTACACCTTCTGCTGCAGCGTACTCGCGATCGTGGAGTCCGCGGGTTCTATCGGGTAGCGAGCTCCCTTCGAATTGACGACTTGCACCGACGGCAGATACACGAACCGCGCGGGATCGCCGCTCGAGCGGGTTTGAAATGCCACCGTGGCGACCTGGCCCGGGGTCACCCAGCTTCCCAGATTCACGCGGCCCATGTCGGCACTGCTGGCGTCGTTGATTCCGCCGAAATCGTTGACCTCGATCGCGCTTGGCGGAACCGTGACCCAGGCGCCGCTGCCGGAGCGCACGCGAATCAATCCGCTGAGATTCAGGTTGGCCGGAGTCGCAACTTCGTTCCCGCAGGCACTCATGACCTGAAGTGGAAACTCGAGATAGGCTCCTTGTGCCCCGCGAAAGGCCGCGCGCGTGAAGGTCCGTCCCGCATTGGTCTCGAGCACGCTCGCGATGCGTTCCGAGCAAATCGGGCAATAGACCTCGGAGCGCGGCGCGTTGGTGTTCATCATGCACGCGTGGAGCATGGTGTACTGGCGCGTCGTCGCGGTGGCGCCCGCTCGCCACGACTCCCACAGCCCGGGGTTCAAGTAGTCGAGCGCGCTCACGAACGAGGGCGAGGCGGGGTTCGGCGAGTACGGCGGCTGGCTCGAATCCGCACGGAAAGCCTCGGTGACCGGGATCAAGCGCGACACCGCCGGCGAGGCGAAGTTGAACCATTCCTGCCAGGCGTGCGGTGGGCTCGCCGTCGCCGAAACGCGGCCGTCGAACGATTTGTTGACGTTGTCGGACTGGTTGTAGAGCTCGTGATCTCCGACCGTGAACCCGCCGTTGTGGGTGTGCGAGAACTCGTGAATCACGACGGCGCTGTGCACGCGATCGGGAGCCACTGGAACGCCACTCGTGTCCCAGGGCAGGATTCCAACGAATTTGCCCGGCGGCGAGTTGTAGATCGTGACACCGTAGTTCCGCGTCGGCAAACCTCCCGTGTTCGGAAAGGTTCGATCGTGAAGCATGCGCACGGCATGGTTCATCGGATCGCGCCCGCTCGAAACGATGTTGGTCGTGCCGTCGCGAGCGCCGTCGAAGAGCGTGTCGCGCGAGCCCCAGGTGTTGTCGTCGTAGTAGGGCTGCTTCGAGTAGCCCACCACGGCCCAGACGTTGATCGAGTTCTTGTTGAAATAGAATGGCGCGCGGCTTAGCAGGTTATTGGCGAGGATTTGCGCCTTGTCGAGGAACTTCTGGCGCTCGGAATAGGTGAAACCTTCACCGGCGATGATGAAGTTGTAGACGCTGTTCTTGTCCGCGCCGGAGTCGTGGAGCTTGACGATCCAGGGGGTGGCTATGGGCGTCACCGACATCGAGCTTCCGCCGGCAAAGCTGTTGATCGTCTGCCACAGGAATTGCGTGCCACCGTAGTTCAGACCGTCATCGCTGCGATAGCCGTAGGTCGAGTATTGGCGAGCCCCCGAAACGACGTTCGACCTCACGTACTGGATCGCCCAGCCGTGCGGCGAAGGCTGAATCGTGACACTGTGGTTCTCGCTCGTGCTGGTGCCACTCAGGGTGCTCACGTTCGCAGTCTGCGCGGCGCTGGGCGAGAAGCCGGTCCACTTGACGACGTCGATCACCTTGGAGGTGGCGTACGAGGTGAACAGGTCCCCGTTGTTGGCAGCGATGCTCAGGCCGCGAATCGGATAGGTGTTGGGCAGATTCGCAACCGTGCCAATCGAGGATCCGGTGCCGTTCGCGGCGATGCGCGTGACGAAGATCCAGTTGTTGGGCAGGGCGCCGTCCGGCCAATCGTAGGCCACGTAGAGGTCGTTCCCGGACCCGGTCACTGCGAACTGGTTGATGATGAAGACGTTGGAAAATGCAGCGGGAGCCGACCAGGTCGTGCCACCGTTCGTCGAGCGAGCGTAGACGAGGACGCTGTCTTCGACCCACGTGGCCGCGATCGCGCTCCCCCAGCGGGTCAAGCGCACGGGGGACTGAATCACCCCCGGCCGCGTCGCGATCACCGTCGGCGTGGCCTCGGGCAGCATGCTGGGGTATCCGGCTCGGATCACGTAGATCGTGGTCCCGCTGCTGGACGACGCGTGCGCGCTGGCCACGATGATCTGATCGTTCGCGGTGTCGAAAATCGCCGACGGCGCTGCCAGCGCAAAGTTCGCGCTGCCGAACGTGTAGCGAGGCAGGCCGAGCTGTTGCTGCGCGAACTGCGGGTAGCCGCTCGGGAAGTGCGTCGCTCCCCGAACGTAGTTCATGAGCGCGTAGCCCCAGTTGTTGAGCTGCACGGAAACCAGCGAGCTCGAGCTTTCCTGAGTGAACCCCTTTACCCGGACCGAATCGACGTCCGCGGTTTCCCAGACGAAGTTGGCGTTGGTCGTGAAGCGGATCCGCAGATCAGAGCGGTTTTCGGCTGCGGCAGGCAGCGCGAAGTTTTGGACCGCCCAGCTCGTGCTGCGGGTCGACTCGAGCGAGCGCCAGGTAGTCCCATCCAGCCACTCGACCGCGAGCGCCTCGTTCGAATCGAGGCCGGCGCTCCTGCGTGCGTACTCGAGCGTGATGCCCCAGAGTCCGGTGGTGCTGGTGCGCAGCTCGAGCGATGCCGTGCCGTTGAGTCGCACGCCGTAAGTGCCCTGGTAGGCAGCGTTCGAAGAAGCGAAAACCGTTCCCGTGACGGTCCACGCGCTTCCGAGAGTGGTCGAGGTGAAGTCGTCGGAGAACGCGGCAGTGGTCAGCGGCGACGCTACTTGTTCGAGTTCGCCTTCGCCTCGCTCGGGCGCCGTTTCGTTTTGGCAGCCTGCAAAAATGAGAGCGAACACGCACAGCCAACGCCGGAACCAGAAAACCCCGAAATGCCGAGAGCACGTGGTGGACACACCGGCAGCCTACCGGTGCCCGCCCAGTTCGAATCGTCAGGAATTTCTCAGGAGCGGAGTCTCGCCAGCTCACTGGCGGGCGCTTCGATCTGCACTCTGCGCGCCGGTATCGGAGGAGGAAGGCACAAGAACGCCTCGATGAAGCTATCGAGGCGAGTCCACAGCGCTTGCTCGGACGCCGGATCGAGGCCGGTATCATCGGCGATGTGCTGCAGTGCGAAGCGGTCGAATTGACCGTGTGACTTGTAAAGCAAGGCTGCTGCCACCGGCAGGATGCGGCGCGGCCTGAGTCCGGTGTGCTCGAGAAAATCCCGCGTAGCTTTGGCAATCTCGGCGCGGTCTCGCGCATGCGGTGACGGCTGATCCCCCACGGCTTCCGCGCGGGCCGACGTGAGGCTGATCGGCAAGAAGGCCGTCGGCAGGCGACCGAGCTCCTCGCGATGCTCGTTCACGAAAGTGACCGTCTTGCTCACGTGCTGACCGAAATGCAGCGACGCCGCGAGCACCACTGCGCGGTAGTCGGCGGGGCTGATCGATTCAGTCCAGCTTTCTACGTCCTCGATGCACGCTTCCTTGGTGCGAACGGTCAGATACTCGATGACGTGCGCGACGACCTTGCGTGTTTGCCCTTCGTGGGAGGAGTACAAGATCAGGATCGGCCTCATACGGTTTCTACGGCGGCGCCGTCCGAACGGATCGGTCCCGGGCGTCTGGCCGCAAAAATCGGTGGGATATGGTGGGCTGAGCTGTTTCGCTCGGCTAACTCCGCACCACGTACGTCGCCGACCCGGTCACGGCCACGGCTCCCGTCTGCTTCTTGCACCAGAGCTCGACGTCGACGCGACGCTCACCGTCGAGCTCGTACTTCTTCGCGATCGCGGCCGTGAAAGTCAGGCGATCGCCTGGAAATACCGGCTCCTTCCAGCGCATCGACGCACGCCGGACGTTTTCCGGACCGAGCCAGGCTGCGAGCCATGCGTGCATCACTCCCGCCTGGAACATGCCGACCGTGACCGGAGCCGAGAAGCCAGCCGCACGCGCGAACTCGTCGTCGTGGTGGATCGGATTCATGTCGCCCGATGCCCCCTGGTAACGAACCGAGTCGGTGCGCGTGATCGGGCCAATCTCCAGCGGTTCGGGTCCGAGCCCTTCGTGCAAGTCTTGCCAGCGCCGGCTCATGTCAGCGTTGCTCGGGATTTTCGGCGGTTTCGACGCCAGTCATGCGCGCTTCCGCGACCAGCTTGCCGCTCGAGTCGCGAAACTCGGTGACCAGCACGGCGAAGGTGAGCGTGCCGCCGCGGCGCCCGGCCTTTTCGTAGACGCGCTCGATCCGAGACTGGCACGTGAGGCGGACCCCGACGCGCGGCGGTGGACCGTGAAACACGTATTCTTGCTCGGCGTGGAGACCGCGCTTTTGATCCACGTTCAGCAGGCTCCAGGGGTTGGCGCCGGGCACCTCGCTCTCGCAGTGGAACATGGTGGTGAGAAAAGTAGGCGGCGTGACGAGCTCTTCGCCCTCGGCGTACGCCGGATGCTCGGCGCGGACCGCGCGCGCGAACTCGCGCACCTTGCCGCGCTCGACGTCCAGGGTGAATGGGGTGCCGGCACGCCCTTCGGCGGATCTGTCCATGAGCCCTCGTTCAGGGATGCTGACTGCTGACCGAGACGACCTCGCCGGTCATGTACGACGCGAGATCGCTGGCCAAAAACACGATCACGTTGGCGACTTCCCACGGCTCCGCAGCGCGACCGAACGCCTCGCGCTGCGTGAGGCGCTCGAGCAAGTCGTCCGCCGTTACTTTCGAGAGAAATGGATGCATGGCGAGGCTCGGCGCCACCGCGTTCACGCGCACGCCCGCCTCCGCGGCCTCGAGCGCCACGCAGCGCGTGAGCGCCATCACGCCGGCCTTGGCCGCCGCGTAGTGCGCTTGCCCCGCCTGGGCGCGCCACCCGAGCACGGACGCATTGTTCACGATCGCACCCGAGCGGCGTTCGAGCATGTGGCGCAGCACCGCGCGCGTCATGCGAAAGGTACCGGTGAGGCTGACGTCGATCACGCGCTGCCACTGTTCGTCGCTCATGTCGACCAGGTTCGCCGTACCGCCGAGACCGGCGTTGTTCACCAGCACGTCGATCCGGCCGAGCGCTTCGATCGCGCGCTCGACCAGCGCTCGAACCTCGCCTTCCTGGGTGACGTCGCAGCGGAGCGCCGCCACGGGATTGCCCGCCAGGGCCGCCAGCGACTCTGCCGCTTCGCCCAGGCGCCGCTCGTGCGCGTCGCTGATGAACACGCGCGCGCCCTCTTCGAGGCAGCGCTTGGCGGTCGCGTAGCCGATCCCGGTGCCGGCCGCGGCAGTCACGAGCACGGTCTTGCCGGAGAGCAGATTCTTGCTCGCGGGATAGTCGGGCGGGCTCGGCACCGTCCCGAGTAGAACATGTTTCACTCGCACGCGAAAGCGGTTATTCTCGACGCATGGCCGCGCTCACGATTCCCGGCGCGCTCCGAACGGCGGCCGCACGTTTCTCGACGGCGGCCGCGATCGAGGACGGTGCGACGCGCCTCGGCTTCGTCGAGCTCCTGGGCGCTGCCGAAAGGGTCTCGGCCGCGTTGATCGAGCTCGCGGTCGAACGCGGAGATCGGATCGCGATCTGGGCGCCGAACGGTTGGCAGTGGATCGTGGCCGCGCTCGGCGCGTTGTCAGCGGGCGCCGTGATCGTGCCAATCAACACGCGGTTCAAAGGCCGCGAAGCGGGTTATGCGCTCGAGAAGAGTCGAGCGCGCCTGCTGTTTACCGTCAGCGAGTTTTTGGGCACCGAATATCCGAAGCTGCTCGCGGAAGCCCACGGCGGGCCGTCGGCTGGCCGCCCGATCGCCGGGCTGCCGCATCTCGAACGGATCGTCGTTTTCGGCGAGCAGCGCGAAAACGGCCTCGGCTGGCGGGAGTTTCTCGCGTGCGGCGAGCGAGTGAAGAAGGAAGCGATCGAGCAGCGCGCCCGCAGCGTCACGGCCGACGATGCGTCCGACATCCTGTTCACCTCGGGCACGACCGGCGAGCCGAAAGGCGTCGTGACCGGCCACGGTCAGAACCTGCGGGCGTTCACCGCGTGGGCGGACGTCGTCGGTCTATCCGAAACCGATCGCTATCTGATCGTGGCGCCCTTCTTCCACGCCTTCGGTTACAAGGCGGGCTGGCTCGCGTGTTTGCTCAAAGGTGCCACGATCCTACCGCACGCGGTGTTCGAGGTTCGATCGGTGCTGGAGCGCATCGGTCGAGATCGGGTGAGCGTGCTGCCCGGGCCGCCCACGCTCTATCAAAGTCTGCTCGCCGAGCCCGATCGCGCTCGCTTCGATCTCGGCGGTCTCAGACTGGCGGTCACCGGAGCCGCCTCGATTCCGGTTCAGCTCGTCCACCGTATGAAGGAAGAGCTCGGCTTCGAGACGGTGATCACCGGTTACGGTCTGACGGAAGCGTGCGGCATCGCCACCATGTGCCGGTACGACGACGACCTCGAAACCATCGCCGCGACGTCGGGACGCGCGATTCCGGACGTCGAGGTGAAGATCCTGGCCGCTGACGGCCGCGACGCCGATCCCGGCGAGCCCGGCGAGGTGGTGATCCGCGGCTACAACGTGATGCGGGGCTACTTCGAGGATCCCGAGCGCACGCGCGAAACCATCGATGGCGACGGCTGGCTCCACACCGGGGACATCGGCGTGCTCGACCAGCGCGGCTACCTTCGCATCACCGATCGCAAGAAAGACATGTTCATCGTCGGGGGTTTCAACTGCTATCCGGCCGAGATCGAGAATCTGGTTTTGCAGCATCCCGGTGTCGCCCAGGTCGCCGTGATCGGGGTCGACGATCAACGGCTCGGCGAGGTGGGAATGGCATTCATGGTGCTGAAACACGGAGCCGAGACCGGCGAGACCGGTGTCCCGGAGCTCGTCGCGTGGTGCCGAAATCACATGGCAAACTACAAGGTTCCTCGTTACATCGAGCTCGTGTCGTCACTGCCGTTGAACGCCGCCGGCAAGGTCGACAAGCCCAGACTTCGCGAGCAGAGCCGCGCGCTCCTAGCACGGAAAGCTTGACCGTAGAACTTGTTTCACTAAGCTCGGGTTAACGTGAAAGCAAAGGATCGGAGAGATCGCATCCTGGACGTGGCCATCGATCTGGCCGAAGAGGGTGGCTTCGACAACGTGCGCCAGCGCGACGTGGCGGATCAGGCCGGCGTCGCCCTGGGCACTTTGTACAAGAGCTTCGCCAGCAAGGAAGACTTGTTGTCGGCGGCGCTCGAGCGCGAAGCGCAGATGCTCGAGCGCAAGATGGAGCAGCGGCCAGCTCTGGGGCCGAACCCGGCCGAGCGGCTCAAGGCGCTGTTCAAGATCGTCACTCGCGCCATGTGCCGGAAGCCGAAGTACACGCGCGCCGTGTTGCGCGCGATGGCGTCCGGCGTGCCCGAAGTGGCGGGCCACGTGGCATCTTATCAAGGGCGCATGAATCGGATCATCATCGCGGCCCTGCGGGGAGCCGATGGTGCGAGCCCCGCCAGTCAGCCCAGTGAACGCGAAGCAACGGTGGCCGCGTATTTGCAGCGCATCTGGTTCGCTTCGCTGGTCGGATGGTCGGCGGGCCTGCATGGCCAGAACGACGTGATCGAGCAGATGGAAAAAGCCTGCGATCTTTTGCTCGAGGCGACCAAAAACCACAAGTAAACGCGAGTGAAACATGTTTCACTCGCAGGCACGAAGTGCTAGCTTCGTGTCATGGCCATCGTACGCGCCATCGAATCCGGCAATGGCGAGGGCCGGCGTCTGAGACTCGTCAGTCCGGCGAATCAGGAGAGCATCGGCGAGCTTCGCGTCAGCACCGCCGCGGAGGTGCGCGAGACGGTAGCCCGCGCGCGACGAGCGCAGCCGGCCTGGCAAGCGCTGGGATTCGACGGCCGCGCCGCGATCATGCGCCGTGCGCTCGAGATCTTGCTCGCCGATCAGGAAAAGTACGTCGCGGCGATCGGGCGCGAAACGGGACGATCGCGCTACGAGACGATCTTGATGGAGATATTTCCGGCCTGCGATTCGCTGGCTTACTTCGGAAAGCACGCGAAACGCTTGCTCAAGGACGAGAAGCCGAGCCTGCATCTGCTCAAGAACAAGAAGCTCGTCGTAAGCTACGAGCCGCTCGGCGTGATCGGAATCATCACACCCTGGAACGGCCCTTTCATCCTGTCGCTCAATCCGAGCGTCCAGGCGCTGATGGCCGGAAACGCGGTAGTGCTGAAAGCGTCGGAGCTCACGCCGTTCTCGGGACGCCTGGTGCGCGAGCTATTCGACGCGGCCGGGCTGCCGAAGGATGTGTTCGGCCTGGTCGAGGGCGACGGCGAGGTAGGCGCGGCGCTGGTCGAAGCCGGCGTGAACAAAATAGCGTTCACCGGCAGCGTCGCCACCGGGCGCAAGATCGCCGAGGCGTGTGGCCGCAACTTGATCCCGTGCACGCTCGAGCTCGGCGGCAAGGATCCGATGATCGTTTGCAGCGACGCCGACCTGGATCGCGCGGCGAAGGGCTGCGTGTTCGGGGCATTTTTGAATGCTGGTCAATTCTGCTGCTCGACCGAACGCGTGTACGTGGTGAGCAGCGTGGCCGACGCGTTCACCGACAAGGTGCTCGGCCACGTACGCGCGTTGCGCCAGGGCTCGAGCGGCGAATACGACATCGGCCCCATGATCTCGGAGAAGCAACTCGACGTCATCGAAGCGCACGTCGCGGACGCACTGGCCAGGGGCGCGAAGGTGCTCGTCGGCGGCAAACGCAACCCCAAGCTCGGGCCTCTGTTCTACGAGCCCACCGTGCTCACCGACGTGACGCACGCGATGCGCGTGATGCGGGAAGAAACGTTCGGCCCGATCTTGCCCATCGTGCGCGTTCGCGACGAGCAGGACGCGCTCGAAATGGCCAACGACTCGGAGTACGGGCTTTCGTCGACGCTCTGGACCCGGGACGAGGCCAAGGCCGTGAGTCTGGCCAAGCGCATAGAATCCGGCTCGGTGTGCGTGAACGACAGCTCGATCACTTACGGCGTGCTGGAAGCGCCGTTCGGTGGCATGAAGGCGAGCGGCCTCGGCCAGGTCCACGGTAAAGACGGCTTGAAGAACTACTGCTTCGCGAAATCGATCGTGATCGATCGCTTCCAGCTCAAGGAAGAACGCGCCTGGTACCCGTATTCGGGCGACAAGGTCGAAATGCTGCAAAAGGTCATGCACTGGGTGTGGGGCACGCGCCTCGGAAGGCTCCTCGCATGACCGCGCGTCTCACGATCGTCGTCTCTCGCGATCTGTGCGAGTCGAACGGAGCTTGCGTGTCCAAGGCGCCCGACGTCTTCGAGCTCGGAGACGACGACGTGTTGCGCCTCAAGCTCGAGCACCCGGACGCCGAGCAGCTGGAGCGCGTGCGGGCCGCGCTGCGCAGTTGCCCGAAGGCAGCGCTGTCGCTGGTCGAACGGTAATCCGCGCTGGATCGCGCGAGTGAAACATGTTCTATTCGGAGGGTGAGCGACGGCGTCCTCTCCGCAAAATACGTCCTCGAGTACACGTACACGCGCAGCACGGGCCCGATCATCGGGCGCTTCTTGCGCGGGCTCTCCGAGGGTCGCATCGAGGGCGTGCGAACTCGGACCGGCAAAGTGATCGTGCCGCCCACCGAGTACGATCCCGAGACCGGGGAAGAAGTCGCCGAATTCGTCGAGGTGGGCCAGGCGGGCAGCGTCGAGACCTGGGCGTGGATCACCGAACCGAGGCCTAATAGCCCGCTGGATCGGCCGTTTGCCTGGGCGCTGATTCGACTCGACGGCGCCGACACCGCGCTCTTGCACGCGGTGGACGCGGGCAGTCCCGAAGCGATGAAAACGGGGATGCGCGTCACGGTGAAGTGGGCCGAGCAGCGTCACGGCCGGATCCAGGACATCGCTTGCTTCGTCCCGGAGGGACCATGAGCGACCCGGTGCGTATCGTCGGCATGCCGGTCCGTCTCGAGTACACGGTGACGGCCGGCCACCACTACTCGCGCTACCTGCGCGCGCTCGCGGAGCGCCGGATCATCGGCGCGCGCTGCTCAAAATGCTCGAAGGTGTACGTGCCACCGCGCG
>Ga0111539_10008220_pt1 | contig 13280 bp, 11 predicted proteins | sample RhiMethybrSRZTD1_FD_79667 | JGI IMG/M metagenome (GOLD analysis project Ga0111539, IMG submission 79667) | Populus rhizosphere microbial communities from Tennessee, USA - Rhizosphere MetaG P. TD hybrid SRZTD1 (version 2) (version 2) | ecosystem: Host-associated > Plants > Roots > Rhizosphere >...
ACGATAGTCTCCGGCAGCTATCGTCTCTTTGTCCAGCAACTTGAACTGACAGGGCACGGCGGCCAGGACGGTCCTGCGGCGCCTTGAGGCGTGGGGCGTCGAGGACGCCCCAGCCCAGATCACCCTCGAGGTCATCGCAACGGGACTACAGGCGCCGTGTCCAGGCTGCACACGAGGTAACCCAACGTCTCCACAGCCACTACGCACGCACGCTGATGGCTCTCCCCTAAGCGACCGATAAGCTTCCACCAGGAACTGGAGAAATAATCTAAATATTCTCATCATTTATAATATTATTACTCGAAGACCTATTCGCATAGCAAGGCGCATCCAGTAGGCACCAAAGTCCTCTCGGCTAGGTCCCGACGGACTGCCGCCCGGTCGCCCACATCAAGTGCGTGGTCGACCTCAAACAGCCGGACACACTCAGTGGCCGTCCTATCTTTGCCGACTTCGAAGCGATTGTCCCAGCGGCTTAGGCGCCTCACGTAGACAGTGGTCGCAGGCATTCTCCATCCCTGCAGACGCCGGTGTTGGATACAGCACGGCATCACGAGGTCCTGCCCATCACGTCCCCTGTAGCCTACGGCGTGAGCCATGCAGGATACCTCTCTTCGTCCTTCCTGGAGACGTTCCAGCGCTGCCGGACGCCCTCCTGGATGGCCCGGATGCTATCGTCGGCGGGGTCGTCGTGTGGCCGGGGCGGTCGTGGCGCCGTTATCTACAGGTGCTCGCAAATCCGAGATTCTCGGCATCACATGGTCCAATGTTGATTTCCAGCGTAGAATGATCCGCCTGCTCGAACAAAGAATGGAGAGAGTCGAGCTGTGCCACTTGCTGGCTTTGCCCTGCAAGAAATACAGCGCCTTGCGAAGATTAGGCGTATTGACAGCCCCTATGTATTCCCTGGACGCAACGGAATAAGCCCTGTAAATTTGTGGGAGGCATGGCGTTATGCTCGACAGAGGGCAGGCATTAAGGATTTCCGTTTCCACAATTTACGCCATAGTGCGGCATCATATCTGGCCATGAACGGTGCAAGCTTGGCAGAAATTGCCGAGGTGCTTGGACATAAGACCCTGGCTATGGTCAAACGCTATGCCCACCTGAGCGAACAACATACGGCCCGGGTGGTTGAGAGGATGAATACTGCCATATTTGGCAAGGTGGCAGGTTAACAGCAAATGTCCCAAGAGTGTCCCATTGGGCCTTCTATGAAAAACAACCCCTTTTATTAGAGGAGGTTATAAGATGCCGGTGGATATCGCCGATATTCGTACTATTGTTGACGCCCAGGACCAGTGGCGCAGTCGGCAGACGATCAATCTTATTGCTAGCGAAAATGCCCAGAGCCCGGCGGTGCGCGTCATCCAGAACTCCGATTTTATGGCCCGCTATGCTGAAGGACACCCCAACAGGGGCGATGAAGTCCGACGTTATTATCAAGGTACGCGCTATATTGACCAGATCGAGACCATGGCACGCGAGGAACTGTTAGCGCTGACGCGCTGTCGCCAGGCTGATGTCCGCCCCATTAGTGGTAATGCCGCCAATACGGCAATTGCTTTGGGCTATTTACGGGGTGGCGATGCCGTCATGGTGAACTCGACACCTGCCGGTGGGCACATCAGCCATAATACCATCGGGGTGTTCGGTCGGCGTATACAGACCCGTGGCTTGTCGCTCAGCCTGGACGCACCCAAGCATATCCCGTTGCACTACTTCCCGTTGGCCGAGGATCTGTATCACCTGGATGTGCAGAAGAGTCTCGATCTCATTGATCAAGTGGCGCCGCGTCTGCTAGTGCTGGGCAAGAGTCTGATTTTGTTTCCTGAACCAGTACAGGAACTCGCCACCATGTGTCGTGAACGGGGGATTCCCATCCTGTACGACGCGGCCCATGTGTTCGGGTTGATCGTAGGTGGCCAGTTTCAAGATCCCTGGCGCGACGGCGTCACGTGGGTGACCGCCAGCACGCACAAAACGTTTCCTGGCCCCCAGCGGGGGGTGATTGTGGCAGATCTAGATGAGGAAGATGAACGGAAGTACTGGCCCTCGGCCGACCGTGGGGTGTTCCCTGGCTCGTCCAGTAATCATCACCTCCACACTCTGCCAGCGCTGCTGGTGGCCATCCGGGAGATGCGCCAGCATGCCACCGCCTACGCCGCCCAGGTTGTCCGCAATGCGCAAGCCCTGGGGCTGGCCCTAGATGATGAGGGGATCCAGGTGGAAGCCCGAGATTTTGGCTATACGGCGAGTCATCAAATTGCCGTCAATGTGGCGGCATATGGTGGAGGTGTGGTGGTGGCGCAGCGCCTGGAGGCGAACGATATTATCGTCAACTATAACCTGCTACCACGTGATACAGAGCCACGCAATCCGTCTGGTCTGCGTATCGGCGTGCAGGAAATGACGCGCTATGGCATGCGTGAGGACGCTATGCAGCGTCTCGCCGGGTTGCTGGCCGATGCCATCAAGGGCAAGACGGTCACCGACGCTGTGCATGCCTTGCGCGCGTCGTATAGCACCTTACAGTACGTATAGATATAGAGGGCATACGATGGCAACCATCTGGCGGGGGATAGGATTGATTGGCACGCTGGTGCTGCTGGCCTCGTGTAGTAGTCAGGAGTCGGCACAGGTGCCCCTCGCACCGCAGACGCCGGCATTCGAGAAAGTCTACCAGGACGGCCGCCTGGCCTTTAAGGAAGGCCGCTACGATGAGGCTGCAGCACAATTTGCCCGAGTCGTGGCCGCTGACCCAGAAAATTTGAAAGCACGTCTCAACTGGGCAGCGGCTTTGTCCCATCTCAATCAACCAGGAGAGGCAATTATCCAATGTCAGAACGTTCTGGCACGTGATCCGACCAACGCTGAAGCCTATTATCAATGGGGAGCTGTGTTGAGGCGTATAGGGCGACATGAGGAAGCTGTTGAGAAATTTGATCAAGCGTTCGCTCTCAAGCCTATGGCTGAGCTGTTGCAAGAGGATCCCCTCTTGCAACAGCGACTCCAGGCGTACCTGAAGGGGCAGCGTCGCCAGGCGCTGGATACCGATGTAGCACGTCCGAAGTCCCCACCCGATCGCGACGAGGAGAGCCGTCCACCCGCAGCAGGACGCTGAGCGTTTTATGGTGTGAGGTGAAGGCAAACGAGATCAGGCGGCCGCAAGAGGAATTTCCATCACGACCGTAGTCCCCTCACCTCCCTGACTTTTTACTGAGACGGTGCCCTGATGCGCTCTGATGATGTCACGGGTAATACTAAGCCCCAGCCCCATACCCTTGCCCTGACTCTTGGTGGTGAAGAAGGGGGTAAAGACATGCTGGAGATGTTCTGGGGCGATGCCTGGACCGGTATCAGCAATCTCAACCCGGAGGTTCTGCCCGCATTGGGAAGTCTGGATGCAGAGTTTGCGCATGGTGCCATAGTCTACCATAGCTTGATAGGCATTATTGAGGACATGCAAAAACACCTGGTGCAATTGTGGCGCATCGAGCAGGACCGTGGGCAGATCTGGAGAGAGGTTCGCCTCGACTGCGATATTGCTCGAGCGCAGGTCGTAAGCTTTCCTTTCCAGGGCCTTCGTCAAGATGTCGTTGAGATTCTCCGGATGTTTATCTGGCCGTGGCTGTTCGACAAAGGCGAGCAGATTTCGGACTGTGTCCGTGGCGCGTTGTGTTTCATAGAAAATGCGCAGGGCGACCTGGCGTAGTTGCTTGTCTTCCACCTTCCCAACGAGTAACTGGGCGTAGCCCAGGGCGGTTGTCAGGGGTGTGCGCAGCTCATGAGACATGCGGGCAATAAGATGATGCGGAGCAGAGAATTTGCCCGATTGCCGCAGTTGCTGCTGAGCCAGCTCTAACTGTGAGCTTTTTTCGTGGACAACCTGGCGGAGTTTGAGAGCCGCTTCCTTTGCCTCCTTGAGCAAGCGCGCGTTTTCCACTGCGAAGCCGATATGGCCCAGCAACGTTGACAAAAATTTCAAATCGAGTTCGCCAAAGGATTTCTGGCCACTTTTCTTCGAGAGATTGAGGACACCAATAATGCGGTCCTGCGCCCGCAGCGGCAGGCAAATGAAAGATGACGTATCGTATTTCGGATCATTGATTTTGCCGAAGCGCGTATCATGCTCGACATCCTCGACGAGGACGGGCTCCCCTGTCTGCGCGACCTTCCCAGCAATCCCTTCCCCCATGCGGACGGTCGTGCCTACCACCACGGCCTCCTCTAAACCCTCAGCCGCGGCAATGCGCAGCGTTTGCGTTTGCGGATCCAATAGCATAATGGAACCAATTTTCGCATGTACCGCTGTCATGGCGCGATGCAGTACCACCTGCAGCACTTCTTTAATGTCAGGGATACGGGAGACAAGTTCCGTGACCTCACTCAGTGTCGAGAGTTTATACACTAAATTTTCTAGCTCACTCGTATTGGCTTTGAGTTCTGCCAGGATTCGGTTAAACGATTCGGCAATTCGCGCCATCTCAGTAAATTCGTGTGTGGCCTGCTGGTCTCCTAACGTCTCGATTTCGCCGTGTTCCAGGCGCACAAACTCATTGGCCATGCGACTGATACTGCGGACAGTTTGCTGAAAGAACGCAAACCCCAGCACGGCGATCAAGACACTGAGGGCTAAGGCCACGGCTGCATCCGGATCTTGGATAAGATCTTTCTGGTCGAGGACATAGAGGAACAAAAGCAAGGGTAAGAGGGAGGTGAGGGCAAAAATAATGGCTGCCTTATACCGTAAGGTTTGCTGTCTTGCCGGCTTCCCTCGTGGCATAGTCATTCTCCTCTACATATATCCAGTACAGGGAAAGCTGCTACCCCTATATACTGCGTCTTTCCTCGTATGTTATGGATGCACAAGCATAGCGTGCGAAGGATGCGTCATGCATCGCCCATTGCCCTACAGATATTCTCCCGACCGCGAGTCTATGACGTCGACAACGTCCTGACTGCAGGTGGGGCTAGCACCATCATGATAGCCTCCCAGAGTTCCGATGGCGCCAGAGGCTTCGTCACATAGGTGGCGCCCTTCATCGCGCGCCAGCACGCCAGGGACCTCCCTTGGAGCGCTGGGCTCACCATCACGATGAGAGCCCTTGCAAGGGCAGGAGAGGCGTTAATGTGCTCGGCAAACCGTACACTATCCTCGGCTGGTAGCGTCGTATCCAGGAGTACCAGCGCAAAGGGAGGCCCGGCATCCTGTGCTTGTTGTAATATGTCGAGCGCTTTTTGTACCCCCTCAACAGCCATTGGCCTGAGCCCCCACTGGCTGAGCAGAGCTGTGAGCAGACGTCTATGAGTAGCATTATCGTCCACGACGAGGACGGCGTTATGCGAGCCGGGCGGGATGACCATTGACTCCGGCTTAGGTTCCGGAGCATCTGGTAGATCAAAACGCGCCGTAAAGTGAAAGGTACTCCCACGTCCGAGGGCGCTTTCCACCCAGATCTGTCCGCGCATCAGGGTCACCAGCTGATGACAAATAGCTAGGCCAAGCCCCGTACCGCCATATTGGCGTGTCGTAGAACTATCAGCCTGGGTAAACGCTTCGAAGATCAGACGTTGTTTCTCGGGGGCGATACCGATGCCTGTATCACGTATCGTACAGTGCAAAATTATACACGACTCGTCCGCCGGTGGCATGGCTATCGTCTGGCTCTCCTGGGGCAGATAGCGCATCACTTCGACAACTACTTCGCCTTCCGCGGTAAACTTGAGAGCATTCCCAACGAGATTCACGAGGATTTGGTGCCATCGGATCACATCGCCGAGGAGGAGGTCAGGGACATCGGGGTGCACATAGTAGAGTAATTCGAGCTGCTTGCCGTGGTCCGGTGGTGCGAGGGTTTTCATCGTGGCACTGAGGTTGTCCCGGAGCGAAAAGAGCGTCGACTCTAGAGAGAGTTTCCCCGCCTCAATTTTGGAAAAATCCAGGAGGTCGTTGAGGATACGCAGCAATGACACTGCCGACGTTTTCACGAGCCCGAGATAGTCCTGTTGTTCAGAGGTAAGGGGAGTATCTAGGACCAAGTCAGTCATGCCGATGATACCGTTCATCAGCGTGCGGATTTCATGGCTAATGTTGGCTAGGAATTCGCTCTTAGCCCGTGTGGCCGCCTCAGCTGCATCCCGGGCTGCGGCCTCAGCGGTATACAGCGCTGCATTGCGAATAGCGACCGCGGCCTGCGCCGCAAAGCTTTCGAGGAGGCTCTGATCTTCCGGGGCGAAACGAAATGGCTGGCGACCAGCTAAAGCGAGGACCGCCAACAGCTCACCACCAAGAATAATGGGTAAGGCCAAAAAGCTCGTAAGTTTGTACTGTTTGAACTGCGCGCGTGCGATGAAGCGCTCGTCGCTTGCCACATCCGGGACGTTGAGGGGACGATGATGCAGGGCTACCCAGCCGATCCCTCCTTCGCCGAAGGCGAGCGTCCTACTCATAGCAAGGGGGCTACCCAGGACAGGATTCGAGGACGTCCGCATATGCAAGGTCTGGGTAGCCGTATCGGCGATCCAGAAGTTGACAATGGCGGCGTCCATCAGGGTAGCGGCAGCCTGGGCGACTTCGCCGAGGACTTCTTTGATGTCCAGCGAGGAGGAAATGAATTGTGTCAGACGCATCAACATACGCAGGCGCGCAAAACGTGCTTCCAGGGCTTCATAGAGATGCGCATTTTCAATGGCAATGGCCGCATGAGAGGCAAGAAGAGTCAGGAGATCACGCTCAGGGGCGCCAAAGACACGTCCCGTGCCTTCGTTATTGATCGTGATGACACCGAGGAGACAGTCACGATACACCAGAGGTTCGGAGAGAATTGCAAAGAGCGGACCAATGGTAGGTGAGACCTGGTCATCATTGATCATGACCCCTTCGCGGTGTTGGGCGACCATGCCTGTCACGCCTTCTCCGAGTCCCACCCGCACGGTCTCCATCCAATCCCCCAGGCCATACCAGGCGCGCGGAATCAGGGTCTGGGCGGTCTCGTCCCAGAGATACGTGACTCCCGAAGTCCCACGGACCAGTTCCACCGCACGTTGCGTGATCACCCGCAAAAGCACAGTCAGGTCGAGTTCACGTGTGATTTCACCCGTCACGACCTGGACGGCTTCAAGACGTTCCGTGCGTTCTGCCAGAAGCTCTTCAGTCTGCGCGCGTTGAAGGATTTCTTGGCCGAGTTTGGTATTGGCTTCCAGGAGTTGTTGGGTACGTTCCTGCACATGGAGTTCAAGCGTCTCGTTCGTGCGCTGGATCTCATAGACGTTGCGCTGTAAGAGATCGACCATCGAGCGAAAAGTATTGACCAACGCTTCGATGTCGATTATGAGGCTGTACGGCCAGGCAATAACTTGATGACGGAGGAGCTTTTCTGGGAGATTCGTAGTGGTCTCGGCCAGACGTGCGAGCGGTGCCGTCAATCGACGCCCTATGAAGCCCGCCAATAGACATGCCAGGACGACAAGCAACAGGATCAACAAAGTAACCTGTGAGGCAGTCATGGTCATACAAATCCACCCTGTTGCCAGGCACACAGGAGTAAAGCCTCCTTAGCCTTTGGGGAGGCCGAGCACGCGTTCGCCAATGATATTGAGCTGAATCTCGGCCGTCCCACCAGCGATGGTAGCAGAACGGGAGCGTAGAAAGCTGAACTGCCAGGCACCGTCTTGCACCACCCAGGGTGAACCGTGCATGAGTTGGGCATAGGGACCTTCAAGTTCCATAGCCAGCTCCTGCGCGTGCTGCACAATGCGGGTCAGTGCCAGGCGGTGCGCCGAACCTTCTGGCCCAGGCGGCAGACCGCGTAGCCGTTTGGTGAGACAACGGTACCCATAGTATTTCACGGCTTCGCTTTCCGTATAGAGCTGCGCCAACCGTTGCCTGATGACAGGCTCTTGGTGCCGTCCGCACTGCAGGGTGAGGTCGACCAACTCCTGGATTAGCACTTGTACGTCCGCCTGCCCTAAAATGGACGTAGTAGCGCGTTCATGCATGAGGAGACCAATGCCTACCATCCAGCCGTTGTTCAACTCGCCTACCAAGTTGCCGCGGGGGACACGCACATTGTCAAAAAAGACCTCATTGAACTCTGACTCTCCCGTGATCTGCTTGAGCGGTCGGATGGTAACGCCAGGCCTATGCATGTCCACAATAAAACAGGATAGCCCTTTATGTTTGGGCACGGTCGTATCGGTCCGGGTCAGCAAAAAGCAAAAGGCCGCATCGTGGGCGTAACTCGTCCACACTTTTTGTCCATTAATGACGAACTCGTCGCCGTCCTGGACGGCATGTGTTTGTAATGAGGCCAGATCAGACCCAGAGCCAGGCTCTGAATACCCCTGGCACCAGATTTCCTCGCAGGTCAGCATCTTCGCCAGGTAGCGTTGCTTCTGGGCTTCTGTGCCGACTTCGATGAGGGTAGGCCCCACCATACCTAGAGCAATGCTGTTATAAGGCGTGGGGGCCTTGTAATGCGCGACCTCTTCGTTAAAAATGACCTGCTCCATGAGCGTGGCACCAGCACCGCCATATTCCTTGGGCCATGAGAGACCGGCATAGCCCGCCTCGTATAATTGCCGCGACCAATCTTTCAGGAACACAATTTTGTCGTGCAGGTCCACCGGCTCAAAGACGCTCTTCCCCCAGCCCGGTGGCAAATGTTCCTGCAACCACTGACGCAGATTGTCCCGGAAGCGCTTTTCCTGTTCGGTGAGTTCAAAATCCATACCGCTCTCCCTGCTCATCAAGGTTCAGTGCGTGATGACGCCTGCGCCGTGTTATTGCTTTATAGCATATTTTACATTCTACGACTAGTCCTATGTGATAGTTCATACTGTATGCCATGCAGGGGTAGTCTCTCCTCCTAGCGTGGCTGCATAACGATGTCGACCAGGGCCAATCGGCTTTCATCCTTGACGACACTGAGGGCACGCTCTAGGGCAGGGCGAATGGCATCAGGTGTGATGATGGGACCTTCCCCATAGAGGCCATAGGCCTGGGCCATCTGGGCGAAGTTGACTGGTGGATCGTCCAGCCGAGTGCCAATGCCGGCATTGGCTGCGGGACGCTCGCGGACCCGGGCGACGTCGAGGGCATGCTCTTCTGAGTTATAATACGAACGGTTGTTGAACATAACGACGAGCAACGGGAGCTGGTGATGCGCCGCCGTCCACAGGGCGCTCGGCGTATACAGCAGGTCGCCATCAGCCTGGAGGTTCACACACACTTTCCCACTGTGACGATGTGCCAGGACACCACCGAGCGCCGCGCCCATACCGTATCCTAGGCCCGCACCACCGCTGCTTCCCAAGGTGCAGCCTGGGCGTTCCCAGTCCCATAAGCGTCGTGTCCAGGCTCCTACCGCATTGTTGACTAATACCCAGTCTTCATGCTTGATGACCTCCCACACTTCGGCAACCGCTGTGGGTACGGCAATGGGGCGCTGCGCCCGCGCCAGGTGGGCGGCCTGTTGCCACTGCTGCCGCCGCGCGCGGTGCTGCGTGTTGAGATGGGTGGCTCGCGCCGTGATACGCGCGGTCTCTGCTCTGCCCAGGCGGGCCTGACACAGTGCCAGCAAGTGCGGCAGCACCACGGCGGTATCGGCGGCGATAGGCACGTCGACAGCCTGAAGACGCTCGTAGTCAGCAGCCCAACTGCGCACCAGAAAATCGCCCATGGTGATATGGATGATCTGCGTCTGCGGACCGATAGCAGGCTGAAACATGCGGGTAGCTTTATCGACACTGCCCAGAGCACCAAAAAGATCCAAGACGTCCAGCGCCAAAATGACATCGGCGTTGGCCAATATGTCACTGGCAGCATCAGTAGCGTCGAGGCCATGGGTATTAGGAAAATTAAAGCGACCACCGCGGTCGATCACGGGCATAGCTAACAGCTCGGCCAGGCTTCTGAGGCTCGCGACGGCCGCAGGATGCCGCCCCAGCAGGTCCGCGATGGCTACGGGATGCTCGGCCTGTACCAACAGGTCCGCCGTGCGCTCCAGCGCCTCCGGGTGGGCCTGTGGCGGGGCTGGAGGCGCATAGCGGTGTGGGTCAGGGAGAATCGGTGGGACGCGCACGACCTCTTCCTGCAGGCCAGCGTCGTAGCATACGTAGATGGGTCCCTGCGGATCCGTCTGCGCAATGCGGTACGCACGTAGCAGCGACTCTGGAACACTAGCCAAAGAGTAGGGCTGATCATCCCACTTAACATAGTCCCGGACGAGCGTGCCCTGGACCAGCGCCGTGTGGATCCAATCAATCCACGGGCGTCGTTGCGTGCTGTCCATAGGACCCGTCGCCCCTAATGCCAGAACCGGTGCGCGGTCACACCAGGCATTGAATAAGGCCATGCTAGCATGCTGTAAGCCGACGATGTTATGAATCAAAGCTGCCATGGGGGTTCCCGTAGCCTTGGCATAGCCATGCGCCAGCGCCACAGAGATTTCTTCATGGCAGCACTGGATCAGTTCTGGCATGTGGTTGCCGCCATAATTCACGATAGAGTCGTGGAGACCGCGAAAACTGGCGCCTGGATTGCAGGCTGCATAGACGATACCACAGGCCTGGAGCATATCGACGATGATATCGGAACCGTACTGCGGCCGCCGCTGGGGCCGCAGCGGGAGGGGGTGAGTGACATCACGGACTGCAGACATACCGGTTCTCCTCATGGGTAAGATGAATTTCTGTTATTGTGCCCGTCGCTCATATATGATACAAGTACAAACGGACACGACGAGAGCGCTAGGTATGTTTGGATCTATCGGCGCAGTGGTGGCTAGGTAAGGTTGGAGGGAAGTACGATGTTGGCCGCAATCGATGTTCTCCCGCGGATTCTGATCATCGATGACGATAAGAGCTTACTGGAATCCTATACGGTGTTGCTCGAGGACGAGTTCCAGGTGTCTACGGCTGAGTCCGCAGAAAAGGGCTTAGACCTGCTACGGCACGAAGATGTGCATCTTGTTCTGCTCGACGTCCGCTTACCAGACATTAACGGTATCGAAGTCTTACGCCGCATTAAGGCGTTGGATGAGAACGTGGACGTCATCATGATCACGGCCGTCAAAGACGTCCGTGTGGCTGTCGAGACGATTAAACTTGGCGCCTACGATTATCTTGAGAAGCCCTTCGAAATCGATGACATTCTTTCCCTACTGCGACGTACGCTGGAACATCAGAATTTGCTCCGTGAGGTGCTCTACCTACGCGATTTACATGCCGATGGCGATCGTTATCTTATTGTAGGCCGTAGTCCCAAGATGCGGCAGATTTACGATCTGATCGCGCGCGTTTCTGATACCAATGCCACTATACTCATCAGTGGGGAGAGTGGTGTTGGGAAAGAACTCATGGCCCGGGCGATCCATCAGCAGAGCCAGCGTCGCCCTAATCCTTTTGTGGCGCTGAATTGTGCCGCCATCTCGGAGCACCTGGTCGAGAGCGAACTTTTTGGTCATGAGCGTGGGGCGTTTACTGGGGCTGTCGAGATGCATCGCGGCAAATTCGAGCTGGCGCACACGGGAACCTTGTTTCTCGACGAGGTGGGGAGTTTACGCCTCGATTTGCAAGCCAAATTGTTGCGCGTGCTCCAAGAGCGTGAATTTGAGCGTGTAGGGGGCGGTAAAACCATTCGCACGGATGTGCGGGTTGTCGCTGCTTCGAATCAAGATCTCAGGCAGATGGTGGCCGACCACACGTTCCGTGATGACCTGTTTTATCGTCTGAATGTCATTCCACTCCATGTGCCACCGCTGCGCGACCGCCGTGAGGATATCCCGCTCCTCGTGAATCACTTCCTCATGAAGTACAATAAAGCCTTTGGGCGCCAGGTACAAGGCGTTACATCAGAAGCGCTGGCACTCTTGACTCATTATCATTGGCCAGGGAATGTTCGCGAGTTGGAGAATGTGATCGAACGGCTGGTAGTCCTCAGCCGTCATCGAATCCTCGATATTGAAGACATGCCGCTCGATCTCAAATCGGTGCGGGGGCAACTGGCGCATGACCTCTTTGCCACAGGCGCTGACCTGCGTCAGGCCAAAGCTGAATTTGAACGGCACTATATTGTACAAACGCTCGAGAAGTATGGCTGGAATCAGACGGAAGCTGCCAAGCGGTTAGGCATCCATCGTAATACACTGCTGACCAAAATGGACATGCTGCAGATCCGGCCCACTACCTCCTCCGAATCCTCGATACCGAAAGATCTGGAAGACTAACCATCTCCTTCGTGTTTCCCCACACAGGCGTGAGACAGCACGCCTGATTGTCTTCACGTTGCTCCTGTCCTGAGACTGACCCTCCTCTCTCGTCCGCATCAGTGCTACTTGCTTGTTTGCAGTTGCACAGAAATATGTGCAGTTGCACAGAAATATGTGCAACCGATCGAGGGCTTTTTATGCCCTTATTCCTGTGCAATACCCCTCTAGAGATTTTTTCCAAGACCCCTCTCCATGTAACCTCCTGATAAATAAAGCAAGATAGTATTTTATAAGCAAAGCAACTCGTTCTGGCATTTATCTTGCTTTATTAGCACGATGTAACTTGCTTTTAAGCATTAAAGTTACACACTGTTTGTACTGTCATGGACGTTTATAGCAACTTATTGTGCCAACAATTTGTAGGAATTTGTCTGTTTTTCTATTTCTACTCTAGAAAATATGGAGGAAATACAATGTTTTTATTGGTTTAAATACGTTTTAATAAGTAATGTTTTAGGTTTTAAAAGTTATTGTTCATAGTACAACTTAAATAGTATGCTGTGCTCAAGAAATGGCAATGATGATAGTGAATAAGGTGTGTTTATAAGTACCATGGCAAAGGGTGTTGAACTTAATCCTTAGGAGGCCTGCACGATGAAACGGTTGATCGCAAGTGTGGTGGTGGTAGTTGCTCTGTTGACCTCAGGTGTGGTGGTTACACAGTCCAGTCTGGTAGGGACGGCGTATGCCGACGGTGGAGGCGACTAACTGATACGTACTTGCACATACCCGCAGAAAACGGTGACAGGTGTTGGACTCAATCCTCAGGAGGCATGAACGATGAAACGGTTGATCGCGAGTGTGGTGGTAGTGGTTGCTCTGCTGACTTCTGGTGCGGTGGTTACCCAGTCCAATCTGGTAGGTACAGCCTATGCCGACGGTGGAGGCGACTAACTGATACGTACTTACACATACCCGCAGAAAACGGTGACAGGTGTTGGACTCAATCCTCAGGAGGCATGAACGATGAAACGGTTGATCGCGAGTGTGGTGGTAGTGGTTGCTCTG
>Ga0111539_10008223_pt1 | contig 13278 bp, 13 predicted proteins | sample RhiMethybrSRZTD1_FD_79667 | JGI IMG/M metagenome (GOLD analysis project Ga0111539, IMG submission 79667) | Populus rhizosphere microbial communities from Tennessee, USA - Rhizosphere MetaG P. TD hybrid SRZTD1 (version 2) (version 2) | ecosystem: Host-associated > Plants > Roots > Rhizosphere >...
CAACGTAGACGCGCGCGGCGTCGGCGCCGAAGCTGGCGGCGTGCGCGACGACCCAGGCCACGGCACGGCGCACCTGGGTGACCATCCCCTCGAGGCCGACCTCCATCACGGTGGCGAACTCCGGCACGACCCAGTGCGCGCCGGCCCGCACGAAGGTCTCCGCCGCGTAGGCCTGGCTGCGCGCCTCGCCGCCCCGCCAGGCGCCGCCGTGCAGAAACACCATGACGGGCGCCGCGGGCCGGTCGGTGGCATAGACGTCGACCTGCTCGATGGGACTCGGACCGTAGGCGAAGCTCTGCGGCGGCCGGCGGGCGCGGACCGCATCGCTGGCCGCCGCCCGGCGCTGCAGCACCTGCTGCATGTTGGGCGCCCACGACGGCTGGTCGTAAGCGCGGTCGAGGGCGGCCTGGTCGAGGTCGAGGAAGACCTTCGTGGCCGGCCTCAGCGCGCGCGGCGCAGCTCGAGGAAGTACTGGTGCGGCAGGAAAGCGCGCTCGGCGACGAGCTTCAGCCCGGCGCGCCGCGCGTCGCGCAGGAAGCGGGCCTTCGGCACCCTGCGCTTGGGCGGCGGCCCGAACTCGGAGTTCTCGTCCCAGTCCACGTTGATCACACGGGCCCCGCGCGACAGGCGCGAGACGAGCCGGCGCAGGAACGCCGCGCCGCCGTGCATGTGGTGGTAGACGTTGATGATGACGGCCAGATCGCAGCGGCCGTTCGGCAGCAGCGGGTCGTCGTCGCGGCTCAGCACCGGCGTGACGTTGCGCACTCCCGCCTGCTTGATGCGCTTGCGCATCACATCCAGCACCGCCGGCTCCGGATCGAGCGCATAGACGTGGCCGGAGGGACCGACGGCGCGCGCCAGCCGCGGCGTGAAGTAGCCGGGGCCGGAGCCGACCTCGGCGATCACCTGCCCGCGACGCAATCCGAGCGCTCGCACCACGGCGGCCGGCTTCTGCCACTTCGCGCGGCGCGGTGCCAGCTGGCGCTTCAGAGCGCCCTTCAATTCCTCAGGCGTCATAGACTTTCTTCAACTCTCCGGTCGCCCAGGTCACCGCGTCTTCCGGCTTCGTGCCCTGGATGGCCTTGGCGAACATGTCGACGATGATGTACTTCGACAGCACCTCGGTGGCCTTGCGTCCGGGCGGCCCGGCGTGGCCCACCTGGCGCGCCGCCGGCAGCGTCTCCGGGAACACCGCCGTCTTGGGATCCTTCTTCCACAGCGGGCTGTCGCGATACGCCTGCGTGCCCGGGATCCCGAACGTGTCCATCGTCTCGAAGTAGGGATCGAAGCGCGCGCGATCCATGTAGAAGCGGATGAAGTCCTTGGCGACCTTCTGGTTCTTGCTGTACTTCATGACCACGGAGTTCCACGCCGGCAGCCAGTAGTAACGTCCCGCCGGTCCAGGCGGATAGTGGCCGTGGTTGGTGCCCTTGTACACGTCGGGGAACTTCTGCCGGGCCGCCACGTAGATGCTGGGCGCGTTGCCGGTCAGCGAGATCTCGCTGGAGAGAAACGCCCGGTTGTTGTTGCTGTCGTCCCAGGCCAGGCCGCCCTCGTCGAAGACTTCCTTCCACAGCATGGTGTTGAACTTCACGACCTCGATCGTGTTCTTGCTGTTCAGCACCACCGAGCGGCCGTCGGCGGCGACCTCGGCGCCGCCCCACATCCACAGCATCGGGTAACACCAGTTGTTGGGATCGTTGATGCTGTGACCGAAGGCCTGGCCGAAGGGCTTGCCCTTGGTCTTCATGGCCCGGCCGACCTTGCGGAAGTCGTCCCAGGTCTTCGGATACTCGAAGCCCGCTTCCTTCAGCCAGTCCTCGCGATAGGTGATCGCCCACGAGATGATGAACTGCGGCACCCCGATCCATCGCCCGCCCGCGAAGGTATTCACCTTGGCGTACTCGTGCCAGCCGCCCTGCTTGCGCCCGATCTCCTCGGCCACGTCGCTGACGTCGACCAGCGACGCCTCGTAGAGGTGCGCGTGGTTGTTGGCGAGGATGATGATGTCCGGTCCCGCCCCGCTCTGGATCGCCGCGGTCGCGCGCGTCTGCAGATCGTTCTGGTTGATCCGCTCGATCGCGACCTCCACGCCGGCCTGCTTGCCGAACTCCTTGGCCTGGGTCTCGAACAGCACGTCGGCGGCGGGGACGAAGTGCGACCACTGCAGCAGGTGCAGGCGCGTGCCCTGCGCGTAGGCGGGGGCGTGACGCGACGCCACGATGCCCTCGATACCGGTGGCAGCGACGGCAGCGGACGTGGCGAGGAATTGCCGTCGGCTCAGGCGCGTCATAGAAGCCCTCCTTTGGGCGCGAGTGATAGCGTCAGTAACACATCGCTCGGCCCGAGGGCAAGCGCGCGGGATCGACCCCGCGCGCGCCGGCTCAGCGGCGAACTAGCGCGGAACCCCCGGTCGTGGCCCGGTGGTGGAGGGCGAGCTCGGAATCCCGGTCGGCTGTGTTGTGGTCGCACCGGGCGCGCCGGACGACGAGGTCGCGGGCCGGCCGGTGCTCGGATCGATCGGCCCCGTCGCGGGCAGACCCGTACGCGGATCAGTCGCCGGCAAACCACTGCGCGGATCGGTCGGCCCGGACGCCGGCAGGCCGGTACGCGGGTCGGTCGGCCGGGTCGGCGACGTGGTCGGCAACCCGGTCTGTGGATTGACACTCGACGTGCCGGGCGTCGTCGTGCGCGGATCGTTTGCCTGCGCATCAACCGTCACCGGAATGACTCCCAGAGCGCCCACCACCAGCGTCGCGCAGATCCACGCCTTCATCACACACCTCCACGCCTGGAGAGTGAGCAAGGCCGATGCCGTTGACCGCCGACCTACCGGCCGATCAGGCCTCGCAGGAAGCCGCCGACGGCCCGGTTGTAGGAATCGGCAGCGGCGACGGGCGCGAAGTGGCCGCCGCCGTCGAGGACGACCAGCTTGGCTCCGGGCACGCGGCTGGCCAGCTCGTCGGAGTAGAAGCGCGGCGTGATCATGTCGTCCTGGGCCACGATCACCAGCGTCGGGACGCGGATCTCGCCCAGGCGCGCGCGCCGATCGTGACGCACGATGGCGTCGATGCGGCTGGTCATGACCTCGATGGGCGCCGCGCCGGCCAGCGCCGCGCGGTGCTGCTCGGTGAGCACGCGGTCGTTGGCGCTCACCCACGCCGGCGGCATCAGGAAGAGCGCGGAGGCGCGCAGGTACGCCTCGAGCCCGAGGGTCTGCAGCACTTCCTTGCGCGACTCGAACACGCGCCGGAAATACGGATCCGGCCCGGCCCACGTGGCCGACAGCACCAGGCTGCGCAGGCGCCGGGGATGGTCGAGCGCGATCACCTGCCCGATGGCGCCGCCGGTCGAATGGCCGACGAAGTGCGCCGTCTCGATCCGGAGCGCGTCCATGAGCTTCAGGACGTCGTCGGCCATCTGCTCGACGGAGTACGTGATCCGCGAGTGCGTGCTCTGCCCCGCGCCGCGGTGATCGTGGATGACGACGCGGAAATCGCGGGAGAGATCGGCAACCTGGGGGCTCCAGAACGCGCCCTGCCCAGAGAGGCCCGGGACGAGCAGCAGCGGCTCGCCCTGACCGGATTCCTCGTAGTAGATCTCGGCGTCGCCGATCGAGGCCTTCGGCATGGCGACCTAGCCCCCGGCCCGGGTGTCGTTCATCCCCATGGCCCGCTCGACCGCGACGACGTCGGTGGGGCGGGCGAACGGCGCCGGCGCCGGATCGCCCGGCTGCCGCGGCCGGCCAATCGCCTTGAAAAAGTCCTCCAGCCCGGGCGGCGTGATGACCCACATCATGACAAGGTCTTCCGTGCTGTCGTTCAGGATCTCGTGCTTGACGTCGTAGCCCAGGAAGCACGCGGTGCCTGGGGTCAACGGGTGGCTGACCCCGTCCACCATCACCCGGCCCCGCCCGCGGAAGCAGATCTGGAGCTCGATCTGGTCGCCGTGCGAGTGCTCCCGCACCCGGCAACCCGGGGCGATGGTCTGGTAGCCCATGGCCAGGGCCTCGAACCCGGTCGTCGCCGGGGTGAGCTTCGGATCGGCGTGGCCGTTTGCGGGGACCGGCTGCCAGTACGAAGCGCCCTGATCCGGCTGAACGACGACCCCGCGCCCTCTGACCGTCTCGACGTGTCTCATGACTGCCTCCGTGCGGGGATCATACCCCACACCATCCCCGCATCCCCGCGTGCCGTCCCGTCATACGACGGACAGTATGGAGTGACACGGATACAGAAAACCTTTCGTCGAGGACGTGTCTCACTCCTAAACTCGCGCTACCACTATGGACGTTCGTGAGTCCGGCTCTGGCATTCCCGGTGCAGAAGCCACCCGCATGCTCGGTCTGAATGCCTCGATGGCCCCCGCCTTTCGCTACCACTTCTCGGGAATCGGCGGCGCCGGCATGAACCCCCTGGCCCGCCTGATGCGGGAGCGCGGGCACGAGGTCCAGGGCTCCGACCGATCGTTCGACGCCGGCAAGAACCGCGACCTGGCCGACCGCCTCCGCGGCCTGGGGATCGAGCTTCGCCCCCACGACGGCAAGGCTGTGACCGACGCCATCGACCGGTTCGTCTACTCCACCGCCGTCGAGCCGGACACACCGGAGTTGCGGGCGGCCACCCGCCTGGGCCTGGAGCTGGTGCCCCGACCGGCGCTGCTCGCCGAAGTCGTCAACGGGGGGGCGCCCGGGGTGGCCATCGCCGGGACCAGCGGCAAGAGCACGATCACCGGGATGGTGGCGTGGCTGCTCCGCGAGAGCCGAGTGACGGCAACGGTGCTCGGCGGCGCGGCGCTGGCCGGCGAGGGCACCAACGGCTGCTTCACCGCCGGGCCGGCCGAGGGCCCCGTGGTCGCGGAAGCCTGCGAGTCCGACGGCACCCTGGTCGGGTACTCGCCGATCATCGGCCTCGTCCACAACATCAGCCGCGACCACGCCGAGCTCACCTCGCTGCGCGTGCAGTTCGCCTCCTTCGGGGCCAACTGCCAGCGGTTGCTGGTGAACGCCGGGTGTGCCGAGGCCGCCGAGCTCGGCCGTCGCTACAAGGCCTTTTCCTACGGCCTGGCGCCCGACGCCGACGCCGTGCTCGAGGTCTCGAGCCTGGGCCCCGACCGCGCGCAGGGGATTCTTCGCCTGTCGGGCGGCGAGCTCTGCCTCGACGTGCCGCAGCCCGGCCGCCACAACCTCGAGAACGCCGCCGCGGCCGCCGTCGTGGGCATCGAGCTGGGGCTCGATCCGCACACCATCTCCGCGATCCTCGCCCGCTTCCCCGGCGTGGCGCGCCGCTTCGAGGTGGTGGGGACCACGCCGTCGGGCATCCGGGTGGTGGACGACTACGCCCACAACGGCGAGAAGCTACGGGCGGCGCTGACCACCGCGCAGGCGGGGCCCGGACGGGTTGTGGCGGTGTTCCAGCCGCACGGCTTCGGGCCGGCGCGCTTCCTGCGTCCCGAGCTGAAGGCGATGCTGCCGGAGGTCCTGCGGCCGGAAGATCGCTTCTGCTACTCGGAGATCTTCTACGCCGGCGGCACCGTGACGCGCGACTTCTCCAGCCAGCGGCTGGTGGAAGACCTGCCGTCGGCGATGCGCTGCGGCTTCGCCGCGGGCCACGAGGCGGCTCGCCTCTGGGTGCAGGCGGTGGCCCGTCCCGGCGATACGGTGCTGGTCATGGGCGCCCGCGACCCCGACCTGCCCGCGCTGGCTCGCTCGATCTTCGACTCGCTCTCGGCCGACGCGCTCTCCGCCGCTTGACTTCGCCTCGTCCCCGCGACTAGCCTCACTCACCCGCTCGAGCTGTGCTGTCGGTCGCAGGAGGGTGCGGTCATGACCTACGCCTCGATCCAGGTGGAGAAGCTCACCCCCAATGCCGGCGCCGAGATCCGTGGCGCCGACCTCTCGCAGCCCCTGGACGAGCGGACCTTCAAGGAGATCCACGCCGCGCTGATCGACAACGGCGTCATCTTCTTCCGTGACCAGCACCTCACGCCCGCGCAGCAGAAGGCGTTCGGCCGGCTGTTCGGAGAGCTGCACATCCACCCCGCGGCGCCCAAGGAAGTGCCGGAGCACCCCGAGATTCTCGTCATCCACGCCGACGAGAACTCCAAGCACGTGGCGGGCGAGAACTGGCACTCCGACGTCTCCTGCGACCTGGAGCCGCCCATGGGCAGCATCCTCTACATGCACGAGTTGCCGCCGGTGGGCGGGGACACACTCTTCGCCAGCATGTACGCCGCGTACGAGGCGCTGTCGGAGCCGATGAAGCGCTTCCTGGAGCCGCTCACCGCCATGCACGAGGGCGAGCACGTCTACCGTGGGCGCTACGGGGTCGACGACCGGGGCAAGGTCTTCCCCAAGGCCGAGCATCCGGTGATCCGCACGCACCCCGTCTCCGGCCGCAAGGCGCTCTACGTCAACGGCGGCTTCACCACGCGGATCAAGCAGCTCCCGCGGCCGGAGAGCGACGCGGTGCTGCAGTTCCTCTACCGCCACGTCGAGACGCCGGAGTTCCACTGCCGGTTCCGCTGGCAGGTGAACTCGGTCGCGTTCTGGGACAACCGCTGCATGCAGCACCACGCGATGTGGGACTACTATCCGCAGCGCCGCCACGGCCATCGCGTGACGATCAAGGGTGACACGCCCTTCTATCGCGCCTAGTCCCGCTCCTTGCCCGCCGAACCGCTCCGGCACGAGACGTACACGCACGGCCATGCGCCGGCCACGGTGCGGCAGCACGGCCGCCGCACCGCCGAGGAGGCCGCGGCCTTCCTGCTCCCGTCGCTGCGCCCGGGCATGCGTCTGCTCGACGTCGGATGCGGACCGGGCAGCATCACCCGGGGCCTGGCCCAGCGGCTGGCGCCCGGCGAGGTCGTGGGACTCGATCTCTCCCGCGAGACGCTGGCCGCGGCCCGTGAGGACGCGGCCGCGCGCGGCCTGACGAACCTCACCTACACGGAAGGCAGCGTGTACGAGCTGCCCTTCCCCGATCAGTCGTTCGATGTCGCCTACGCCCACCAGGTCAGCCAGCATCTGCGCGAGCCCGCCGCCGCGCTGCGCGAGATGCTGCGCGTGCTGCGCCCCGGCGGACTGGTCGGCATTCGCGACGTTGACTGGGGGACCGTCTCCTACTGGCCGCTCGATCCGCGGATCGACCACTTCATCGAGGTCCACTTCAAGACCTGGTACCGGAACGGCGGCGAGCCGCGGATCGGTCGCCAGCTCAGGGCGCTCTTCAACGCCGCGCCGGTCACCGACGTGGACGTCACGGCGGCCGTCTGGTGCTACGCGACGCCCGAGGAGACGACGGAGTGGGGAGAGTCCTACGCGCAGCGCCTGCTGACGTCGCCGATGGGCGGGCGCATGGTCGAGTACGGCTTTGCCAGCGGCGGGGATCTCGAGGCGATGGCGGCCGCCTTCCGCGCCTGGGCCGCCCATCCCGACGCATTCTGGGCGTTCACCCAGGTGGCGGCCCTGGCGCGAAAGGCGTGACGCGCAGCCGGACCTTCGGCCGGCTACAGATTCCCGAGGAAGTCGGCCAGCACGCGGTTGAAGATCGCCGGCTGATCCAGGTTCGACGAGTGGCCGGCGCCGGGGATCACTTCCAATCGGGCGCCGGGGATCTTCTTGGCCATGTACTCGCACGGGGCCAGGAACGGCTGGTCCTGATCGCCGACGATGACCAGTGTGGGCACGCGGATCGAGCCCAGCCCGTCGATCACCTCCGAGCCCTCCTGCGCCAGCACGCCGCGCGCGGCGTGCGCGAGCCCCTGCGCGGAGGCGTGGTGCCCCATCGCCTCGCGCATCTCGCGGCTACGCCCGGCCAGGACTTCCAGCCCCTTGCTCTCGAGCTCGGCCGCCCGCTCGTGCGCGCGCTTGTTCCAGGCGGCGCGCGCCTCGGCGTTGCGGTAGCCCGGCCCCGAATCGCAGATGACCAGCGCGCGCACCATCTCCGGATGCGCGAGATAGAAGGCCAGCGAGACGTAGCCGCCCAGCGAGAGCCCGCCGATGACCGCGCGCGGCTCACCGCAGTGCCCGAGCACCGCGCGCATGTCGGCGACGGTGAGAGCAGCGGAGTACTGACGGGGATCGCTTGGACTCTCGGTCTGGCCGTGACCCCGCATGTCCCACGAGATGATCCGCCAGCGGTCGCCGAGCGCGGCGCGCTGGCCGTCCCACATGCGTCCGGTCGCCGAGTAGCCGTGGCCCAGCAGCACGGCCGGACCGCGGCCGCCGTCCTGATACTCGATCTCGATGCCGTTCAGCTTTGCTTTCATTCGATCACCTTGTCCGCCCGGAGGATCAGCGCTTGCGGGATCGTGAGACCCAGCGTCCTCGCGGTCTTGAGATTGACGGCCAACTCGAACGTACTCGGTTCCTCGATCGGCAGCTCGCCCGGCTTCGCCCCCGTCAGGATGCGCTCGACATAGAACGGCACCCGCTTGGCCCACAATTCGGTGACGTTTGGGCCGTAGGCCAGGAGACCGCCGGCGTCCGTCGCTTCGCGAAAGGGCGAGACCAGCGGCAGTCGGTGCCGGATCGCGAGGTCCGCAAGCCGCTGTCGGTCGGCGAAGAACGCCGAGCTCGACAGCATGAGAATCGCCTCGGCTCCATCGCGCTTCAACGCCTGAAAGGCCGACTCGTACTCGGCGGTCCCGCGCACCCCCGCGACGTGAGGCTGAAGCCCCAGAGATCGGGCCGCGGTCTCCGCCACCTTGATCTGGCTGGTACCGCCCAGCCCCAGCGGCGCCAGCACGCCGACGCGCTTGAGCGACGGCAGAATGGTCTTGAGCAGCTCCAGGCGCTTGGCTGTCAGCTCTGGCACGTAGAGGGTGATGCCCGTGATGTTGCCGCCCGGGCGGGCCAGGCTGGCCGCCCAGCCTCGCTCGACGGGATCGTCAACCGCGAACGTCATGATGATCGGAATCGAGCGCGTCGCCCGAGCGGCGACCGGGATCGCCTGGCTGCTGATCAGCAGCGCGTCGACACCAAGGCCGATCAGCTCGGCGACCAGCTCCGGCAGGCGCTCGACGTCGCCCGTCGCGTAGCGATACTCGATGATGAGCTTCTGTCCAGGCGCCCACCCCCGCTCCGTGAGGCTCCTCTCGAACACCACGCCGGAAGTCCCCGGGGCGCCGGGAAACACAATCCCGATCCGAGGGATCCTGCCGGCCATCTGCGCCAGGCCCGCGAGGGGCGCGACCAGCAGCGCGAGAACAGCGAAGCAGGCCGCGGCGCGCAAGCGCATCATGCCCCGGCATTGTAGTCCACTCGCTTGACACTGCGAGTCTCGGCCACTAGCCTCCGAGCAGGCATCCCTCACCGGCGGAGGTCCCATGGAATATCGCATCGTCTCGGCGGATGACCACATCGACATGCAGTGGCTGCCCAAGGACCTCTGGCAGAAGCGCGTGCCGGCGGCCTGGCGCGAGCGGGCGCCGAAAGTGATCGACACGCCCGAGGGACCCTACTGGGTCTGCGGCGAAGATCGCTGGGACTCGTGGGGTGGGCGCAAGGGCGTGGCGGGGGCGATGGGCGGCCGCCGCATGGCGCTCGAGAAGGGCGGGGTGCTCGAGCCCGGCGTGCTACGGCCGACGACCACGGCGCTGCGGCTGACCGACATGGACCGGGACGGCGTCGACGCCACCGTGATGTACGGACCGATCGTCCCGCTGCTGATCGCCGATCCCGAGCTGCGCCGCGTGTGCTATCGCGCCTACAACGAGTGGCTGGCGGAGTTCTGCGCGAGCGCGCCCGAGCGTCTGGTCGGCGCCGGCCTCATCCCCATCGACGATCCGCAGAGCGCCGCCGACGAGGTGCGCTATCTCAAGCAGCTTCACCTGCGCACCGGCATGTTCCTGGCTGCCAGCGTGAAGGAACCCCTGTGGGAGGACGCGTGGGAACCGCTGTGGCAGGCCGCCGCCGACACCGGCATCGTCATCGGCTTTCACCTGGGCGGCGGGCTGCGCACGGTCACCTTCAAGGGGCCCAAGGCCACGCACCGCGGCAACATGGGCGTGCGGGTGGCCGCCTCGACGCTGCAGATGGACGAGCCGCTGGCCGCGGTCATCTTCTCCGGGGCACTCGAGCGCCATCCACATCTGAAGATCGTGCTGGCGGAAACGGGCATCGGCTGGCTGCCCTACATGCTCGAGCGGCTGGACGACACCTACGACAAGTTCCTCGACGCCGCCGAGTTCTGGCAGCGCAACGGTGGACTCGCGCTCACCATGGAGCCGAGTCGCTACTTCAAGCGCCAGGTGTGGGCCACCTTCCAGACGGACCACGCCGGCCTGCGGATGCTCGACGTGCTGGGCGACGACCGCGTGATGTGGGCCTCCGACTACCCGCACGCCGACAGCACGTGGCCGGAGTCGCAGAAGGCCATCGAGGACAACTTCAAGGACGTGCCCGCCGGCTCGCGCCGCCGCATCCTCTGCGACAACGCGCGCACGCTCTACGGACTCTAGGGGTACCCCGGTGGATTTCGAGTACGCTCCCGAGCAAGAGAGCTTCCGCAAGGAATTCCGCGCGTGGCTGGAGCGCAACCTTCCGCCCGATCTCTGCGTGGACGATCCCGCCGACGATCGCGTGGCGTCGACCCGCGAGATGTTCGAGCGCCGCGTGGCCTGGCAGAAGACGATGGACAAGGCGGGCTGGGTGGGCATCGCGTGGCCGACGGAGTACGGCGGACGCGGCGCCTCGATCATCGAGCGCGTGATCTGGGACGAGGAGTACTCACGGGCGCGCGCGCCGGTGCTGCCGGGCATGGGACTCAACCTCGTCGGCCCCACGATCATCCACTGGGGCACCGACGAGCAGAAGCGCCAGTACCTGCCGAAGATCATCAACGCCGACGAGATCTGGGCCCAGGGCTTCTCCGAGCCGGGCGCCGGCTCCGACCTGGCCAGCCTCCGCACGCGCGCCGAAGACCGCGGCGATCACTACCTGGTCAATGGCCAGAAGGTGTGGACCTCCGGCGCGCAGTACGCCGACTCGATCATCCTCCTGGTCCGCACCGATCCGAGCCAGCCCAAGCACAAGGGCATCAGCTGTCTCCTCGTCGACCTGAAATCACCGGGCGTGAGCGTGCGGCCCCTGGTGCTGGCCACCGGCCATCACCATTTCAACGAAGTCTTCTTCACCGACGTGCAGGTGCCCAAGACCCAGCTGCTCGGTCCGATCAACCAGGGCTGGAAGGTCTCGACGACCACGCTCATGTACGAGCGCCATTCGTCCGGCGCGCGGAATCCCATCGGGCAGGTGCTCAGTCTCATTGCGGTCGCGCGCCGGCTGCCGATGGACGGCGGGACGGCGTGGGACGATCCGCGGATCCGCCAGCGCCTGTCGCAGCTCTACATCGACTGCGAGGCGATGAAGTACACGCGCTTCCGCGCGCTGACCCGTCAGATCCGCGGCGAGGCGCCGGGGCCCGAGGGCTCGATCCTCAAGCTCTCCGGCTCCGAGCTCGGGGTGCGCATCGCGGACGCGGCCGGCGAGCTGCTCGGCATGCACGCGCTGGTCAACGAGGGATCCGAGCTGGTGCCGGACGCGCCGCGCTGGTTCAACCGGCTGGTCGCCGCGCGCCAGTACACGATCTCGGCCGGCACCAGCGAGATCCAGCGCAACATCCTGGGCGAGCGCGTGCTGGGTCTGCCGAAAGACTGAGGGAGAGGGTGACGATGCCGACGCGCTGGAACCGCCGCGAGGTCCTGACCACGCTGTCTATCACCGCCGCGACCGGGCTCCTTGGCGGCTACCCGCGCGCGGCCTCGGCCCAGAGCGTGAAGTGGTCGGCCGGTACCGAGGCGCCCAAGCTGAAGGCGCCGGCCAACGCCACCGACTGTCATCACCACGTCTACAACGCCAAGTATCCCGTCGATCCGAAGGCGACCCTGCGGCCGGCCGACGCCACGGTCGAGGACTGTCGCGCGCTGCAGAAGCGCATCGGGACGACGCGCAACGTGCTGGTGCAGCCCTCCACGTACGGGACCGACAACCGCGCGCACCTCGAAGCGCTGGCCGCCTTCGGGCCGACCGCGCGGATGGTGGCGGTCGTGGACGACACCGTCACCACCGAGGAGCTCAAGCGCCTGCACGCGCTCGGCGTGCGCGGCATTCGCTTCAATCTGGCCCAGGTGGGGGCGACGACGCCGGAGATGATGGAGCCGCTATCCAAGCGGGTCAACGACCTCGGCTGGCACATCCAGATCAACGCCTCGGCGGTCAAGATCATGGAGGTCATGCCGATTCTCGAGCGCGTGCCCTCACCGATCGTCTTCGACCATCTCGCCCATATCCCGCAGCCCGCCGGCGTCAACGATCCGCTCTACGGTAAGGTGCGCGCGCTGATGGACAAGGGCCGCACGTGGGTGAAGCTGTCGGGCGCCTACGGCGACACCAAGGTGGGGCCGCCGACCTACGCCGATACGAGCGCGGTGGCGCGCGCGTACGCCAGGGCGATGCCCGAGCGGTGCGTGTGGGGGAGCGACTGGCCACATCCGACCGAGCAGTCCAAGCAGCTCCCGGACGACGCGATCCTGTTCGATCTCCTCACCGACTGGGTGCCGGACGACAAGACGCGCTATCGCATCCTGGTAGAGAACCCGGCTGTCCTCTACGACTTCCCGAAGGGAAGCTAGCCCAGCACAGCCGCGACCGCTTCCGTCAGCTCTTCGGTGGTCGCCCGACCACCGAGATCGCGGGTCAGGGTCTTGCCCGCCTCCACCACCTGCTCGATCGCCACCACGATCGCGTGCGCGGCCGTCGGATGGCCGAGATGCTCGAGCATCATCGCGCCGGTCCAGATCTGCGCGATCGGATTGGCGATGCCCTTACCCGCGATGTCGGGCGCCGAGCCGTGCACCGGCTCGAACATCGACGGGAAGGTCTTCTCCGGGTTGACGTTGCCGCCCGGCGCCAGCCCGATCGAGCCGGCGATGGCGGGGCCGAGGTCGGAGAGGATGTCGCCGAAGAGGTTGGAGCCCACGACCACGTCGAACCAGTCCGGGTGCTGGACGAAGTGGGCGGTGAGGATGTCGATGTGGTACTGCGACGTCTTGATGTCCGGATACTCCGCGGCGATGGCGGCGAAGCGCTCGTCCCAGTACGGCATGCTGTGGATGATGCCGTTGGACTTGGTCGCCGAGGTCACGTGCCGCTTCGGACGCTTGCGGGCCTGCTCGAAGGCGTAGCGGATGATCCTATCTGTGCCCTTGCGGGTGAACACCGCCTGCTGGATCGCCATCTCTTGCTCGGTGCCCTCGTACATCCGCCCGCCGATC
>Ga0111539_10008224_pt1 | contig 13277 bp, 11 predicted proteins | sample RhiMethybrSRZTD1_FD_79667 | JGI IMG/M metagenome (GOLD analysis project Ga0111539, IMG submission 79667) | Populus rhizosphere microbial communities from Tennessee, USA - Rhizosphere MetaG P. TD hybrid SRZTD1 (version 2) (version 2) | ecosystem: Host-associated > Plants > Roots > Rhizosphere >...
AACGATCGAGAAGCCCTGGCTTTCGGCGAGCTTCTGGATCACGTGCCCGATGTCGCCCAGGTGTGCGCCCGGGTGGACGGCGCGGATGCCGCGCCACATCGACTCGTACGTGACCTCGACCAGGCGGCGTGCCTGGATCGACGGCTTGCCGATGAAGAACATCCGGCTCGTGTCGCCGTGATAGCCGTCCTTGATCACCGTCACGTCGACGTTAATGATGTCGCCGTCCTTCAGCTTCTTGTCGCCGGGGATGCCGTGGCAGACGACGTGGTTCACCGATGTGCACAACGACGCCGGATACGGCGAGTGCCCGGGTGGTGCGTAATTGAGCGTCGCCGGAATCGTCTTCTGCACGTTGAGCATGTAATCGTGCGCTTCTCGATCGATGTCCTTCGTCGTGATCCCCGCGACGATCGTCGGCTGCAGGTGATCGAGCAGTTCCGACGCGAGTCGTCCAGCCTCGCGCATTCCTGCGATGTCGGTCTCGGATTTGAGAGTGACGGACATCACGCGCGCAACAGCTCGTTGATGCTGGTCTTGGCGCGCGTTTTCGAATCGACCTGCTTGACGATCACCGCACAGTACAGACTGTGACTGCCGTCGGTCGCGGGCAGGCTGCCGGCAACGACGACCGAGCCGGCCGGCACGCGGCCATACCCGATCGTGCCGCGTGCGCGGTCGTAGATTTTCGTGCTCTGCCCGATGAAGACCCCCATGCCCAGCACCGCGTTCTCCTCGACGATCACGCCTTCGACAACTTCCGAGCGCGCGCCGATGAAACAGTTGTCCTCGATGATGGTGGGGTTGGCCTGCAGCGGTTCAAGCACCCCGCCGATGCCCACACCCCCCGACAGATGCACGTTGCGCCCGATCTGCGCGCACGAGCCGACAGTTGCCCACGTGTCGACCATCGTGCCGTCGCCGACGTAGGCGCCGATGTTGACGTACGACGGCATCAGCACGACGTCGCGGCCGATGAACGCGCCGCGCCGCGCTACGGCCGGCGGCACGACGCGCGCACCTGTGCTGGCGAACGCCGCGTCGTCGTATTGGGCAAATTTGGTCGGCACCTTGTCATAGAACCTGAACGGCGCCTGCGGCCCGGCGATGCCGATCGCCGCGTTGTCGGAAAGGCGGAACGAGAGCAGGACGGCCTTCTTGATCCACTGGTGCGTCGTCCACGCGCCGTCGATCTTCTCCGCGACGCGCAAGCGACCGCCATCGAGCTCGCCGATCACGTGCGCCACGGCGTCACGGACGGCTGCCGGCGCCGTTGCCGCCGTCAGCGTGCTGCGCGCTTCCCACGCTCCGTCGATTGCCTGCTGCAGGCTTTCCATTCGCGGCGCCTAAAAGGAGCGGATTTTACACGTGCGTCGGTATCCACCCGGGCAAGGCGGCGCAGTCGAAGCTCTTGTCTCGATCCCCCACTGCGCGGGCCCTCGCCAGACGCTCCGTCGCCTCGGCCTCCTTGCCCGCGCAGCGCGACGGATGCGCCCGCGGGTCGGCCTCGCGCAGACAGTCACATTGGCCGTCGATCCCCACGCGCTGCTCGCTGTGGGGCGTCGCGCCCGTCGCTCCGTCGCCTCGGCCTCCTTGCCTGCGCAGCGTGATGGATGCGCCCACGTGTCGGCCTCGAGCGGCGACTCGCGATGACTGTCGATCCCCACTACGTGGGGCCCTCGCCAGTCGCTCGCGCCGCTACATCGCCTTGAAGCGATGCGCGAACGTGCGCGAGACGGTGAGCTTTTCGGGTCGCGACTTCAGCGTGATCACGGGCTGGTCGCGCCAGTCGCGTTCAACGCGCGCGATCGCGTTCAGATTGACGATCGTCGCGCGATGGATCTGCCAGAACGCTTCCTGGTCGAGCTCGTCGTACAGGTCCTTGATCGGCTTCTTGATCAACGCCTCCGAGTCACGCGTGACGACCTTCGTGTACTTGTCCTCGGCCTGGAAGTAGACGACGTCGGCAACCGCGATCATCTGCATGACGTTGCCGAGCGATGCACGAATCCATTTCAGCGGCCCCGATGCGTCCTCGCGCTCCGCCAGCCGAGTCAGCAGCGCCGCGAGATCGAGCGGTGGTGTTGCGAGCCGTGCCTTGACGCGTTGCGTGACCTTGGCGATCCGCTCGCCCGTCACCGGCTTCAGCAGATAGTCGACGGCACCCTCGTCGAATGCCGCGACGGCGTATTCGTCGTAAGCCGTCACGAACACGACATGGCACCGGCCGGCGAGGGCGCGCGCGACCTCGATGCCCGAGACGAGCGGCATCCGGATGTCGAGGAATGCGACGTCGGGTCTGCACTCATCGGCCAATGCCAGTGCCTGTTCGCCGTTCTCGGCCTCGGCCACCACCGTGAGTTCCGGCCACGCCTCGGCAAGGCGCGCCTTGAGTTGCGCACGCAGCAACGGCTCGTCCTCGGCAATGAGCGCGGTAGGCATCGAATGGAGCTCTCCTAAGACGTCACGGCCAGTGCTTCGAGCGGCACCGACAGCGTCGCGCGCATGCCGCGCGGTGCTGCCGGCTCGAGCGTGAAGCGTCCCTCGGAACCGTACAGCGCGGCAAGCCGCTCGCGGATGTTCGTCAGTCCAACGCCGTCACCGTCGGTGCGGCTGCCCGCTGCGAGCCCGCGCCCCGTATCGGTGACGGTGACGACGATCGAAGCACCGGCCTGCGCCGCGGTGATCGTGATCGTGCCGCCGTCCGCCGACGGCTCGACGCCGTGCTTGATCGCGTTCTCGACGAGCGAGATCAACAGGTTCGGGGGGAACGGATGATCGCGGAGGTCGTCGGGAACGTCGATGGCGAACTTCAGGCGCGGGCCGATCCGCATCGTAAGGATGTTGAGATACGCCTGGGCCAGCGCCATCTCGCGGCCGAGCGTCGACGAGCGGGCGCGCAACTGCGGCAGTGCCGCGCGCAAATAGGCGATCAGGTGACCGAGCAGCACGTTGGCCTGCTTCGGATCGGTTTCCGTCAGGTACTGCACGGACGCAAGCGTGTTGAACAGGAAATGCGGCTCGACCTGCGCCTGCAGCAACTTCAGCTCCGCTTCGATCGCCTGCTTCGACAGCAGGTGGCGTTCCGCCTCCGCCTTGTGCAGCGCAGTCGCGGCGCGCGCCTCGCGGCGCTTGACGTAGAAGATGAGGCTGATCAGCAGGCCGTTGCCGAAGGCGGCGAACACGTTGTACAGGAAAAATGCCGCTCGCTCGCGGACGTAAGTGGGCGAATAGCCCTTGACGACGATGACGAGCACGACACCGATCAACGAACCGATCAGCGCCGCGGCCACGAGGCGGCGCAGCGGTTTCTCGTGGTCCCATGGCTTCGCCACGTTGACGCAGTACGCGATCGAGAAGCCATAGAGTTGCACCGTCAGCAGCGGCTGCCAGAAGGGGCGCGTGTCGTCGATCCATAGCACCAGCGCGATGCCGGTGTTGATCGCCGCGATCAGCAGCAGCGTCAGCGGATTGACCCGGAAAGCGTCGAGCAGCGGACGCGGCGGCCGGGTGGGTGGGATGGAAGCCATGGCATGCATTCTAGTCAGGCCCGCAGCCGGCATGGGCCCTGCCGACCGGACGCATGCCGGCCAGACGAAGCGCGGCGTCCCGGGATGAGCCACGTCCGGGCGCTACGAGCGTCGTGCGCAGGCAACGAGCCGCTCGATGGCCTCGGTGCACTCGGCGAGCGACGGCACGAGTGCGATGCGAACGCGTCCGGCGCCGGGATTGCGCCCGTGAGCGGTGCGGGCGATGTAGCTGCCCGGCAACACGGTGACGTTTTCCTCGGTATACAGCCGGCGGCAGAACGCCGCGTCGTCGCCGGGTGTCCGCGCCCACAGGTAGAACGCCGCCTCGGGCATCGCGCACGGCATCGCCTGCGCGAGCCGCGGCGCGAGCGCGCGGAACTTCGCGGCGTACTCGGCGCGGTTCTGCACCACGTGCGCCTCGTCGTTCCATGCGGCGATGCTCGCCGCAGCGACGGCCCCCGACATCGCCGAGCCGTGATAGGTCCGGTAATGCAGGAACGCCCTCAGCAGCGTGCGGTCGCCGGCTGCATAGCCCGAGCGCAGCCCGGGCGCGTTGGAGCGCTTCGACAGGCTGCCGAACACGACGAGGCGCGGATAGCCATTGCGTCCGCAGGCCTGCGCGGCGCCGAGCGCGCCAAGCGGCGGCGCCGACTCGTCGAAGTGGACCTCCGAATAGCATTCATCCGATGCGATGACAAAGCCGTATCGATCGGACAGGTCGAACAATGCCTGCCATTCGGCGAGCGGCGTCACCCTGCCGGTCGGGTTGTCGGGCGAGCAGACGTAGAGAAGCTGCGTGCGTGCCCAGACGTCGGCGGGCACCGCATCCCAGCGATGCGCAAATCCCGCATCCTCGTCGGCGTTCACGCAGAACGTCTGCGCGCCGGCGAGAAGCGCAGCACCTTCGTAGATCTGATAGAACGGATTGGGAACGACGACCGTCGCACCGGGACGGCTGCCGTCGATCACCGTCTGCGCGAATGCGAACAGCGCTTCGCGGCTGCCGAGAACCGGCAGCACTTCCGCGACGGCATCGAGCGCGCGCAACGCGTGGCGACGCGTGAGCCATCCGGCGATCGCCTCGCGCAACGCGACGCTGCCCACCGTCGTGGGATAATTCGCGAGTCCCGTCGTAGCACCCTGCGCGAGCGCATCCAGAATGAGCGCGGGCGTCGGATGTTTCGGCTCGCCGATCGAGACATTGATCGCCGACTTGGTCCGATTCGGCGCGGTGCCCGCGTGCAGCGTACGCAGCCGTTCGAACGGGTAGGGCTGCAGGAGACGCAGCAGCGGATTCATGCGGGATCGCGAACCGGAGGGGGATCGATTATAGCGATGAGGCTCCTTGCCGCGCTGGCTGCGCTCGCTACCGGCGCGGCGCTCGCACTCGTCATTGCCTACTGGGGCTGGCAGGTGCTCGGGCCTTCCGCCGTGGGTGTCGCACCGGCGGCGCCGGCTAATCCGCCTGCGACGATCATCGCGGCAAACCTGTTCGGCCGGGACAGCGCACAACCAGCGCCTCAGGCGGCACCCGCCGACGCGGTGTTCTCCGGCGACACGAAGCTGCTTGGGATCATCGCCGAACCGGGGGACCGCGGCTATGCGCTGTTCCGCTCGCAGGCCGGCGCCAAGCTCGTCGCGCAGGGCGGTGAAATCGCCAGCGGCGTCACGCTCGTCTCCGTGCAGCGCGACGGCGTCACAATCCGGGATGGCGCAGGCGAGCGACGCTACTTGTTGCGCGCCAGTACGCCATCTGCAGCGCGCGGCAGCGCCGTGGCATCGACGACGAATGCCAGTGCCCGCCCGCCGGCTGCATCGGCTCGTGCCGGTGGAACCTGCGCGCCGCCTGCCGGTTTTCGGGGTACCGTTGTGCGCCTGAATGCCGAACTGCTCGCCGGTGTCGGCGCCGACACCGTGCAGTGGCCGGCGTTGCTGTCGCCGAGCGGCGGCGGTCTGGTCGTGCGCACGGACAACGGCTTTGGCGCGATGCTCGGGCTGAAGACCGGCGACCATTTGACGCAGGCCAACGGCATTGCGCTCAGCGCGCCGGACGATGTCGCGACCGCGATCATCAAGCCGCTGGTCGCCAACCAGGGTGTACGCCTGATCGGCGCGCGCGACGGTGCGACGCAGGAGTTGTGGCTCGCCAACGCGGCATGCGCCGGCTGACACCGAGCTGCCGTTGGTAGGGCTGAGGCCCGCGTTGGGTCAGTCGCCGCGCTGCGGCAACCAGTGCAAGAGGTCGAGCGGCTGGTCGATCCAGCCATTCGCGGGCCAATCGTCCGAGCGTCCGGCTTCGCCCAAATAACCGTACTCCGCGACGATCGTCGGCATGCCCGCCGCGTTGCCGGCAACGATATCGCGCAGGTCGTCGCCAACGTAAACGCACTTCGCGGAATCGAGATCGAGAAGGGTCGCCGCATGCAGCAGCGGCGCCGGGTGCGGTTTCGGATGCGGCGTCGTGTCGCCCGAGACGATTGCGCTTGCGCGGGACTCGATGCCGAGCGCCGCGAGGACGGGCCGCGTGTAGCGCGCGGCCTTGTTCGTGACGATTCCCCAGCGCAGACCGCGCGCGTCGAGCGCGTCGAGCAGCGTTCCGATGCCGTCGAACAGCGCGGTCGTTTCGGCCAACCCCGCTTCGTAATAAGCGAGAAACCGGTCGCGTAGCACGGGGTAGTCCGGGTCGCCGGGCGCGACCCCCATGCCCGCGCCAAGCAGCCCGCGCGCGCCGGCCGACGCATGCGGGCGCAGCGACTCCACCGACATTTCTGCCATCCCGCGCTCGCGACGAATCCGGTTGACCGCGCCCGCGAGGTCTCCCGCGCTGTCCGCCAGCGTGCCGTCGAGATCGAACAGGACCGCCGCGACCGGCAGCGGATGTGAGTCAGGTCGCATCGGGCATCGGCCGCTTGAAGGCCGCCATATAGTTGACCGACGTGTCGTCGACGAGCCGATACGTCCTAGTCAGCGGGTTGTACGTCATGCCGATCATCGTCACGAGTTCCAGTCGCGCGCGACGCGCGAAACCGGCGAGCTCGGACGGCCGCAGGAAGCGCGACCAGTCGTGCGTGCCGCGCGGCAGCAGTCGCAGCAGGTATTCGGCGCCGAGAATCGCCTGCACGTACGATTTGGGATTGCGGTTGAGCGTCGAGAACACGACGATACCCCCCGGCCGGGCGAGTGCCGCGCATGCCGCGACCGTCGACGCCGGCTCCGGCACGTGCTCGAGCAACTCGAGGCACGCGACGACGTCGAATGCGCCCGGCATCTCGAGCGCGAGTGCTTCGGCGGCAACATGGCGGTAATCGACCGCAGATCCGGATTCATATTGATGGAGCCGTGCGACTCCGATCGCTTTGGTCGACAGATCGATGCCGGTGACTTGCGCGCCGCGCGCCGCCATCGATTCGGCGAGGATGCCACCGCCGCAGCCGACATCGGCGACACGCTTGCCTGCGAGCCCGTCGGCGATCCGCTCGATCCAGCTGAGCCGGAGCGGGTTGATGTCGTGCAACGGCTTGAACTCGCTTTCGGGGTCCCACCATCGATGCGCGAGCGCCGAAAACTTCGCAAGCTCGGCTGGATCGGCGTTGCTTGCGACGCCAGCGGCCGGCGCGGGTGCCGAAGCAGGGGACTGGGGCGTCGGATTCATCACGGTTCAGGCGATGCGCTGTTGCCAGGCATGCGCGCGGCTGCACAGCGCGGTCACGTCGAGCGTTGTCACCTGGCCGGCCTCGACGACCCGGTCACCGGCGACCCACACGTCGGTCACGTGCTCGCGTCCCGCGGCGTTGACCAGATGCGATACCGGATCGTACATCGGCAGCGTCTCGACGTCGGCAATGCGCACTGCGGTTACGTCGGCCTGCTTGCCGATTTCGAGCGAGCCGATCTCGCCTTCGAACCCGAGCGCGATCGCGCCGTTGAGCGTCGCCATCCGCAGCGCCGTCGCGGCCGGAACCACCGCCGCATCGCCGGTCGCAACCTTGGCGAGCAGGCTTGCAAGGCGCATTTCGCCGAAGAGATCGAGCCGATTGTTCGACGCGGCGCCATCGGTGCCGAGCGCGGCGTTGACGTTCCTCGCCAGCAACGCCCCGATCGGCGCGATGCCGCTCGCGAGCTTCATGTTCGAGCCGGGGCAGTGAACGACGTGGCAGCCGTGCGTTGCGAGCCTGTCGATGTCGCCGGCGTCGAGATGCACGGCGTGGATCGCGATGAATGCCGGTCCGGTTGCGCCCAGCCGATCGAGTCGCGCAAGCGGCGTCTCGTGCGTGGCGGCAATGGCGTCGTCGACCTCGGCCTTGGTCTCGGCGACATGCGTCTGGATCGGCAGATCGAGTTGGCGCGCGAACATCACGATCGTGCTCCACGTCGCGTCCGACACCGTGTATGGCGCATGCGGCGCGAGCGAGAACGATAACCGCGCAGCGTGCTTGAACATGTCTCGCGCGGCCAGACCGCGCGCGATGTATGCGTCGGCATCGGCCGCGTACGGCGTGGGGAAGTCGAGGATCGGCATGCCCAGCATCGCGCGCATGCCGGCTTTTTCGTAGGCACGCGCAGCCGCGTCCGGATAGAAATACATGTCGTTGCAACAGGTGATGCCGCCGCGCAGCATTTCCGCGGCGCCGAGCAGCGTGCCGTCATGGACGAAGTCCGGTGCGACAAGCCGCGCCTCGCGCGGCCAGATCTGTTGCTCGAGCCAGGGCTTCAGCGGCACGTCGTCGGCCACGCCCCGCAACAGCGTCATCGCAGCGTGCGTGTGCGCGTTGACGAGCCCGGGGATCAGCACGTGGTCGGGCAACGTCACATGCGTGCTTGCACGGTAATCGCGATCGGCGTCGGTTGCGCGCAAAACGGCGACGATGCGGCCGCCGTCGACGATCAGCGCGTGGTCGGCCAGCACGCCCGCCGGCTCGACGGGCACGACCCAGCGCGCATCGATGCGCAGGTCGACGGTGCGCGGACTCAGCATCCGCCGGAGTTTAACGGAAGGCGTGTGCAAGCCTCACTGGCGCCACGCACCAATCGCAGTTGCCGCGCGAAAAGCGAAGGGCCGCCCCGAGCTTTTCGCGGACCATGAACGGGCAAAGTATCGTGCGAGGCGCGTTGCGCCTCGCGAAACTTTGCCACGAAACAGCCAAAAAAAAGCCCCGCGAAACTGCCGCGGGGCTGGTTGGACAGAGGTCGGTGCGTCAGCGGCGCACGACCCCGTCACCCTTGACTTCGACTTCCACGCGACGGTTCGGCGCGAGGCACGCGATCAACGCCTTGAGTGCCTTCTGGTCGCATACGACACCCGGAACCGGCTGCGTCTTGCCCATGCCCAGTGTTTCGATACGGTCACGCGGCACGCCACGGCTGACGAGATAATCGCGGACGGCATCGGCGCGACGCTCAGACAACCGCTGGTTGTACTGCTGTGAACCTATCCGGTCGGTATGACCCGTGACGAGCACGAGCTCGAGCTTCTGCACGCTCGACAGCTTGGAGATGATCTCGCTGTCGATTGCCGCCTTGCCTTCCGGCTTCAGGATCGCCTTGTCGAAGTCGAACAGCGCCTTCGATGCGAGCGTGATCTTCTGAACAGCCGGCGGGGGCGGCGGTGCAGGCGCCGGAGCAGGCGGCGGGGGCGGCGGCGCGGCAGCGGGCGGAGGCGGCGGCGGGACCGGCTTCGGCACGAGGTCCGGATCGCATTCGATGATCGCCATTTGTGGCGTCCAGAACCCCTGGCGCCAGCAGAGATTGCCGGCCAGGCCGAGCGCACCGTTATAGCTGCCGCTCCTTACGACGTTGTTGCCCGGGGTGTTCCAGCTGTCGGTCCAGTAGCCGCAATTCCCTGTCGGATTACAGTAAGCCGTTCCGGCGACGTAGCCTCGTGGATCGGCTTTCGGTTGGGCCATCATCGGTTGCGTCGAGCAGCCGGCGATTCCAGCCGCAAGCAAGCCGACTGCGAGACCGGAGACGAGACGTCGAGTCATTGTTCCACCCCTTTGACTTTGGTTTTGAACAGGTTTTGTGCGAACGTAGCGAGTTGGCGCGAGCGGCTGTAACTACCTGACGCACCGAATCCTTTGTGTTCCCGCCGACTATAGCACGCCAATTTTGGCGCTAGCAATGAAAGAGCCGGCCCCATTTGCGTTCGGCAAACGAGTGTCGCGGCGATACAACGCCATGTTAAAATGCCGTGTTTTCAAAGCTTTCCACGCTGGCGCGCCGATTCGGCGCCGCGGTCCCGGTTCGCGTCGGCGGTTCGGATGCGCGAAAGTGCGCTTCCCGCCGATTTTTGGCCATTTTCTCAACTGATTTAACCTCGTTCGCAAGGATTGTTCGTTCCCATGGAGCAGTTCGCCAAAGAAACCATACCGGTAAGTCTCGAAGCGGAGATGCGGCATTCGTACCTCGATTACGCGATGAGCGTGATCGTCGGCCGGGCGCTGCCGGACGCCCGGGACGGGCTGAAACCCGTCCACCGACGCGTGTTGTTCGCGATGCACGAGGCGAACATCGTCTTCAACCGGCCCTACGTGAAATGCGCGCGCGTGGTCGGCGACGTCATGGGGAAATACCATCCGCACGGCGATTCCGCGATCTACGACGCGCTGGTCCGGATGGCCCAGGACTTTTCGCTGCGCTATCCGCTGATCGACGGGCAGGGCAACTTCGGCTCGGTCGATGGCGACAACCCGGCAGCGATGCGCTACACCGAGTGCCGGCTCGAGCGGATCGCCAACGAGCTCCTGGCCGACATCGACAAGGAGACCGTCGACTTCGTCCCGAACTACGACGGCAAGGAGCAGGAGCCTGCCGTCCTGCCGTCGCGGCTGCCGAACCTGCTGATCAACGGCTCGTCGGGCATTGCCGTCGGCATGGCGACGAACATCCCGCCACACAACCTGACCGAGACGATCACCGGGTGCCTCGCACTGCTGGGCAGCCCCGAGCTCAGCGTCGACGACCTGATGGAGATGATTCCGGCGCCTGACTTTCCCACTGCGGGGATCATTTACGGGCTGGAAGGCGTCCGCGAAGGCTACCGCACCGGCCGCGGCCGGGTCATCATGCGCGCCCGCACGCATTTCGAGGATCTCGACAAGGGCAATCGTCAGGCGATCATCGTCGACGAGATCCCCTACCAGGTGAACAAGGCGACGCTGCTGACGCGCATCGGCGAGCTCGTCCGGGAAAAGCGCCTCGAAGGCATTTCCGACCTCCGTGACGAATCCGACAAGTCCGGCATGCGGGTCGTCATCGAGCTGCGGCGCGGCGAGGTCCCCGAGATCGTCCAGAACAACCTGTTCAAGCTGCCGCAGCTGCAGGACAGCTTCGGCATGAACATGGTCGCGCTGGTCGACGGCCAGCCCCTGCTGCTCAACCTCAAGCAGTTCCTCGAGCACTTCATTACCCACCGGCGCGAAGTCGTCGTGCGCCGGACGCGCTTCGATCTTCGCAAGGCACGTGACCGCGGCCACGTGCTGGAAGGACTCGCCGTCGCGCTGTCGAACGTCGACGAGATCATCGCGCTGATCAAGGCATCGCCCACGCCGGCCGAGGCGAAGACGGCGCTGATGGGACGCAACTGGCGCTCGCCACTCGTCGAGGAGATGCTGAAGCGCGCCGCTGCGGACAACGCGCGACCCGAAGGATTGGCGCCCGAGTTCGGCTGGCACGCGAAGACCGGATACCGGCTGTCCGATGTGCAGGCGCAAGCGATCCTCGAACTGCGGTTGCAGCGGCTCACCGGTCTCGAGCAGGACAAGATCACCGCCGACTATCGCGACGTGATGACGCTGATCGCCGATCTGCTCGACATCCTCGCCAAGCCCGCGCGCATCACGCAGATCATCCACGACGAGCTGACCGCCATCCGCGACCAGTTCGGCGACAAGCGCAAGAGCGAGATCGTCGCGCAGGGCGTCGACCTGTCGCTCGAGGACCTCATCGCGCCCGAAGACATGGTCGTCACGCTGTCGCACGGCGGCTACATGAAGGCGCAGCCGGTCGGCGAGTACCGCGCGCAGCGACGCGGCGGGCGTGGCAAGCAGGCCACCGGGACGAAAGAGGACGATTTCGTCGACCGGATGTTCATCGCCAATACGCACGACTTCATCCTGTGCTTCTCCAACCGCGGACGCGTCTACTGGCTCAAGGTCTACAACGTGCCGCAGGGGCAACAGCGCAACGCACGCGGCAAGCCAATCGTCAACCTGCTGCCGCTGATCGACAACGAGAAGCTGACGGCGATCCTGCCGGTCAAGGAGTTTTCCGAGGGCCGCTACGTCTTCATGGCGACGGCAATGGGCACGGTGAAGAAGACGTCGCTCGCCGATTTCTCGCGACCGCGGCCGTCCGGAATCATCGCCGTCGATCTCACCGATGGCGATCGGCTGATCGGCGTTGCGTTGACGGACGGCAAGCACGACGTGATGCTGTTCAGCTCCGGTGGCAAGGCGGTCCGCTTCGACGAGAACGACGTGCGTCCGATGGGCCGCAACGCGCACGGTGTCCGCGGGATGATGCTCGACAAGGGGCAGAAGGTGATCTCGATGCTCGTCGCCGAGGACGAGGAGCAGTCGGTGTTGACCGCCACCGAGCAGGGGTACGGCAAGCGCACGCCGATCGTCGAATACACGCGGCACGGCCGTGGCACGAAGGGAATGATTGCGATCCAGCAGTCGAGCCGCAACGGCCAGGTGATCGGCGCTGCACTCGTGCGTCCCGACGACGAGGTCGTGCTGATCTCGACGTCGGGTGTGCTGATCCGCACGAGCGTGAAGTCGATCCGCGAAATGAGCCGCTCGACGCAAGGCGTCACGCTGATCAATCTCGACAAGGGCGAGAAGCTGGCGGGGCTCGAAAGGGTCGTCGAGCGCGACGACGACGACGAGGTGTAGTTGCCGGGTACGCGGCGAGCGGATGGGACGTAGATGACGAAGCGAGTATGGAACTTCAGCGCTGGTCCGGCGGCCATGCCGGAGCCGGTGCTGCAACGAGCGCAGGCGGAATTGCTGGACTGGAACGGCAGCGGCATGTCGGTGATGGAAATGAGCCATCGCGGCAGCCACTTCATGTCGATTCTCGCGAAAGCCGAAGCGGACCTGCGCGCACTGCTCGCCATTCCGCCGAACTACCGCGTGCTTTTCCTGCAGGGCGGCGCACTCGCTCAAAACGCCGCGGTACCGCTCAACCTGTTGCCTGCAGGCGGCGTGGCGGACTACGTCGACACGGGGCACTGGGCGCAGAAGTCGATCGCCGAAGCGCACAAATACGGGCGCGTCAACATCGCCGCGTCGAGCGCCGACGCCGAGTACACGTACGTTCCGCCGCAGTCGGCCTGGCAGTTGTCGACCGACGCCAGTTACGTTCACATCACGACGAACGAGACGATCGGCGGCGTCGAGTATTTCTGGATTCCCGACACTGGCGCGATTCCGCTCGTCGCCGACGCGTCGTCGCACATCCTGTCGCGACCTGTTGACGTCGCGAGGTTCGGAATCATCTACGCGGGCGCGCAGAAGAACATCGGCCCGGCCGGACTCACAGTTGTCATCGTTCGTGACGATCTTGCCGGCCGCGCGCGACGCGAGTGCCCGAGCGTGTTCGACTATGCTGTGCAGGCGAAGGCCGACTCGATGTTCAACACGCCGGCCACGTTCGCGATCTACCTCGCCGGGCTGACGTTCGAATGGTTGCTGGCGCAAGGCGGGCTCGCGGCGATCGAACGCGTCAACGTCGCGAAGGCACAGG
>Ga0111539_10008225_pt1 | contig 13277 bp, 8 predicted proteins | sample RhiMethybrSRZTD1_FD_79667 | JGI IMG/M metagenome (GOLD analysis project Ga0111539, IMG submission 79667) | Populus rhizosphere microbial communities from Tennessee, USA - Rhizosphere MetaG P. TD hybrid SRZTD1 (version 2) (version 2) | ecosystem: Host-associated > Plants > Roots > Rhizosphere >...
AAGCCGCTCACCCTCACGATTGAAGAAGGTCCCGCCATCGTCAAGGCCGCTCGGGTCAACAACCGGATCTGCCAGGTCGGGATGCAGCAGCGATCCGGCAAGCACTATCTGCAGGCGAAGCAGGAGTACTTCGACACCGGCCGGATCGGCAAGGTGACGCTCGTGCGCACGTGGTGGCACGGGAACACGTATCACCTGCGGACCGCCCCGGCGTCGCTCAAGACGCTGCCGGCCGACCTGGACTGGGCGCGCTTCCTCGGCCCCGTGAAGTGGCGCGACTGGGACGGACAGCAGTATTACAACTGGCGCGCCTACCTCGACTACGGCGGCGGCCAGATCACCGACTTGTTCACGCACTGGATCGACGTTGTCCACATGTTCATGGGACAGGACATTCCAGTGGCCGCGTCGGCGAGCGGCGGCGTCTTTCACTACAGAGACGGCCGCACCGCCCCCGACACGATCAACGTGCTGCTCGAATATCCGACGAGCTTCACCGCCACCTTCGAGGCGACGCTCGTTCCCGGGATCGGCGGGAGCGCGATCGAGTTCTGCGGGTCGCAGGGCCGGTTGATGATTTCGCGGGCGCGGTACGAGTACTTCGAGGTGCCGCCTTCGGGCACCGGGCGCATCAGTCCGACGCCGACGGCGACCGTGCAGGCGTCGGGCGATCTCGATCGCGATCACATGCAGAACTTCCTCGACTGCGTGAAGTCGCGGAAACTGCCGAACGGCGACGTGCTCGTCGGGCACCGATCGGCGCAGGCGTCGCACCTGGGCAACCTGGCCTACCTCGAGAAGCGCCGGATCAATTTCGATCCCATCCGCGAACAAATATTCTGACCATGCGGCAGCATCCACGCCCTCGACTTGTGTCTCGTGCTTTGTCGGCGCTGGCAGCGATGGCCTTCGTCCTGGCCGCCGGACTGACGGCGTCGACCCAGAATCCGCCGCCAGCCGCCCAAGCGCCGGCGGCCGCGAAGCCGGATCCAAATCTCGGCTTCACCGATACGCCGATGCTGCCAAATCTGCCGTGGCACGTGCACGATCCTGCGCGGCCGCACCCGAAAGTCGTCACCCCCGGGGCGACGCCCGGCGCGCCACCATCGGACGCGACCGTGCTCTTCGACGGCAAGGATCTGTCGAAGTGGGGCCACCGCGTTCAGGGCCAGCCTCCGGCGCAGCTCGTTGACGCGAAGTGGGTGGTCCGCGACGGCTATTTCGAGGTCCCGCCCGCGCGCGCGGGCGATATGTTCACGCGCGAGGGCTTCGGCGACGTCCAGATTCACCTCGAGTGGGCGGCGCCAGCGGTCGTCAGCGGCACCAGCCAGGGGCGCGGCAACAGCGGGCTCAAAGTGATGGGTCTCTATGAGATTCAGATCCTCGACAGCGTGAACAACCCGACGTACGCCGACGGCCAGGCGGCGGCGATCTACGGACAGTGGCCGCCGCTCGCCAACGCCGCGCGCAAGCCCGGTGACTGGCAGACCTACGACATCGTGTTCGAGGCACCGAAATTCGATGGCGACAAGGTCGTCACCCCGGGGTTCGTCACGGTGATCTGGAACGGCGTGGCCGTGCACGTCCGCAAGGAGCTGCTCGGCACGACAATCAACCGTCAGCTCGGCAAGTACACGGCGCATGCCCCCGAGCTGCCGCTGATGCTGCAGGACCACGGGAACCCCGTCCGCTACCGGAACGTCTGGGTGCGCCGCCTGGGCGGATACGATCAAAGATAGACGGAGGCACGGAGAAAGAGCCGGAGGCACGGAGATGGCCAGAAACCGCAAATCTCAATCGGGCATGACGCGGCGCGACTTCGGCGTGCGCGTTGGCGCCGCCGCCGTCGGCGCGGCCGTGGGCGGCGGGCTCTTCGGTTCGAAAGTCGACGCCGCGTCAGCCGGCCGCATCCTCGGCGCGAACGATCGCGTCGTGCTGGCGAGCATCGGCGTGCGCGGACAGGGCAATGCGCTCAAGCGCGGCTTCGCCCAGCTCCCGAACGTCGAGATCAAGACGCTCTGCGACATTGACGAGAACATCATTCCGGAGCGGATCAACGACGCGCGCCTGGCGAGCGTGGCGACCTTCAAGCCCGGGTTCGTCCAGGACCTGCGGCGGGTGCTCGACGACAAGGACGTCGATGCCGTCGTGATCGCGACCCCGAACCACTGGCACGCGCTGGCGGCAATCTGGGCCCTCCAGGCCGGCAAGCACGTCTTCGTCGAGAAGCCGTCGGCCTACTCGGTGTGGGAAGGCCGGAAGGAAATCGACGCGGTTGCGCGGTACAAGAAGATCCTGCAGACCGGGTTCATGAATCGGAGCCGCCCGGCCGTGCGCCAGGCGATCAAGTTCCTGCACGATGGCGGCATCGGCCCGGTCTACATGGCGCGCGGGCTGTGCTTCAAGCCGCGGCCGCCGATCGGCAAATACCCCGATGGTCCGATGGCGCCGGGCGAAAAGTTCGCGCTCACGGTCGGGTCGACCTCGTACGAGCCGACGTACGACAAGACCTATCTCGACAAGGTGGACTACGACCTCTGGCTCGGGCCGGCGCCGAAGCGCCCGTTCAACCGCAACCGCTTCCATTACAACTGGCACTGGCACTGGGACTACGGCAACGGCGACACCGGCAATCAGGGACCGCACCAGTTCGACGTCGCGCGCTGGGGGCTCGGCAAACACCAGGAGCACCCGGTGAAGATCAGCTCGGCCGGCGGCTACTACGGTCCCGAGTCGTCGCAGGAAACGCCGGACACACAGACGGCGCTGTTCGAATACGCCGACGGCAAGGTGCTCGAGTTCGGCACGCGCGGCCAGTTCACCAACGACGAAGGCACGGTCCGGATCGGCAATCTCTTCTATGGGCCGAAAGGATGGCTGTGGATCGACGCCGACGGCCAGAAGTGGCAGTCCTACTTCGGACCCAAGAACGAAAAGGGCCCCGGGTTCGACAACCCGCCGGAAGGCGAGCCGCTCATCGACTCGCCGGCCGGTGGGTCGCCGCACTACCAGAACTTCATCGACGCGATTCGCTCCGGCGATCCGAAGCTTTTGACCTGTGACATCACGCAGGGGCACCTGTCCTCGTCGCTCCCACACCTGGCGAACATCTCGTATCGCGTCGGCCGCGCGCTCCGGTTCGACGGCAAGAGCGAAACGTTCGTGAACGACAAACAGGCAGACGGATTGCTGACGCGGGAATACCGAAAGGGATTCGAACTCCCGAAATAGCCTCGGTCGAATGACGATCGATCAATCGATCGAAGTACGGACGACGCCGTCCGTTCTTCGATCGATGATCCTTCGATCTGCTAGTTCTGAATCTCGGCGACGTCTGCGGCAGCTTGATCCTGCGCGCGCGCGGCTTCGGCTGCCGCATCGATCTCAGGCTTGGACTCTCGGATTGCTGACGCCACGCTCTTCCCCTCGACGAGGACGCGGTGCTTCAGCAGCACGAACGGCACCTGTGTGTTGTGCGCCGCGTGCGCGATCGTCGCGAACTGATGCGCGTCGCGGAAGCCGTCGGCTGCGAGTGTCATGTCGGTGCCGCGATTGAGCAGCGGCTTCAGCCGCTTCTGCAGCTCCGGCGTGGACAGGTCGATGGCCTTTGCGGACGACGCGGCGGCGGTGTTCCTGTCGGCCGCTGCCGCTGCCGCTGCCGCTGCCGCTGGCGTCGCGGTCGTCGCGGGACGTGGCGAGACGCGGCGCGCCGCGCCGTAATCGTCACCGGTCGGCGAGGGCGGCGCGCTCATGTAGGCGTCGAAGCCGGGCGCGCTCACGGGCGTCCGCTCCGCGACCGCCATGCCGATCGCCACACCGAGGCCGACGGCGCCGACGAAACCCACCGCGAGCAGGGACGCTTTCCCGAACGTCATGGACCACCTCCACCCCGGACTCCTGCAAGAATCGTGACCAATCCGGAGGGCAGGCGCGGCGGGCTGATGTGGGTAACGGAGTGCCGCTAATCGGAACGCGGAGAGTCGAAGAACAGAAAAAAGCCAAAAGAAAGGGCACGGAGAAAATCGCTCTTCTCCGTGCCCTTGTAAGGCTTGTGCTCTCCGCGTTACCGGAGACCACCGCCGCGGCCCGTAGTGCCATTTGGCGCGGCCGCGGGCGCGGGCTTGGTCACGGGCTGCGGGTTCTTCACGTACTTGTCGAGCCACGCCGCCCAGCGCGACCAGAGGTCGAGCAGCGTCTCGCGCGATGCCGGGCCGTGATCCTCGAACGGGTAGCGGTAGAGCGCGACGGTCTTGCCCAGCCCGTTCAACGCGTGGAACAGCCGCGTCGAGTTGATCGGGTCGGTCCCGACGTTCTGATCGGCCATGCCGTGATACATGAGCAGCGCGCCGGTGAGCTGGTTCGCCTTCAGGAACGGCGACATGTCGAGATACACGTTCGGCGCGGTCCACAGATCGCGCCGCTCCGTCTGGAATCCGAGCGGCGTGAGCGTCCGGTTGTAGGCGCCGTCACCGGCGATGCCCGCCTTGAAGAACGGCGTGTTGACCATCGCGTTCACCGTCGAGAACGCGCCGTAGCTGTGGCCGCCGATAGCCAGGCGCGTCCGATCGATGATTCCGCGCTTGTCGAGCTCGTCGATCGTCGCCGACAGGTTGTTGCGCAGGTCGTTGACGTAGTTGTTGTTCATCATCCCCTGTGGGCCGACAATCGGCGACTGGTTCTCGATCACGGCGTACCCGAGCCGCACGAGGAACTGCTTCGACAGGTTGCCGAAGGTGGGGAAGCTGTCAGGCGGCCTGAGCGAAAACGCGGGCGCCGCCCCGCCGTTGCGCGCGCCATTGAACTCGTCCTGCGAAGTGAACTCGTACGGGTAGAACCAGAAGAACCCCGGCAGTCGGGTACCAGGCTGGTAGTTCGACGGGAGGTACGCCACCGTCCGGAATTCGAACCCATCCGCGCGTGTGACGCTGAACCGCTGCACGACCATTCGGGTCATGTCCGGGAAAAGATCCTCGTTGTTGGTGATCTGCTTGCGGCTGCCGTTATCGTAGAGCACCTGCTGTGGAACGGCGGTCGCCGATTGTCGCATCAGGACGAGCCGCTTCGTGTCGGCGTCGAGGACCGCCGAAATCGTCTCCGTAATGTTCGTGTTCTCGCCCTCGAAGATGCGCGTCTTCTCGCCGGTCTTGATGTTGACCTTGTCGATGAAGGCCTTCGCCGGCGGCGCGTTCGTGCCGCGGCCGCCGCTGATCGAGCCCTGGAGGTAGACGCTGGATCCGTCCGGCGAGAGGAGCACCGGACCGCCGCCGCCGGGCGCGGCGCCGCCACGGCCGCCGCCACCACCGCCACCGCGTCCGCCACCACCGCCACCCGTTCCGGTGACGCCGACGAGCGTGCCCGGACCGTCGCCGCCGCGGCCGCCGCCCTGGCCGCCGCCGGGCGCCGCGCCGCCCGGCGCGTTCTGATCGGCGCCGCGGCCGCCGCCCGTCGCGCGCGCGATCGTGTACTTCTGCGTCGTGTCGGCGAGGTAGAGCGCGACGGTCGCGTTGTTCTCGGTGACGAACGCGATCTGGCCGTCGGGCGAGAAGCGCACGCCGGTCATGCGCGTCGGGTTCTCGTACAGCAGCTTGGTATCGGTCTCACCGAACGGCGGAAGCCACTGAATCAGCCGATCCTTGCGCGGCGGGCCCTGCTGGCCGCCGCCCTGACCGCGGCCGCCGCCGCCCTGCACGCCGGCCCGGCCGCCGCCACCCGTCGCGGCAGTGCCACCGCCGCCGTCGCCGCCGCGCGCGTTGCCGGCCGCGGGCGGCGCTGGTTCGAGTAGCAGGTAGGTCAGGCCCTGACCGTCCGCCCGCCACGTGAGCTCGCGCTTGCCGTTGTCGTTCTGCGCGTTGCCGCGCCCGCCGCCGCCGGCTGCCGGCTGCTGCGCCGGCTGCGTGCCCGGCTGCGTCGGATCCGGAACCGGATCGGGCGTGTCGTCCTGCACGCCGAGATTGAGCTCGCGCTCCGTGATCTTTGCGAGCGCCTTGCCGCTGCTGTCCCAGATTTCCTCGATCGATCCGAAGCTGCTCACCGGGACGATGTAGGAGAAGGGCTGCTTCATCCGCGTCACGCGGGCGTACTTCGCGGTCGGGTTCAGGTCCACCGCGGTGATCATCGCCGGCTGACCGAACTTCGTCACGGTGCCGCTGCCGACGTCGATGAGGCCGATCTGGCCGGTCGCGTGCCACTCGAGTAACTTGAAGTCGTAGGGCGTCGACATCAGGCTCGGATAGGTCCGCAGCCGGTTCTTGTCGTCGCTCATCGAGGTCATCACCTCGGGGCCGGCCGGAATCGCCGGCGGCGCCGGCCGCGCCGCGCGCCCGTCGGGCGGGACCACGGCGACGATCGTCTTGCCGTTGTTCACGAAATCGAAGTTGGTCACGAACGTCGCGAGGATCGGCGTTTTCGTAATCTGCCGCGGCTTGTTCGTCGCCAGATCCGTGATCCAGATGTGCGTGGCGTCGTCGCCGAGCGTCATGTAGGCGATCGCCGACCCGTCCGGCGTCCACCGCGCGTTGGTGACGCGCACGCCTGCCGGCGTGTTCACCGTCTTGCGCGTGCCGTCGGTCGCCGAGATGATCTGGAAGCCAATCGTGTTGCGGCGCGTCACCGCCCGCTGCCGGTTGGCGCGCGTGTCGATGAAGACGCCGCCGAGCTCGTCGAACGGCTTCGAAAAGATGGTCATCGGCACCGGGCCGTCGCCGATGTCGTCGAGGAACCACTTCTTGTCCGGGCTCAGGTTGCCGAGCGTGATGTTCATCTCACGCGGCGCGAGCACGGCGTCGGCGAGTTCTTTCGGCGGCACCACGTAGCCTTCGTGCGTCAGCACCTTGTCCTGCCAGCCGGCGCCTTCGAAGGGCACGACCACAGCCGACCCTGGCGGCAGCGTCGAGACCCTCACGCCCTGCCAGGCAGTGAGCGACAACGGGATGAGCGCCAGCGCGGTGACCAATGCGATGCGGCGCGCACGGTCGCTTCCCCAACGAGACAGACGAGCCTTCATAGAGCCTCCGGGCCGAAAAGGCGGGACTGAGACGTTGGGAAGATACCTTATGCGGGAGGGACTGTCGATACAGGCGTGGGGCACCGGTGCACTGTGCACGACGGCACGTGCACCGAGCACCGCGGCACCCAGCACCAGCAACCTGCACTGTGCACAGTGCAGCGTGCACCGTGCATCGGTGTCAGAAATACTTCGCCCCGATAATCGCGCCGGCGACGGCGCCGATCGGGGCGCCGATGAGGAAGCCCTTGAAGCCAGGATCGTCGCAGTTGCAGTCGGGTTCGAGCGCCGCGCCGAGGAAGCCGCCGCCGAAGAATCCGCCGACGCCCCCGGCGATGCCGCCCAGCACCTGGCGGGTCGTCGAGCGGGTTCGCCGCGGCGGCTTGGGAGCGCCCTGCTCGAACGTCGCCACGGAGGCGACGCGATCGCTTGGGATCGGCAGCGCCCGGCTCTGGGCGTAGAGCGACGGCCGGCGTGGGCCGGCGGATTGGGCAAGTGCCGGGCTCGAGAGCATCAGCACGGACAGAACAATCGCTACGGTTCGCATTCGTTTCTCCTGATCATCAATGCGAAACCAGCGTTCGGCCCGGCTTATTCCGTCGCGACGCCCGCCGGAGCGGAAGCCCCCGGCCGGCAATTCCTCACGTCTTCTGCCGGCCGGCCCGACGCTTGCGCTGCCGCGTGCGGGCCTGCTGACGGGGGCGGCCTCCCCCGGGGGCTGGTCCCTTTTTCTTCGCTGCTGTGTCTTTGGACTTCCGACGCGAAGTTCGTACCCGCCCCCGCGCGCTCGGGGTCGCACCCTCCTTGCCGACGCCAATCGACGTGGTGACCAACCGCTCGAAGCGCTCCGGCGCGCCCTTCGCCAGGCGTTCTGGGGCGGCTTGGGCGGCGTGGCCGTGCGTATGCCCCGGGGAGGCTGCCGCCCCCGGGTCGTAGACGCCCTCGATCCAGAGGCCGGCGTAGTAGACACCGGGGATGCGCGTCTTTTTCGCATGCGCGTGCAGCGCGCCGGCGCCGTGCGAGACGACCGGCAATTCTTCGTCGCGAATTTTCGCGATCGTCGGGTCCTCGGACTCGAGCTTCGCCAGGACGCGGGTGGCGTCGAATTTGGGATCGTCCTGCCCGTCGAGCCGCATCGCCCGGGGAAGCGTGCCGCTCGCCGTCTGCCGTTTCACCAGCGTCGAGAGATCGCGCGTCGGTCCCGCCAGGCGCGCGAACGAGCGGACGCTGGCCGTGGCGCCGCGCAGCAGGTTGGCCGCGAGCGTGAAGCTGATCCCGTCGGCCTCACGTTCTGCACGCAGATCCATCGCCAGCCGCGTCCGGGCGTAGACATTGACCACCACCGAGCAGGCCGCCTCGGTGCCAACGTTGGTCGACGTCGGCCGCACGTCGAGACGATGGCGGGGCTTCGCGCGAACGCTGCGGGCCGCGATCCGCCGGCCCGGCTTCAGCAGCAGGCGCGCGTAGCGCGCGCCACGGACCGGCCCGGCCGCGACGGGAAACATGAGCTCGCCGTTGTCGAGCATTACCATCCGATCGAGCGTGCGCGCGCGCCACGCGACGAGCAGCCGCCACGTGCCGATCCATGCCGACGCGTCGGCATTGTCGCGCCGCAGGAACAACGACAGGCGCCCGCGGCGTCGCCGGACGGTCACGAGTGGCCGACGGCCGCCGTGAGCCGCCCCGCCGCCGTGCGAGTGACCCGGCAGCGATCCGTCGCTCCAGGCGATCTCGCCGTCGGCCGCGATCAGCTGAAACGACCACGCGCTGTCCTCGAAGTCCATGCCCTGCGCCGTGACGAAGAACACATCGTCGGCCGACGTCGCGGTGAACTCGAAGTGCTCGTGCTCGCCGGCGTGGAGCTCCGTGACCGGATCCATCACCGGCGTGAACCCGAGGGCCGCGGCGAGCGCCTGCGAATAGAACTTGTCGATCGCGCCGGTGTTCTCGCCGTGGAAGACCTGCGTCGGGCCGAGCGTGATGCCTTTGGCGACGAGCGCATCGAGCGTCGCGTAATCGACGTCGGCGCCGGTGCCGAAGCCCATCGCGAACACCGCCGTGTTCGCCAGGCTGCCGTCAGGAATCATCGCGACCGGAGTACCGGACGTGAGCATGCCATCGGTAAAGAGCGCCAGATACCGTCGTTCGTCGGCGGGCAGCCAGCCGAACGGTGGCGTCACGATCGTGGCGTGCACGTCGACGAGCGCATCGGCGAGCGGCGTGCCGCCGCCGGGCGCGAGCGGCGCGATCGCCGCGTCGAACGCCGTCGAGCTGTAGGCCCCGCCCGGCTTGATCAGGCCGTACGGATCGCCGGCGAAGACGGGCGTGAACTCGTTCGCGAACAGCGATCGGAACGTCTTCACGCCGCTCACGACGTACGCTTCAGCCGCGTCGTACGCGGCCTCGCAGTCCACGAGGAACGCCGAGACGCCCTGTTTGGCCGCCTCCCACTTGGTGACGTCCGGCGCGGGCGACGTCATCGGGTCAGGCGTCAGTCCCGTCATGCTGCCGGTTCGATCGAGGGCGACGCCTACGACCGCCTGGACGTCGTAGCTGTAGCCGAGCGCGCGGTGATCCAGCACATCGGCAGGGGTGATCACCCCAAGGGCAGAGAAGTCGGGCATGACGATCGGCGGGAACGCGTAGTTCGTCGAATAGCCGGCCAGCGCGCCCACCCATGGGTACATCGGATCGTTCCGGTGATGCTCCGGATCGCCGCCGGCCAGCGGGTACTCGTCCGCATGTCCGTCCATCTGCCACATCGCCCAGAGGCGGTCGCAGTTGCAGTGGTGCAGGTAGAACACCGGGTCGAACGGCGAAACCGCGACGCTGCCCATGTGCCCGCCGCCGCCGAACCAGCCGTGCAGGCCGTTGTGCAACTGGTGGAACGGCGCCGTGCCGGCGCCGGACTCGATCGCGTTCTGAAACGCCGAGTACGTGCCCATGTCCAGCGCCGATCGCAGCGTCGCGTTCGACGGCAGTCCGGCCGGCGGCTGAATGTTGCGCCGCAGCGCGCCCGCCCAGACGCCGAACGTCGCGTGCAGGTTCCAGCCAGTCAAGCCCGCTGGCCACCACGGCGGCACCGGCGTCGTGTTCGCGCCCATCCCCGGCGCCTCGGCTGCGAAGTAGCCGAGGCGCACCTGGTTGCTCGACAGCGGGTCGCCGTTCGGTCCAAGGAAATCCTCGACGACGATGGTGCCGACCGGATCGGTCCAGTCCCAGTAGGGCAGCATCACCCCGGGCACGTAGGTCTGGAGCTGCTGCTCCAGGCTGTACAGAAAATAGCGATGCCACGACAGAAACCCGTACGCGCCGAGCCCGCCGTGCCCGAAGTTCACGTTGTTGGTGGCCGGCGTGTTCGCGTTCTGGATGAACCGGTGGATCGCGACGTACTGATCCCACCGGCTGTATTGATCCGCCGGCGGATCGCCCAGGTTGACGATGTCGGCTTTCATCAGGACGCAGGCCTGCACGAACGCTTCGCGCTCGGCGGCCGTCAGGAACTTCGCGTTCTTGCGGACACCCATGGGACCTCCGGCGCTCACGCGCGGTCGGTTGTCGACTGATGTTTTCGGGAGCGAAGGCATGCTAGCACGAGGCCCGCAACACGGAACACACGGAACACACCGAGAACACGCGGTGTTGGCCAGCACGGATCCGTGGCCTCCGTGCGATCCGGGTCCTCCGTGTTATGAGATGGAGAACTACTCGCTGAGCAGCTTCAGGCCGAACGCTTTTTCGATCTGTTCGAGGTCGTGACGATCGCCGGGCTCGGCGAGGGTGAGGGCGTGGCCGGACGCGTCGTAGCGGCCGGTGCGGCCGACGCGGTGGACGTAGGTGTCGAGCGTGTGCGGGACTTCGTAGTTGACGATCAGCGCGATCGCGTCGATGTCGAGCCCGCGCGCCGCGACGTCGGTGGCGACGAGGATCTTCGTGCGCCCCGCTCTGAAACTCTCGATCGCGGCCGTCCGATCCTTTTGCGAACGATCGGCATGGATGGCTGCCGCGCGTAAGCCTGCCGCCACGAGCTGCCGCGCCAGGCGGTCGGCGCCGATCTTCGTGTTGACGAAGACGATCGCCGAGTCGTGCGAGCGGCGCAGGTACTTCGCCAGGAACGCGCCCTTCTCACGGCCGGGCAGGATGCGGGCTTCGTGCGAGATGTTCTGCGCCGGACCGCGCCGGGATCCCACCTGGATGAAGACGGCGTTGGGCGCGAGGGCGTCCGCGAAGCGCATGACCTCTTCCGGCATCGTCGCCGAGAAGAGCATGGTCTGGCGCGACGCCGTCGGCGGCAGCATTTCCGCGATCTTCCGGACGTCGGGCCAGAAGCCCATGTCCATCATCCGGTCGGCTTCGTCGAGGACGAAGATCTCGAGCTTCGTGTAATTCCCGACGTGGCTGCGCATATGGTCCAGCAGCCGGCCCGGCGTCGCGACGACGATGTCGACGCCGGCTTTGAGCGATCGCTCCTGCGGCCCCATCGGGACGCCCCCGTAGACGGCGGCGCTCGCGACCGGCGCGTGATAGGCGAAGCCCTGAATCTCGTCGTCGATTTGCGTGGCGAGCTCGCGCGTCGGGGCGAGGATGAGCGCGCGCGTCGAGTGATGGGAAGCGCGCGGGCCGAGCTCCCGGTCTTCTCTGATGAGGCGTGACAGCACCGGCAGCACGTACGCGGCGGTCTTGCCGGTGCCGGTTTCCGCGCAGCCGATGACGTCTTTGCCCGCCAGCGCGTACGGCAGCACGGCGCTCTGGATCGGCGTCGTCTGCAGGTAGCCGCGCTGTTCGAGCGCGTCGAGAAGCGCGGGTTCGGTCACGATCGATCGGAACGGTACGGGCGCCGGATCGAACGGCGCGGACTCGCGTCCGTTCGGTGCAGCGGCGGCCTGGAGCGGCCGCTTGTGGCCGCGGCTGCCGCCCGGCGGGCCGCCGCGTCGGCGCCGCCCTCGGTGAGGCTGGCGAGGCGATTGGGTCTCAGCTGTCAAGCTTGTCGAAGCTAACGAGCGCGGAAGGTGATGATGCCGCGCACCGGATCGTAGGGCGAGACGCCCACGGTCACGCGGTCTCCCGGAACGACTTTGATGCGGAAGCGGCGCATCCGGCCGCTGAGCTGCGCGAGCACTTCGTGGCCCGCGTCGACTTGCACGCGATAGAGGCCGCCGCTGTGCACGGCCACCACGGTGCCTTGAACATCAATCAGGTCGTCCTTGCTCAAATTTGCTGTCCTTTCAACCCTACAAGCATAGCAGGCACTAGGCATTCGGCACTAGGCACTAGGAAACACCATCTCTCCGCCACCTTGCTCAGTGCCCAGCGCCCGAGTGCCGAGCGCCGAGTGCCGAGTGCCGAGTGCTGATGCCCAGTGCCGAGCGCCCAGTGCCGAGGGCCCAGTGCCCAATGCCGATTTAGAGGCCTTTGACCGCGTCCTCGACTTGCTGGGCGAGCGCCGGGTAGTCGTCGCCCGAGAGGCGCAAGGGGGCGCCGAAGGCCACCCGGACCGGGCCGCGCTTCGGCCACTTCCAGTGAGGGTCCAGGACCTGGTCGAGGCCCTGGAGCCGCACCGGCACCACCGGGACGTCGAGCCGGGAGGCGATCATGCCGACGCCCGGACGAAAAGGGGACATCCGGCCCTCCGGGTTGCGCTTGCCTTCCGGGAAGATCAGGACGGAGTAGCCGCCAGCCGTGACCTCGCCGATGTAGCGCAGCGTCTGCCGCGTCCCGGCCTCGCGCTGCGGCAGCGGGAAGGCGTTGAAGAAGATGGTCGACCCCAGGTAGTTCAGCGTGTTCGTGAACCACGCCTTGCGGCCGAATTCCTTCGGGTAGAAGTGCGCGCGGAAGAACTCCTTGGCCATGGCCGGCGCCAGCCAGTACCGCCACCGCGGCGGAAGCGCGCGCATGATGGCCGGCGTGTCCATGTGGCTCTGGTGGTTGCTCGCGAAGATCACGGGGCCTTCGATCTTCGCCAGGTGCTCGAGCCCGTCGACGGTCATCTTCATGAACGGCCGCCCGAGCGGCAGGATCCACGTCGGCAGGCTCAGACGGCGAAGCCACCAGATCGGCCGCGATCGATTCCAGGACGGGAAGTTGATGACCTCGCGTTCGCGCTCACGCTCGCGCGAACTTCGAACTTCGAGGTTCGAACTTCGACCTTCAGAACCCTGAACCTCGGAACTCCGGAACTCCGGAACCCCGGAACCCACGAGTGCTTTCAACTCCCCAACCGTCTTCGCACTCGCCATCGCCGTCTCGTCGAGCGTCGTGTGGAACACCTCTTCGA
>Ga0111539_10008227_pt1 | contig 13275 bp, 11 predicted proteins | sample RhiMethybrSRZTD1_FD_79667 | JGI IMG/M metagenome (GOLD analysis project Ga0111539, IMG submission 79667) | Populus rhizosphere microbial communities from Tennessee, USA - Rhizosphere MetaG P. TD hybrid SRZTD1 (version 2) (version 2) | ecosystem: Host-associated > Plants > Roots > Rhizosphere >...
AGCGCAGCGCTCGCGTGCTCGCGTGGCTCAGCGGCTGGGCAGTGGCTGCCGAAGCCCACCACATCACTCATCCCGAGCCTTCCGGAGCGACTGCCGCGCGTTTGCTGACGACTGCGCTCGCGCGCGCCGGCCTGGCGGCGGCCGACGTCGACTACATCAACGCCCACGGTACCGGGACCCAGCACAACGACGCGATGGAAGCGCGCGCGATCCACGCCGCCTTCGGCGAGGCTGCGCGGCGGGTCCGCGTGTCTTCGTCCAAGGGCCAGGTCGGCCACACGCTTGCCGCCGCGGGTGCGATCGAGGCGGCGTTCACGGTTCTGGCGCTCGAGCAAGCCAAGCTGCCGCCCAGCGGGGGACTCGAGGATCCGGATCCGGAGCTCGACCTCTGCCACGTCCGCGAAGCCGATTGCGCGCTTCCGATCCGAGCGGCGGTGTCGAGCTCGTTCGGGTTCGGCGGCACGGGGAGTGTGCTGGTTTTCGAGCGTAGCGACGCGCCCGCGCGGCGCCGGCCTGCCGCAGCGCACCGCCCGCTCGTGGTGAGCGGCGCCGCCACCTTCGGGCCGCTCGGCTTGCTCGAAGGCGCGGAGAACGCCCGTTACGCCTCCGGTCCGGAGCCCGCGGTCGAGTCCGTCGAGCCGCTGGGGCTGCTCGATCCGGCTCGCTCGCGGCGTTTCGATCGCGCGGCGGCGCTGGTTGCGCTCGGCAGCCGCAGCGCGCTCGAGAGCGCCCGGCTAGCGCCGGCGCAGGTCGGGTTGGTTTCCGGTACGGCTTTCGGCAGCGTCGAGCGTTCGGTGGAATTTCTGAAGCGAGCCGCTCAGCGCGGACCGAAGATGGCGAGCCCCGCGGAGTTTCCGCACCTGGTGCCCTCGGCGCCCGCTGGCAATGCGTCGATCTATCTCGGTCTCACCGGGCCGGTGCTCGGCGTGAGCGACCTGTCGACGAGCGCGGAAGCCGCTGCGGCGGTAGCCGCGAGCTGGGTCGAGCTTGGTCTCACGGACGCGATACTGGCCGGAAGCGCCGAGCCCTGGGACGCGGTCGTCGCCGAAGTGCTCGGTCCGATCTGCGAAAATACATCGGGTGAAGGGCGCGGCGAGGGCGCCGGGTTCGTCGTGATCGAAGCGCTCGAAGCGGTTCTGGCGCGAGGAGCGCGTCCGCTGGCCGCCCTGCTCGGCCATGCGGAGTGCTGGGGCGATCCGGGGCGGTTATTGGCGGATCTTCCAGCGCCGATCGCCCTGGAGCGCGCCCGCGTTCTCTTGGCCGCTGGCGATGGGGTCGCTGGTCCGCTGCTCGAAGGCACGCCGTGGGCGTCCGTTGCCAGGCACCGCGTGGCGACGACGGCTGGTGCACACGATGCGCTCGGTGGCTTCGCGCTCGCTGCCGCGGCGGCGCTGGTAGCGGCCGGAGCGGCGGATCGAGTGCTCGCGCTTGGCGTGGCTCAAGGTCGAAGCTACGCGTTCGTGCTCGGTCGACCCGAGGAAGCCTGATGCGCCCGGTCGTGGTCGTCGCTGCTGGTGCTGTGTCGGCGCTCGGCGTAGGTCCGGAGGCTTACCGGGTAGGGGAAGTGGGTGACCCCGCTCGGACGGCGATCGACGAGCACCCTCTGCTGCGCGAGGCCGGCTTCAAGAACCCGTTTGCGGCGCGCGTGCGTGCGGTCGAGCAGCGCAACGCGGACGCCGACCCGTGGCGCGACCGGGCGGAGCTTTTGCTCGAACGCGCACGCGAACAACTGGTGGGGGAGCTCGACCGGGCGCTGCCGGACTGGCGAGCTCGGCGCGTCGCTCTGTGCGTCGGAACCTCGTCGGGCGGTATGCAAAGTCAGGAGCGCGCCTTTGCCGAACGCGAGCGCGGCCGAGCCATCGAACCTGTGCTGGCCCGGGCGGCACCGTACTTCGGGCCGCTGCCCGGGCTCGCGGCCGGGCTCGGGGTGGCCGCCGAAAGCCTGGTGCAAGTGCTCGCGGCTTGCGCATCGTCCACGGTCGCGATCGGGCTCGGGTGCCGTTGGCTCGAGGCCGGGCGCGCGGATCTGGTGATCGCCGGTGGCTACGACGCGCTCGCGCTGTTCGTTGCGGCCGGGTTCGAAGCGCTGGGCGCGACCAGCCGGAGTCGCCCGGCGCCGTTCCGCGCCGAACGCGATGGGATGGCGTTGGGCGAAGGAGCAGCGCTGATCGCCCTGTGCCGCGAGGGCGAGGCGCCGCCTGGCCTCGGGCTGGTGCTCGGTTTCGGCGGCTCGAGCGACGCCGTTCATGCGACCGCGCCGGACCGCAGCGGCAAGAGGCTCGCGAGTGCCGCGACCAGCGCACTGCGCGATGCCGAGGTTTCCGGCTCGTCGATCGACGTCGTCAGCGCGCACGGCACCGCCACGCCCTACAACGACGCTGCCGAAGCGCGAGCGATCGCGGCCGCGCTCGGCGAGCACGCCGAGGTCGCGGCGATCCACCCGTTCAAGGCGGTGATCGGCCACACCTTGGGCGCCGCCGGCGCACTCGAGACGCTGGCCGCGCTGGACGCACTGGGCCGCGGCGTGCTTCCTGCCGCTTTCGGTTCGGGAAACGCCACGCCCGAGCTGCGCGGCCGGCTGCTCGACCGCAATCAACGCGGGACCCCGCGCTGTTGCCTCAAGCTGTCGGCTGCGTTCGGGGGAGCAAACGCAGCACTCGTCGTGGGCCGCGCCGGAGCAGCGGGGCCGCGAGCGCGCCGCGAGGTGCGAGTGCTCGCGATTGGCGAAGCGCATACCGAACTCGATATCGAAGCACTGGGCACCGCGCGGGTCGCCGATTCGAGCCGGCTTTCTCGCCTGGACTCGGTGTCGGCGCTCGCCGTCGCGGCGGCTGGCGACGCGCTCGGCCGCTGCTCGGCGGCATTGCCCGAGCGCTGCGGCGTGATTGTGGGCAGCGCCGCTGCGTCGATCGAAGTGAATGACGCGTTCGACGCGCGGCGCCGGTCGCGGGGAGCGCGGGCGGTCGAGCCACGGCGCTTTCCCGCGACTTCGCCCAATCTGTGTGCCGGAGAGGTCTCGATAGCTTTCGGCTTGCACGGGCTTTCGTTTTCCGTGGGCGCCGGACCCGCAGCGGCGACCGAAGCGCTCCTGGTCGCGGTCGATCTGCTCGAAGCGGGGGACGCCGATGCGTTCCTGGTGATCGCCGTCGATCACGTCGGGCCTGCCGTCGTCGATCTCTGGTCAAGCGCCGGCTGGACGCTGCCGGAGCGGGGAGCCGCGGCCGCGCTGCTCGGCACCGCAGCCGAAGGGGGCCTCGATTCAGGAGCCGTCCTCGACCTCCATCGAGCTGCGGTGGGGGCGGGAGGCCGAATCGACGGCAGCCCGCCGGGTTGGCCGGCTCTGTTGGCCGCCCTGCGCCGCCTCGGCTGACCTGCACGCGTGGCAAGGGTCTTGCCCGGCTCGGCCGCCCTTGGCATTGTTCGCCGCGGAATACGCCCCCGCCCTGCGGCGTTTGCTGGCTTTCGGGATGACTCTCGCGCTCAAAACTGGCCGTTTGCTGTGCGCCGCGCTGCTCGCGCTCTCGGGTTCGACGGGTTGCGCCACGCACTACATCCCGAACACCGACGTCGAGGACACGGACGCGAATCGCAAGGTGATTGACTTTTGCGAGGACTACCGGAAGGCCGTCGAGCGCCGCAACGTCGCCCTGCTGCTCAAGCTTGCGTCTCCTGCCTACTACGAGGACGGCGGCAACGTCGACACCAGCGACGACCTCGACTACGCCGGGCTCCGCAGCTACTTGAACGATCGCTTCACGCAGACCAAGGCGATCCGTTACGAAATTCGCTATCGCCGCGTGGGCATGGGCCGCCGCAACGTCATCTACGTCGATTACACCTACAGCGCGAGCTACAAGATCCCGACCGAATCGGGCGACGTGTGGCGGCGCAGGGTCGCCGACAACCGGCTCGAGCTCTTGCCAAGCGGAGAGAGCTTTCTGATCGTCTCCGGCATGTGAAGGGCGTCGCCCCTCACGGAAGCTGGAAATCTTCGACCAGCTCCGCGATGCGGTACCCGTCGCGGTGCGGCCGGAGCAGCAAGAGCAGCTCCTCGCCGAACACGCGGGTGCGGCCGGAGTGGCTCTGCGCCACCGGCACGCGCACCAGCACGTCGTCGCCCGCGACGCGCAGCTTGAGATCGCGCCGGTTGGCGAGGCGCTCGACGTCCTCGGCGCGATACACCTCGATCTCGCTCTCGCGATAGACGGGCTGGCCCGCCAGGGCACCGTAGTCGAGCCGCGCCAGCCGGGCGCGCCAGAACGCGCGCGCTGATTGGCGTGACGATCGGCTGCCCGTTTGAATCAGGGCCTGCTCGGCGATCAGCTGGTCGAGCTGCTCGGCCGCCTCGTTGAGCACCGCGCGGAAGAACGCCCGCACCAGATCGCGGGCGGCTTCGCTCGCGACCGGTGTCGTGAGCACCACCATCGACTGAGCGGAGTCCGCCGAGCTCGCCGCCGCGGGCAAGCTGGGAGCAGGATCGACCGCGACCGCCGGAGCACGCCGAGGCTCCTCCTCGTCGAGCGCGTCTGCGGTGCGGGCCTGACCGCCCGCGCTGGCGCAAGCCACGAGCACCAGGCTCAGCAGCGGAGCCTTCGCTATTCCACTCAGAGCGCCCAGATCGTCTCGCGTCCTCTGCCGGTTGCCAACGGGTCCGCCGGCCTCGCCGGAAGTTTTCGTGGCTCTTCGCCTTTTGTGCCGATCGCGATCTGATCGTGCCAAAGACTGTCGCCCTAGTTCTAGAGCTGTTCGCTGATCGGATCGTCGGTGCGCGTGAGCGTCACGACCTTGCGCCCTTCGACTGCGTGCCAGCCGCTGGGCACGGCTTCGATCTCCGCAGCGAGCATCGTGAAGCGGGTGCTGTCCACGCTCGGAATCCGCGTGCGACGCAGGCCCTCCTCGCCCAGGAGCTCCTCGACGTCGTGACGGCCTTTGACCACGCGGTAGGCCATGATGTTGTCGCGGTGCACGGCGATCATGTGCTCGCCGTTGGTGACAAGGATGTCGCCGCGGTTTTCGCCCTGGCCCTCCTCGGCCGAGAGCCGATCGACGAGCGCGATCGAGGCCCGCAGCGCGGCCCGAATGTGCTCCGGCGCCACGTGAACGTCGTTCAAGTGCCCCGCGTCGTGGAGAAACGACAGGAACAGGTAGAAGAAGAGCTCGCTGTCGGTCTCGCCGCGCACGCTGCGCCGCAAGAACTCCGGCTGCGAAGCCAGCAGCCGATCGCGTAGCCGGTCAAAACCCTGAATCGTTCCGGTCTGGGCGAACAGCCAGCTGCGGTAGCGGAAGGGATGGGTGTTCTCGGTGCGCAAGGATCCGACCGTCGCACGCCGCACGTGGCCGATCATCACGTCGGTGCGTACGTTCTCCGCGGCCTCCGCCATGTCGATCAGATCGCGCTCGTCGATTGGACGCCGACGCAGCAGCACCTCACCCGACTGGTAGAATCCGATACCCCAGCCCAGCGGCACGCCGGGCTCGCGGCGGATCCTGAGCACGCCGGCGTTGAGCTCGAGCACACGAGCTCCCAGGTCCGAGCGATTGCCGATGAATCCGAACATGCGTGCCATAGTCAGTACCGCTGTCGAGCGCCGCGTTCTCGCGCGGCGTCCCACTCAAGCATGATGCGTCTGTTCGACATTGTCACATCGAGTTCGATTCACCAAGAAACGTCGCCTTGGGTAGAGGGGGCCACGGCCGCCTCATTGGACCCCAGTGCGAGCCCCAATACGCACCGGGCCGGCGCATCAGGACGCACGTAACACTTGCCGCGTTTCCGGCCTGGTGCGTCTCGAGCGCACCAGCAGAAGCTCCTCGAGCTTAGCTCAAGCTTTCGAGCGGCGCTGCTCAGGGCGCTTTTCCCAGGTGTAGCAGGCCAGTAGGCCGGCCGGTTGCGCAACCGGCCCAGTTGGGGCGTCCCGGCGAACCGCTCATGTTTGTTCGTGCTGCATCGTGCCATCTGGCACGATCACCCCCGTGGAACTACCGGTCTTTCGGGAACAGCTTCTGGCCGTTATGGAACGAAAAGACCACTGGGCATGGAGCGCCTTCACGGACGGGAAGGTGGCCCGCGACCGGCTGCACGTTCATCTGGAGCAGGAGTATGCGACCTACGTGCGCGACTTTCCCGTCCTGGTCGCGCGCGTCTACGTCGATTGTCCGATCGCCGTGGTGCGGCGTGAGCTGATCGAGAACGTCTACGAGGAAGAGACCGGCGGGCTGCACGCCGGCCGGCCGCATCCGGAGCTATTTCTGGACTATCCACGTGGTCTCGGCATGGATCTCGCGCGGTTCGAGCGGATCGAGCTCTTGCCGGAAGCCGCGCGATACCGCGGGTACCTCGAGCGCGTCACGGCGGAGAGGGGCTGGGAAGCGGGCGCAGCCGTGATGACGTTGTTCGTCGAGGGGACCCGCTGGGAACGCGGCGAGCTCGACCCAACCGCACCGAAACGCCCGGTGACGCCGCTCGCCGAGCATCCCCTGGTCAAGCACTATGGACTGCCACTCGAAAGGCTGACCCTGACGCGCGCACACCGCGGTGTCGAGGGCGAGCACCGGGCCGCGGCCTGGCGCGTCGTGCTCGAGCACGTTGGGCCCGGAGCCCGCTCCGGCGTGGTCGCCGCGATGCAGCGAGCGCTCGAGCTGTGGCTCGCGTATCGCGACGAGGTCGCCGCGCACTGCGGCGTCGAGCGCCCGGCCGCCGCCGCCGGTTACTGAAGTATCACGGGGCCAGTCTGTTGAGCATGCGGGGGAAGGGGATGGTCTCTCGCACGTGGGGCAGGCCGCACAGCCAGGCCACGGTTCGTTCGACGCCGAGACCGAAGCCCGCGTGCGGGAAGCTCCCGTAGCGCCGCAGATCGAGGTACCACGCGAAGGCGCTGCGCGGGAGGCCGTGCTTCGAGATGGCCTGCTCGAGCCGCTCGAGATCGTCCTCGCGCTGGCCGCCGCCGATCACTTCGCCGTAGCCTTCGGGTGCCAGCATGTCCATGCAGAGGGCGAGTCCCGCGTTTTCGGGATCTCGCTTCATGTAGAACGCCTTGAGCTGCTCCGGGTAGCGGTGCACGATCACTGGCCGGTCGAACTTCGAGCTGATGACGGTCTCCTCGTCGCCGCCGAAGTCGTCGCCGAATTTGGCGTCGTGCCCGGCGTCGCGCAGGAGCTGGATCGCCTCGTCGTAGCGGATGCGAGGGAACGGCGCGCGCACGCTTTCGAGCTTCGTGACGTCTCGTTCGAGCAGCGTGAGCTCGGGGCGCCGCGTCGTGAGCACGTGCTCGACGATCGACGCCACCAGCGCTTCCGCCAGATCCATGTCTCCCGCCAGATCGAGGAAGGCGACTTCCGGCTCCACCATCCAGAACTCGGCCAGGTGGCGCCGGGTTTTGCTCTTCTCGGCGCGAAAAGTCGGGCCGAAGCAATACACCTTGCCGAAAGCAGCGGCCGCGGCCTCCATGTAAAGCTGCCCGGATTGCGTCAGGTATGCCTTGTCACCGTGATAGTCGGTTTCGAACAACGTGCTCGTGCCTTCGCAGGCGTTCGGTGTGAACACCGGTGCGTCGATCAACACGAAGCCGTGTTCGTCGAAGAAGTTTCGGATCGCCTGGATGATCGCGTGGCGCACGCGCAAAATCGCGTGCTGCCGTTTGCTGCGCAGCCAGAGGTGCCGGTGATCCATCAAAAAATCGGTACCGTGCTCCTTGGGTGAGATCGGGTAGTCCTCGGCGCGGGCGATCAGCTTGAGCTCGCGCACGCCGAGCTCGAACTCCCCGGCGCGTTTGGGGTGGGCGCGCACCTCCCCCACGACCTCGAGCGAGCTCTCCTGGGCGACCGATCCGGCGAGCTCGAAGCTACTGGGTCCGGAATCGTTGTCGACGATGCACTGCACGGTCCCGGTACCGTCGCGGAGCTCGAGAAAGTGGAGCTTTTTGCTGGAGCGCTTGTTGTAGAGCCAGCCACGCAAGGTCACGGTTTCCCCCACGCGACCTCCGAGCTCGGCGATGCTTGTCGCGGACATGCCCCGAGACTTTAGCGGTCCCCGGTGCGAGCACCAGCACCGAGTCATGCTAGCCTCGCCCGTCGATGGCTTGGATGGTTGGTCTGGTTCGTGCGGCGGCGGTGGCGTGTGCGGCAACGGCGTGGGGTTGCGGCGCGGTGTATCCCGAGCTCTCGGCGCCGGTGCGGCCGGCTCCCGCGCAGCGCGAGCTGGTTCCGCCGCCGCCGCCCGATCTCCTGTTCATCACCTTCAAGAGTGGTGAGATTCCGCAGCGGACGCGCGACGGCCGCAAGTGGGACAGCATCGGTGGAGCGGCGCCCGATCCGTTCGCCAAGCTGTTCATCGACGGCAAGGAGCTGATCGTCACGCCGGTCCATTCGAACACGCTGACTCCCACCTGGCCCGACCAGAAGCGCGCCAACTATCGGATCCCCCCGAACAGCCGCGCCAAGGTCGAGCTCTGGGACTCTAACCCCTTGAACAACCATCCGATCTGCGTGAAGTCTCTCGAGGATCTGCACGAGGCCGCCGCGACCGGTACGCTCGAAGTGACGTGCGAGAGCGGCGCGCATCTGGTCCTGCGCGTCGAGCGAGCGCACGCGAAGATCGGCCTAGGGCTCTACTACGAGCTTCGCACCCAGAAGGTGTTCGTGACGCGCGTCATCGGCGAATCGCCGGCGTCGCGGGCAGGTCTCGGCCGTGGCGACGAGATCGTCAAGATCCAGGACAAGGACGTGAAGACGATGGAGGAGGGGGAAGCGCGCAGCCTGATCAACGCCAATGCCGGAATCGGCGTGAAATTGACGATCCGCCACCCGGATAGCACCGTGAAAGAGGTCACGCTCAAGGACGGCCCGCTCTACCCCTCGGTCGACGAGAGCATCGGCGTCGAGTGAGCTCGCTTGACGATTGATTCGGGCGCGTTACGACGTCGATCCATGCACGACCCGAGTCGAGCGGCGCGCCAGGGCGCCTTGCTCGTCGAGCAGCCGCTGTCGACGCTGGTGCTCAGCGGGCCCGATCGCCGCGACTGGCTCAATGGACTTTTGACCTGTGACGTGAAGGCGCTCGAAGCGGGGCAGGGCGCCTGGGGGCTCGCTCTGACCAAGCAGGGCAAGATCCTGAGCGACGTCAACGTCGTGGCCACGAGCGAAGCGCTCTATCTCGGCGTACCAGCCCGGGCCGCTCAGGTCTTGTTCGAGACGCTGAGCCAGTTTTTGATCATGGAGGACGCCGAGCTCGCGGCGCCGAGCGCCGAGCTCGCGTGGATCACGCTGCACGGGCCCCACGCCACGGCGCTGGCGGCACGCCTGGCAGTACTCCCGCAGTCTTTGGCAGGATCAGATCACGATCGGCACGAAAGACCAGGAGCCACGAGAACCTCCGGCGAGGCCGGCGGACTCGCCGGAGGAGCGGAGGTGACGCGAGGCGATGCGGCCGGTCTGGTGATGACCGAATTCGGCGCCTGGGGTGCCATCGATTGGACCGGTCTCGGTGGCGCGGCCGTGGTGGTTCCGCGGGCGCGCGTTCCGGCGCTGCTCGCAGCGGCGCCAGGGGACGGGCACGTGGTGATCGGCGCCGCCGCGGATTGGGAACGCCTTCGCATCGAGCGGGCCGTCCCCGTCTACGGTACCGACTACGACGATCGGGACAATCCCCACGACGCGTCCCTCGAGCGCCGCGCGGTTTCGTGGACCAAGGGTTGCTACCTCGGTCAAGAGGTAGTCTGCATGCAGGACATGCGGGGCAAGCTGAAGCGCCGGGTGGTCACGCTGGAGCTCGAGGCCGGCACGGCTTCCGACGCGGGCACCGTGGTCGACGCGGAGGGCAACGACGTCGGCGAGGTCACGAGCCGGACCTTCAGCGAGCTTCTCGGCAAACCGCTGGTCCTGGCGCGCGTTTCGGCAAAGGCGCTGGAAACCGGTCGGCTTTTCATCGCGGGGCGCCCGGCGGCGCTCGTCGCCACGCCGCCCTGAATTCGACACTAGAAGAGCCCGCCCGCCCGGCGTATTTGTTGGCGCTGGACAATGAATCGCAAGACGACCGAAAGCGGGCTCTCTATTGCCGAAGGTGCGCTCGGCCTGGTGGGTGGAACCCCGCTGGTTCGGCTGGTCCGTGTCGCGCCGCCAGGCACCGCCACGGTGTGGGCCAAGGCGGAGTTCTGTAATCCCGCGGGAAGCGTCAAGGATCGGCCCGCGCTGGGCATGATCCTCGAAGCCGAGCAGAGCGGGCGCATCAAGGCCGGCTCGACGCTGGTCGAAGCCACCAGCGGGAACACCGGGATCAGCCTGGCGATGATCGCGGCGGTGCGCGGCTACCGTTGCGTGCTGGTCATGCCCGAGGACATGAGCCTCGAGCGCCGTTACATCCTTCGCGCTTACGGCGCCGAAATCGTTTTGACGCCGGCCAACGACGGCATGACGGGCGCGGTGAACAAGGCGCACCAGCTGCTCGAGGAAACCCAGGGCGCGTTCATGCCGAGCCAGTTCGAGAATCCGGCGAATCCGCAGAGCCACGAGGTCGGCACCGCGGCCGAGATCCTCGAACAGACGGGCGGCGAGATCGCCGTGTTCGTGGCCGGGGTTGGAACCGGCGGCACGGTGACGGGCGTCGGCCGCGTCTTGCGGAAGCGCTTCGGTAAGGAAGTGCGCATCGTCGCGGTGGAGCCGTCGGCGAGCGCGGTGCTGAGCGGCAAGCCCGCCGGCGTGCACGGGATCCAGGGTCTCGGCGCCGGTTTCGTCCCGCGAATCCTCGATCGCAGCCTGATCGACGAGGTGATCGAGGTCAGCGACGTCGCCGCCGAGCGCATGGCGCGGCGGCTCGCCCGCGAGGAAGGGCTTCTGGTCGGCCCTTCGTCGGGTGCGAACGTTCACGCCGCCTGCGAAGTCGCCGCCCGCACCCCGACCGGCAAAGTGGTCACGATCCTGTGTGACTCGGGCGAGCGCTACTTGTTCTAGGGCTAGTGCCCTTTGAACTCGGGTTCGCGGCGCTGTGCCCAGGCCAGCACGCCCTCGAGCATGTCCTGCGACTTTAGTAAGCCCACCTGGCCCTGCTTCTCGCGGGCCAGCGCGTCGTCGATCGTGCCGCGGAAGCTCTCGCGTACGGCCTGCTTGATCTGAGCGAGCGCGAGTGGCGGACCCTTCCCCAGCTCGCGCGCGAGCTCGAGCGCCGTGCTCGAAAGCGCGTCGGGCGCGACCACCCGGTTGGCCAGGCCGAGCTCGAGCGCGAGCGGCGCCTCGATCTTGGTCCCGAGCATCAGGTACTCGAGCGCGCGACCGATGCCGACCAGCCGCGCCATCCAGAACGTGCCGCCCCCGTCCGGCATCAGGCCTATCTTCACGAATTTTTCCTGCAGATAGCCGCGCGTCGAGAGCACGCGCAGGTCGCAGGCCAGCGCGAGATCGGCGCCGAAGCCGACCGCGGCGCCGTCCACCGCGGCCACGAACGGTTTCGGCGCGTGAACGATGGCGCGGATCATCGCGTGAAACTCGTCGATGCGCGCCGGGAAGTCGATCTCGGTGCCGTCGGTCAGCGAACCGCGCAGGTCGGCGCCGGAGCAGAAGCTTTCGCCGCTGCCCGTGAGCACGACGGCACGGATCGCGGGATCGCCGGCTACGTCGTTCAGGGCCGCGGCGAGCGCCCGCACCAGCTCGGGGTTCAGCGCGTTTCTCGTGCCCGGCCGGTTCAAGGTCACGATGGCGACGTTTTCGTCACGGCTCAGGAGCAGAGGAGAATCGGACATATCCGCGCCAGACTAGCACGCCGAACCGTGCTAAACGCGGGCTCAGTCAAGCCATGGGCCGCCCGTTCGACATCCCCGAAACTCTGCCGCTCGACGAGCAGCGCGGTCAGACCTTTCCCAAGCTGGTCGAGCTGATGCAGCGCTTGCTCGCGACCGACGGCTGTCCATGGGATCGCGAGCAGGACTACGCGTCATTGCGCCGCTACGTGCTCGAGGAAGCCTGCGAGGTGATCGACGCGATCGACGCCGGCGATCGCGAGCACCTGCGCGAGGAGCTCGGCGATCTCGCGCTGCAGGTCGTGTTTTTGGCCGAGCTCGCTCGCCGAGATCGCTGGTTCGGTCCCGACGACGTGGTGCAGGCGATCGTCGAGAAGCTGGTGCGGCGCCATCCTCACGTTTTCGGCGACCTCGACGTCAGCGGTGCCGAAGAAGTGTTGCGCAACTGGGAGACGATCAAGGCCAACGAGAAGGCAGGGCGGGCCTTGCTCGACGGGGTTCCGCGCTCGCTTCCCGCGCTTCAGCGCGCGCAGCGCATGAGCGACAAGGCGAGCCGGGTCGGCTTCGATTGGCCGGACGGGCGCGGCTCGCGGCAGAAGGTGAGCGAGGAGATCCGCGAGCTCGACGAAGCCGTCGCTTCCGGCGACAAGGAGCGGATCGAGCACGAGCTCGGCGACGTGTTGTTCGCGCTGGTGAACCTGGCTCGCCACAGCGGGATCGACGCCGAGACGGCGCTGCGCAAAACCGCGGACCGCTTCAAATCGCGCTTTTCCCACGTCGAACAGCAGGTGCGCCGCTTGCACGGCGGCTGGCCCCAGGGGCCCGACGGCAAGCCGAGCGGGGGCATCGCGCTCGCCGAGCTCGACGGCTATTGGGAGGAAGCCAAGCGAGCAGAACGGTGATTGCCGCTGGCGAAAACCTGAGCCCTTTGGCGCGCTTGCCCGAGGAGTGGCGGGACGTTACCAACGCGCTCGGCGAGCCGAGCTACCGGGCGCTGCAGATCTTCCGCTGGATCCACGCCCGCGGCGTGACCGATCCGGCGCAAATGACCGACCTCGGGAAAGGGCTGCGCGAACGCCTCGTTGCTAGCGGCCTCGCGGAGCCGTTCAGCGTCTCTGAAGTCCACCGCGCTCCGGACGGCACGCGCAAGCTGCTGCTCGTGGCCCCCGACGGCGCCCGCATCGAGTGCGTGCTGATCCCGATGACGCGTTCCGAGACGGACGCTGATGAGGCCGCGCTCGACGAGGAAGACGCCGACCCCCCGTCGCCGCAGCGGGTCACGCTCTGCGTCTCGACGCAATTCGGCTGCGCGATGGGCTGCGTGTTCTGCGCCAGCGGTCAGGCCGGGTTGGTGCGCGGGCTCACCGCCGCCGAGATCGTCGCCGAGGTGCTGCTCGCGCGGCGCTATCTGGAGCCGGGCGAACAGCTGCGGAATCTGGTGTTCATGGGCATGGGGGAGCCGCTCCACCACTACGACGAGACGGCGCGCGCGTTGCGTCTGCTCTCGCATCCGGACGGCGCCGCGATCGGTCTGCGCCGGATCACCGTC
>Ga0111539_10008229_pt1 | contig 13274 bp, 19 predicted proteins | sample RhiMethybrSRZTD1_FD_79667 | JGI IMG/M metagenome (GOLD analysis project Ga0111539, IMG submission 79667) | Populus rhizosphere microbial communities from Tennessee, USA - Rhizosphere MetaG P. TD hybrid SRZTD1 (version 2) (version 2) | ecosystem: Host-associated > Plants > Roots > Rhizosphere >...
TCTTTGCATCTTTCTCCGAATATCCAGTATACGTCTTTTCTGAAAATAGTTCCTTTTGTACTATTTGTGGTTCAGTAATAGTTTGCGCAGCAGGCGCAGCCGTAGGCTTTTCAATCAATTCTGGAAACAGTTGCGTTTGTGTACGCGATGTTACTGGCGTTAATCCTCCGCTTGTCGATGCAAATTGTCCACCTTTAGGCGATCCTGCCGGTTCATGCGGGTGTTTACTCGGATCGAACGCAAAATTAATTTCAGTTTCCTCAATTTCGCTGTTAAGCGATTGATAAACCGTATCAATGGTGCCAATTTGCGGCGCGCTGGTGTTTCTCCCATAACCTTGTAATGCTAATGCAATACCTTTCTGTTGTTTTGCCCAATATTCTGGCGGTATTACTACTTGACCGCGCACCGAATTAACGCCAGCGGCGCTAGACGGTTGTGGTTTTGGCATACCATACAACTCTGCGAAGTATTCAGACAGTAAACCTTGCGCTGCCGGTAAACCATTTTGCGCAAGTAACTGATTTTCTGGCAAGTCTAGCGATTTACGAAACGATTGCATATCGAGCGCTTGCATTTCTTGCATCAAACCTTCAGGCGATCCAATGATTGCCATGTAAATCTTTTCGAGCATCATGCGCTTTTCGTCAACTAACGGATTCGCTTTGACAATTACTGTATCTTCAAATTCTTCACCGTAGTTTGTCGCAAGCAAAAAGTTCGTTATCTGCTTGTTAATCTGCTGGACAATAATCTGGTGTCGCATTTCAAAAACAGTAATAGCAAAATCCGCTTGCGCTTCGCTTTCTGCTTTTGTTCCGAATTGTCCTTCGAGCACTGCGCGTTCGGGTAGACCAAACGCGCGCACTTTTAGCGCGTCGAGATACTTCTGTCGATCAATGAATCCAGCTTGTGAAACACCTTTATCTGATATTAGTTCTATTTTCCAGCCCGCATTCTCGTCTGTTACATTCATATCGGTTTGCCACTTCGCAATCGTCATTGGCACTGCTAACCGACCGTTTGCTTGCAATTTGTTTAGAAAGTCCAAAGCAATTAGATAATTATCAACGCTAGGCATACCATTATACGGACTATCGCCTACCGGATAATACACTACCCACGATGCACCAGCAATTTTTGTATCATACTTGTTAGCAGAATCATTAACTTGATTCCACTGACCGAAAATCTTGCGCGCATTTTCGAGTAGTGGCCGACCATACCAATTTGTACCTTCAACGTCGATTGCGATATGTAACGAATCGTAAATTCCTAAATCGCAATCTTGTCCGCGCCAATCAAACTGTCGCAAGCCAAGATACTCGCCAGTCTTGACTGCTACAAGAATTAATGTTTGCGCTTGTAGCAAATGTTTTACTTTGCATAGATATGCTTGATTATCTTCTACAGAGTAAACCATTTCGTACCCGGACCATCCATAGTCTATATATCCTTCCATTGCTGATTTTACTAGATTTATTCGCCACGGTTCTAACGAATCTTGTATACATTCTTTCGCGCCATCTGGCGCATCATCTTTCGCTTCATATGACCAGCCAACAGTTGTTAGCGGCGCGACACATAACATTCTAGCAAATGCTATTGTCGGATCGCTTAACATTTCCTGATATGTTTTGTAATTTGCTTCCCACTTGTTATCTAATTCGTATCCAGATAATTCACCAGCAAAACCAGCCAGTTGCGCACTAGTGCGCTCTCTCTTTTCGTAATTCGGCAAGTGTTTACCATTTCGATTAGTAACTGCTGTGCCGCTATACATGCTTATTATCCTTTTTGAATTTCGCAATTGCTGGTCCGTAACCAGAATCTTTCAGCAATCTATCATGCTCACCAGCAAGAATTTGTTCGCGCAGTTTCTCGTTATCGGGTTTCATAATGTACTGATATCTATGATGCCACGGTTCATGCACTGCTATAATTTCTTCTGGCTTTATCGTGCCATGAAAGTAAACATCATTACCGCGCTTTTCCCATTCGCGCAAATCTTTACCTTTTTCTGGCGCAAATCCCATACCCCATCGCGGATCATCGCGCGCTACAGAAAATTCTGCATATACATGCCCCTGACTTGGCATTTCTGCGCTGGCCCATACTACATTTGGTTCGCCGTATGTTTGGCCGATTGCTTTGCTAATATCAATTCCTTCGGTGCGCAATCTATCAGCTAACAGTGAATCGTATTCGTCATTAGTCATATCTGCTGGTTGTGTCTCACCGCGCTTACCGCGCGTATAATGGTACAATCTTACATGGTTTTCTGGTACTGGTTTTGTACCCGGCTCGATACTTGCGTCGCGCTCACTTGCAGCGCTAATCTTTTCGCTAAACTTTCCCTTTTCGTCGCGCGGATGTTTACTTTCGTCAAAGTCTAATTCTAGTTGCAAAAAGAAATTTGACAAGTCAAGTTTAGGTTGCTCTGTTATTAGATAATCCGTATTGCAAAACGGATCATCGTCATGCTCACCATGCGAAAATATTTCTCTAAGTAAGCCCATTATCAGTCCACACTTTCCACATTTTAGGAAACTCATCGCGCGCTTGTCGCGCTTGTGTTAATACTAATCTACCAAACTCTGCAAAACCCTCATGCTGATTTGAAGTTGCATACCTACTTAATGGAAATTTTTGTTCCATTAATCCCGGCGTGTGAATTTCATCCATCCAAGCATTGAACCATTCTTTTGAATCGGAGTATTCGTGAAAACCATCTATAGCATGAGACAATTCGTGCGCGTATACTTCCTTGCGCATTTGTGGATATTGTATGTATTTGTTATCGCTATAATCACCGTCTAAATGTAATGATCCTTCGTAACTTATGTTTGGACCTTCCTTGATTTGAGTAGAAATGAAAAATCCACCAACAACATCGCCCGGTTGTGGTGGTGGCAAGCCACGTAATTTATAATTAACTTTTGTAATTGTATCTGTGTCTTTGTAGAAATTTATTTGGTCAATGTTTTTCATCACGCGCGAAAGACTTTTTGTATTCATAAGATACAAATTCGCTTTCAAATCTTCTGCAAAGTCTTTCGATTGTTGCTCTGTTATGTTGCCTTGCTCCCATGCATTATTCGCCCACCTATCTACATAGTATGCCATCTTCTCAAATTTTTCGTTATGCTCTGTTACTGCTGGATCGCTGCTAGGCGCAGTAATGTTTGCGTTACCTTTTTCAGCAAACTTACCAGCTTGATCGCGCGGGTGTTTTGTTTCGTCAAATGCTAGTTGCAAAAAGTAATTAGACAAGTCTAATCGCTTTGTATCTTTTCTGAACGTACCAACATTGCCACGCGATGATTTAACTTGCTCACCATGCCAAACAGTATAATGTACCGTATACTCATTCATGCCTTGAAAACCGCGCCCAAAATACGATGATTCTTTGCCCCATCGCTCGTATACGCCGCGATCAATAACACCATCATAACCCATGCGCTCTAATGCGCTGCGCACAATTTCTGAAGCATACAAACGGCTATCATCGGTGTTTTCGTCGTACTTGTCGGCATATGCTAAACCGTCTGATGTTGCTGCTGCTTTTATTACATCGTGCGCTTTTTCGTGTGCATCGCCGTAATTAAACTTTTCAAAAAGATCATTCTTAACCTTTTCAAAGTCTGCTTCGGTTGATACTAAACTACTCGAATTAAAATCATCAATACTGTCTTTTAGCGCATCGAGAAATTCTTGTATCTTGCCGGTCGGTTCCCAATTGTAATCTTCATCTTCAGGGTCTACCGGCTCGCTACTCCAATCCCACATTGTTTGTGGCGGATCGCCGTCATGTATTTCTTTACCAGAAATAATTGGATTCTGTATCGAGATATATGCTGGTACTATATTCGCACTCTCGCCTACTTTTTCGAGCGCTTCTTTTTCTATTTCTTCGTCGGTTCGCTCCAAACCTTGATTCTCAAAAAAGTTTTGAAGGTTTTCTTTTATTCGTTCAAATGTATTACGCTTGTCTGGTCCTGTTATATCGGCGTAATTTGCGCTAGCATCATCTGGCGTATTAGAAAAGTATATACCCTTCCCCCAAAAGCTTTCAGGATTTGTGTATTCTTCGTCAAACCTATCAAGTGCGCGAAGCGAACCATGATAAACTTCTAACGGTTCGCCAGTAGCATTGTTAATTACTTTGCTATCTCGAAAGAAACCTTTGAAACCCGCGCTGCCAACATACTGTTTTGTAAACTCTGTTGGCTCGCGCATTTCGGTGCGAACACCTTCACCACCCGGCGCAGTAATAAAACTTTTTGGTTTATTAGCAAAACGTCCGATGTTATCGCGCGGATGTTTTGTTTCGTCAAACGATAAATATAGCTCGTCAAAGTAATGTGCGAGTGCGAGCGATAGCGCGGATTTGACTTGCTTACGATCAAACGCTATCCATGTTGTTTTGTCTTTTGCGTTTTTTATTTCATTTGGTGCTGTATTCTCGTACCTAATACCGTCGTACCCTTGTGACTTTAGTATCTCGCGATACTGTTTTACTAACTGGTGCTTTTCTTCCATAGTCAGCCCCATTAACTGACTATCGAAGTTGCTAATAAATTTAGCTACGTTTGAAAAGTTTGGCGGGAAACTGTCTGTATAGTACGGATCATTCGGATCAAATTTATTAACACCGTACTCTTTACTAGACAGTGACTCACCAGCTTTTAGTTTATCGTACATTATACCAGCTTCGGTTTCACTAACAGCACGTAACTTGCGCGCCCACTTCACAAACATTTCTTTGTTATCGGTCATTGTCTCATTGATAATATCACCAGCGATTGCTAACTGGTCGGTTTTCGTGATATTATCTTTTGCTCGTTCACCGTAATACTTTTGGTCAATCACTTTTGCGTTTTTGATATCAACTTTCAGTGGCATTATATTGCCACCACGAATTAGCGGCTCGCCAGTGCGCTTATCATACCATACTTCACCTTTTTCTAACTGCGATCCACCAGCCGGCGCAAATGATTCTTCCCACTTAGGCGCGCTGAAAGTGTTAGCAATTTCAGGATCGCTTGCGAAGTGTGCGCCTATCATGCGATCCATCATCATAAATTCGTGTTCTCCCATATAAATATCTTTTGGGAGAAACACCTTGCTTGAACCATGATACACGCGCGCTGGCGCGGCAACACCAGTTTTTACTACTGGCGATTCTTTGCCCGTTTCAGTCCAGCGCCCTTTCCAGTCGCGCGGCTGGTTTGGATCAAAATCTAATGCGAGTGTTTCAAAAAACCGTTGTAACATACTTTACGTTTCACTGAAGATTTTCGCTGAAGGTACGCGCGTACCTAGTGGAAAACAAGTATGTATAGCGTAGCCCAAAGCATCAGTAATATGCCCGATATCACCATAATCATCAGGCTCGGTTGTGTTCTCTTTGTAACCACGCTGATTTAAATCTTTAATAAGGTTCTTACAACGTGGATGGACAAAACAGCGGCGCTTATTATTAGCATTACAAAACATAGCGTTACAAGCCGCGAACCGATTTGCTCGTGAAGGGTTCTTTTTGGGGTAGTATACTCCCGCGATGATATGCTTGGAGAATCTGGTATCGTTAATAATTTGTACGTAGTCACTAGTGCTTGCTCTTGTGTTTCGTGCGCGCGAAGTTGCGTCACCGAAAAATTCAAAACCGGATTCGTGTGAAGCAAAGCGCTTATGTAAACGATCAAGACACTCGCCAGTATTAGTATTTCGCACCCATAACTCATCCAAAACATGAAATTCTGTTTCGTCTGGCGTGCCATAGCGACCTTTTTGCGCCATATCGCCATGAATTTGTCCTATTACCCATGCCATTGGGTCTACATTAAAGTCAGAACCAATAACTAATGGTAGTTTTGGATCATATTGTACTTCGCGAACATTTAGCACGTTATCAAACGCATAGAACACTGCGCCTGATATGCTTTCCCATGATGCAAGAAATTGTTCGCGATAATCTTTGGGGTCTAAGTGCTCTCTTTCCCACTCGATTTGTGCGGGAGTAAGAATATCTTCGCTAGGCCAATTGTAATACTCATAATCTGTACCAAATCCAGTAGCATTAAGACAAAATTCTTTGAAGTCATGCGCGCCTACTCCTACTCGTTTAGGTACACCAATACGCCAACACCAGCCGTTTTTATGTGTTAGCGCTGGTACGATACTACGCTCAAAGTGGCCCGGTTTTTGGTCGCATGATTCGTCAATAACGCAACCATCCCATTGATCGCCTTCAACGCGCTGGGGTTTATCAAGTCCAACAATGTATAAGCTTGAACCGAAAACGGTATCAACACGCATTTCGGATTCATTTGGTTGTCCTTGTATCCATTCTTTCGGTATGAGTCGCAAAATTGGACGCCACGCGACGCGCCGCGCTTGTTTGTATGTCGGTAGCGCATAGAAATACTGGCACGTACTGTACAAGTTTTTCTTAACTGGTAAATATCTAACTATTCTGCGGCGCGCTAATTCTGTTTTGCCACTACCACGACCAGCCGCGACACCAACAAATCGCGCCTTTGTGCGCCATAATCTTGACTGCAATTCGTGTGGGCGCAGGACTTCCCATGCTTCGGTTATCATTTACGCTTAATTCTTTGGCATATCATGCAAGCAATCGTACCGCAAGCCACAATTACGGCCATTACTTGAAACGCGATTGCTACGCCTAATCCAATTTCGCTCATGCCATTGCGTGCCAAAAACTTGTGTGTTGATCGTCCTGCCAATGTTTCTCCCAACACTTGTCGCAAACATCATTGCCGCAACAAGTACAACCATGCAAATCGCTATGCTCGTTGACTTGTCCGCAATCATCGCAATCTGTTGGACAAGCCATGCGAGAATAACAACCACATTCGAGAAACGCCGGCATATCACAAATTGGACAAAACATCGTTACCACGAATTAGTACGATTCAAATAATCTTCGTTTGTCTCATGCGACTTAATCATTTGTTTAAAGCACTTCGGACAAGTCCAACACTCGTCAACATTTATTAAGCCTACTCGATTCACAGTCCAGCCAGCGCGGTCCGCTTCAACAATGTCAACGAACGAATCCATTGCGCCGCAATGCTCGCAACAAACGGGCAAACGCCGTCGATACTTTTTGATACAAGCCATACTTATCTACGATTTTGGTATTCTCGCATTGCTCAATACACTAATTAACAACTGTATCAAACCGTATGATACAGCAAACCCACAACCAAAGAACAACCCGAATAGAAAGTCAGCAATTGCTTTTTCCATGATGCTCATTCCTCCCGGTAAAGTTTTACGTTAGCGCGGCACGATCTTACTAATTCTTCCTGCGCATCGCGTCTAATTTGCTCTGGTGTGCGCGGACGATTGTTATACTCACTACGTGCGCGCCATTGTGCGCCTTTTAACTTGCGTCTGCCAGTGCGAATCGCTTGTATTGTTTCGCGCGCCATGCCAGTGCGATTATGTATGTAATGATTCGAGAAATGCATTGCAATCATTTCTTGCACTTCTAAAATCTGCTCGTCTGGTATTGCGCGAAAAGTCATGCTGATTTGCTATCTAAATCTAGCACTTTAATTTCTTCATACTTTGGTATAGTTCCATCCATGCCCATTACGTCCATATCTGGTGTAACATGCGTACCAGTAGAACTACCATCAACCGGCAGTCTAACTTGCGTTATCATTTTCTGTCGGAACAACTCGGCGCGCGGATCGTCACCAAACGCTTCATACGCGCAACGCGAAACTTGATCTACAAAGAAATGCAACTGGTGAATGCTAACACGATCTTGCGCCGCATTAGCTACGCGCGACGCTGCTTCGCATGTTTTCACTACTTCGGCAATCTGCATTTTCATTACTTCACCAGCTTGAAGCAACAAATCGCGTTTCTTGCCGTCTGTAGGATTCTCGTCTGCTAACTGTTTTGCTGCTGAGTATAACGCAACACTCTGTCCAGCAACATCGCGAATCAGCGCCAACTCTTCAAAAAGTTGTAGTTGATCTTTCGGATTTGTCTCAAGACACTTATCGAGCATTTCGCCTAGTGTCTTAGTAACGTATTGACCGTAAAACTTTGGCATACTTGCTTTCACCCTTGCCGAACGCTGCTTGTATTGCTCAAACTTCGGGCGATTAATACGCGCCACCCATCGAACATGCCAGGAGCATAACTCATAACCATTGCGTCGCGCGCACTTGCATCGCTCCCCCTTACGTTTGCCATTAGGACGAACATATACGCAACGCTTTTCATCAGGCCAGTCACCTTCAACATATTTCCAGCCCGATAAGCCACCAGATAGTTTCACTGGTATCATTACAAGTATCTCTTAGCACGATTCATTGCCCTAATGTAGTGTTCGCGCACCAATCCCTTTCTAACACCGCAACGCTCGCCAATCATAGAAAAACTGAGTTTATATACATGCCGCGCAGTAATAAGCCAACTATCGTAACCCGATAGATTACTTAATACTACCAACAACTTTTCTTCTGGTATCTCGTCTGGCTCTAACTCACTACTAGTATATGTCAGGGATTCGCTCTCTTGATCGGTTAAAAATCGCTCTTGCGATATTTTCTTGTTTTGCATCGCATAGCCGATTCGCATTAACAAATATGTATTGAGACTGGCGCGGCTCGCATCGTACTTTGCAATCCATTCATCGCCATGCGATATCATAGCATCTATCGCTTTGCCATAATTCTCATCAGCATCATTACCATTCATACGCGCGCAAAGCTTCGCTACCTTAGCGGTATTAGTTCCATCTAAATACCACTCCCATATGTTCATTATCGGCGCGGATGTATACTCGTTTTGAGTCTAAGTACAAACTTACGAAACTTTTCAAGCTTATCATCCGGCAGTGTTGCTAGTTTCCATCTAATCCATGCACGCACATTAGAGTCAGAAAACGATTGCAATCTAACCCAAACAGGACCAGTAGCGCGCGTATGCATTCTAACATTCTCACCTTGCGAGCAACCTTTGCAAATTACTGCTACATACTTGCGACCAATCTCTTGTGGCGACACACATAATACTTTTGCTTTATCGAACAAGATAACACAACCACAAGCTTTGCAAGTATTATCATCGTTAGCTTCGCGCAAATATACTTGACGACACTCACGCGATCTATATGTACTCTTTCGACCACCACGCGAGCCAGGAGCGCGTCTGCCAAATGTTTTAATTATCAACCTACCATTCGCGTCGCGCATCTCTTTACCACTTTCATCAAGGCAAGTTTCAATACCAGCACTGCGCTTTCCTTCGCGCGTACCAGCCCCTTCTAACTCAAATCTTTCTGCTACTCTATCCCAATATATACGTTTCCTTTCTTCACAATACAACTTATAACCCTTCCGAAACATGCGCGCAAGCCGTGGCCTTTTCTCTCCATTATTGTCGGCACACTTAAAAACTCTGTGAACACGATCAAAAAACTGAGTCATTGTTTCGTTATCAACTGGTACTAAGTAATGCATTTTGGCACCTTTTATTTTCGACACGCGCAACGTAAGCCGACACCACCCCTCCTAACCCCTTACCAGCCAACCCTCCCCTACTCTTTAGGGTAAGGCGACCTTAGCGAAAACCGGAAAGTGCGTATAGTCGTTAGTACCATGATTGCTATGTAAGAATCCAGACATAAGTTTAAACTAGTAGTAGTAGTCCAAAACTTTTTTATAAGTGAGTAGTAATTTACTATTAATAATTTACTCCTAATTCTTAACAGTCAAATCATGGGACTAACAACAATACGCATTTCCCGACTTTCGCTAGGGTCGCCTTACTACCACGCTCGACAACCCCCCGTAAACATGGGACTTAGCTACCTTACTGTCGGTCTACCTTCAAACTTTCGATTTTCAAAACCGTTCAAAACTATGATCTTGACAACATTCGGCACAATCACCACTATTTAGCACTTCTGACAGAAATGTTTGTGCATGACCACACACAATACATTCACACATAAACTTATCGCCCCTCACTCGTTGCAAAACTTTCCAATTCTTAATTACTGTACCACGCTCCAATTCACCTATGCGATTCCAGTCATGCGCCCAATAATTTTCACCGCGCTCTGGTCCGCTACACATTACAGTCGCGTTTCGCTGCATTGACCAATCTCGAATACTTTGTGGATAATACGGACTTGGCCTATCTGTACCGTCCACTACTTTACCGCACTGTTTACACTTCCATTTTATCTGCGTCATTTTTCAGCCATTCTAGCAAATTCTTGCCGTCAGTAAACGTACCCAACTGTTTACCGTTATAATCTTCAATCACCCCCGGCATTCTTATCACATACGCAAGTTTTTTATTTCTAGTATAGATTCGTTCCATTTGGTAATGCTGCAAATTACTAAGTTTACCGTCTGCTACTTTAAATTCTAACCAATACATGATACCATCACTAGTTATTATACCCCTATCCGGCCAGCCCGCCGTACCAAACTTATTACCAGCAGCAACGAAAATTAAGCAACCCAACTTGCGTAATTCGTCGCAAATCTTGCGCGTGAATTGTGCTTCATTCATTCATTCATACTCCGTTCATATTCAGATAATCTCCCGCCATACGTGCGCATATCGCGCTCGTCCACTTCTAGTACTGATTTATAACCTTGCTCGATATGTTTTAGTTTCTTAGCATCGCACCGATGTTTATGCGCCGGATTATGCTTATTAAACTGCTGCCCACATATCGAACAATAATATGTACTGCCCATTATAACTCACACTTTTCGCAAGTGTTGACGCAAATAGTAAACACTCTCACCACCAGCGAAACGTACAAAGTATGGCAATGGTAAATCATTATTTACTTCAATGATCTTGCCAACATGACCAACATGCACGCCGGCATTATTATTAATACCGACAACATCACCAATGTTTAAAGCTTCATTGCTAAATGCATTTAGGCGCGCATAGTTTTGTCTAAACCACTCTGCTTTCTCTCGCGCAAATGGCGGATAAAAACACGCAATACGCATTTCACTTGCCGGCGCGTCATTATCAATAAGCACAACTTGACCGTCATTGTATTGCGATAATATAAAATTACTCATGCTACCCTTACTGCCTCACATATTGGCGCTGAAATGATTCTGTGAAACTCGTCAATCGGCAAATGTATTTTAGTTAGCTCAACCAGTATGCATATTGCACAATGCTGTTTGTCCTCAACACGATGAATGGCGATAGCTAAATCATGCTCGCGTCGAATTTGATCTATCACTTCTAACACGCTATTTACCTTTTCAAACGGTACAATATATTCTCCTACGTCAACTTGTCTTGGAACCATTATCATCTTTAACTTCCTCCGTGAGTTCAAATTTCGCCATCAGAAATGTACGCTCCTAGCATGTAATTAGTATATTTCGCAAGCAACTCTGCAAGCGCCGCGCGTGCTTCATTGCGCGATTTGTACTTAGAACACAATTCTTTGTTTGTAGTCCAGCCGGGTAATTTTGCCTGTTCGGCCAAACCAGCATAATACACCTTGCTAAGTGACTTATCGACGTTTTCAATGTTGCGCACAATACAGTACACCATTTTATTTGTTACCCATTAGCTCCGTTATTGCGTTTCCTAATCGTTCAGACAGATCGCTATTACTTCCATTCAAATCCATTTCTACGAAGCGATCAACAACGCGACTTAATTTTTCGGGTATCTCCGCGCCCGTTTGTACAACACCAATTATCGGTTTGTTATACATAATACCCAAACCTAACTCAACTGCAAATTTAACGTCTGTTTTGCCAGTAGGCACAATAGATACGAAAACATGCGAGTCGCGAATTTTCGGAACAAGTGTTTCGCGCACGTGCCTTTCAAATTTCAATTCTGCAATCTTGTCAAAGGCATCTTTCCAAGAATCATCATCGCCATCGTAGACGCCTAAGCGCTCTTCTAAATCGCGTTTCACAACTATGCGTGCCACGCGCATAGCATCAAGTTTGTTTTGTAAATCGCTCATCACATATCCCATGTAAAGTAAGTCAAAACAATTGTTACAATCCACACTGCAAACCATATCAAGTTTGCTCGCCTACTCATAGTAATAATTTCTCCAAAGCACTTCTGTCTGTACTCGTTTCTCATCGCCACCAGCAGAGTGTAACGGACTCTCAATTTCCGTTACAAACCAATTGTATTCGCGCGCGTAATCATCGTACATATCGCTATGATAACCCGATAGGACAAATTTTCCACGAATCGCGGCTAATTTGTCTAATAGCGCGATATGGTCGCTGATTGTCATTTCACAACCAACACCACCCGGCACTTGCTCATAGTTACCATTGCCGGCGCGACTAGCACCACCAGTATTTAGATAAGGTGGATCGGCATAGAAAAGCGTTCTCGGATCGTCCAGCATAGATATTACTTCTAGTGCTGGTTTGTTTAATAGTACAACACCTTTCAGCCTATCATGCACTTCTGCTAGACCTTCAATCGCATTCAACCATGCGCTTGCTTGCTCTTGCATTCCGCGCCGTGTGCGCGTACGTGATAGAGTCGCAAAAGTATTAAAGTCAGCCGACCGCGACATACGGTTTCTTACAAAGAAAAGCACCGCTCTGTCTATCGGGTGAGATTCACCCCACACGACACGATCAACACATAATTGGAAGTGTCGCGCGCTAAACGGTGTTGCTTGAATCAGTCTCACGAAAGATTCAAACATATCTTTTTCGCGCAGCACGCGCCAGAAGTTTTCAATTTCACCGTTTAAATCGTTAAGATACTCGGCACAATTGTTTGTATTGTGCGCGAATAGGACACTCGCCCCGCCACTAAACAACTCTACAAAATTGTGATAATCATCATGCGGCGGGAATAACTTACAAATTTTCTCTGCAATGTAAGACTTACCACCAAAATACTTAATCGGGCTTTTCATCCTTTAAAATCCTTTTTCCTATTACTTGAAAGTGTAGCGCACTCTCCGCGCCTTGTGAGATTCCTGAAATGTAAACATCCTTGCAAATTTCCGTTACAAGTGCAATTTGCTTGGCAGTTGCTAACGGTAACTCTGTAATGATACGCGCCCGCAAATTGACGCGCGACAAAAAAGCTTTCCACATATCGTCAGCAATTTTGTCGGCAGCTTTGTTAAACGCTTCGTAATCATCATCGGTTGGTTTTCGTAAATTCATTTTTCAATGCCTCAAAAGCATCCCTTTCATATAGCAAATTATCGAAGTTTGCTGTTTCAATGCTAA
>Ga0111539_10008230_pt1 | contig 13273 bp, 12 predicted proteins | sample RhiMethybrSRZTD1_FD_79667 | JGI IMG/M metagenome (GOLD analysis project Ga0111539, IMG submission 79667) | Populus rhizosphere microbial communities from Tennessee, USA - Rhizosphere MetaG P. TD hybrid SRZTD1 (version 2) (version 2) | ecosystem: Host-associated > Plants > Roots > Rhizosphere >...
ATGCACCTGGCGCGCCTGCTCAAGGACGCGGGCGGCATCCCCGTCCACGGCAACCAGCGCGGCGAGTGGGACGCCGGCTGCCGGTTCGACTACCCCAACCCCGAGTACCGCTGACGATGCGCGACGACCGGGTCTTCCCCACGACGCGCTGGCTGGGCGCGGTGATCGTGCCGTTCCTGGTCGTCGCGTTCGCGCTGCTGTACCTCTTCCCGGACGACACGCGGCATTGGTTCGCGTGGGACGTGCAGCCCACGATCACGCCGCTGATCATGGGCTCGGGCTACATCGCGGGTGCGTACTTCTTCGTGCGCGTCGCGCGCGAGACGCGCTGGCACCGGATCCAGGTCGGGTTCCTGCCCGTGACCGCGTTCACGCTCTTCATGGCGATCGGGACGTTCAACCATCTCGATCGCTTCGCCACGGCGCATATCGCGTTCTGGATCTGGGTCGGCCTGTATGTGGTCACGCCGGTGCTCGTCCCGCTGGCGTGGTGGCGCAATCGCGCGACCGACCCCGGGGCCACGGAGCCCGGCGAGCCGCCGCTGCCCGCCTTCGTGCGCCCGGCGCTGCTCGCGGTCGGCGCTCTGCAGTCGGCCGTCGCGCTCGTCCTGCTGCTGTCGCCGTCGACGATGATCGAGCACTGGCCGTGGCAGCTGACGCCACTCACGGCGCAGACGCTCGGCGGGTGGTTCGCGCTGCCGGGCGTGACGGCGCTGATGATGGGTCTCGACGGCCGCTGGACGGCGATCCGGATCACGCTCGAGAGCCAGCTGATCGGGCTCGGCCTGATCCTGCTCGGCACGGCTCGGGCGTGGGACGACGTCGATACCTCGAATGCGCTCGCGTACGTCTTCGTGGCCGGCATCGCCGGTCTCTTCGTCGCGCTGCTCGCGCTCGAGTGGTACACCGTGCCCGGTCCGCGGGACGAAAAGGAGGGATGGCATGAGCGGCTACTCGATCGCCCGTCGTGAGGACGCGCTCGACTTCATGGCCCAGTGGCCCGACTACGGCGAGCAGCGCTGGTACAGCGACGCGCTCGGCACCGAGCAGGTGTCGTTCAGCTGGCGGCGCATGCTGCCCGGCACCGGCGGCCGCGGCAGCTACGGCCATCGTCACCCAGGCCACGAGGAGGTCTACTTCGTGATCGCGGGCACGGTCACGTTCAAAGTCGGCGACGACGTCTTCGAGGCCGAGCCCCAGACCGCGGTGCGGATGACGGGCGAGGAGGGCTACTCGGTCCATAACGACACCGACGGCGAAGCCCAGCTGCTGGTCTTCTCGACGCGGCTGGCCAGCCCGCCGTTCGAGAAGGTGGACGGCTTCTGGCCGTAGTCGTCGGTCAGCAGTCCGGCGCGCGCCAGCCGGGGTGCACCGCCGCGGCGAGTCGCAGCAGTGCGGCCTCGCCGCGGTAGCGGCCGACGAGCTGGAGGCCGACCGGCAGGCCGCCGTCCGTGAACCCGGCGGGCACGGAGATCGCCGGGTGGCTCGTCACGGTGATGCGCGAGCAGCTGCGCATCCACTCGAGATAGGAGCCCATCGGGACGCCGGCGACCTCGCGCGGCCACGGCTCGTCGACGTCGAAGGCGGGCACCTGGGTGACCGGGAGCGCGAGCGCGTCGTAGCGCTCGAGCAGCTCGAACGTGCGCGCGAAGACCTCCGCCTGCAACCTGAGCGCGCGCGCGACCTGGTCACCGGTGAGCGCCAGCCCCGCCTCGATGTTCCAGACGACCGTGTCCTTGAGCTCGTCGCGGTGGCTCGGCAGGAGCTCGGCGAACCCCTGCGCGAAGCCCACGGCTCGCAGCGTCTCGAACGCCTCGTCCGCGGCTTGCAGGTCGATCTCGACGTCCTCGATCGTGCAGCCGAGCGCGGCAAGCTCGTCACGCCGCCGGCGCAGCACGGCGGTGATCGCGGGATCCACGGGAAGATCGCCGAGGTCGTCGGTCCAGGCGATGCGAACCGCAGCCAGGTCGGCCGGACCGACGTCCGCGAAGGCCTCGGGCGGATCGTCGAGCGAGAGCGGCGCGCGCGGATCGGGGCCGCAGAGCGCGCGCAGCAGCAGCGCCGCGTCCTCGACGGTCCGGGCGATCGGTCCGTGCACCGACAGCGGGCTCCAGGGACTGTGCGCCGGCACCGCGGGGATCCGGCCGGGCGACGGCCGCAGGCCGACGAGCCCGCAGAACGCGGCCGGGTTGCGGACGCTCGCGCCGAGGTCGGAGCCGTCGGCGAACGGCAGCATCCCGCTCGCCACCGCCACGGCCGCGCCGCCGCTCGAGCCGCCCGGCGTGCGCGAGCGATCGAACGGGTTGCGGGTCGCGCCGAACACCTCGTTGAACGTCTGCGACCCGGCGCCGAACTCGGGCGTGTTCGTCTTGCCGATCACGATCGCGCCGGCGCGCCGGAGCCGGGTGACGAGCAGCGTGTCGGCCGCGGGAACGTGGTCGCTGAAGACGCGCGACCCGTAGGTGGTCCGCATGCCGGCGGTGTCCTCCAGGTCCTTGACGGCGATCGGCAGCCCGTGCAACTCCCCCACCGGTTCGCCGGCCGCGAGGCGGCGGTCCGCCGCCTCGGCACCGGCGAGCGCGCCCTCGCGGTCGAGCGTGACGATCGCGTTCAGGTCGGGGTTCACGGCGTCGATGCGCGCCAGATGGGCACGCATCACGTCGACGGCGGAGACCTCGCGCGCGCGGATCCGCGCGGCGAGTGCGGTTGCCGTCTCCCCCCACAGGTCGTCGGTCACGTCGCGGGACGGTAGCGTCCCGCCGTGATGGACGGCACGCGCTTCTGCAGCGCCCCGGACGGAGTCAGGCTCGCGTACGCCGTCGACGGCGCGGGCCCGCCGCTGGTCAAGGCGGGCAACTGGATGACCCATCTCGACTACGAGCGGCACAGCCCGGTCTGGCGGCACTGGGTCCGCGAGCTGAGCCGTGGGCACACGCTGGTCCGCTACGACGTCCGCGGCTGCGGGCTCTCGGATCGCGAGTTCGACGATGAGCCGACGCTCGACTCCTACGTCGACGACCTGACCGCCGTGGTCGACGCCGCCGGGCTCGAGCGATTCGTGCTGTTCGGCCTCTCCGGCGGTGGGCCGACGGTGATCGAGTTCACCGCGAGACATCCCGACCGCGTGAGCCAGCTCGTGCTCTACGGCGCCTACGCGCGTGGCCGCCACCTGCGCGGTGAGCCGGAGGCCGATCAGGCGCGCGTGCTGAACCAGCTGATGCGAGTGGGCTGGGGCGGCGCCAACCCGGCGTTCCGGCAGGTGTTCAGCTCGATCTTCATCCCCAGCGCCGGGGAAGAGCAGAAGCGCTGGTACGACGACATGCAGCACGCCTCCAGCAACGGTGAGATGGCCTCACGGCTGTTCCTCTCGTTCGCGGAGACCGACGTCAGCGACGCGGCGCGGAGCATCACGCAACCGACGCTGATCGTCCACGCACGACACGACCGTGCTGTGCCCTACGAGGAGGGAAGACGCCTGGCGTCGCTGTTCGCCGACGGCCGGCTCGTCACGCTAGAGACCGACAACCACATCCTCCAGGAGGGAGAGCCTGCCTGGGACGTCTTCCTGGCGGAGCTGCGCGCCTTCCTCGGCGACGACGAGCGACCGCGGACAGAGACCGCCGACCTCTCGGAGCTGAGCGACCGCGAGCTCGAGGTGCTCGCGCTCGTGGCGGAAGGGCTGGACAACGACGAGATCGGCGCGCGGCTGTTCATCAGCGTGCGCACCGTCGAGCGCCACCTCTCGAACGTCTACGTCAAGCTCGGCCTGTCGGGGAAGGCCGCGCGGGCGGCGGCCGCCGCCCGCTTCGCCCGTCTGGCCGGCCAGGCGCGTCCGTAGTCGCGATCACTCCCTGACGCGCACCTGGCGACGGATGGTGCTGTGGCCGCCGGCGGTCCGGACGCTGAGGACGACCGTGACTCTCATGCTCCGGGCGCCGGCGCGTCGCAGCGCCGCGCGCAGGTCGCGGCGTGCCGTTGCGCTCAGGCGCACGGTGAGCGTGTGCCGGCGTTCGTCGCGGATCCGCAGCGTCCGCGATGCGCCGATCCGCTCGCCGGCATACCGCACCGCGGCGCGGACGGCGCATACCTCCGTGCAGGCAACCCGCAGCCGCAGGGCGCGGCGCAGCCGCTGCTTCTTCGCCGTGAGCCGCGCGGCGCTCTCCGCCGACTCGCCGGGAACGCCGCCGCGGTCCGGGGCGACCGTGCGCGGAGTCGGGCCCGAGACCCGGATCTCGATCGCGGCGCTGGCCGTCTTGCCGCCCAGGTCGGACACCGTCAGCGTCGCGGTGTACGTGCCCGGCGCGCGGTAGGTGTGGTTGATGCTCGGGCCGCCGCCCTTCGTGCCGTCGCCGAAGTCCCACACCATCAGCAGCTGGTCGCCGTCCGGATCGCGCGCCGCCGATGAGAACTGCACCGGCAGCGGGGCGGTGCCCGAGCGCGGCGTCGCCGCGACCTCGACCGTCGGGGCCTGGTTGGCCGGTGGCGGGTCGACCACGATCGTCATCTCGGCCGTGTCGAACGCGCCGTCGGCGTCGGTGGCCGTCACCGTCGCCGTGTAGGTACCGGGCGCCGTGTAGGTGTGCGAGGCGTTGCGGCCGAACGCGCCCGCGCCGTCGTCACCGAAGTCCCACAGGTAGGTGATCTCGCCCTCGGGACCGTCGGTGTCGAACGCGTCCGCCTCGAACTTCACGGTCAGCGGCGCGCGGCCGTTCGTCGGGTCGGCGGCCGCGAACACCGTCGGTGCGGCGTTCTGCCGCGCGCCGACGACGACCTCGACGGTCTCCGACGCCGTCTTGCCCTGCACGTCGGTGACCGTGACCGTCGCCGTGTAGGTGCCCGGCTGCTCGTACCGGCGCCGCGGGCTCGGCTGGAGCGTCGAGCCGCCCTCGCTGAACACCCAGCGGTAGATCAGCCGGCCGCCCTGCGGGTCGACGGCGGTGGCCGAGAACTGCACGTCCAGCGGTGCCGCACCGGACGTCGGATCGGCGAACGCCTGCACCACCGGCGCGTCCGGGTCGCCGCCCGCGTCGATCGTGAACGCGATCGACCGTACGGCCTCCTCGGTGCCCGCGGCACCGGTCGAGCGGTACTCGACCACGTGCTCGCCGTCGGCCGACACCGTGAACGCGGTCTCGAACGGATCGGCGCCCGCGCTGTTGTTCGCGCGCACCCACTCGCCGCCGTCCACCCGGTACTCGGTGAACGCCGCGCCGCCCGCGGCCGCCAGCTTGACGACGACCGGGCCGTCATAGGTCCCACCGGCGCCCGGCTCGGCCGGGTCCAGCGCCGCCGACGTGACCGGCGGCGCCGCCGCGAGGTCCTTGATCTGCACGTTGCGGAACCAGACGTCGTCGCCGTTGCCGTGGTTCTGCAGGCCGATGAACGACGGCGTCACCATCCGCTCGGGCGCGGTGCTGGTGAAGTCGTTGATCAGCGCGCCGTTGAGGTAGACGCGGATGCGCTTGCCCTCCACGCGCAGCTCGTAGCTGTTCCACTGGCCCGGCGGGTGCAGCGCGGCGTCGCGCGCAGCCGCGTCGGGCGCCTTGAAGTTGTAGATCGCGCCCGTCGTGCTGTCCGGGTCATCGGTGGCGTCGATCTGGATCTCGTAGCCGCGGTTGATCGCCACGTTCGGGTCGGTGCCCGGATCGGGGAAGCCGACGAACACGCCCGAGTTGTCGTCGCCCGCGAGCTTCCAGTCGAGCTTGAGCGAGTACGGGTGGTCGATCGGCGTCGAGTGCCACAGCATGCCCAGGCCGCCCTGCGTGAACAGCGTGCAGTCGGCGGCACGGGCGATCGTGCCGGGGCCGGCCATGCGCCAGTCCGCGAGGCTCGCGCGCGTGCCGTCGAACAGCATCGTGTAGCCCGCATCCGGCGTCGCCGGCGTGCAGGTCTCGGGATCGAGCGGCGGGTCGCCGACGGTGAAGCGCTCGAACGAGCCGACCTCGGTGCCGGTGCCGTTGTAGGCGGCGAGCCCGATGCCCGGGCTCGTCAGCCCGGTCAGCGGGAAGCCGGTGCCGACCTCGGTCCAGGTCGCGCCGTCGTCGAGCGAGAAGCGACCGCGCAGCTGACCCTCCGACGCGAACAGCTGCAGCGTGATGCCGTTCTGCGCTCCCGCGGGCAGCGCCGCGCTGTTCTGGTAGCCGGACGCGCGCGCGAGCTCCATCACCCACTGGCCCGCGGGATTGCGCATCACGACGAGCTTCCCCCAGTCGTTGTTGCCGGCATGCGCGACGATGCCGGCCTGGATGTAGTCGTCGGTGCCGTCGATCGACAGCTTCGTCGTCGCCGACCAGCTGCCACCACTCGGCGCCCGCTGGAGCAGCACGTTGCGCGCGCTGACGGTGCCGCCGACGATGTCGCCCGGCAGTGCCTTGATGTTCAGCTTCCCGGCGGCGAGCGAGTAGCCCGCGACGTCCTCGTTGAGGATCGTCGACCAGCGGCAGCGGTCCAGCGCCTCGCCGTCGAACTCGTCGTCGGGCTCGAACGTCGGCGCGCACTGCACCGGCTCGTTCTGCGTGACGTCGAGGTAGTCGAGGTTGACGTTGCCGTCGTCGCCCGCGTCGTAGCGGATCGAGATGTCGTTGCTCCCGGCGCGCAGCACCAGGCGCTCGGTCACGGTCCCGTAGGCGTTCCACGCGCCCGTGTCCGGCAGCGCGAGCTTGCGCACGAACTGGTCGTTGACGTACAGGCTCACCCGCTTCGTGCCGGCGAACGGGTTCGGGCCGTTCGCGTAGCCGACCTTGACGTCGGTCGCGGCGTCGGCGAGCGCGTTCACCGTGAACGTCGTGCTCGCGCCCTGCGCCTGGTAGCCGCCCACGTAGCCCAGCCCGCTGTAGCCGGCGTGCTCGGTCTCGGCCCGCGCGCCGCCGCCGAGCGTGGCCGCCTCGGCCTCGTAGCGCGTGGTGCCCGCGGGCGCGAGCCGCAGCGAGTCGAGGTTCACGTGGCCGTCGTCACCCTGCGCGTGCTCGATCTCGATCGTGTTCGCGCCGGCGTCGAGCGTGACGATGTCGACGTACAGCCGGTAGTTCGTCCACGCTCCGCCCGCCGGCAGCGTGATCTGGCGGCTCGTGCCGTTGACGACCAGGCTCACCGTCTTCGGGCCGTCGAACGGGTTCGGGCCGTTCGTGTAGCGCAGTGCCATGCGATAGTCGCCGGCCTTCGGCGCGTTCGCCTCGATCTTCACGGACGCGCCGACCGTGCCGAAGCCCGAGACGAAGCCGGTGCCGGTGTAGCCGGCGTGCTCAGTGTCGAACTGCGCGCCGCCGGTGAGCAGGCCGTCTTCGAGCTCGTACAGCCCGTCGGTGACGGGCGCGACATAGCCGGGCAGCTTGTTGAGCGTGTACCACGCCTCGGTGCTCAGCAGCGGCTCGCCGCCCTCGGCCTCGAACGGCCGCGGGGAGCGCACGTACACGACGCGGTTGGGCTTGAGGCCGTCGATCTCCAGCGAGACGGTCTTGCGGTCGGCGGACACCGTCGCGCCGGTGACGGACAGCGTCTCCTCGGCGACCTTCGGGCCGCCGTAGTTCGAGGTCGGCACGTACGTCCACTGCTGCACCTGGTACTTCGTCGCCAGGTCGGTGAGCGTGGCGTCCGACAGCGGCTTGGTGTACGTCAGGTCGAAGCCGCCGTCGGCGAGCTCCATCCTCTGGATGTCGAACGTCTGGGTGCCGTTCGGGACGAGCTTCTGGAGCCCGAACTGCAGCTTGCCGGTCTGGCCCCAGTTGCCGCCCGCGCCGAGGCCGCCGGCGATGATCGAGCCGTCGCCGGAGAGCAGCAGGTGCGTGATGCCCGACTCGAGGCCCTGGGTCATGCGGAAGTACGCGCCCTGGTACTCGCCCTCGACCTTCTCGAGGAACGCCCGCTGGATCCCGCCGTAGGTCACGTCGGCGATCCACATCTGCCCGGCGAACGGGCCGTCCGGGATCAGCACCGGCTGGCTCGGCGAGTTCGCGATGTCGTTGTGCGGCATCCACAGCGCCGGTGGCGTCGGCTTCTGGTCGTCGAAGCGGCCGGGCTCGCCGTTCGGGCCGGTCGTGTAGTGGTTGTAGAACTTGCCCGGCTGGATGTGGATCAGCTTGTTGGCGGGCAGCCAGCCGCCCTGGTTGTCGGTGACGAAGATCTCGCCCTCAGGGCCCCAGCCGATGCCGTGCGGCGTGCGCAGGCCGCCGGCGACGTACTGCACCGCGCCGGTGTCCTTGTTGATCTTCAGGTGCATGCCGCGATCGACCGAGCCCTGCGGCACCGTCGTCGCGCCGCCGAGGTCGATCGAGACCGAGAGGTTCAGGTAGAAGAAGCCGTCCTTGTAGAGCAGCCCGAAGGCGAACTCGTGGAAGTTGCCGTCGAACGGCCACGTCGCCACCTGGGTCTTCGCCTCGTAAGTGCCGTTCGCGTCGGCGTCGACGAGCTTGCTCAGCTGGTGCTTCTCGGAGACGTAGATGTCGCCGTCGACGACCTTGATGCCCATCGGCTCGCGCAGGCCCTCGGCGATCTTCGCCGGCGTCACGTCGGCCGGATCGTCGGCGGTCTTCACGCCGGTCAGCCGCCACACCTCGCCGGCCGCGGTGACACTGCTCGGGTCGCCGTCGTCGTCGCCCCAGGTCAGCACGAGCAGGTCGTCGCCCATCCACTCCAGCCCGGTCACCTTCGGCTCGAAGCCGGCCGGCCGCAGGTTGACGAGGTCGTAGGCGGGGTTGACGCCCTCGAGCGGGAGCCCGTCACCGGGCGAGTCGACGTCGCCCTCGCACTGCTTCGAGCCGGGCGCGGTCACGCGCACGACGCCCGCGTCGGTGCTCAGCACCGAGTTCGGCACGACGCTGAAGGCGCTGTCGCCGGGCCGCTTCCAGCTCAGCCGCAGCACCTGGTCGCCGCCGGCCTCGAAGTAGTTGATCCGCAGCGCGTGCATCCCGGCCGTGAGCGTGGCCGTGCCGTCCTCGTCCTCCGCGCCGTGCAGCCCGTCGTTGTCGACGACGAGCCCGTCGTCGATCAGCAGCTCGGAGCCGTCGTCGCTGGTGAGCCGGAACGTGTAGACGCCGGCGGTCGGGACCGTCAGGTTCGCGATCGCGTGGACGATGAAGTTGTCGCTCAGGCCGCCGAACGCGTCGTTGCCCGACCAGTCGACCGTCGGCTTGAGCACGTCGACGTTCGGCGTCTGGCCCACCTTGATCGGGCACAGCTCGCTCGGCGCGCGCGGGAGCTGGAACACGCGCTGCGTGACGCCCGGCTCCTGCGGCGGCGGGTTCTGCGCGTGAGCGGCCGGTGCCGCACCGAGCAGCACGAGTAGTGCAAGCAACCCAGCAGACAGCGTTCGCACGGTCCCCTCCCGATCTGACGGCGCTCCCGACGGCGCGCGGAACCGTATACGAACTTTCGGTGACGCACAACAGTCTTTTGCGCGATCGCAGCGAAAAGCCGCCGCCGCGAGTCACCCAGCGCTGGAGGCGCGTCCTGCCCACACGGTGACGCGCTCGAGCGGCAGACCGGCTTTCGTCGCCACCAGCCAGGCGGCGTGGTCATCGTTCTCCGTCCAGACGTCGCGAACGACGATGACGGCACCGTCGCGCTCGACGGTCCATCCGGATGCCTTCGCGGCCTCCTCGAACGCCGATCTGTGCTCGCCGAGCTCAAAGCCCGCGGGCAATGTCACATCGAACGGCTCGGTACCAGGCGGGTGCTTGACCTTGGCCACGGCGCAAGCGTACCTGGCAGCCGACCGAGCGCCGACTGGGGTACTGGCGCCGGTGACTAGGGAGTTGACGCGGGACTTGCCCGGACGAGAGCGCGGCCGCGCCGGAGGAAGCTCGCGGCATGGACACCACCGAGCTGATCCGGCCGCCGGCCGAACCGACGTTCGGGGAGACGGTCGCGGAGATCGTCCCGCTCGTCGACACCATCGCCGGCTACGGCCCTCCGGTCATCTTCCTGGCCGGCCCGTGGCTGCTGCTGGGGCTCATGCTGAGCCCGCCGTTCGCCGTTCTCCTGACCCTGATCGCCGCCATGGCCCTGGCGGCGACAGTCCTCGTCGCGGTCGCCGCCGCGTTCTACGCGATCGTCACCGCGCCGTTCCGGCTCATGCGCTGGGCGCGTTCCGTCCGCGACGCCGACCGCGCCGCGCAGCTCGTCCCCCGGGCGGCGGCATGAGCGCATGCGTCCTCACCCTCGTCGCCGAGCCGCCCCCGCGCGTCTCAGACGCGGACGCGGCCTCGTTCCAGCGCGTCCGCTCGCGTCTGTTCGGCATCGCCTACCGGGTGCTCGGCAACGCCGGCGAGGCGGATGACGTCGTGCAGGAAGCGTGGATCCGCTGGCAGGGAACCGACCGTGGCGAGGTCCGCGACCCGACCGGGTTCCTCGTGACCATGACGGCGCGGCTCGCGCTCACCGTCGCAAACTCGGCCCGCGCGCGGCGCGAGATCTGCACCGGCTCGATGGAGGCCGATGCTGTCGAGCTGGGCGATGATCCGTCACGCCTCGCGGAGCAGGACGAGGCGCTCGAGCACGCGCTGCGCGCGCTGCTGGAGAAGCTGTCGGCGACCGAGCGCGCCGCCTACGTGCTGCGTGAGGCGTTCGACTATCGCCACCGCCGGATCGCCGAGCTGCTGGGGCTCAGCGAGGCGAACGCACGGCAGCTGGTTACTCGCGCGCGCGTGCGCCTGCGTGGCCGGCGCCGCCGGCCCGTCAGCGCGGCTGAACACCAGCGCCTGCTCAACACCTTCGTGGCCGCCGCGCAAGCCGGAGAGCTCGCGCCGCTCGAGCGGCTGCTCACCACCGACATCATCGAGGAGGGTCACCGTGCCCGCATCGCAGCCTGACGTCACGCCTGTCGAGAAGCTCGAGGAGGACGCCCTCGTGGCCGGCTACGCGGCCGCGGGGACGCTCCGCGCCGTCGAGGTCGCGGCGTTCGTGCTCATCGGGCTCCTGGTCTGCCCGCCGCTGGCGATCCTCGCCGCGGTGGTCGTCCTCCCGCTGCTCGTGATGGCGCTCGCGATCGCGCTCGTCGGAGCGGTGCTGTCGGTCCCGTACCTGCTCGTCCACCACTTCCGCAACCCGCACGGCGGCCACGGCGCGCTGCTCAAGCACCGCGTCCGGCACGCCGGGCGCGCGCTCGCCGATCTCGCGCCGCACCGGATCGTCACTGAAGCGAAGCGAGCTCCTCGCTGAAACGACCCATCGCCTGCCAGTACAGGAACGGCCCCCAGCTCACTCGAGCCACGCCCAAGTCGGCCAGCTCGGTGAGTGAGGGGGCCTGCGGCACGCGTACGAGGTTCACCGGCGTCGCGACCTCCGCCATGAACGTGGTCAGCGGGTCCGTCTCCCACAGGCCGATCGGAAACACGCAGTCGACGCCGGCCGCGACGTAGGCGTTCGCACGCCGCACGGCTTCGGGAACCAGCTCCTGCTGGGTACCCGGTCCTGCGCCGGCGAGGAAGGGGCCGAAGAACACGTCGATGCGGGCGTTGATCACGAGCGGATAGCCGTCGTCGTCAGCGGCGCGACGCACCGCCCCGAGGTACGCGGCCTGAGCGTCGGCATCGCGAAGGCTCTCCCCCGCGTGATGTGAGTCCTCCAGGTTGCAGCCGGCGGCACCGGCGCTGCGTAGCGCGGCGACGAACTCGGCAGGCTCCATGCCGTAACCGGACTCCGCGTCGACCGTTACCGGGACGTCGACGGCCCTGGCGATCCGTGCCGCCGCGGCGAGCATCTCGGCGCCCGGCGCACCATGGTCCTCATAGCCGAGCGCCTCCGCCACGCCGACGCTGGTGGTCGCGACCACGGGGAAGCCGGCCGCGACCACGGCCTTCGCGGTCGGCACGTCCCACGCGTTCGGAAGCAGAAGGGGTTCGCCCGGCTTATGCAGCGAGCGCAGCAGCTCGCACGGGCTCCGCAGGTCGGCTGTCTGTGAGGAGGCCATGGACGGAGACTACGCGCAGCGCCTCCGCGCCAAGGCGGACGAGCATGGTCAGTAGGCGGCGAGGAGCCGGTTGGCCTCGGCGATCGCGTTGGCGAGGCCGTGCGCGCCGACGACCACGCCGGCTTCCAAGCGAAGCATCAGGTCGCCGTCCTCCAGGTGGGTGAAGCCGATCATGCGGCCGCCCGCCCAGAACTCGGCTGTGCCGTCAGCGGCCTCTTCGGGGCTGACGACGGTGACGTGGATCTCGTGCATGCCTGAAGGACTGGACGACGACGCGATTCGTGACAACCGCTTTCCGCTGTCACGGAACGATCGGCTGCCCAGTCCTGAGGGTGTCACCCAGACGAAAGGCCTCACATGAAGATCGTGGTTATCGGCGGCAGCGGACTGATCGGATCCAAGCTCGTGACCCAGCTCGGCGAACATGGGCACGACGCGATCTCGGCGGCGCTCGACACCGGCGTCAACACGCTCACGGGTGAGGGGCTCGACGAGGCCGTCGCCGGCGCCGCCGTGGTCGTCGACGTCTCGAACGCTCCGCAGTGGGAGGACGACGCCGTGATGGAGTTCTTCATGACGTCGACGCGCAACCTCATCGCGGCCGAGGACGCCGCGAACGTCGGCCACCACGTCGCGCTCTCGGTCGTCGGCACCGAGCGCCTGACGGAGAGCGGCTACTTCCGCGCGAAGCTCGCGCAGGAGCAGCTGATCGCCGAGTCCTCGATCCCGTACTCGATCGTCCGCGCGACGCAGTTCTACGAGTTCGTCAAGCGCATCGCCGACGACGCCACCGACGGCGACACCGTCCGTCTCCCCCCGGCGCTGATCCAGCCGATGGCCGCCGACGACGTCGCCGCCGGGGTCGGCCGCGTCGCGGTCGGCAAGCCGCTCGACGGGATGGTCGAGATCGGTGGGCCGGAGCAGCTCCGCCTCGACGAGCTCATCCGCGGCGTGCTGAAGAGCCGCAACGACCCGCGGACGGTCGTCACCGATCCGCGGGCGCGCTACTTCGGCATCAACCCGAGCGACCGCGTGCTCCTCCCCGGCGCCGGTGCGCGCCTCGCCGAGACCCGGTTCAGCGACTGGCTCGAGCAGCAGCTCGCAACCGCGTAGACGGGTAGCCTGCGCGCCGTGCGAGTCTTCCTCGCCGGCGCGACAGGCGTGATTGGCACCCCGCTCGTGCCCCAGCTGTTGACGGCCGGGCACGAGGTGACGGCGATGACCCGCTCGGGACTGCGTGCGTCGCAGCTCGAAGCGGTTGGCGCGCACCCTGTCGTCTGCGACGTGTTCGACGCCGACGGGGTGCGCGCGGCGATGGACGACGCGTCGCCCGAGGTCGTGATCCACCAGCTCACGTCGCTGCCGCCG
>Ga0111539_10008232_pt1 | contig 13272 bp, 11 predicted proteins | sample RhiMethybrSRZTD1_FD_79667 | JGI IMG/M metagenome (GOLD analysis project Ga0111539, IMG submission 79667) | Populus rhizosphere microbial communities from Tennessee, USA - Rhizosphere MetaG P. TD hybrid SRZTD1 (version 2) (version 2) | ecosystem: Host-associated > Plants > Roots > Rhizosphere >...
CTTCGAGGAACAGCGCCAGGTCGAGCTGATTGGCCGGGAGCGTCTCGTAGTACAGCGTGCGCTCCACGTTGGTGGTGCCGTTCATGTCGCCGCCGTTGTCGAAGATGAGCGTGAAGTGCTCGCCCGGGCCGACCTGTTCCGAACCCTTGAACATCATGTGTTCGAAGAGATGCGCAAAGCCGGTGCGGCCCGGCCGCTCGTCGCGCGAGCCTACGTTGTAGGTCACCGTCAGCGAGAAGACCGGTGCGTTGTGGTCTTCCGAGATGATCACGCGAAGGCCATTCGCGAGCTTGGTATCCGAGAACTGGACCTGGCCGGGCGCCGCGAGCAGCGGGTGAAACACCACCATCACCGCCGCCGCCACGAGCCAACGGAAAGATCGAGACATAGAGCCTCCAGACTGTCGTGTAGGCCGGATTATACGTGCGGCGGCGTGGGACGGGCGCGGGGACTAACGCACGTCGATGTTGGTGACGACGTGGCTCTTGTCGGCGGGGCGATAGACGTCAAGCCGCAGGCGGGCGGCCTGGCTCGGCGTGAACTCGAAATCGTAGGTCTCGCCCACCGAGACGAGCTGGTCCTTGGCGTCTCTCGAGAGGCGCTGCGAGGCCGGCAAATCGGCCCCGTCCTTGGCGATGGCGCGCCAGCTGACGCCGCGATCGCCGTCGAGCAGAGACACGGTCATGGCCGGGTTGTCCGCCGTGATGTTGATCAGACGGAACCGGTAGCGCGTGCCTGCACGGAGGATCATCGGTTCCGGCTGGCTCGTCCCGTTCACGAGAATGGGCGAGAGGCGCGGTTTCGGACCGTCGATGCTGATGATGACGACCTTCTCCGTCTCCGGAGCGAACTTCTCGCCGGGCGGAAGAATGATCAGCGGGCCGTAGAGGCCTTTGACCAGCTGATCGGCGTCGTGCCAGTGCGTGTGGTAAATGAAGGTGCCGGCGCGTGGCGGCGTGAAGCGCGCGACGAACGATCCGCCGGCAGCCACGGGCGGCGTCATCTGACGGCCGTCGCCACCCCAGCCAGCCACACCGTCGTAGTAGCTCTCGAGCTCGATGCCGTGCCAGTGCACGGCGGTCGGCCGATCGAGACGGTTGACGATTCGAACTTCGACCGGTTGATTCTGCGTGAGCACGATTGGCGGACTCGCCATCGTGCCGGCATACGGCACATCGCGTCCGGCCTCGCGCAGCGTGTAACCAAAGGTCGCCGTGTTGCCGGCGCCGTGCTCGCGCGACTTCACGATCAGATCGAGCCGTCGCAACGGCGCGGCGGTGGCGACCGGTTTCGCCGGCGCGACCGGTCCCGGCGTCACCGTGATGCCCATCACGAGCCCGCCCATGCCGGCCGCCTCCGACATCGCATCGTGCGAGCCGTGATCCATTCCGGCCGAAGGCGGGGGCGTGGCGTAGTCCGGCCCCCACGACTCCGGATAGGTAATGCGCGGCAACTGACTGTCGGCGCCGAAGTGCGGCGTCAGGTGACAGTGAAAGATCCAGCGGCCTTCGCGCCCGGGCACCCAGTCGACCGCCATCGTGTGGCCGACGTCGAGCGCTTCGGTGACGACCGCACGTTTGTTGGCCTCGCCGTACACCTCGTCGCGCTCGCCGTCACCGACGCCGGCCACGTCGTAGTACGACCCGTGCAGGTGCATCGGATGCATCGCCGGCGAGACGTTGATCCATCGCCACCGCGCGTGCTCACCGACCCGGTAGGTCAGCCGCTCCGTGTACGGCCACGATTTGCCGTTGACGGTGAATGTGCCCATACCGTCGTGAAACGGGTCCGGCTCGAGCTCGAACAGGTTGAGCACGAACACCCGATCGGGTGGCGCCCCGCCGGCGGGGTCAACGATGAAGGCGCCGAAGAGCTGCGTGTCGTTCGCCGCGGTGTCGCGATCGTCGATCGACTTCGCCTTCGTGGTGCTCGCCCAGTAGAAGTACGTGCCGGCGGCGCCGGCGCGAAAGCGCACGTCGCTCGTGGCGTCCGCGGCCACGGCCAGGGGCGCCGCCTCTGCGCTCGGGCGCGTGCGCAGGCCGTGGACCTCGGCGTCGGTTTTGGTCGTGTTGTGAATTGACACGTGAATCTCGGTGCCCTCGGGCACGCGAATCAGCGGTCCGGGATTCGACGGCTTCCTGCCCTCCTCGGCGAACGTCTGCATGACGATCGCGGGGCCGCGTTCGCTTTCGGGATACCAGCTTGCGCTGACGATCTCGAGCTTCAGCTCGAGCGCGCCGTTGGCGAGTGTGCCCGCCGGTTTCCGGTTGTCATTGGCCACGACGCGGGCATCGTTCTGCGTGTGAACCACCGCGGCGAAACCGGCGATGGCAACGAGGGCGAGCGCAACGAAACTAACTGACGTGCTCGAGCGGGGGAAGCGCATCCAGCGCGTGAAGGCTATCGGCATCGCGATCGTCTGTCAACCTGACGCCGATGGCGATCTAGACTGATTCGCATGCGCAAGGCGCTGTGGATCGTGCAGGTGCTGCTGGCGGTGTTCTCGCTGCTCGCCGGAATCAGCCACGGCGTGATCCCGCTCGAGGAGGCCGTGAAGAGCGCGCCGTGGGTGACATCGGTGTCGCCCGTGCTCGTGCGATTCATCGGCTGGTGCGAGATTGCCGGCGCCGTCGGTTTGACGCTCCCGGCCGCGACGCGCATCCTGCCCTGGTTCACGCCGCTGGCCGCCGCGCTCCTGGCGCTGCTGATGGTGCTCGCGGCAGGGTTCCACGTCATGCGCGGCGAACCGCGCATCATTCCCATGCACCTCACGGTTGCCGCGTTGGCGCTGTTCGTCGCCTGGGGACGTACTGCGCGCGCACCAATCAGCTCTCGCGGTTAGCCACGCGCGCAGTGCCGTTCCGTACTTCTGGCTTCTGGCTTCTAACTTCTTACTTCTTCTTAGGCAGCCACACGAACTGCCGGCTGCGAACGGTCGCGTTGCGGTCGGACACCTTGATCTTGAGCGAGTGCGTCTGACCATCGAAGTCGCGGGGATCGGGCGCGACGCCGAGCAGGTAGTACGCGGACGTTTCCATGAGCAGGCGATCCAGCGCGACTTCCGAGGATCCCGTCGGCGCCAGCAGCAGGGTGCCGCCCGACGTCGCGGAAATCTGTCCCAGCAGCAGCTGCTGCACTTCGCGCTCGCGCGCGATGTTTTCGCGCGGTCTCCGGCCTTCTGCCGAGTAGCCCGATGCCGAGTCAACGTCGACATGCAGCGAGTACACCGTGGCGTTGGCGCGAGCCGCCTGCCGCCCGACCTCGACGGCCAGGCTCCCGTCAGAGTTCCAACTGCCCGCGCGATCGCTGATGGGCATGCCCGCGCTCAAGAGCACGACGGCGCGCCGCGCCGGGTACTCGGCGAGCGTCGCCAACATGCGCTGCAGGCTGACGAGCGCCGTCTCGGCTTCGTTCTCGAGCTGACGGCCGAAGCTGTCGGCTTCGAGCAGGATGCCAGCCGTGCACGACGTGTCGTTGGTGGACCGGCACTCGCGCAACTGCACACTGCGCAGCGCGTCGTTCACAATCGGCGCGGGCAAGACGCCGCGTCCGGTGGCCGGTGCGGGCGTCGTCGGCTGCATGGCACCATCGGCCGCGGCAATGTCGATGATCTCGGACGCGGTCATGTGGTACTGCCCGGCCCCGATGGCGCGCCGGCCACTGATGGACGACAGGGCTCGGCGTACGCGCACGCGATCCGTGGTGGGCGTGAGCGAGTCGCCCTGCGGCAGCGTGTACACGCCGATGAGATCCTCCGGCGAGAGCCGATCGACGAATCGCTGCGCCGCGCGCGTGATGTTCGACGATTCGCCGGCGGAGAAACTCGCGGTATCGATCGCGAGCACGAAACTGCGGCCCGGCACATCGGACGGAAAGAGATTCGTGCCGCGGGGCGCGCCACCGCCTGCGCTGGCCGCCATCGCCGACTCGGGCAGGTAGCGGATGAAGTCCACGGAGCTCACGGCACGCCGGCGGCCGTCGATGGCGACCTCGAAACTCGCCGGCGTCAGATCGAGAATCGGACGACCATCGCGTGCCAGCACGGCCACGTCGACAGCGACGACGTCCACGCCGGAGCGGAAGGTCTGCGGCGACTGCCCTGCCGATTGCGAGGCGAGTCCACCTGCGCACACGAGCCAAAGACACACAGCCGCGGCTGCGACGGGCATCGGCTTCGTCATGATGAGGTCATCCTCGCACACTTCCCTGTCCGGCGGGCGCACTGCAGACCGCCGGCATCCGAGCCGAAATGGCCGGTATGCCTGGTGCGTCCCGCCTGCTCGCGTGGTCGATCCTCGTTGGCGCGGCGTCGGCGTGCGGTTCCTCAACGTCGGAACTGTCGGTCGGCGGTCAGCCGCTCCAGCGGGTCGGCGCCTATTGGGGCGTTGACGGCGCAGCGGACGCGGCGACGCGGAACTTGTATCTGACGAAGACCGGAGCGCCGCGGCTGCTCGAGGCCAACGTCACGCACACGATGCCGTACGCCCAGTGTGTGATGTTCGAAACCCAGCGCACCGCCCTCGTGCGCACCGTGCTCGCGTCCTGCAATGAGCTCAGACCGATTGAAGTCGTGACCACCAGCAAGGGCCGATGGCATCTCTATCCGGACGGCCTTCGACGACGGAGCGAGACGACACTGCCGGATGGCGAGGCGGCGCTCACCGTCGAGGTCATCCCGGTGAGCGACGTGATGAAACTCGCGCTCGCGCAGCCGCCGCTCACAGCCGGCGCAGGTCCGGCGCCGGCGCCTCCGGGCGGATGGCGGCCGAGTCGCGAGCCGGAAGTACGCATCCACGCCGTGGACAGCGTGGGCCACACCGCGTTGCACGTCGCCGCGACGCAGAACGACGTCGGTCTGATTGAGGATCTGATCGACGCCGGCGCCGACGTGGACGCTGTCGACGCACGCGGCGGCACCGCGCTGATGGTCGCGGCCGCGTTCAACCGCATCGACGTCGTCCGCGTCCTGCTCGACGCGGGGGCCAACGCGTCGCTGCGCAACGCACGGGGCAAGACCGCGCTCGATGCCCTGCCGGAGTTCGCACCAACCGGATTGCGCGAGCGGCTGCAGGCCGCTGCGAAGTGATCGCACGCGGTCTACTTCAAACCAAGCTTCCTGCCCGCCTCGAGCAGCGCTATCGATTCGCGGATGCGCCGGTCGCGCGTCTCGGGCCGCTTGGCCGTGTGAATCCACACCACGAAATCGCGTCGATGCGTCCGGGCCAGCTGTTGAAAGTGTTGCCAGGCTTTCGGGTTCGTCTTGATCGCTCTGGCCAGGTACGCCGGTAGCTCCGGAATCCGCGGCCGCGGCGGATAGCGGTTGCTCGTAGGCGCCGCTGCGACACCGGCCGCCGCCAGCCTGCCGGCCGCCTTCAGTTCGCGCCAGCGTTTTCGGTTGATGTCGGACCACTTGCTGGCCGGCGTCCGGGGCGTGACCTTGATCGCATACCGGTCGTCGTCCAGCCGTCTGACGAGGCTGTCGATCCAGCCGAAGCAGAGCGCCTCGCGTGCGAGATCCTCAAGGGTGATCGATCGGACGCCGGTGTGTTGCTTGTGGCGGACGAGCCAGACACCAGGACTCGACGCGTGGTGTGTGGCGAGCCACTGCCGCCACTTCTCACGCGTCCGCACGTCCAGCGTGATCAGGCGCGCCGCCATCAATCGCTACGAGAAAGGACCGTCGAACGGCCACACGTCCGGATACTTCGTCTTCGGAGGCGTGAGCAGGGCCGCCAGGTCCTCAGGCCTGGTCGGATCGAAGATGGATTGGACTGCCGGCGCCGGAGGCGACGCGATGTTGGCGGGCGGTGAAGGAATTCGATTTGCCGCGCTGCCGGCGGCACTCTCGACGAACTGCTCGAGATAGTACAGAGCGGCCGACGACGATCGAGCCGCTGACACGAAAGCCGGCCATAGCGCTGCGTACGGTTTTCCGATCAGCACGGCAGAAGGACTCGCCGCAGGAATGCCGTTCCACCACCAGGACTTCGTTGGGCACTCGCCCATGCGAATCTCGGCGTAGAAAGGCTGGATCAGATCGGCGACGGCCAGCCACAGTCGGGTCAGCTCGACACGCCAGGCGTGATCGCCGCCAGCCTTGCTGTCGATGTTCAACGTCATGCGGCCGGAACGGAAGCCTCGCGGCGTCGCGCCAACGCGATCCGGCACTTCGACGAAGACATGGCGACATGGCTTGTGGCATTCCCAGACGACCATGTCGCGAACGTGCTCGTGCAGGAACTGCCGGAGGTGATCGAGTCCATTGGTCTCGAGCTTGAACTGCGGTGGCTCCCACTGGCCGTAGCGACGCGGCAGAACCTCAGGAATCGTTCGCTGAAAGATCTCCAGCATCTCAGTCGGGAGCGCTCGCACAAGCGGCGCCACATCGTCGACGAACCAGGACAGCTGAAGCACGCCACCAACCGTCGCGTGCGGCTCGATCTGCAGCCGCTGTACGCCGCGCGGCGTCTCGACGGTTCCCTGTTGTTGATCGACGACAATCCCCCGCGCGCTCCGGGCTAGCGCGCGAGCCATCGTCAGCAGCTTCTGCTTCGCGGATGACGTCGCGCCGCCTTCGAGGTGGAACTGTGTCAGGAATCGTAGGCCGGGAACGATAGCTCGTGCCTGCGCGGGGACGTCGTCTGCTTCGACGTCCAGCGGACCGTGGACCGCAATTTGCCAGCCAGGACCTTCTTGCGAGGCCGGCGCGATCGGTTTCTCAGCAGAGAAGACGTCGACGTCGTAGCTCACGGTCGGTCAGCTTGGATGCGAGCGGATCGTAGCACGCGATGTTGACGTCGAGACGTGCCGCTCACCTGCCGGTGAACCGGGCACAGAGGGTTTCCATCGTCCTCTGCTGTCGGGGATCGTCCAGCTTCCGATCGCAGCGGAGGTAAGACGCCAGCTCAGGCGATCGCGCGATGACCGCGTCGATGCGCCGCGGGTCCGGCAGATCCGGATCAACGTGAAGCGTCTTCACCACGCGCGGTCCACCTGCGGAATCCACGTCATCCACGAGGACCACGTTGTGATCGCCAAGTGGGATCGTCGTGTCCTCGATCTGTGCCGTCCGCGAACCCGAGCCGGTATCGAACGCCGCATAGAACGAGCGGCCACCGTAGCGTACCGTCGCGCCGCGGCGAGTGCCGCTTCCGCCGCCCGAGGAACCGCCGGCCGTCTGCTCTCGCAGAGCCCAGCCCAGCGACCCGCGCCAGAGCACGAGCAGATCCATCCTCGCGCCGCCCGTGGCACTACGGCTCGTGAACCAGCTCGCGACCACGACTGGAGAAACGACAGCCGACCCCGAGCTCGCTGCAGGCTCCGGGAGCGTCCTCGATCCTGCTGGGGTTCCAGTCGCGGCGGCGCGGTTCGTGACGGGTCCAGCCGGAACCGGCGTCACCGTGCGATCCGCTTTGACGAGCTCGCGGAGGATCGCCTCCGTGCACACCGAATTCATCGCCATCTGATTCATTGGCTCGGGCAGCTGCGCCTCGCATCGCAGATACGCAAGCAGCTCCGGTGTGTCACGCAGCACCGCAGGCACCACGGGGAGACCACGCGCAACGTTTCGCGGCCGCACCGTGGTCGTGCCCGCAATCACCGGTCCGTCAGGACTGTCCACGCGATCGACGAAGACGACGTTCGCGCCAGCGAGGTCCACGCGTTCGCCGAGTATCGTTACCGTCTTCCCCGCTGGATCGTAACGCGCCGTGAGATGCAGACCGCCCTGCTCTACTGAGAAGTTCACTGCGCCGTCGCGCGCGGCCGAACTATTCGCCATCGATTCCGCAGCGGCAGTGCGTCGAAACGACCATCCAGGCGACCCACGCCAGAGGATCAGAAGGTCAACAGTCAGCGCTCCGCTGGCGTCGCGGCGAGTGGACGATGAGGCGACCACGGATGGCGACACGATCGACGTCCCGTCCGATTGCTCGACCCGTCCTTGAGGGACCTGCGGACGCGCAGCCTGGTGCGCGGTCTCCGACAGCGCGAGACACGCAGAGATGAGCAGCGAGAGGAGAAGCTTCATCGGTGTCATGCCCAGGCGCTTATAATGCGCTCACTTCTCCACGTCTGCATGCCGCCCGACAACACGATCTCGATCCTGCGCATCTGGAAGATCGCGATCGTCTCGGCGATCGCGTTCGGTGTCGGATACGCGTGCATGGCGATGCTGAACGGCGTGGGGTACATCCTCGCGGGGGCGGCGGGCGCGCATCCCACCGGCCGCGGCAACACGTCGTCGCAGCTGATCACGGGCGGCGTGTTCGCGGTGATCGGCGCCGTTGTGGCCACGTGGTGGACGCGCAAGAGCGACCAGGTCGCGAACGGTCCGCGCGTGCATCAGGGCGCCGTGGCCATCGCGCTGGTTGTCGCGATCGTGACGCCGCTGGGCATCGTGAGCTGGCGCGACGCGCGGGCCGCCGCAGCCGAGCGTGAGCAGCTCTTGCACAGCGTCGTGAGTGGTGGCGAAGGCTCCTTGATGGCTGCCGATACCCTGGCGCGCACGTCCGGAGGCGTCGAGGCGCTGCGCCGTTTGCTCGGCGATGTGGGAAGTCCGGCCGAAGCTCGCCTCGTCGCCGGACTCGAGCTGTCGGAGTACCGCGTCGCGACGCCGGCGGATGAGGCACAGGTGGAAGCGTTGATTCGGCGACCGAGCCCGCTGCGCGGGCGGTTCGTCGAGATCTACGCGGGCGATCATTTTTCCGACTGGTCGGACTCCATCGAGCGCTGGATGGTCACCGTGCTCGACGATCCCGAGCCGGCGATGCGGCTCGGGGCGCTGAGGGCATTGGTCGGGAACTCCGTGGACGGCCCGCATGCCCCGGAGGCCTGCCCGGCGCTGCATCGGCTCGCGCGCGACAGCGATCCCAACGTTCGCGCCGAAGCGATGCTGATGGCGAGCGCGTGCCCGCGCGATCGGATCCCGGCGTTGCTGAAGGAGGGCACCAGCGATCCCGATCCGGCCGTGCGTTTAGCCGTGCTCAAACGCCTGCAATGGCGATTCGGTGGCACCGACGATACGCCGGCCGACACCGCCATCCGGCGCGAGTTGGCGAGCACGCTGCTCCACGATCCGGATCCGGCGGTTCGCGCCGCCGCCGTCGCGCGACACGCCGGTCAGTAGCCACCAGCGGCTCTTGCCTCAAACGGCGCCGCGGCCACGTCCACCGCCGCCGGTACGACCACGGCCTTCGCCGCCGGTGCGGCCTTCGCGGCCACCGCGGCCCTCGCGCGCGCCGCGGCCTTCGCGACCGCGGCCGCTGTTGATCTGCTTGATGCGGTCCTGGTCCTGCTTGACCTGTTCGCGATTGGCCTTGAGCGCGTCCTGATCGTGCTGCGCGGCGTCGCGATTGCCGGATTGACGATCGATCTTCAGCTGGTCCTGCAGGCGCTTCCCTTCGGCGACATCGCGCTGCAACGCCTCGCGCGCCGCCTGCAGTTCCGGGTTCGGCGGCGGTCCGCCCTGCCGCGCGCCACGGCCCGCATCCTGCGCCAGTAGTGTGATGGTTCCCGCCAACACGCACGCCGCTGCGATGCCGACCGATCGGATCATGGGGGGCTCCTGCGCCGGACAGTGTACTTCAGGTCCTTCACTGCCACGGCTGCAGCCCGACCGGTGATTGCACGATACCCAGACCATGCGCATGCTCGGCCTGGTCGCGGTTCTCGTCCTTGGTCTTGGCGGTGGGTACTACCTCCTTCAATCGTCCACTGCCGGTTCCGGCCCGACCCCGCCCCAGCAACAAATCGACGTCGTCGCCATTCGTCAGAAGCTGCTGGCGATCGGGCAGGCCGAGCGGCAGTTTCGCGTGATGAACGGCACGTACGCCGCGCTCGACCAGCTCAGCCAGGCGGAGCTGCTGCCGGGCGGCAGCGAGATGCGCGGTTACACGTTCAGCGCGACCACGGCGACCAACGACCGATTCACGATCACCGCGACGCCCAGCGCTGCGATGAAGGCCGGCTGGCCGACGCTGGAAATCAGCGAGACGATGCAGGTGACGCAGCGGTAGATCGAGGCTAAGCTGTTGGCGTTGAAGCGGTCCGGGCTCTATTTTCTACTCACGTGGGCCGTCCTCGCCTGCGTCGTCTCGGTTCATGCCGACAGCGACGATTCGACGGTGCGCATCAGCATCGGAGACCTCGGGAGAGCCGTCGTCTCGGTGCAGATTCAGCTCGTCGGCGACGCCGATCGTCGATGGTCAGTGAACTTCGACCAGGGCGACGCAACCGTTCGCCATCTTCCTCCAGGTGCCTATGACATCGCGGTGACGCCGGCCCGCGGCGCCACCGTCCACTGGCCGATTCGCCTGCAGACGGATGAGGTGGTCTCGATCCTCATCACGATGCCGGCCGGAGCGCCGGTCGTTCATGTGGTCAATCGTGGGCGAACGAGCCAGGGAACGACGTTCGATCGCGAAGACCTCCAGATCCTGCCGGCCGGCGGAGACCTGTCCGGCCTGCTCGACGCGGCGATGCCCTTCGTCATCACCGATCGGATCGACAACGGCGGGCTTTCCACGGGCGCATGGCTCAGGGCCGGCAATCGCGGTGCGTCGTGGACGGCCAATTCGCTGACGATCGGCGACCTCCACACGACGAACACGATGCTGGCGCGAACGTGGTCGTACCTGCCCGACCTGGCGATGGCCGAACGCGTGTCTGTCCTCTCCGGCGGCCTCGACCCCAGCGTGGACGCGGCCGGCGCGGCGATCACGATCGCGCCACGGCGGCCGGGCCCCACGTGGTGGCGATCGCTCGACGCGGCCGGCACGATGCCGCGCATGGTCTCCCGCGCATCCGGCATCACGGTGCCGGCGATCGGGCGCCTCGACAAGTTCGGCCGTGTCGGCCTCGAGGCGGGCGGTCCGGTGCACGAGCGGCTGGGACTGTTCGTCGCGATCGGTCGAAACCGGAGTCAGGCGTTTCGGAAGGATGCGGCGCAACCTGACAACGCGCGCGCGACATCGCTGTTCGCGTCGCTCATCGCACGTCCGAGCGATCGCGACGAGGTGCGCTTCCAGACGTCAGTGCAGCGGCTCGGCCATCTGTTCGACGGCCACGGTCAGTTTCGCGACCCGCACGTGTCCGAGCGCGACGCGTTGGGACACGCGACGATCACGTGGAACCGGCAGCGGCCGGACGGCGCGCAGACCGAGTACTCATTCGCTGTCGAGCGGACCTCGGTCGAGCCGTTGCTGACGGACACGACCGGCGGCTCGATCGATCGGATTCGCGACGGGCTCATCCCCACGCCGGCCGCCACCGACGTGAAGCTGCGTTTCAGCGGGCGCGCGGACGTGGACCTGCGGGAGTTCGGCGCGGCGGGCCGGCGGCACCTCGTTCGCGTCGGCGCGACGATGGACCGATCGACGATGTCCTCGGACGTGCTGGCGACGCCGGCGGTGGCCGAGCTCGTCGATGGTCTGCCTGCGCGCGTCTGGATGCCGCAGATGCCCGTCGACAATGCGTCTCGCGGTGTCGTCGCAGCGTCGGCGTTCGCGTCGGACCGGATCGCGTTCAATGGACACGTCACGCTCGACCTCAGCGTGCGCGCGATGATCTCGAGCGGCTCGGCGCGCGGCGGGACGAACCGTGTGACCTGGGCCTCGCTGGCCCCGCGCGCATCGCTCCGCTGGGGCGGCGCGGCAGGCGCCATCCTCGCCACCTACGGCCGGTATCAGGCGCCCGTGCCGCTGGCCTATCTCGCGTTTGGCGATCCGAACGGGTCGTTGTCGCGCGTCTATCGTTGGGCCGACGTCAACGGCAACGCCGCGTTCGACGCGGGCGAGCAGCGGGCGCTCGTCGCGCTCGTGGGCACGAACCGGGCGATCGCGTCGATCGATCCGGATCTCGCCTCGCCGCGCACCGACGAATTCAGCCTGACCGCCGAGATGCCGCTCGGCGCCAGCATGCGCGTGCGCGGGACGATCGTCGCACGGCGCGAGCAGCCGATCGTGCGGGCGGTCAACGTGGGCGCGCCGCTCTCGAGCTACCGCCCGGTGCAGACCTTCGACGCGGGATCGGACCACACCGGGAACAGCGCCGGCTTCGTCACGATTTACGAGCGGCTGCCGGCGACGTTCGGGCAGGATCGCTACCTGCTGACGAATCCGGCGAACGACGAAGCCGACTACGGCGGCATCGAGGTGGCCTGGGACCTGCGGACCCGCCGATGGTCGGCGATGGCCGGCGCGATGGCGTATCGCACGAGCGGGACGGCCGGGAATCGAGGCGCGCGCGCCGACGAGAACGATCAAGGTGTGATCGGCGAGCGCTTCGCCACGCCCAACGCCGCGCCACCCACCGAGGGCGCCTTCTTCTTCGATCGATCGTACGTGCTCAAGTGGTCCACGAGCTTCCGTCCGGGCCGGAACATGACGCTGGCGTTCACGGCGCGCTATCAGGACGGCCAGCCGTTCGGCCGGCTCGTCGTCTCGCCAGCCCTCGCGCAGGGCCCGGACTTCGTGACCGTCGATCGGGTGGGCAACACGCGCTTCATGTTCCTCGGCACGATCGACGCGCGGATCGGCAAGACCTTCGTGTGGGGTCCGCGCGAATCCAGCATCATGCTGGATGTGTTCAACATCACCAACCGCCGCAACGAAGTGGAAGAGAACCTCGTCGCCGGTGTGCCGTTTCGATCGACCACGGCCGTGCAGCCGCCACGAACGCTGCGGCTGCTGCTTCGAATGGGATTCTGAGGCGCTGTCGCGCTCTTGAGCGTTAGCGGAAACCGCGAATTCGCTTCGCGAGCCAGTCTTCGATGGTCGTGAAATACGATGGCGCGAATCGTGTGAGCGACTTCATCTCCGCATTGCTGCCGACCTTCGCCTCGAGCATGGCGTGATTCGCTCTTGGGATCACGATCAGTGAGTAGTCGCGATTGCCGGCGGCTTTGAGCGCAACGTCCCATGCCGGCTTGTTCTTGTCGGCCAGGATGTTGTTGTCCAACTCACCCCACATCGCGAGCGTCGGCACTGTCAGCTGGCGCAGCGTCGGCGCCTGATCGTAAAAGTACGTTCGCTTGATGACCTGCCACTGCGGATGCTCGCGCGTGCTTGGAAATGCTGTTTCTGGCGGAGCACCCATCCGGGCCGCGAGCTTCTCCCGCGCCGCTGCGTACGCGTCCCACCTGTTGCCCGTCCGGGCGAAGTCGTACTGCAGCGTCATGAGCGCGACGATGTCGGCGACAGTCGCCGCCGGCATGCCGGTCATCGTCATTTCATTTCGCGCCTGATCGATGGTCGTTTCGGCCGGTGTCACGCC
>Ga0111539_10008236_pt1 | contig 13270 bp, 14 predicted proteins | sample RhiMethybrSRZTD1_FD_79667 | JGI IMG/M metagenome (GOLD analysis project Ga0111539, IMG submission 79667) | Populus rhizosphere microbial communities from Tennessee, USA - Rhizosphere MetaG P. TD hybrid SRZTD1 (version 2) (version 2) | ecosystem: Host-associated > Plants > Roots > Rhizosphere >...
AAGGACGAGATCGCAGGACTCGCCGTCGCCTCCGACGAACGGATCGAGGCCTACGTCCTTTACGTGACGCGCGGTCTACAGGAGACGGAGATTTTCTCGCTCCGCTCTTTCATCGACGATGCCGGAGCCCGTTTGAAGCAACTGCTCTCTCAACTCCGCGCGCGAGGGATGGAGACCTTCCGGTTCCCGAAGGTCCACCCGGACGAGATCTCGAAGGAAGGTCTGAAGACGCTCGGCTTCAGCCCCGCCGACGCGCATTTACTCTACTCAACGAGGGCGCGGTCCGGCTAGGAACGCCGTTCAGGTGTTCCGGCGGACACAGGCAGCGCGCGCAGGGTGCACGCCTAGTAATGAGCCCCTCTCGCATCGTCTGCGCCAGGACGAGTCTGTCGGGTCCCACCAATGTCGGAACCGATATCGGAGTGACCTCGCGGCTTCCACCACGTGAACCAGGTGTGTCCTTGCGCTCTGCCGCGACGGATGTACCAGATGTAGTACGGAACCCACAGCCCGATTAAGAGCACGAGCGCGATCGTGATGCCAGTCGAGATGTCCATTTGCTCAGCTCCTTCCGTGCAATGACCTTTAGATGCAAGCAGTGATCCCGGCGGCGGCAAGCTCGTCTGAAGGCGGCGGCGACGGTGTAAGCTATCCACCTTCGGAACATCGCAATGAAGCGCTACCACGACATCGTCGGCGATGGAGGGTCCAGAATCCTCGAGCAGGTTGCCGAGCGACACAACCGCATCACTGACGGGCTCGCCAGTGTGCGTCATCTCGTGGCCGTGGGCTCGGGTAAGGGCGGGGTCGGCAAGAGCACTCTGACGCTGCATCTCGCGGGCGCGTTGCGCGCCATGGGGCTTCGGATTGCGATCCTGGACGCGGACTTCAACGGCCCATCACAGGCGCGCATGGCCGGCGTCCAGAGAGCGCTGTTCGTTCCCGGCAGTCACAAGGTCTCGCTCCCGCGGACCAGGAACGGGATCGCGGTCTTCTCGATGGGCTCGGTGATTCCGGAGTCGGAGGCGCTCGAGTTCGAGAGCCAGGCGCACGGAGAGTCACACACGTGGCGCGCCACGAGGGAGTTTGCTCTCCTGGGCGAGATCCTCGAGTCCTTCGAGTGGGGAGCTCTCGATGTGTTGATGTTCGATCTGCCGCCGGGAGCCGAGCGGACGGTCCAGTACGCGGACTTTCTCGGGCCGCGGACTTCGTTCGTGCTCGTGACGATTCCTTCCGAGGTTTCGCGCGGCGTCGTCGCGCGCTCGGTCGCTGCTCTGTCGAAAAAACCCAATCGTCTCCTCGGGTATGTCGAGAACATGAGCGGCTACTATTGCCGCGACTGCAACTCGGTGAAGCCGCTCTTTGCCGCTTCCGAAGCCGCGGCCTTGGGAATCCCCTGCCTCGGGACCGTGCCGTTCGATCCCGAGCTGGCGCGGCAGTGCGACTTGGGAATCCCTCTCCGTGTGCTGCCCGATACACCGGTTGGCCGCGCCCTGGATCATGTTGCGCAGCAACTTCTGGAAAGCCTCATATGAAATTCCTCTGCGTCCCCTGCGATAGCCCGATGAAACTGCAAACCGTGAGGCCGCCCGAGCGCGGCTCGTTGCAGATCGTTTACTCGTGTCCTGAGTGCGGCTACGAGATGGCGATGCTGACCAATGCGTACGAAACACAGGCCGTTCAGTCACTCGGCGTGCGGCTCGGACCCGAGGTCGAAGCAGGAGCGTTGAGCACAACCGGCGGTCGCTGTCCGTTCCCCGGGATGATTCCAGGGAACGAGCAGCATCAATCCAGCGAGGCAGGCGAGCCAATTCCCGTCCGGTGGACTGCCGCCGCGGAAGCCCGGCTCGCGAACATTCCCGAGTTCGTCCGCCCAATGGCGCGCACCGGCATCGAGAGATTCGCCCGCGAGAGGGGCGCAATGGAAGTGGACGAGAAGATACTCGACGCGGCCCGCGACTTCTTTGGCATGTGAGGCAACGGGATGAACCTGTCGCCGCCGAACCCGAGCCAGACTCCCCTGAGCAGAATAGAAGGGCCTCTCTCGAACCGAGTCGAGGGGTTCGCTCGGCCTTACGTCATCTCCTGGAACCTCACCTACCGCTGCAATCTTGCCTGCGAGCACTGCTATCTCGATGCAGGGCCCAAGCCGCTGGTCGGCACGGAGAACTTCGCCGACCGGAGCGAGCTCGGCACAGAGGAGTGCTTCAGGGTCATCGACGACATCGCCGCGTTCGCGCCTGAATGCCTGACGATCCTGACAGGCGGCGAGCCGCTCCTGCGGCGCGACATCCTCGAGATCGTCCGACGCGCGGCGGAGCGCGCACTCTGGGTTGTCGTCGGCACCAACGGTGTGCGCATCACGGAGAACGTCGCGAAACGTCTCGCAGAGGCGGGCGCGCGAGGACTGTCGCTCTCACTGGATGCGCTCGATCCCGATTGTCACGACCGCTTCAGGATGGTGCGTGGCGCCTGGCAAAACACGGTGGAGGGAGCGGAGATCCTCAACAGGACCGGGCTCCCCTTCATCGTGCAGACGACGGCGGGATCGCACAATCTCGGCGAGCTCGACGCCATCGCCGACTTCGCGCACGATCGCCTCGCCGCAAAAGTCTGGAACCTCTACTTCCTGGTGCCGACAGGGCGCGGGCAGTTCGTATCGGACATGACCCCCGCGCAGTACGACGAGGTGCTCGCCTCCCTCTACCGGATCCAACGGAAGTACGACCGACGGATGCTCGTGAACGCGAAGTGCGCCCCGCACTACATCAAAACCGTTCTGGAGAATGCCAGCGCCGAGACCGAACCGAAGATCAGGACCTACTCCGGAGGGGCCGGAGGGTGTCCAGCGGGAACGCACTACATGGGGATCCGGCCGAACGGTGATGTCACTCCTTGTCCCTACCTCCCGGTCTTCGCGGGGAACCTTCGCCGCGCGGCTCTCGCGGATCTCTGGACGTCCGCGGAACTATTCACCGACATTCGCCGCCGTTCCTCGCTCGATGGGCGGTGCGGAGCGTGCGAGATGAACGCCCACTGCGGGGGCTGTCGCGCCCGGGCTTACGGAATGACCGGCGATCTGATGGCGGAGGATCCGCTCTGCACGCACACGCCCGGGACGTTCGCGGGGTCGCCTCTTCTGGTACTTCGCGGCGCTGACCGGGTCGGTCCGCCTTCGCCCCTTCGGGGCTTCGGAGGGACGCCGCCATTGATCGAGTACGCCGGCGAATCGCCGACGACGATCGCATGGGACGATGCTGCAGCCGCACGAATGAAGAAGGTCCCGGCGTTCGTCCGGGGGATGGTCGTCAGGGCCGTCGAGGAGTCCTGCCGCAAGAACGGACTTGATCGCGTGACCGTCGAAGAACTCGAACGGATCCGCGCTCGGATGCCAACGCCGAAGCTCTTCGGGCAGGTTGTGCCACGAGAGTAGCTGCCACCAGCGGAAACGCACGAATTGCGCGGAGTGCGACCTTATCTTGATGCGGTGAGGTGGCCTCGCCTGATCTCGCAGGAGGAGCCAGGCGTTCGCGGTCTTCCAATCCCGATTGACGGTCTCGGGGGAGACGTTCAAGACATCGGCTGTTTCGTCCACGGTCAGGCCGCCAAAGAATCTCAACTCGACAACCTGGCTCATGCGAGCATCGAACGTCGCCAGGCCGCTGAGCGCATCGCTGAGCGCAACGAGGTTGTGCTCCTTCAAGTCTGGCAGCTCGTGCACGTCATTGAGATTCACGTGAAGGCGCTCGATCGCGATCCACAACATAACTTCGCTCGTGAAGTGCTCGGAGGCGCGTACTGGAAGATGGGCGATCTCGCGCGCGCGGGTGAGCTGCTGTCGAATGGCACGGCATACGCCGAACTTGGCATTTGAGGGATTGGCTTTTGGCCCGAAGCCTGAAGCCAAGCGCGCGAAGCGTCGGGCAGGATTGCGCGAAAGTCGGCGCGCGGCCACAATACGGCCTCCGATGATCGGCAAGACGGTCTCCCATTATCGAGTTGTCGAGCGGCTCGGTAGCGGCGGCATGGGCGTCGTGTACAAAGCCGAGGATACGCGGCTCGGGCGGCCCGTGGCCCTCAAGTTTCTGCCGGAGGATTTCTTGAGGAGAGATCCGAGCTCGCTGGAGCGTTTCCGTCGGGAAGCGCGGGCGGCGTCGGCGCTCAACCATCCCAACATCTGCACCGTATACGACATCGACGAGCACGAAGAACAGCCTTTCATCGCGATGGAATTCTTGAGGGGTCAAACCTTGACGGACCGCATGTATCGCGGCCCTCTCAAGGCGGATGACCTCTTGGAACTGGCTATCCAAATAGCCGACGCACTCGAGGCCGCGCATGCGGAAGGAATCCTGCACCGCGACATGAAGCCGGCGAATATTTTCGTGACCGAACGCGGTCAGGCGAAGATTCTCGACTTCGGGTTAGCAAAGCTGTTGTCACCGCGAGGAGCCGCGGCCGCTGGGGCGGCCTTGTCCGAACAGCCCACAGTCGCAAAGGCCGACGACCGCCTCACCGAAATCGGATCGACCGTCGGAACCGTGGCCTACATGTCTCCCGAACAGGCGCGGGGCGAAGATCTCGATGCACGGTCCGACCTCTTTTCGGTGGGAGCCGTTCTTTACGAAATGGCGACGGGCCGCAGGGCTTTCGGCGGCGAAACCACGGCGATTATCTATGACGCCATCCTGAACAAGCGTCCGAGCGCGCCGGCTCGCGTCAATCCGGAGGTGTCCCCGAAGCTTGAAGCGATCATCGACAAGCTCTTGGACAAGGATCGCAGCCTGCGCTACCAGAGCGCAGCGGATCTCGAAGCCGACCTGCGGCGAATGAAGCGCGACAGCACACCTTCTCCACTTTCGGTTGCCGTCGCGCCGACTGCTGCTGAGGCCAAGAAACGTCGCCGCGTGGTCCGGCTGAGTGCAACTGCAGCAGTCGCTGGCGCCGCTGCGATAGCCGGCCTGTATTTTCTGACGCCCGCGCCGGCCTTGACCGAGCGTGATGCCATATTGGTCGCCGACTTTGTCAACACGACGGGCGATCCCGTGTTCGACGGGGTTCTGAAGCAGGCATTGGCCGTTCAACTCGAACAATCGCCGTATCTCAACATCGTCCCGGACGACCGCGTTCGAGACACGCTGCGTTACATGTCTCGCTCACCCGACGAGCGCGTCACGGATGCGGTCGCACGAGAGATCTGCCAGCGTGAAAGCATCAGAGCGGTCCTGGGTGGATCGATCGTCATGGTTGGCAGCCACTATGTGGTCTCACTGAACGCGACCAACTGCGCCACCGGAGAGTCTCTTGCGCGAGAGCAGCGTGAGGCAGGATCCAAGGAAACCGTGTTGGCCGAACTGGGCCGGGCGGCGTCGAGCCTTCGGGCCAGGCTGGGCGAGTCGCTCGCCTCCATTCAGAAGTTTGACGCACCGGTTGAAAGGGCCACCACCTCGTCACTCGAAGCGCTTCGCGCGTTTACGGAAGGCCGCCGGCTCAATGCAGCCGCGGCGTTCGACAAAGCCGTTCCGTTCCTGCGGCGCGCCGTGGAGCTCGATCCGAACTTTGCGATGGGCTATTACCTCCTTGGCACAGCCCACGGCAACATGGGACAGCGTGGGCCGCAGATCGAGAATCTCACCAAGGCGTTCGAGTTGCGAGACCGGGGCCGAGAGCTGGAGAGGTTGAGCATCAGCGCGGTTTATTACACCGTTGTCACTGGCGATCTAACTCGCGCAATCGAGACTTTCACGCGTTTCAAGGAGACCTATCCGCGAGATTTCCGCGCGAGGCTTCTGCTGGGAACCGTCTACGTCATGGTCGGCCGCTTCGAAGAGGCCTTGCCCGAACATCAAGAAATGATGCGAATCAATCCGAGATTTGGATCGCTCGCCGTTCAAAATCTCGGTCAAACGTACATGTTGTCCAATCGCCTCGAGGAAGCCAGAGCGGTTATCTCGGGAGCGATCGCGCAGAAACTCGAAACCCCTGGACTGCATCGAATCCTTTACGAGATCGCGTTGATTCAAGGCGACACGGGGGCGGCCGAGCGAGAGTACGAGCTGGTCAAACCTGCGTTGAGGGCCAGACTGCTCGACGCGGCGGCAGTGGCTGGGTTCCAGGGCCGGCTGGCGGAGGCGCGCAAGCTGCTCGGGGAGGCTGATGATCCGACCGGGGTGGCCCGTTTGGACGCTGTGTTCGCTAATCGTCGGCAAACGCAAGCGGCAGCCGAAGAGACCCTCCGACTGTCCCAAGCAATCAGTGGGTCAACGCTTCAACGCACATGGCATGGAGCGGTGTCGATGCTGGCTATGTCCGGCGATGACGAGGTCCTTCGCGAATTGGAGCGAATCCAGAAAGACCGGTCGCAGGACACGCTGCTGAACTTCGTCGTCATACCGACGGCAAAGGCAGCACACGAGGTTCGGGCAGGAAACGGCGCGAGGGCCATCGAGTTGCTCAATGGGGTGAAGCCATTTGAGCCCAGTTTCGCGAGCCTCCCGGCGATCTACACACGCGGCCTCGGGTATCTGCAATCCAACTCAGGTCGAGAAGCGGCGACGGAGTTTCAAAAGATTCTCGATCGCCGCGGCGTCGATCCGCTGTCTCCTCTTTATCCGTTGTCCCATCTTGGCCTCGCGCGCGCATACACGCTCGTTGGCGACCTCGCCAACGCCCGCAAGTCTTACCAGGACTTTTTTGGAATCTGGAAAGATGCGGATCCCGACATCCCCGTCCTCGTTCAGGCACGAGCGGAATACGCCAAGCTCTCCGCGAACTAACCTTTAACCGAGCTCGACGACTGGACAGTCGCTGGCAGGATTACTACCGGAAGGGGTCAGCGGCCGCTCCGGCCTGCTCCGCGATCGTTTCCTCCATCCACTTCTGGAATTCCTCTGTGGTCTGGACGGTGACAAAGCCACGCATTCGGGCATGGCCCAAGCCGCACAGCTGCGCGCAGGCGATCTCGTACTCGAATTCCGGATTGCCCGTCCGGGTCTTCATGTCCGCGGTTGTGACGGTGGGGATGAACCAGATGGGGATTGTCAAGCCAGGGATGGCGTCCTGCTTCACTCGAAACTCCGGCACGCCGAAACTGTGAATGACTTCCTTGCTCCGGAGCCTCACGATGACCGGCGTGTTCACAGGCAGATGAAGCTGATTGACTGTCGTGACGTCGTCCTTGGCTGCAGGATCGGAGCGATCGAGTCCCAGGGGGTTCGTCTGAAGGTCGAGCAGCTTGATGTCCGTACGGCCGAATATTCGATCGGGGCCGGGATAGTGGATGTTCCAGGCGAACTGCTCGCCGGTCACCTGAACGACCAGCGCTTCGTTCTCCGGAGGCAGGGCCTCGACCCTGGTAGCCCACAACGGGATGGCGAATCCGATCAGGAGAACGGCTTCGACCACAGCCACGCCGACCTCGAGATAGGTCGACCTGTGCGACGTGACGCCCTTATAGTCCGCCACCGGATTGCGCGAGCGCCGGAAGCGGACAATCGCGTAGAGAAAGAACCCTCCCCAGCCCACGAACAGAATGAGCATGAAGATGTGAATCCAGCCGATCAGGTTGTCGATCTGCCCGCCGTGAGCCGCGGCGAGCGGCGGGAGCCCTAGCCACTCAGTCATGTTCTCGACGCTCCTCCCTGGAGCTCCGACCACTCAGTGTCGAGGTCGATGTCCGCAATGCGCTTCGCGCGTTTGCGGAGATAAAGAAAGAAGGCCACGAACGCACCCTGCACCGCGAGTGTGACAGCCAGCAGCGCCAGAATGCCGAGTTTCGCCCCGTCGATCATCCCGGTCTCCGCTGCCCCGAAACACACGGGGCAGGCGAAGACGCTCGAGCTGCCGCCGATCACCACGGCGGCCGCGGTGGTCAGGGCCTGGCTAATCCTGCGGCGTGCTTGCCTTGCTTTCATCACAGCGTCCTCGTCTTGCGAAGGAACCAACGGTCGTAAAGGACCAGGCCGATCGACACCGCGAAAGCCGCGATACCCGAGAGCAGGCTGGCGAGCCCGTCCTCGCGTCCGTACAGGGACAGGCACCAGAACCCGAACAACACCGCGAGTACCGCGGAGAGGAGGATGAGGAAAGCGTGGACCAACCTGAGGTTCATTAGTGAATCCAGTAGCCGTCGCTGACGGTGAAGATGGGAAGCGCCAGCAGTGCGACGAAGAAGAAAGCCGTGAGCGCGAGGACCGCGTAGATCAGCTTCTTCTCGGAGATCAGGTGCATGAAGTAGCAGGCCACCAGCGATCCCTTGATGATCGCGACGAGCAGCGCCACTGTCACGGCGATCGGCACGGGAAGATGGAAGCGAGACACCGCCACCGTGACGATCGTCAGGACCATCAGCGCGACGAAGACCGTGATGTAGACCCTGACGTGTCTGTCGATGTCGACTGCGTGGTCGCCCGTCATGGATGTCGCGTGGTCGCTCGTCATGAATGCCGCCTACAGAAGATGCCGCTTTACAAAAGATATAGCGTCGGGAAGAGGAAGATCCAGACCAGATCCACGAAATGCCAGAAGAGGCCCGAGTGCTCGACCCGGTTGGTGAACCACACTGGATTCGTCTTCCAGAGCTTCGCGCCGGGACCCCAGAAATACGCGTTCACCACCATCCCTCCGAACACGTGGAGCATGTGCAAGCCGGTCAAGGTGAAGTAGATGGCGAGGAAGTTGTTGCTGCTGGGAAATTCCCCCAAGCGGAGATGGTGGCCGTATTCGAAGTATTTGACTACGAGGAAGACCAATCCGAGAAGGATGGTGGCTCCCATGTAGATCCGATAGGTCCCGAAGCGGCGGCGCATCAGCGACGCCCAGGCCATGACCATCGTCACGGAGGACGAAATCAGGACGATCGTGTTGAACGTCGCGAGCGGGACGTCGAGGATCGTGTCTCCCCGCGGCCAGCTCGGCGCCCCGGTCCGGATCAGGATGTAGCTCGCGAAGAGGGCTCCGAACAGCATGACCTCCGAGGCCAGGAACAGCCAGATGCCGATCTTGCCGTTGGTCAAACCGGTGTCGCGCCGAACCTCGACGGTGTAGGGGATGTCCATCTCGAATCAGGCCTCGTACTGCGGCACGAAGTCCGTCGCCGCGCCGGGAACGCTGTACTCGTAGGGCCCGCGGTACGCTTCGGGCGAGCCGTGGAAATTGCCGTGTGGTGGAGGCGAAGGCGCCGACCACTCGATCGTCGTCGCTTGCCACGGGTTCTCCCCGACCGTCGCTCCGTTCCGGATGCTCCAGAAGAAATTGACGATGAAGGGAATCTGGAAGAGCGCCATGGTCCACGCGCCCCACGACGAGACGGCGTTCCAGTGCATGGTCGGCTGCGCAAAGTTGTAGGCCGTTCCGGCGTCGAACAGGCGCCGCGAGACGCCGGCCATCCCGATGATGAACATCGGCATGAAGACGACGTTCATGCAGATAAAGGTGCCCCAAAAATGGATCTTGCCGAGCGTCTCGTTCATCTTGCGCCCGGTTGCCTTCGGATACCAGTAGTAGATCCCCGCCATGAGGCCGAAGATCGTCCCCGGAGCAACGACGTAGTGGAAGTGGGCGATGACGTAGTAGGTGTCGTGCAGTGGGATGTCCGCGATGTTCAAGCCGAGCGGAAGCCCCGTGAGCCCGCCGATGCCGAACATCGGCAGAAAGGCCGTTGCGAAGAGCATCGGCGTGTTGAAGCGTATCGATCCGCCCCAGAGGGAGATGATCAGCGCCGTGAGGATCACGACCGACGGGATCGAAATGATCATCGTCGTTGTCTGGAAGAACGCCGCCATCGCCGTCCCCATGCCGGTCATGAACATGTGGTGTGCCCAGACAATGAACGACATGAAGCCAAGGAAGACGAGCGAGTAGACCATCGAACGATAGCCCCACAGCGGCTTCCGCGTGTTGTTCGCGATGATCTCGGCCACGATTCCAAACGCAGGAAGGATCAGCACGTAGACTTCCGGGTGCGCCAGGAACCAGAACAGGTGCTGCCAGAGGAGCGGGTTACCTCCGCCGGCGTTGGTCAGGGCCTGGCCGCTGACGACGAGGCCGCTCGGGAGGAAGAAGCTGGTGCCGGCCACGCGATCCATCAGCTGCATGACGCCCGCGGCTTCGAGGGGCGGGAAGGCCAGGAGCAGGAGGAAGGCCGTGACGAACTGGGCCCAGCAAAAGAAGGGGAACCGCATGAACGTGAGCCCCTTGGCGCGGAGCTGGATCGTGGTCGTGATGAAATTGAGCGCTCCGAGCAGCGACGAGGTGATCAGGAAGATCATCCCGATGAGCCACCACGTCTGACCCGTGCCTGCGATGACGGAGAGAGGCGCGTAGGAGGTCCACCCGGATTGCGCGGCCCCGCCCGGGACCAAAAAGCTGCCGAGCATCGTGATGCCGCCCAGGAAGAGGCACCAGTAGCTCACCATGTTGATTTTCGGGAAGGCCATGTCCGGCGCTCCGATCTGGAGCGGGAGCACGAAGTTCCCGAATCCTCCGACGGCGAGTGGGACCACCCCGAGGAAGACCATGATGGTGCCGTGCATCGCCCCGAGCTCGTTGTAGAACTCGGGAAGCATCGTCCCGCCCGGCATGCGCGCCTCGCCAAGGAGCTGCCCGATCAGCGGCAGCGCGGCGCCTGGGTAGGCGAGCTGCCAGCGCATGAGCATCATCAACGAAAAACCAAAGAGGAGGAACAGTAAGCCGGTGACGGCGTACTGGATGCCGATGACCTTGTGATCGGTTGAGAAGACGTACTTGCGCCAGAAGCCGAGCTCCTCGTGATGGATTTCGTGCGCGACGTGCGATTTGGGTGTAACGGCAGTCGGGTCACTCATGAGGTCCCTCTCCGATCGCTACTTCGCGCCGGGGATAGCGAACTTGAAGCCCTGGGTCTTCGTTTCGTTGGCGGCAACCGTGACCGAGGCCGTCTGCGTCCCCAGCCTTTCGTGCCACGCGGTGATCTCGTAGGTCCCTGGGTCGAGGCCCGAGATCGTAAACTTTCCGTCCGTACCCGTCACCGAGAAGAAGGGATGCGTATAGACGCCGATGTACGCGCTCATCCAGGGGTGGACGTCGCACTTGACGTTGAAGATCGCCTCCGGTTTGGGGAACGTCGTGGACATCTCCTTGACGGTCGCCGGCTGCCCCCGGTTGAACGACGGATTGATCTTGGGAAGAGTGTGGATGTTATGGAGGATGCCGTCGGAGTTGAGGATCCTGTAGGCCTGCCCGACCATGATCCCCATCACGTGCGGCTTGTACTGACAGCCATCCTGATCAAGCGTCACCGGAGTCGTGGGAACGGGGTAGGTCTTCCCCGACGGGAGCCCCTTCGATACCCAGACCATGATGTTCGCCATCGCGTTCCCGGTACCAAGGACGAGTGCCTCGTTCGGCGCAGGTTTTCCTCCGTGCTTCTTGTGACACACGGCTTCGGCCTGCATGTCGAGTGGCTTGAGCGCGGGGGCTTTCCCGTCGAAGATGACGGTCCCGGTGATGGACGACGCGGCGACGGCAATGCCCGGCCACAACGACATGGCGACCAGAACAGCCACCAACCACGGCCTATACCCTAATCCGCCCATGCTCGGCTCCTTGGTCATCGTCCACCTCTCTCCTCGTCGTCGCGGGGCTGCTTTCCCCGCATCATCGAAGCGCTCGGTCGGCGCGGGAACTTCAGTTTCCGCGAATTCTACATCGGACCCGCCATACGTGCGTCAACATCCTCGACAATCGCTGGCAAACAGCGACTAGTCCCTATCCGAGTTCTCGTTCATCGCCTCATCAAGGCCGACGTGGAATGGACTCGTGTCCGATCTCAGGCGTTCTCGAACACGAGCGATTCGGCCAGCCTCGGGTCGCGTAGCGGTACGAGCGCCTGACGCCGCATCAGCCAGCCTGCGGCCGCCACGAAGCACCCGCCGACGGCGAGGAAAGCGGCCACGTCCAGAGCCGACGGACGGACTCCTTCGGGGTGGAGCGTCGGCATGACCTGCCAGTAGAGATCAACGAAGTGCATCGCGAGGAGCCACGTTCCGCCAACCGCGAGGGTCCATCCCCTCCGCTTGACGGTGCGCCCCATCAGGTAGAAGAACGGAACCCCGAAGTGTCCCGCCATGAGGAGGAGGGAGACGATCGTCCAGGACCCCTCGAGCCGCGCCTTGAACCAAATCGACTCTTCCGGAAGGTTCGCGTACCAAATAAGGAAGAACTGAGAGAAGCCGATGTAGGCCCAGAACGACGTGAACGCGAAGAGGAACTTTCCGAGGTCGTGCAGGTGCTCGGTGCTGATCACCGTGTCGAGCAAACCTGCCCCGCGCATCGCCGCCGCCACGACTGAGAGCAGCGCGATGAATCCGACGAAGGAGCCCGCGAAGAAATAGACGCCGAACATGGTCGAGTACCAGTGCGGCGTGAGCGACACGATCCAGTCGACCGAGGCGAACGTCGAGGTCAACGCCATGACGATGATGGAGGGACCGGCGAGTTTCCGCAGGCGCGCCGAGACCGCGGGATCCCCTGTCGCGTCCTGGCCCCGCGAGAGACGGTAATAGAGGAGCGCGATGAACGACCAGCATCCGAAGTAAATCGTCGCCCGGATCAAGAAGAACGGCACGTTGAGAAACGGCGCCTTCCAGCGAAGCAGCGCATCGTGTTCGGCGGCGCCCGGGACGGACCACGAGTAGACATCCTGCAGGCCGAAGAGCAACGGAACGAAGAGGGCGGCCATCACCGGGATCGTCGCGAAAACGGTCTCGCAGGTCCGGCGCACCACGATCCCCCATCCTCCCTGGCACGCATACATGAACAGCGTGAAGAAGAGCGCGCCGAGGGCCAGACTCAGAAAGAACAGGAACGACACGAGCCACGAGAAAAAGAACTGCTTCGGATTCGCCGCCCCCAGAAACGCGCAGGCCGCGGCGCCCAGCACGGCGCAGGCGGCGCCAATGACTGGAAAACGGTTCCACGGGTGCCCGGTCGGGATCATGGCCTGTTCGGGCCGCAGGGCCACGCGATGGTGTTCGGAGCTCATTCAGGACTCCAGCAGTTCGACGCTTCGTGCGCCCAGCGACTCCAGCAGCTTTCCCGTGCCCGACGGATCGAACCGTGGATCCCACGATTCGATCGAGATGAAGAAGGCATCATCGGTCACGCGTTCGAAGACCTTCGATCGGAACAGCGGATGGTGGTGCATGGGGAGTCGATTCAGGCCGAGCATGCCGAAGACGGCGCCGAACGCGGCAAAGAGCACTCCCAACTCGAACGTGATCGGAATGAAAGC
>Ga0111539_10008240_pt1 | contig 13268 bp, 11 predicted proteins | sample RhiMethybrSRZTD1_FD_79667 | JGI IMG/M metagenome (GOLD analysis project Ga0111539, IMG submission 79667) | Populus rhizosphere microbial communities from Tennessee, USA - Rhizosphere MetaG P. TD hybrid SRZTD1 (version 2) (version 2) | ecosystem: Host-associated > Plants > Roots > Rhizosphere >...
ACGACCGCTGGTTCCTCGACCGCATCTGCACCCACATCCTCGCGGCCGAGGGCGACTCGCAGTGGAACTTCTACCAGGGCAACTACCACGAGTACGAGGAAGACAAGCTCGAGCGCCTGGGCGAAGAGGCGGCCCAGCCGCACCGGATTCGGTTCAAGGCGCTCAAGTCCTAGAAGCGGCGCAGCAGCTCCGGGTGACGATCCGCGCGGGTGAATAGTTCCTACCGCCGGGCAGCGGACGGGACGTATGCTGCCTCCCTAGAACAGGGAGGCTCTCCGATGCGTCCGCTTGCGCTGCTTTCAATCGCCGTCGTCCTGTCGCTGCAAGCGGCCACGCTCCGCGCCCAGCCCCTCGAAGGCACGAACCCTGAGGCGGCGCGCGCATTGCGGGACAGCCTCGGTCGCGGCGCCACCGTCGAGTACGAACGCGTCGACCTGGCCAACCAGGTGCGATCGACGGTCACCCTGGCAGCAGCGGGCGAGGACGAATACCTTTTCAGCCATGGCATTCGCCTGAAGGACCTGACACTGCAGGTCTCGGATTCGCGGCACAAGTACTCGCCGCCCCTGCCGCTCGCCCAGTTCCCGTTGGCAGTGGGTGCGACGTGGCGCTATTCCGGGACGGTCAGCGAGCGCTTCGGCATCCGCGCCTCCCAAGTCGATTCCCTCTTCACGGTGAAGGGCCGCACGGTGCTCGTGACGGCGGCCGGCCCGAGGGATGCCTTCGAAGTCCATGAGGCCCGCACCTACGGCGGCCATGTGATCAGCGTCCAGCGCTGGTATGACGCGAGCACGGGGCTAATGCTGAAGCAGGTCTGGAAGGTGGTCACGATCAACCGCCAGGTCGCCAACCAAGACATCCAGAATCCGGGCGGGGATTACAACATGACCGTCACGCGGATCCCCTGAGGCTCGAGTGTCGCCCGCACGCCGTCGCTTCCTGGCCGCGCTCGCCTGCGCAAGCTTTCCTGCGCCAACGCTGGCGCAGGGAGCGACTCGCCGGCTTGGCATCCTCGCGCTCGGCGATCGCGCCAGCAGCGCTGGACTCTGGGCGCCGATGCTGCAAGCGCTCGCACCGCGAGGGTTTCGCGAAGGGGCGGGGCTCAACGTCGAATGGCGCTGCGCCGAAGGCGCGGCGGGACGCCTGCCGGCGTTGGCAAAGGAGCTGGTCGCCACGCGTCCCGACGTCCTGGTGACGCTCGGCACGCTCGCCACGCGCGCGCTGCAGAGCGCCACCTCCCGGGTGCCGATCGTGACCGCCGCGGTCGCCGATCCGGTGCTGGGTGGGTTCGCCCACAGCCTGTCACGGCCGGGCAAGAACGTGACCGGCCTCTCCCTGGGCGGCGGCGAGATCGCGACCCTGCAGGTGGCTCTCCTGAAGGCCACGGCGCCGAAGGTGGTGCGGGTACTCATCCTGCGAGGCGACGGCGACTGGAACGAGAACGAGGTCGTCGCCCCGATGGCGGCGGCCGGGCGCAGCGCGGGGCTCGGTGTCGATGTGTTGCAGAGCCCGACGGAAGCGAGCCTGGATCGCGCCTTCCGCGAGCAGCGCGGCGCCGCGACCACCGCGGCCTTCATCTACCAGGTCGACCCACCCATCGCGCGGGTCGCGACCGACCTGGCGTTGCGGCACCGCGTCGCCACCATGTTCGAGGACCGCGCCTGGGTGACCGAAGGCGGCCTGATGAGCTACGTCATGTTCCACGAGGACCGCATGCGGCGCATCGCGGCGATCCTGGGCAACGTCCTGCGCGGGGCCGATCCTGCGTCCATCCCTTTCGAGCTGCCGACGAATTCCCACTTCGCCCTCAATCGCAGGACCGCCGCGACGCTGGGCCTCGCGTTGCCGGCCGACATCGTGGCGCGCGCCGACGAAGTCTTCGACTAGTGCTCCGGCAGGGGCTTGCGCGTCGGCAGCATGCCCTCCTCGACGATGTGCCGCGCGACCTCTTCCATCTCCATGGGCTCGCTGCCGAACTTGTCGTTGGCCGCCTCGTGCTGCTCCCGGCGCAGCGACCAGGCGCGCGTGAACTCCGCGCCCAGGAAGAAGATCTGGGACGAGTAGTAGACCCAGACGATCACCACCACCACGGTGCCGGCGGCGCCGAAGTCCGAGGCGAGGGCGCTCTTGCCGATGTACAGGCCGATCAGGTACTTGCCGATGCCGAAGAGCACGGCGGTCACGAACGCGCCGAAGGCCACGTCGCTCCAGGGGATGCGCCGCTCCGGCAGGATCTTGAAGGTGAGCGAGAACAGGCCCGTCATCACGAGGAGCGACGCCGCCAGCTCGAGCACGCGCGCAGCCTGCTCGTTGCCGCCGAACCATTGGCCGCCCATGTACGAGATCGCCGCGCTCACCACCAGCGAGGTGAGCAGCAGGAAGCCGATCACCACGATCAATCCGAACGACAGCAGCCGCTTGCGCACCAGGTTCCAGATGCCACTGCGCGCGTCGGACCTGCACCTCCAGATGCGGTTCAGGTCGTCCTGGAGCTCGCCGAAGACCGTCGTGGCGCCGACGACGAGGAGGGCGAAGCTCACCATCGTCTGCAGCAGTCCCTTGTTGTCCTTCGATCCGGACTCGAGCACGGTGCGAACGCCCTGGGCGCCGGTGTCGCCCAGCAGCCCGGACATCTGGGTGAGCAGCAATTCGTGCGCCTCGTCGCGGCCGATGACCAGTCCCGCCAGGGTGATGACGAGCACCAGCAGCGGGCCGATCGAGAGCAGCGAGTAGAACGCGAGCGCCGCGCCCATGCTGAGGCAGTTGTCGGCCCTCCAGCCCTTGAAGGCGAGCTTGAAGACGTTGGCGAGCTCCTGCGCGATCGTGGGCATAGGCATTCGATGCTACGCGGGCGCGGGGGTTCTCGCCGCGCGCGAAGGGGGCAAATCCTACATGCGCTCTGAGCGCGCGCCGACTCCGCCGCGTCCACGGCGCCACTACAGTGGACCCATGAACGAAGGAGTCTATTTTGCCGACGCGGAGCTGCCGTTCCACGTCTGGGTGAGGCAGCGCACGAACGAGGGATTTCGTTGGGTATTGCGGGAGGCGCGATCGGCCGGCGACGTTCCGGCCGATGCCGATTCGCCAATTGCACCCGACGGCGCGACGCGCGCGGCGGACACGGATCCCGCGCCGTAGGACAGCTCCTACGCCCCACGCCCACAGCACGAGCCGCTGGCGTCCTACGCATTTTCGCGCCTTGTTGACTGGCCGCGTGGCGTGCGCCGGGTCCACACTCGGTTCCAAGATCCACACAACGAGAGAGCCGTCACAACCATGAAACCCAGGACCGAACCGCGTCGCGCCAAACTCCCGCCCCTCCTCGAGATCGACGAGGACGGCATCCCCGTCTCCGAGCACGCCGCGTGGGGCCACCCGCGCTGGACGAGCGGCGAGGATGGCGAAGGCGGCGTGAAGCTCGAGGAATGGCCGACCGAGTTCGACGACTAGCCATCCAGGAGAAACTTCCATGCGCACCTTGATCATCGCGCTGGGGCTCGCGGCCGTGGCCGCCACCCCTGCGGTCGCCCAGACGGGCGTCATGCGCGGCTCCAACAACGGGGCCAGCGCCAACACGACCGGCACCGCCACCACCACTACCGGCACCAGCACGACGACCACGAGCACCGGCACGCCCTCGATCTCCGCCGAGCCGGTGCTCACGGCACCCGCTTCGAGCGCGACCGCGAGCACGTCGAGCACGGCCGCGGGCGGCGCCACTACGGGCTTCGGCACCAACGTCACCACCGACATCAACGCCGGCACGCCGGGCAACTCGTTCGCGCCAGGTGCGCCGTTCGGCCCCGCGAGCGGCAACACGGTTGTCGGCACGCCGACGCTGGTGCCCGAAGGCACGGTGTCGGTGATCGGCGGCGGCACCACCGGCGCGCAGGTGGTCGGCGTTCCGTCCCAGCAGTCGCAGCAGGTGACCATCGCGCCCGCGGCGCAGACGCCGCTCTTCGACCAGGTGGCCCGCGAGGGGCACGCCAAGGAAGCGCGCCGCCGCGCGCGCGGCGAGGAGCCGCGCATCTACGGCATCGCGCCCAACACCGAGCGCGACCTCACCTGGCAGATGCCGGACGACAGGATCATTCGCTACTGAACCGGGAATCAGGAATGGGGATCGGGAATTAGGAATTAGGAGTCAGTAGAATCGGGGCGGTGAGGAGACTCGCCGCCCTTTTTCTTTGTGCGCTGCTCGCCGGCTGCGGCGGCGCCAAGCACAAGCTCGGCAAGCTCGATGCGGGCGCCGTGGTGCTCGCCTTCGGCGACAGCCTCACCTACGGCACCGGCGCCAACCCGAACGAGTCGTATCCCGCGGCGCTCGAGCGCGCCATCGGCCGCAAGGTCGTGAACGCGGGCGTTCCCGGCGAGACCAGCGCGCAGGGCCGCGAGCGCCTGCCGGACGTGCTCGAGGAGGTGAAGCCGAGGCTGCTCATCCTCTGCCACGGCGGCAACGACTTCCTGCGCCGCCTCGACGACGCCGCGGCCGCGGACAACGTGCGCGCGATGATTCGCCTGGCGCGCGACAAGGGGATCGGCGTCGTGCTGCTCGCCACGCCCAAGCCCGGCCTGCCTCCGTCCATCCCCACCTTCTACGGGGAGATCGCCGCCGAGCAGGGCATCCCGTTCGAGGAAGCCGTGATCCGCACCGTGCTCTTCGACAACCGGTTGAAGTCGGACATGGTGCATCCGAACGGCGAGGGCTACGCGCGCATCGCGGCCGCCGTGGAGAAGTTGCTCAAGAAAGCGGGAGCGATCTGATGCCTCTCAGGAAGCGCGACTACGAACGCGGCGCGGCCGGTCCGCTGGACGGCGTTCGCATCCTCGACCTCTCGCGCCTGGTCGCCGGCAACACTCTCACGCAGGTCCTCGCCGACTTTGGCGCCGAGGTCGTCAAGGTGGAACCGCCCGCGGGCGACACCTTGCGCGGCTGGAAGACCGAGGGCATCGAGACCAACTGGAAGCTCTACGCGCGCGGCAAGAAAAGCCTCGGGCTCGACTTCCGCAATCCCCAGGCGCGCGAGCTGCTGCTCGCGCTGGCCGCGAAGGCTAAGGTGTTCATCGAGAGCTTCCGCCCCGACACGCTGGAGAAGATGGGCCTCGCGCCGCAGGTGCTGCTCGAGCGCAATCCGCGCCTGGTCATCGTGCGCATCTCGGGCTGGGGGCAGGACGGCCCCTACCGCCGCCGGCCCGGTTTCGGCACGCTCGTGGAGGGCATGTCGGGCTTCGCGTCGTTCAACGGCTTCGCCGACCGCGAGCCCGTGCTGCCGCCGATCTACCTCGCCGACTCGACCGCGGGACTCTACGGCGCCGTGGGCGTGATGGTCGCGCTGCGCGAGGTGGAAACGAATGGCGGCGCGGGGCAGGTGATCGACCTGCCGCTGCTCGACCCGATGTTCGCGATCCTCGGCCCGCAGGCGGCCAACTTCCGCCTCACCGGCAAGGTCAAGCCGCGCACCGGCAGCCGCTCGACCAACTCGGGGCCGCGCAACGCCTATCGCTGCAAGGACGGGCTATACGTCGGGCTCTCCGCGTCGACGCAGAAGATGGCCGAGCGGACGCTGCGCGCGATCGGGCGCGAGGACCTCGTCGACGACCCGCGCTTCCGCACCAACGCCGACCGGGTGAAGAACGCCGAGCCGCTCGACGCGATCATCGGCGAGTTCATCGCGCAGCGCACGCAGGCCGAGAACGTCGCGTTCTTCGAGCAGGCCGAGGTGACCATCGGCCCGATCTACGACATCCGCCAGATCCTCGAGGACCCGCACTTCCAGGCGCGCGAGGTGCTCGCCGACTATCCCGACGAGGAGATGGGTACCTTCCCCATGCACGCCGTGGCGCCGCGTTTGTCGCGCACGCCCGGGAAGATCCGCGCGCCGGCCCCGCATCTCGGCCAGCACAACCGCGAGGTGCTCGCCGCGATCGGCGTCGACGATGCCCGCTACGCGCAACTGCTCGCCGACGGCGTGGTGGTCGAGGGCGAGCGACCGGGTGCAGCGTCCGAGGAATGAAAAAGGGCCCCCGAAGGGGCCCTTCAAATGGCTGCTGCTACCCCGAGTCTTACTGCGTGACCGCGCGCCGGGCGTTGATGAAGCCGTTCCCGTGCATCGGGTCCTGTCCGGTCTTGCCTTCGTCCGTCGCGCTCTGCGCAAGCCTGGCCTTCAGCTGCCCCGGGCCCGCGTTCGGATACTTCTGCTTGATGAGCGCCGCCACGGCCGCGGCCGCGGGGGCCGCCATGCTCGTGCCGCCCGCCCACGCGTACGTCGTGGTCGAAGCGCCGGTGCCGCGCGAGGGCGCGAACACCAGGTCGAGCACCCAGCAGAACTGGTTGACGACGCCTGCCGGCAGGCGCGGGACCGAGCAGACCTGGTTGCCCGGAAGCGCGGTGTCGCCGCCGGGGCCGCTCACCCACACCAGCGAGTTGCCGTAGTTGGTGTACGAGGTCGGGATCGCGGCGTACGTGTTGCCGAGGAAGTATCCGATGGGCGCCGTCGCCGACACCGCGATCGCGTTGCCCGACTCGGCGGGGACGACGATCGTGCTGGGACCCAGCGCCTCGAACACACCCGGAGAGACCTCGACCGTGGCTGGCGGCTTGTCCATGTCGTAGCCCGAGTTGCCGGCCGCGACGACGACGAGCGAGCCGCGCGCGGTGGCGTAGTTCACCGCGCGGTTGAGCGCCGCCACCAGGCCGGCGTTCTGCTTGCGCGGCGTCTCGGCGCCGAGGCTCATGTTGATGATGCTGACGTTGGCCTCGTCGGCCGCGTACAGCATCGCGGCGATGATCCAGCCGAAGCTGCCCGAGCCGTTGTGCAGCGCCTTAAGGGAGACGATGGTGGCGTCGGGAGCGATGCCGACCGTGCCGAGGTTGTTGTCGCCGCGGGCGGCGATGATGCCCGAGACGTGCGTGGCATGCCAGAACGTGCCGGTGTCGCAGTTCCAGCTCGTCGGCGCGGACGTGCAACCGCCCGTGGGAGCACCCGGGGAGGTGAAGTTGCGCGAACGGGCGTGGTCGATGCGGGCATTGAGGTCTGCGTGCGTTGAATGAACGCCGCCGTCGATGACCGCGACGCGCACACCGGCACCCGTGTATCCGGCGCTCCACGCGGCCGGGGCCTCGATCGCCCGGGGTGCCCACTGCAGGTTCCAGAAGGTCTCGCTGGTGAGGACGACGCCGGCTTCGGCTTCAAACTCGTACGCCTTGGGTATGTCGAAGTTGAGCACTACATCGTCGAGCACCTCGGTCACCATCCGGCTGGCCTGCACGGCGGCGCCGAAACCCGCGTTGTCCGATTCCACGACCGCCATGCCGGCATCGGCACTGGCGTAGACGATCCGGCCTCCTGCTGCTGCCACGGCGGCTTCCTGCGCCGGGCCCCACTTGTTCGCTTGGAGAATGTAAGTCCCTGCTTCGGCGCTCATGGCAAAAAGTGCGCCGACCACCGCAATGGCGAGCTTGCTCTTCTGCATTGGATTGGTCCTTCCCGGGAAATTTTACGAGTGCCCTTGTGGGGCGCTATGGCGATCCGTCGCCGAGCGGCAACAGAAAGTGCGCGCATTTGTGACGCACTTCACAGCGGTTGTCAAACGGATGTGAGAGCGCCCCTGCCGTTTAGACTAGGGGCATGAACGACCGCCTGGACAAGGACGCCCGCCTCGCCGAGGACATTCGCCTTCTGGGACGGATACTGGGCGACACCATCCGGGCCTTCGAGGGCGACGCGGCCTTCACCCGCATCGAGGAAATCCGGCGCCTGGCCGTGGCCAGCCGGCGGCGCGAGGACGTGGATTCGCGCCGCGCCCTGGCACGCGAGCTGGATGCGCTCACCGACGAGCAGGCCGTCGCGGTGGTACGGGCCTTCAGCTATTTCTCGCTGCTCGCCAACATCGCCGAAGACCGGCACCACATCCGGCGCCATCGGGAAAACCTGCGCGCCGGCGCGGCGCCCCTGGCCTCCACGCTGCGAGGCCTTTTCGCCGACGCGCGCGCCAAGGGCATGGGGCGCACCGAGGCCGTGCAGCGCCTGGCCACGGTGCGCGTGCAGCCCGTCCTCACCGCCCACCCGACCGAGGTCCAGCGCAAGAGCACGCTCGACTGCCAGCTCGCGATCGCCGAGGGGCTCGCGCGCCTCGACTCGGCCGATGCGCTCCCGGGCGACGTCGAGCGCGCCACCGGCGAGCTGCGCCGCCTGACCGCCACGCTGTGGCAGACGCGGATGCTGCGCGGCGTGCGCCTCAACGTGCGCGACGAGATCGAGAACGCGCTCGCCTATTTCAACTACACCTTCATCGAGGCGATCCCCGCGCTCACGTGCGACGTGGAGGATGCCGTGGCCGAGTTGCCGGGCGAGGGCGGACGCCCCGACCTGCCGCCGCTGGTGACCGTCGGCAGCTGGGTCGGCGGCGACCGCGACGGCAATCCGTTCGTCACCGCCGAGATGCTCGAGGCGGCGTTTCGCCGCCAGGCCGCGATCGCGCTCGACCACTACCTCGCGCAGGTGCATTCACTGGGAGCGGAGCTGCCGCTCTCGGGCCTGCTCACCCGCATCACGCCCGCACTCACCACGCTTGCCGAGAAATCGCCCGACCGCTCGCCGCATCGCGCCGACGAGCCCTATCGCCGCGCCCTCACCGGCGTCTACGCGCGCCTCGCCGCCACCGCCGAGGTCCTCGGCGTGACGACGCAGCATCGCAGCGCCGTGGGCAGCGCCGAGCCGTACCGCGAAGCGGCGGAGCTGTCGGCCGACCTCGAGATCATCGACGCGAGCCTGCGCACGGGCGCGAGCCCGCTGCTGGCGGACGGGCGCCTGCGCGCGCTGCGCAAGGCCGTGCGCGCCTTCGGCTTCCACCTGGCGCCGCTCGACCTGCGACAGAACTCCGAGGTGCACGAAGCGGTGGTGGCCGAGCTGCTCGCACAGGCGGGCGTCGAGCCCGCGTACGCGCAGCTGGACGAGGCGGCGCGCGAGCGCCTGCTCGTGGCGGAGCTGCGCTCCCCGCGGCTGCTGCGCACCAGCTTCGGGCGCTACTCGCCGTCCACGCAGGGCGAGCTCGCGATCCTCGAAGCAGCCGCGAGCGCCCACGCCCGCCTGGGTCGCGAGGCGATCGCGCAATACGTGATCTCCAAGACCGACAGCCTCTCCGACCTGCTCGAGGTTGCGGTGCTGCTGAAGGAGGCCGGCCTCGTCATGCCGGGTGAGCGACCGTCCACGCGGGTGCAGGTGGTGCCGCTCTTCGAGACCATCGCCGACCTGCACGCCGCGGCGTCGACCATGCGCCGTTGGTTCGCGCTGCCCGAGGCGCGCTCGCTCGTGGCCTCGCTGGGCGACCAGCAGGAAGTGATGCTCGGGTACTCCGACAGCAACAAGGACGGCGGTTACGTCACCTCGAACTGGGAGCTGTACAAGGCCGAGACCGAGCTGGTGAGGGTCTTCCGGGATGCGGGTGTGCGGGTGCGCTTCTTCCACGGGCGCGGAGGCACCGTCGGGCGCGGTGGCGGGCCCAGCTACGACGCGATCCTCGCGCAGCCGCCGGGCAGCGTGCAGGGCGAGCTGCGCCTCACCGAGCAGGGCGAGGTCATCGCGGGCAAGTACGCCAACCGCGAGATCGGCCGCCGCAACCTCGAGGCGCTCTTCGCCGCGACGGTGCGCGCGAGCCTCGACGAGTCCGCCCCTCCCGGCCACGCGGACTTCGCGGCGGCGATGGAGGAGCTCTCGCGTGATGCGATGGGCGCTTATCGCGACCTGGTCTACGGCACCGAGGGGTTCGTCGAATACTTCCGCGCAACGACCCCGATCGGCGAGATCGCCGAGCTCAACATCGGGTCGCGCCCGGCCTCGCGCAAGGCGTCGAACCGCATCGAGGACCTGCGCGCGATCCCCTGGGTCTTTTCCTGGGCGCAGTGCCGCGTGATGCTGCCCGGCTGGTTCGGATTCGGCGCGGCGGTGCGGGCGTTCGGCGAGCGCCATGGGCCCACCGGCCAGGAGCTCCTCGGGCGCATGTGGCGCGAGTGGCCGTTCTTCCGCGCGATGCTCTCCAACCTGGACATGCTGCTCGCCAAGGCGGACCTGTCGGTCGCCGAGCGCTACAAGGAGCTCGCGCGCGGCCAGCCCGCGGCCGACGCGATCTTCGCGCGCATCCGTGGCGAGTTCGACGCGACCGTGAAGGCGCTCTTCGCGATCACCGGCGCCTCCGCGTTCCTCGAGACCAACCCCGCGCTCGCGCGCTCGATCCGCAACCGCTTCCCCTACCTCGACCCGCTGAACCACCTGCAGCTGGAACTGCTCAAGCGCCACCGCGCCGGGGACGCGCAGGATCGGGTGCGCAACGGCATCCACCTCTCGATCAACGGCCTCGCCGCCGGGCTGCGCAACTCCGGATAGGCCGAATGGAGGGGGCGCCGCGCGACCGGCCTCCCGCACAATTCGGGCCTATGTTTCGTTCGCTCCTGGCCGTGCTGGCCTTCGCGGCTCTTGCGGTTCCCGCGCATGCGGCGCTCGAGCTGCTGCCCGGCTCTTCACCGCAGCGGGCCGAGATCGGGTTCGAGTTCAAGCCCATCCGTGTTCGCGCGACCGACACCTCGGGCGCCCCCGTTGCGGGCGCGCGGGTTGCGTTCTCCCTTCCGTACCTGCCCAACATCCTGCGTCCGGCGGAATTCGGCTGCTTTCCGGACCTGGGCTGGCATTGCGCCGCCAGCACCGATGGAACCGGGATCGCGCAATTGCCGACCCTCTACGGATATTGGGAGGGCACCCAGTCGTTCGAGGTGGGCGCGGCTGCGGCCGACGGCACGTCGCTCGGCCGGGTGACCGTCGTGCTCACGGTGGATCCGGTCAGCGCGCCCGCTTCGATCGAGGTGCTCTCGGGTGCGGGACAGCGAGTCGTCGCCGGGTCCGGGATGGAGCCGATCGTGGTGCGTGTTCGCGACGCGGCGGGCCGCCCCCTCGCCGGAGTCGAGGTCGACTTCAGCTACCGAGACGGCACGCACTTCAGCTTCGCGGGTGTCTCGCCGTGGTCGTCGACCGCATTCACCGATGCCCAGGGCATCGCGGTGACCCCGGGGCTCACGGCCTCCAAGGGGATCGGGCCGGGAACGATGTATGCGCGCGCGTATCCGCCGGGAAACCACGTGGGCCAGTTCGCGGTGGTCGACTACACGATCACCACGCCGGACGGCCGCACCTCGCTCGAGCTGCGCGACATGTGGTGGATGGGGCCCGCGGAGCTCGGCTGGGGCGTGAGCGTGGCACAGCACGGCGATCGCCTCTTCGCCGTTCACTTCGCCTACGACGAGCGCGGCGAACCCACGTGGCGCGCGCTGCCCGAGGGCTCCTGGGGCGACCGGTTCTACACGTTCGGTGGGATGGCGTATTCGCCGCGCGGCTCCCCGTGGTACGCGTACGACGCGAGCCAACTCGTGGCGGGTTCTCCCGCGGCGTACATGCACTTCACATTCGGCGACGAGCAGGCTGCCCGCTTCATGGTCGATGACGCGGTGGGCCGCACGGTCAAGTCGCTCGTGCGGCAGGACTACACCTCCGCGACGCCTGCGCCGCTCACCGGCATCGGCGACATGTGGTGGGGCGGCCCCGGACAGAACGGCTGGGGCATCGCGCTCATGGAACAGCCCGGGGGACTCTTCTCCGTGTGGTTCACGTACGACGCCGATGGCCGGCCGACGTGGTTTGCGATGCCCTCGGGATCGTGGACGAGCGCCACGACGTTCGAAGGCGAGATCTATCGCACCTCCGGGCCCACCTGGCCGGCCTTCGACGTGGCGCGGCTCCGGATCGAGCGCGCCGGGACTTTCACCTATCGCTTCCGTGACGCGGAGCGCGCCACGTTCAGCTGGACGATCGGCGCGCGCTCCGGCTCGATGCCGATCGAGCGCCAGCCCTTCTAGGCGGCCTCGGCCGCCATCCGTCCCACGCGCGCCACCGCCTGCTCGATGCGCGGAGCGTCGGGCAGGCCGAGCGAGAGCCGCAGTGCGTTGCGGAAGTGGCTCGTGTTGGTGAACACGGCGCCCGGCGCGAGCAGGATGTTCTCGCCGCGCGCGCGCCGGAAGAGCGCCACGGTGTCCACCCTGGGCGGCAGCTCGACCCACAGCACGTAGCCGCCCATCGGCGCGGTGAGCCGCGTGCCCTCGGGAAAAGTCTCCGCGACGAGCGCGACCAGGCGGGCCGCGCGCGACTGCAGCTCGCGCCGGAGGCGGCGCAACTGGTGATCGTAGCCGCCCGACTCGAGGAACTCCGCGATCGCGAGCTGCGGCAGCGGCGAGGTGAAGATGGTGCCGATGCGCTTCAACACCTCCACGCGGTCGCGATGCCGGCCCGCCTCCAGCCAGCCCACGCGCAGCCCGGGAGAGAGCGTCTTGCTGAAGGAGGAGCACAGCAGCACGTTGCCGGTGCGATCCCAGGCCTTGACGGGCAGCGGGCGCGCGCCGTCGAAGGCACAGTCGCCGTAGATGTCGTCCTCGATCACGGTCACGCCGCGCGCCTCGCACATCGCGGCGAGGGCCTGGCGGCTGGCCTCGGGCATCAGCGCGCCCAGCGGGTTGCCGAAGCTGGGCGTGGTCATGAGGGCCTTCACCGCGCCGCGCTTGCGCGTGGCGACGTCCAGCGCCTCGAGCGAGAGCCCGGTGCGCGGGTGCGTCGGGATCTCGAGCGCCTTCATGCCCAGGCTCTCGATCATCTGCAGCATCACGAAGTAGGTCGGCGACTCGAGCGCGATGGTGTCGCCGGCCGACGCCACCGCCCGCAACGCGAGGTTCAGCGCCTCGACGCAGCCGTTGGTGACGAGGATGTTGTCCGGCGCCAGGGCGCATCCGTTCTCCAGCGCGCGCCGCGCGATCGCGCGCCGCAGCGACTCCTCGCCCAGCGGACCGGCGTAGCGTCCCGCGTGCTTCGGATGGCGGCGCGCGACCGATCCCAGCAGGCGCGACAGGCGCTCCGACGGAAACAACCCGTCGTCGGTCACCAGCGAACCCAGGGGCACGTTGTTCGGCTCACCCAGCGCGAGGTTGTACTCGTAGCCGATCGGCGCCGTCACCACGAAGCGCGCCGCGGCGGGGGGCCGGGATTCGCGCGGCTCGGGCGGGGCGGGGCGTGCCGGAGTGGCGAAGAAGCCCGACTTCGGCCGCGCCTCGACCAGCGCGCGGTTCTCGAGCCAGCGGTAGGCGAGTGTCACGGTCGACGCGCTGACGCCGTGCTGCTGGCACAGCAACCGTACGGAGGGCAGCCGGTCGCCGGTGCGCAGACTGCCGGCGACGA
>Ga0111539_10008241_pt1 | contig 13268 bp, 13 predicted proteins | sample RhiMethybrSRZTD1_FD_79667 | JGI IMG/M metagenome (GOLD analysis project Ga0111539, IMG submission 79667) | Populus rhizosphere microbial communities from Tennessee, USA - Rhizosphere MetaG P. TD hybrid SRZTD1 (version 2) (version 2) | ecosystem: Host-associated > Plants > Roots > Rhizosphere >...
CGCTGCCACCAGAGCGCGACCGCGCCGACGGGCAGGCGCGCGAGGACGAGCACCACCGCGGCGAGCGCGCCGAGCTGCGCGGCGCGGAGGACCGGGCGTCCGCGCACCCGCGGTCGGTAGCGCACGAAGAGCACGAGGGCGACGAGCTGAAGCGCGATCGACGCAAGCGTCAGCAGCCGCAGCACCTGGTCGTGCCGCTCGGCCCGCGCGAGATCGAGGTTCGCGAACGGCGCCAGCGTCGCGTGCACCTCGAGGCCGCTCGGCACCTGGGTCTGCCAGAGCGCGTAGGCCGCCACCAGCCAGACCGCCGTTAGGGTTGCGACCCCGATGCGCGTCGCCGTCATCTCGGACATTCACGCAAATCTTCACGCCCTCCACTCGGTGCTCGCGGAGATCGACGCCGAGGCGCCGGATGCGGTGTGGTGTCTCGGCGACCTCGTGGGCTACGGCCCGCGACCGAACGAGTGCTGCGCGATCGTTCGCGAGCGCGCCGATGTGTGCCTCGTCGGCAACCACGACCTCGTCGCGCTGGGCGGGATCAGCATCGAGGACTTCAACCCGGAGGCGGCGGCCGCGGCCCGCTGGACGCAGCAAGCCCTCGACGCCGATTCGCGCGCGTTCCTCGAGCCGCTCTCACCGAGCGCCGCGCTCGAGCAGGCTCAGCTCTTCCACGCGAGCGCACGCGATCCGGTCTGGGAATACGTGCTGACCGACGAAGCTGCGCTCGCGACGCTCGAGCTCACCACGGCCCCCGTCGTGCTCGTGGGCCACAGCCACGTCGCCCTGTCGATCTTCCGCGGGGAGCGAGGCGTCGTCTCGGGCGGGCTCGCGCCGGCGGGGACCGAGCACCCGATCGAGGACACCCGGCGTCTGCTCAACCCCGGCTCCGTCGGACAGCCCCGGGACGGCGACCCACGCGCCGCATGGCTCCTGCTGGACTTCGGCGCGAGGTTTGCCTCTTTCCGCCGCGTTGCATATCCAGTCCAGGACACGCAGAGCGAGCTGCTGGCGGCCGGGCTCCCGCAGGCGCTCGCGGCTCGACTCGCGGTGGGTCAATGACGAACAAGGGGGTCGGAAGATGGCCGAGCTGACGAATCTGGAGACCAAGCTGGGCGAGGTGATCGGGCTCGCGATGGCTGCGCAGGACGCCACGAAGAAGGTCGGGCGCCTGGCGAAGAAGGAGAAGCACGAGGACCTCGTGCAGACGCTCGAGACGATGGCCAAGGAAGCGGCGATGGCGGAGAAGCGCGGCACGGAGATCGCCGAGACGATCGACGGGAAGAAGACCGCCATCCTCAAGGAGGCGCGCACGGTCAAGACGAAGGCGCGCGACATGATGTCGACGTACCTCGACGACGATGCCGACGCGCTCGACGGCTTCGAGTTCCTGACGATGGCCGAGGCGAGCGAGGTCGGGCACTGGGCAGTGCTCGAACAGTTGAACGAGAAGGCCCGTCATCCCGAGCTCGGCGAGCTGATCCAGCAGCAGGTTGCGATCCAGCAGCGGCACCTCAAGAACGCGATGGACGGATCGCTCGAGCTTGCGTCCGAGGAGGACCCGAACGAGACGTCGTAGCCTGCTCGGGCTCACGGCGCTGGTCTTCGCGGCCGGCTGCGGCGGAGGCGGCGAGAGCTCGCCGCCTCCGCCGCGCTCCGCGATCGACCCGACGGTCGCCGAACAGCTCGCGGCGACGAGCGACTCGATCGCCGACTCGCTCGACGGGGACGACGTCTGCCACGCGGCGGGGCTCGCGGACGATCTCAACTCGCAGGTGAACGCCGCGATCGCGGCCGGCAAGGTGCCGCGCCGGTTCCAGGAGGACCTCCGGGCGCGCGCGACCGAGCTCGTGAACACCGTCAACTGCTCGGTACCGGCGCCGACGACGACGCAGGAGGACAACGGGGACGAAGACGGCAACGGCGAGGGCAAGAAGAAGGGCAAGAAGAAGCAGGAAGAGACCGAGCCGCCAATCACGGTCGAGATCCCGCCGACGGACACGGAGAGCCAGCCGTGAGCGCCGACACGTTCGCCCGCGGTCGCTACCGCGTCGTGCGGGTCCTCGGCGACGGCGCGATGGGAAAGGTGGTGCTCGCGCAGGACGGCGAGCTCGACCGCGCGGTCGCCGTCAAGGTGCTCGACGAGCAGCTCGCGCAGGACCCGGGCTTCCGAGCACGCTTCTCGCGTGAGGCGCGGGTCGCCGCGTCACTCTCGCACCCGAACATCGTCACCGTGTTCGACGTCGGGGAGGCGGAGGGGCGGCCGTTCATCGTGATGGAGTACATCGAGGGGCGGACGCTCGACGCGCGCTTGCGCGACGAGGGCCCGCTGCCGGCGGACGAGGTCGTGCGCATCGGGCGGCAGGTCGCCGAGGGGCTCGAGGCCGCGCACGCGAACGGGCTGGTGCACCGCGACCTCAAGCCGAGCAACCTGATCGAGCGCGAGGACGGAACGGTGAAGATCGCCGACTTCGGGATCGCGCGGTCGGTCGACGCGACCGCGCTCACCGAGGAGGGCTCGATCGTCGGGACCGCCGCGTACCTCGCGCCCGAGCAGGCGGAGGGCGGCACGGTCTCTCACGAGACCGATCTCTTCGCGCTCGGGGTCGTGCTCTACGAGCTACTGACCGGGCGGCAGCCGTGGGAGGTCGACTCGCTCGCGGCACTCGCGGCGCGGCGTCAGGCGCCGACGCCCGAGGCACCTCCCGGCACGCCGGAGGGTCTCCGGCTGGCGATCGAGCGGTCGCTGGAGCCCGAGCCCGCCGATCGCCCCTCGGCCGCCGAGGTCGCGCGGCTGCTCGGGGACGCGCCGGCCGAGGAGGACGCGACGGTCGTGCTGCCGCGCTCGGAGCGGGCGCGTGGCCTGCCACCGCGCAGCCGGAGCCGCAGACGCGTGCCGTGGCTCGCGCTCGTCCTCGGCGCGCTCGTGCTCGCGCTCGCGGGGCTCGGGATCGCGGCGCTGGCGAGCGGCGACGGCGACGACAGCTCGTCGGGCGGCGGCACCACGAGCGCCCAGGTTCAGCCGATTCCCGACGGCGCGACGCCGGCCGAGGACGCGAGGAACCTCGCGACGTGGCTGCGGGAGAACGGCGGCGGCTAGGAGGAGATGCCGGCGGCGTCGGCTTCTTCGGCCGCGCTGCCGAGCCTGATGCCCTCGCGGGCGAGCGCGAGCTGGACTTCTTCCCGCGCCTTGTAGATCCGCCACTTGACGGTCGCGAGCGTGATCTCGAGCGAGTCCGAGATCTCGGTGTACGAGAGCCCGACGACGTCGCGGAGGAGGAGCGCCATCTTGAGGTCGACGTTGAGGTTCTCGACCGCGCGCCAGACGGCGTCGATCGCCTCGAGCCGCTCGAACGGCGCGTCGAGCACCTCGAGCGGCGGCACGTCCTCGAGGGCGACCACTGCACGCGGCCGGCGCTCGGATGCGCGGAGCTCGTCGAGCACGCGGTTCTTCGTGACCTGGAAGAGCCAGGTCGTGAACTTCGAGCGGAGCGAGAACTTCGGGAGGCCCTGGAAGACGCGGAGGAAGACCTCCTGCGTCAGGTCCTCGGCCAGCGAGCGATCGCCCACGAGCCGAAGCACGTAGTTGAAGACGGGCGTCTCATACGCCCGGAGAATCAGGGAGAAGGCTCGTTCGTCACCCCGTTGAGCCTTCCGCAGGACTCCCAGATCTGGCTGCTGGAGCGACACGGGACGCGGCAGTATAGCCCGGTTCAGGCCGTCCGGGCCAGAGGCTCCCCGGTCATCTCCACCGGCTTGTCCAGACCGAGGAAATCGAGCACGGTCGGGGCCAGATCGCGCAGCCCGCCGCCCTCCCGGAGCGCGACTCCGTGAGCGGTGACGAGGAGCGGGACGAGGTTGGTCGTGTGGGCCGTGTGCGGGCTTGTGCCGTCTGCCTCGAACATCTGCTCGGCGTTGCCGTGGTCGGCGGTCACGAGGCAGACACCGCCGAGCTTGTCCACAGTTTCCACAACGCCGGACAGGCATTCGTCCACAGTTTCCACAGCTTGCACCACGGCCGGGACGACACCGGTGTGGCCGACCATGTCCGGGTTCGCGAAGTTGACGACGGCGAAGGCGTAGCCGCCGCGCTCGAGCTCACGACGGAAGCGACCGGTCACCTCCCGCGCGGACATCTCGGGCTTGTGGTCGTAGCTCGGCACGTCGCGCGGGCTGGGCACGAGAAGACGGGTCTCGCCCGGCCACTCGTCCTCGCGGCCGCCGTTGAAGAAGTACGTGACGTGGGCGTACTTCTCCGTCTCGGCGCAATGGAGCTGCCGGAGGTCGTGCGACGCGAGGACCTCCGCGAGCGTCTGGTGCACCTCGTGCTCGGCGAAGGCGACGGGCGCGTCGAAGTCGTCGCGGTAGCGCGTCATGGTCGTCAGATCGACGCCGGCCTCGAGGAGCTTGATCGCCAATTGGCGGGCTCTGTCGGGGCGGAAGTTGAAGAAGATCGCCGCGTCGCGGGACGGGTCGAGCCGCGGCGCGCTCTCGACGCGGATCGGCAGGAGGAACTCGTCGGTGACGCCGGCGTCGTAGCTCTCTTGCACATAGCGCAACAAGCTCTGTGGCGATGTCGATGTACATCGACATCGCTCGTCCGTGATGGCATCGAACGCGAGCTGTGTCCGCTCCCACCGCTGGTCGCGATCCATCGCGTAGTACCGCCCGACGACGGTCGCGATCCGCTCGGCGGGCAGCTCGGCGAGGTCGTGCACCGACGACGTCGGCGACACGTCCCGTCCGTCCGTGAAGGCATGGATGAACGTTCGGTCCTCCATCCCTTCCCGGCGCGCGAGCTCGAGCAGGCCGCGCAGGTGGTCGATGTGCGAGTGGACGCCGCCGTACGAGACGAGGCCGAGCAGATGGACGTTCCCGTCCCGCTCGCGCGCCCGGCGGAACGCACCGACGAGCGCCTCGTTCTCGAACAGCGAGCCGTCGCGCACGGCGCGGTTCACGCGCTGGAGGTCCTGGTCGAGCACGCGGCCCGAGCCGATCGTCAGGTGGCCGACCTCCGAGTTCCCCATCTGACCTGCGGGGAGCCCGACCGCCTCGCCGGACGCTTCGAGCGTCGTGTGTGGGAAACGCGCCCACAGGTCGTCGAACACCGGCGTCCGTGCGAGCGAGATCGCGTTGCCCGGGCCGTCCGGCGCGCAGGCCCAGCCGTCGAGGATGACGAGCGCTACGAGCGGACTGCGGCTTCGCAAATCGCTGCGAACGAATCGACTTCGAGCGAGGCGCCGCCGACGAGCGCACCGTCGACGTGCCTCATGGAGAGCAGCGCCTCGGCGTTGTCCGGCTTGACCGACCCGCCGTAGAGCACCGGCACGTCGAGGTGCGCCTTGATCAGCTTGTGTGCCTCCTCGGCCTGCTCGGGCGTCGCCGTGCGGCCGGTCCCGATCGCCCAGACCGGCTCGTAGGCGATCGCGAGCCGCTCGAGGTTCTCGTCGGCGACGACGGTCTTGATCGCGGTCAGCTGGCGCACGACGACGTTCTCCGTCTCCCCCGCCTCGCGCTCGGTCTCGGTCTCACCGACGCACGCGATCACGTGGAGCCCCGCGTCCAGCGAGCCCTCGATCCGCAGCGCCGACGACTCGTCGGTCTCGCCGAACATCTGCCGACGCTCCGAGTGCGCGACGAGCGTGCCCCCGACACCCATGTCCTTGAGCATCCACGGGGAGACCTCACCGGTGTACGGCCCCTCCTTCGCCCAGTGCGCGTTCTGCGCGAAGACCGCGATCTCGGTGTTCGCGAGGATCCCGCAGCAGTCGTGCAGCGACGGGTACGGCGGGCACACGATGACGTCGACCCCTTCGAGCCCGAACAGCCGCGCCCGCAGCCGGGCGCAGAACTCACGTGCCTCGACCGGCCCCTTGTACATCTTCCAGTTCCCCGCGATCAGCATTCAGGCCTCCGGGATGACGGCGACGCCGGGCAAGTCTTTCCCCTCGAGCAGCTCGAGCGACGCGCCGCCGCCCGTCGAGACCCAGTCGACGGACTCCGCGAGACCGAGCTCGTGCAGCGCACGCGCGGAGTCTGCACCACCGACGACCGTGTAGCCCCGCACGTCTGCGACCGCCTGCGCGACCGCGCGGGTGCCCTCGGCAAACCGGGGCCACTCGAAGACGCCCATCGGCCCGTTCCAGAAGACGGTCTTGGCGCGGCGGACACGTTCGCCGAACTCGCGCTGTGTCTCCGGCCCGATGTCCAGGCCGAGCCAGCCGTCGGGAAGCGCGTCGTACGCGACGACCTGCGACTCGGCGTCGGCGTCGAACTCCGAGGCCGCCACGACGTCGCGCGGCAGCACCACGTCGAAGCCCAGCGGATTCGCCTCGCGCAGCTCCTCCGCCATCTTCCCGCCGATCAGCACCTCGTCTGCGCGACCGCCCAGGTTCCTCAGCACGCCGAGCTTGTCCTCGACCTTGGCGCCGCCGGAGATCAGCACGAACGGCCGCTCGACCTCGCCGAGCAGGCGCCCGAGCATCTCCAGCTCCTGCTCGAGCAGCAGACCGGCATACGCGGGGAGCAACTCGGCGACGCCCACCGTCGACGCGTGCGCGCGGTGCGCCGACCCGAAGGCGTCGTTCACGAAGAGATCGGAACCCTCTGCGAGCTCGCGCGCGAACGCTGGGTCGTTCTTCGTCTCTCCGGGGTTGAACCGGGTGTTCTCGAGGACGACGATCCGGTCGTCCGGCAGCAGCTCGCGCAGCCGCGCCCGCACCGGCTCCATCGAGTACGTCTCGCGATCCTTCTCGGTCGTCGGCCGCCCGAGGTGCGAGCAGACGCGCACCTGTTCGGCACCGTTCCCGAGCAGGAGGTGGAGCGTGGGGAGCGACGCCTCGATCCGGGTGTCGTCGGCGACACGCCCGTCTTCGAGCGGGACGTTGAGGTCGGAGCGCACGAGGACGTGCTTGCCGGCGACGTCGGCCTCGCGGACCGACCGCGGACGCCTCATTCGCTCATCGGAATCGCCTGGAAGAGCTCGATCAGGTTGCCGCTGGGGTCGCGCACGTACGCGACACGCCCTCCCCACTCCGACTGGTCCACCGGGCCCGCGACGACCCGCGCCCCCAATCGGGCGACGTCCGCGTCGACGTCGTCGACCTCGAGCACGAGCAGGGTCGAGTCGCCGGCCGCGCGCAGCTCGACGACCTCTCCCTGTCCCTCACGCGAGAAGAGCGCGACCGTCCCGGTCCCCGTGTCGAAGCTCGCGTACGGCTCGCCCTCGTTCCCGAACGCGACCGCCAAGCCGAGCTCGTCGCGATAGAAGCGGAATGCGGCCGCCGGGTCGTCGACGAGCAGTCGAACCTGGCTGAACCTCACAGCCGGGCGATGAAGTCGACGAGCCGGTTCGAGTAGCCCCACTCGTTGTCGTACCACCCGAACACCTTCACGATGTCGCCGTTCACCATCGTCAGCTCGCTGTCGAAGATGCACGAGTACGGCGAGTTCTGGATGTCCGTCGACACGAGCGCCTCCTCCGAGTACTGGAGGATCCCTTTCAGTCGCTCGGTGCCCGCCGCGGAGCGGAACGCCTCGTTCACTTCGTCGACGCTCGTCTCACGGCCGACGCGCACGACGAGGTCCACGATGGACCCGGTCGGAACGGGCGCACGCATCGACATGCCGTCGACCTTGCCCTTGAGGTCCGGCATCACGACCCCGATCGCGCGGGCGGCGCCGGTGGACGTCGGGATGAGGTTGATCGCCGCCGCGCGTGCGCGCCGCAGGTCCTCGTGCGGGAGGTCGAGGATGCGCTGGTCGTTCGTGTACGCGTGGATCGTCGTCATGAAGCCCTGCTGGATCCCGAACGTGTCGTGCAGCACCTTCGCCATCGGCGCGACGCAGTTCGTCGTGCAGGACGCGTTCGACACGATCTTGTGCGCGTCGGGGTCGTACTCCTCGTCGTTGACGCCGATCACGAGCGTGATGTCCGGATCCGTCGCGGGCGCGGAGATGACGACCCGGTTCGCGCCGGCGTCCAGATGCTGCTGCGCACCGTCGCGCTTCGTGAAGAAGCCCGTCGACTCGAGCACGACGTCGACTCCGAGGTCGCCCCACGGAAGGTTCTTCGGATCGCGTTCGGAGAGCACCTTGAACTCCTCGCCCGCCGCGGTGATCGTCCCGTCACCGGCCGAGACGCCTCCTTCGAGCCGTCCGAGCACGGAGTCGTACTCGAGCAGGTGCGCCATCGTCTTCGCGTCCCCGAGGTCGTTGATCGCGACGACGTCGATGTCGGCCCCCTGCTTCAACTTGGCGCGAAAGAAGTTCCGCCCAATCCGCCCGAACCCATTGATCCCGACCTTGACCGCCATACCCCTCCTGAACTCGATGTCGCAACGAGTCTAATAACGCCGCGAGGGCGGGCTTCGCCCGTCCTCGCTCACTGCGGCTCTCGGAGCCCAGGCGTCATCCGAACGAAGTCATCATGCTGCGGCGGAGCCGCAGCGGACTTCGTTCGGATTAGCGGCGGGCCGGAGGGGAAGCTCCGAGGACGACCTCCCCCTCCGACTTCACCACGCTCAGAACCTTGGCGTCGAACGGGGTCTGAATCCGACGCCGGACGAGCGCGGACCCGCCGCAGCCTCAGTATGGCCCCCGCATGAAACTGAAGCAACTTCGTACCGGTTTACACATCTGCAAACGACTGCGCGAGCTCGACGAGCTTCTGCATGCGTCGATGGACCGACGCCTTGGCCAGAGGCGGACGGCACTTTTGGCCGAGCTCGCGCAGCGAGAGCGACGGGTGCCGGAGCCGCAGCTCGGCCAGCTCCTGCAGGCGGCCGTCGAGCGTCGCAAGCTGTCCTTCGTCAGCCAACTTGCGAACGGCCGTTACCTGCTGGTGCGCTGCACGGCCCGCGCGGACGAGGTTGGCGTGATCCGCGTTCGCGAGTCGGTTCGCCTGCGAGCGGGTAGCGGCGATCACCGCGTGTTCGTCGAGCGCGAGGACGAGATCGCTCGCACCGGCCTCGGCCAGCACGTCCGCGATCGTCTCGCCGCCCTTGGCGTAGGCCACGGCATGGCGCCCGCGGTCGAGGACGGCCAACGGCGCGAGCGACGCGAGGAACTCGGCGCCTTCGAGCGATGCGGTGCGAATCTCGAGGTGCGGCCCGCGCGGACCGCTCAGCGAGCCGCCGCCCAGCAGCGCCCCGCGGAGGTACGCGGCGCGGCAGCACGCCCGCGCGACGACCCGGCGGGGCGGCCGTGCGGCCGGCCTGAGCCCTGGCCCGAGGATCCCGGCCTCCGAGAGCAGCCCGAGCGCGGGCTCCTCCCCGGGGACGTGCACCTGGTAGCGCGTCGCCCGGCCGAACGCCCGCTGCTTGTAGGTGCGGATCTCCGCCTCGACGCCGAACGCGCGCAGGAGACCGAAGACACGTCGCGCGACGGCGTTGCTCGAGACGTCGAAGTGCACCGCGACCTCGCCGCGGCCCAGCAGGTGGACGCTCGCAGCCGAGTGCGCGAGCCCGGAGAGCTCGGCCAAACGGTCGCACGCGCTCGCGGGCGCGATCGCGGCGAGCTCGTTCCGCAGGTCGTCAGACAGCGGCACCTTCGAGCTCCAGCAGGCGCCGCTTGTACTCGACGCCCGTCGACCCGTACGACCCGATCCCGTTCGCCGCGACGACCCGGTGGCACGGGACGACGATCGCGAAGCGGTTCTCCGCGCAGAAGCTCCCTGCGGCGCGCGGGGCGTTCGGGCGGCCCGCCAGCGCGGCGAGCTCGCCGTAGGTCACGGTCTCGCCGAGCGGCACGCTCCGGAGCGCCTCGCAGAGAGCGTGTTGGAGCGGCGTGTAGCCTTCGAGGTCGAGCTCGACGTCGAGGAAGTCGTCCCGCGAGCCGGCGAAGTACGCCGCCAGCCGGGCGCCGAGCCGGTCCTCGGCAAGTGACACTGTGTTACTTGGGGTCGGGGCGGCGCTGTGGACGAGGGTGTCCCCGTCGAAGACCAGCTCCCCCACGCCCCAGCCCTCGGCGACGTAGCCCACGTACCTCACGAATAGAATCGTGCCCGATGAGCGCTCCCGGGCTCTTCCGGCCACCGCCTCCGCGCAACGAGCCCGTCAAGGACTACGCGCCGGGCTCCGCCGAGCGCGCGAGCCTCCGCCTCCGGCTCGAGCAGATGCGGAACGAGCGGCTCGACGTCCCGCTCGTGATCGGCGGCGAGGACGTCCGAACCGGGACGACGCTCGAGGCCGTCGAGCCGCACGACACCTCGCGCGTGCTCGCCGACGTCCACCAGGGCGGCGCGGCCGAGGTGGAGCGCGCGATCGAGGCCGCCGGCGACGCGTGGGACGACTGGCATCGAACGCCCTGGGAGGACCGCGCGGCCGTCTTCCTCCGTGCGGCCGAGCTCCTCTCCGGGCCGTGGCGCGAGACGCTTGTCGCCGCGACGATGCTGGGCCAGTCGAAGACCGCGCACCAGGCGGAGATCGACGCGGCCGCGGAGCTGATCGACTTCTGGCGCTGGAACGTCGAGTTCATGCTTCGGATCTACTCCGAGCAGCCGTCCTCGAGCGACGGCGTCTGGAACCGCATGGAGTACCGCCCGCTCGAGGGCTTCGTCTTCGCGGTGACGCCGTTCAACTTCACGGCGATCGCCGGCAACCTCCCGGGCAGCGCGGCGCTGATGGGCAACACCGTCGTCTGGAAGCCGGCGACGACGGCGATGGTCTCCGCGCACTGGCTCATGCGCCTGCTCCAGGAAGCCGGCCTGCCGCCGGGTGTGATCAACCTCGTCTACGGCCCGGGCGCCGAGGTCGGCAACGCGGCCCTCAACTCCGAGCATCTCGCGGGCATCCACTTCACCGGCTCGACCGGCGTCTTCAACTCGATGTGGCAGACGATCGGGTCGAACATCGCCGCGGGCCGCTACCGCAACTACCCGCGCATCGTCGGGGAGACCGGCGGCAAGGACTTCATCGTCGCGCACCCGTCCGCCGACGTCGACGCGGTCGCGACCGCGATTCTCCGCGGCTCGTTCGAGTACCAGGGGCAGAAGTGCAGCGCGGCGTCGCGCGTCTACGCGCCGTCGAACCTCTGGCCCGCGATCCGCGAGCGGCTCGAGCAGGAGGTGCCGACGATGCGCGTCGGCGACGTGACGAACTTCGAGAACTTCATGGGCGCCGTGATCGACAAGAAGTCGTTCGAGACGCAGCGCGAGGCGATCGAGGAGGCGCGCTCGAACGACCAGGCCGAGATCGTCGTCGGCGGCGGCGTCGACGACAGCGCGGGCTTCTTCGTCCAGCCGACCGTGATCGCGACGAAGGACCCGCAGTTCCGGACGATGCAGGAGGAGCTGTTCGGCCCCGTCGTGACGACGTACGTCTACCCCGAGGGCAAGTGGAGCGACACACTCGGACTCGTCGAGTCGACCTCCCCGTACGGGCTCACCGGCGCCGTCTTCTCCGAGGACCGGAGCGCGATCGACGAGGCCGAGGAGACGCTTCGCTACGCGGCCGGCAACTTCTACGTGAACGACAAGCCCACGGGCGCGGTCGTCGGGCAGCAGCCGTTCGGCGGCGGGCGCGCCTCCGGGACGAACGACAAGGCGGGCTCGATGTGGAACCTCATCCGCTGGGTGAGCCCGCGCACGATCAAGGAGACGTTCGTCCCGCCGCGCAACTATCGGTACCCCTTCCTCGCCTCCGAGGACGGGTCCGGACCGGCCGACAAGCCCTAAGCCTTTTCTCAGCAACCGCTGGATAGGCTCACGGCGTGCGCCTGGCTGCCGTGCTCGTGCTGGTCGTCGGCGTCCTCGCATCGACCGCCGGAGCGGCACAGCGGCTCGGCACCCCTCGGAGCGACACGATCCGCGGCACCGCCCGTGCGGACTCCATCGACCCGCGCGCCGGGCGCGACCGAGTCAGCGCGCTCGGCGGGAACGACCGGATCAAGGCGCAGGACCAGTTCGTCGACTCGATCCGCTGCGGTCGCGGCCTCGACCTCGTCACCGCCGACCTGCGCGACTCGGTCGATCGCGACTGCGAGGTCGTCGTGCGCCAGCTCTCGCGCGATCCGTACCGCAACCCGGAAAGCCAGCACGGGACGGAGGTCGAGCCCGACAGCTACGCGTTCGGCGCGACAATCTCGAGCGTCTTCCAGGTCGGCCGGATCAGGGACGGCGCCGCCGCGAACATCGGCTTCTCGACGTCGCGCGACGCCGGCCGCACCTGGCGCAGCGGGCTCATGCCCTCGCTGACCGCCAACTCGTCGCCGCGCGGCAGCTGGGCGCGCGCGAGCGATCCGGTCGTCGGCTTCGACGCGCAGCACGGCATGTGGCTCGCGTCGAGCCTCGCGGTCACGCCGGGACAGGAGTCGGCGCTGGTCTTCAACCGCTCGTCGGACGGCGTCAGCTGGAGCGCGCCCGTCGTCGCAACGAGCTCGTTCGCGCGTGGCGAGACGCTGCTCGACAAGCAGTGGTTCGCCTGCGACAACTGGACGTCGAGCCCGTTCCGCGGGCACTGCTACCTCGCCTACAGCGACTTCCGCACCGACCGGATCTCGATCCAGATCTCGACGGACGGCGGCGCGACGTGGTCGGCGCCGATCGGCGCCCCGGACAACGCCGGCCGAGAATCGATGCGCAACGGGGCCCCCGGCGTGCAGCCGGTCGTGCGGCCGAACGGCGACCTGCTGATCCTCTATTGGGACGCGAACCAGATGTCGTCGATCCGCTCGACCGACGGCGGCGCGACCTTCTCGACGACGCAGTTCGTCGCCCGGGCGCTGTCGGTCGCCGGGTTCAACTTCCGCGCTTTCCCGCTCCCGGTCGCCGAGGTCGACGCGGCGGGGACGGTGTACCTCGTCTGGTCCGACTGCCAGCTGCGGAGCTCGTGCACCGGGACCGACCTCGTGCTCTCGTCGTCGGCGGACGGGATCCGGTGGACCGCACCGACGCGGATTCCGACCGGCAGCGTGGCGCCGGGCGTTCACGACGTCATCCCCGGGCTCGCGGCCGACCCGCAGCGCCCGGGCCGCCTCGCGCTCGCGTGGTACCGCCTCCAGGCGCTCGGCGGGATCGACGCGTTCTTCGTCCGCTCAGCCAACGGCGGCGGGACGTGGACCGCCCCACGTCGGCTCAACACCGAGACGATGACGCGGTCCTGGATCGCCCAGACGACCCTCGGGCCGATGGTCGGCGACTACATCTCGACGTCGTTCGCGGGCGGTCCGCTCGCGTTCCCGGTCTTCGTGATCGCAAAGCCGCCCGCGGGCTCGGTCTTCGGCGAGCGAGCCGCCTCGGCGCGTTTCGACGTGACGATCCCCGCTGGTCGAAA
>Ga0111539_10008243_pt1 | contig 13264 bp, 11 predicted proteins | sample RhiMethybrSRZTD1_FD_79667 | JGI IMG/M metagenome (GOLD analysis project Ga0111539, IMG submission 79667) | Populus rhizosphere microbial communities from Tennessee, USA - Rhizosphere MetaG P. TD hybrid SRZTD1 (version 2) (version 2) | ecosystem: Host-associated > Plants > Roots > Rhizosphere >...
AGGCGAAGCTCGGCAAGCTGCAGATCGGCACCACGCGGCGCGGGATCGGCCCCTGTTACGCCGACAAGGCCGCGCGGCTGGGCATCCGCGTGCAGGACCTGCTCGACGAGAAGATCCTCAAGAAGAAGATGATCGCCGCGATGGACCCCAAGCGGCTCAGCCTGCGCCCGTACGCGAAGTCCCCGGAGCTCGACCTGCAGTCGATGACCGAGGACTACCTCACCTACGGCCACCGGATCGAGCAGTACATCGCCGACATCACCCGGCTCGCCTGGGATGTGCTGGACAGCGACGGCACGGTCATCTTCGAGGGCGCCCAGGGCACGCTGCTCGACATCGATCACGGCACCTACCCGTTCGTGACGTCGTCCAACGTGGTCGCGGGCGCTGCCTGCGCGGGCGCCGGCGTCGGGCCGAAGGACATCTCCGAGGTCTGGGGCGTCGCCAAGGCGTACGCGACCCGCGTGGGGGCCGGCCCGTTCCCGACCGAGCTCGACGACGAGCTGGGCAACGCGATGCGCGAGGCCGGCGGCGAGTACGGCACCACCACAGGGCGGGCGCGCCGCGTCGGCTGGCTCGACCTCGTGGCGCTGCGCTACGCCGCCCGCATCAACGGGCTCGACCATCTCGTGATCACCAAGCTCGACGTGCTGACCGGCCTCGGGACGCTGAACGTCTGCACCCGCTACCACGGCACCGACGAGGCGAGCTTCGACGCCTACCCCTACCACCAGACCGTGATGCACCACGCGAGCGGCGACTACGAGCAACTGCCCGGCTGGGACGAGGACATCACCGACTGCCGCGAGGAGCGCGACCTGCCGCAGGCCGCGCGCGACTACCTCGCCTACGTCGCCGAGTTCGTCGGCGTGCCGATCGCGCTCATCAGCGTCGGCGCGGGGCGCCAGCAGGTGATCTGGACCGAGGCCGGGCGCTCGAGCGCCGCGGCCCGCGCGGCGACGCCGGCGTAGCGGCTAGACGACGATCGTCCGCGTGTTCACGACGAAGTCGTGCAGCGCGCGGTTCTCCTCGTCCCACAACGGCCACAGCGCGTCGGCGAGGAACGACAGGCCGCCCGTCAGCATCGCCACGAACCCGAACAGCAGCGCCTTGACGACGACCTCGCGCAGCATCGCGAACCCGAAGTCGATCGGCTTGCCGTCGGCCCGCACGACGCGGATGCCGGTCGCCATGCGGCCCACGGTCCGCCCGTTCGTCCGCGCCATCATCGCCGGCGCGTAGAGCAGCGCCGCGATCGAGACGCACACGATCGCGATCAGCAGCCCGACGACCAGCGCCACGAAGCCGAACGTGTCGCCGGCGAAGAACCCGATCGAGAACGGCGCCGTCAGCGCGACCATCAGGACGAGCGCGGCCGCACCGACGATCAGCCCGTCGATGATCTGCGCGCCGACGCGCGGCCACCAGCCCGACAGCACGTGCTGCCCGGTGAGCACGCCGGACGACGGCGTCACCGGCGGCCCGCCCGCGCCGGGCGGCGGCGTGGTCGTGTAGCCGGGCACCTCTGGGCTGCGAAGCGGATCGGTCATCAGCGCCAGTTCTCGAGCAGATCGGCGTCCGGAACCTCGCGGACCACCCGGCCCGGCACGCCCATGACGACCCCGCGCGGCGGCACGTCGCGCGTCACGACCGCACCGGCAGCGACGAACGCCTCCTCGCCGACCTCGACGCCCGGCGTGAGCACCGCCGCGCCACCGATGCGGCAGGCGCGCCGCAGGATCGCGCCGCGCAGTTGGAAGTCACGATCGTGGCGTGACATCGTCGAGTCGTTGGTGGTGAACACGCCGGGCCCGACGAACACGTCGTCCTCCACGACCGAGTACGCCGTCAGGTACACGTCGGTCTGCACGCGCACCCGCTCGCCGACCACCACGTCGTTGTCGACCGCCGACCCGCGACCGATCACCGACCCCGCGCCCACGCGCGAGCGCTCGCGGACGAACGCCTGGTCGCCGACGATCGCGCCCGGGCCGATCCACGCGCCCGCGAACACGATCGCGCGACAGCAGATCACCGCACCGGCCTCGACCACGAGCGGCTCGCCCGCGTCGCGCCGCGCCGTCGAGTGGCGGGCGAGCTTCGGCGGCTTGCCCAGCACCGCGCCGTCCTGGACCTCGCACTCCTCGCCGATCACGGTTCCGGGATGCACGACGACGTGGGCGCCCAGCCGCGCGCTCGCGTGGATCTGCGCGTCGTCGGCGATGACGCAGTACGGGCCGACGCTCATGCGGCCATCCTACGAAGGGCTTCGACCACCCGCTCGCCCGCCCGCCCGTCGCCGTACAGCGGCGGCCGCTCGGCCGGCAGCGGTGTCTCCAAAGCGGCCACCGCGGCAGCGGGATCCAGGTCCACGAGCGTGTTCCAGCCCGCGTCGACGGTCTCCGTCCACTCCGTGGTCGGACGCAGCGTCAGGCAGCGCACGCCGGCCAGATAGGCCTCCTTCTGCACGCCGCCCGAGTCGGTGAGCGCCACCCGCGCATGCAGCAGCAGCGCGGTGAAGTCGAGGTAGCCCAGCGGCGGCACGATCCGCACCCCGGCCGCAAGCCGCTCGAACAGATCCGCGGCCTCCAGCCGCGCGCGCGTACGCGGGTGCAGCGGGAGCACGACCGGGCCGGGGACCGCGAGCAGCACCTCGACGAGCCGCGCGAGCCGCGCCGGATCGTCGACGTTGCCGGCGCGGTGTGCCGTCGCGATCACGTAGGCGCCGGGCTGCACCCCGTACGCCTCGAGCACCTCGGTGTGCTCGCGCGCCCGCGGGGCGACCATCTGCGCGACGTCGACCATCACGTCGCCCACCACGACCACATCGCCGACCACCTGCTCCCCGCGCAGGGTCTCGGCCGCCCGCTCGGACGAGCACAGCAGCAGCGTCGCGGCATGGTCGGCCAGCACGCGGTTGAGCTCCTCCGGCATCGTGCGGTCGTAGGAGCGCATCCCGGCCTCGACGTGGGCGACCGGCACCGCCGCCTGCGCGCCCGCGAGCGCGCCCGCCAGCGTCGAGTTCGTGTCGCCGTAGACGAGCAGCACGTCCGGCCGCTCGGCCGCGATCAGCGACTCCAGCGCCGCCAGCATCCGGGCGGTCTGGCCCGTGTTGGTGCCGCCGCCCAGATCGAGCCGGTGGTCCGGCCGCGGCAGCGCCAGCTCGTCGAAGAACACGCGCGAGAGATCGTCGTCGTAGTGCTGGCCGGTGTGGACCAGCACCTCGGTGGCGGCGGTCCGCAGGCGGTCCGAGACCGCAGCGGCCTTCACAAATTGCGGCCTGTTTCCAATGACGGTGAGTACTCGCACGCTATTTTGGGGTATCAAGCTGTCTAGACATGTCGATCTTGCTCGACAGCGTCCGCGGCACGGTACAAGGCGTGCTCTCGGGAGTCGGCCACGTGCTCTGGTACGTGGACTGGCAGACCGGCGGGCAGACCGCCCGCCGCCGCGCCTAGACCGAGCTCGCCAGCTCGCGCTCGATCCGCCGCCCCATGCGCTCGCGCGCGTCCAGGGTCACAGGCCCCGGCGCCGCCGGCAGGGCGATGTCGTCGACTGCCGCGATCGGCATGACCACGCGCACCGTCGAGGCGATGAACGCCTCGTCAGCGCCGGCGAGATCGTCGAGCGTGCAGACCCGCTCTTCCGCGTCGCACTCCTCGATCACGTACGCGCGCGTGATCGAGGCGAGGATCCGGTCCTCGAGCGGCGGCGTCAGCAGACGGCCGCCGGCGACCCAGAACAGCGACCACGTCGGCCCCTCGAGCACGCGGCCGTGCGGCGTCACGAACAGCGCCTCGTCGAACCCGCGCTCGCGCGCCAGCCGCCCGGCGAGCATGTTCGCCGCGTAGGACAGGGTCTTCAGGCCGTCCAGCACGCGCGTGGGCGAGTACGTGACCGTCGCCACGCGGGCCACCGCCGGCGGCACAGGCAGCGGCTCGACGGTCATGATCCGGCGCCCACCGCGGGTCAGGACCACACGCAGGAGCGCCTCGACCGGGCCGGCGGCGCCGAGCAGCGCGGCGGCCTCGGCGCGCACCGCGTCGTCGTCGTAGTCCAGCCGCAGGCCCGCGCAGGTGTTGGCCAGGCGCGCGAGGTGCTCCTCGAGCGCAAACGGCCGCCCGGCATACAAGCGGAAGACCTCGAATGCCCCGTCGCCGCGGGTGAGTCCTTCGTCCGTGACCGGGATGACCGCCTGCTCGGCGGGCCCGATCACGCCGTCAACGCTGGCCAGCATTCCCGGAGGCTAGCGGCTCGGGGTCCAGTCACCCGCCCGTCCGGCCGATGACACGGATTAATCGTGGCCACCACGCGTCGACCCCTGCGCCTGATCCTTGTCACGCACTCCGCGGAGTGCGCGGATCGCGTGCGCGCTGTGCTCGGCGCCGAGGAGCTCGTCTGGGCCGAGCGGATCGACCGCGCGCTGCACGCGGTCGCGCACGCGGACACCGACTGCGTGCTGCTCGACCTCGAGCTTCCCGAGGCACCCGGCACGGCGGGCATCGACCGCCTGCTCGATGCGCAGGTCCCGCTGATCGCGCTCGCCGGCCGGACCGACGACGCCACCCGAGCGATCCGCGCGGGCGCGCAGGAAGTCGTCACGCGCGACGATCCCGCCACGCTCCCGCACGTCATCCGCCTCGCGGTCGAGCGCCATCGCAGCGGTGAGCGCCGCGAGGTCGAGCGGCTGGTCCGCGAGGTCGCCGCCGACGTGCGCACCCGCCGTCGTGTGGCTCGCCCGGCTGCGCCGGCGCTCGGCATCGCCGCCCTGATCGTCGCGTTCTGCATCCAGCTCGCCGTGCTCCATCACCCCGGTGGCGTCGTCCTGTGGGCGCTGTTCGCCGGCGCCGCGGTGATCGCCTGGCGTGCCACCCGCGACCGCCGCGACGACGCCCGGCTGCTCGAGACGATCGTCGAAGGGTCGGTCGACGGCGTGTTCGTCAAGGACCTCGAGGGCCGCTACATCCTCGTGAACGAGGCGGCCGCCCGCCTGCTCGGGGTCGAGCGCGACAGCGTGCTCGGTCGCACCGACGAGGAGCTCTTCGGCGGTGCCGCCAGCGCCGCCCGTCGCGCCCGCGACCAGGCGGTGCTCGCGACCGGCGAGACGCGCCGCTACTGGCGCACCGCCACCGTGAACGGCACCGAGCGGACGCTCTCGGTGATCAAGGCTCCGTTCCGCGACGGCACCGGGCGCATCGTCGGCCTGATCGGCACCGTCCGCGACGAGACGGTCATCCGCCGCCTCGAGCAGGAGACCGGCCGCTTCTTCGACCTGGCGCCGGACATGCTCTGCACGGCCGGCGCGGACGGCCGTCTCGAGCGCGTCAACGAGGCGTGGACGGCCACTCTGGGCTGGACCGCCGAGGAGCTGCGCTCGCGGCCGCTGATCGACTTCGTGCACCCGGACGACCGCGCCCGGGCGACCCGCGAGCTCGAGCTGATGCTCGCCGGGCAGGTCGACGGCTGCGCCACGCGCCTGGCCACCCGCGCCGGCGGCTGGCGCGCGGTCGAGTGGACCGCCCGCGTCGTGCCGGAGGACGCCCGCATCTACGCGGTCGCCCGCGACATCACCGAGCGCAACAAGATGGAGGATGCGCTGGCCGCCAGCGAGGCGCGCTACCGCACGCTCGTGCACAACCTGCCGAACTCCGGCGTCCTCACGTTCGACCACGACCTGCGCTACACGTTCGCGGCCGGCGATCTCGCCACGGTGGACGAGGTCCTGGTCGGCCGCACGCTCGCCGAGGTCTGGCCGCAGCACGCGGCAATGCTGACGCCGCGCTACCGCGCCGCGCTCGGCGGCCACGACCAGGCGTTCGAGATGTCGGTCCCACACGGCGAGTTCTGGGTCCAGATCGCGCCGCTGCGCGACGGCGACGGCGTGATCGAGGGCGGCATGCTGCTCGTGCAGGACATCACCGTCGTCCGGCGCGCCCAGCGCGACGCCGCCGAGGCCGACGAGCGCTTCCAGACCGCGTTCGAGGAGGCGCCGATCGGCATGGGCATGGTCACGCCCGACGGCCGCTACCTGCGCGTGAACCGGGCGCTGTGCGAGATCACCGGCTACACGGAGGAGCAGCTCCTCCAGACCACCTGCGACGCGATCACCCACCCGGACGACGTGAGCACGGGCGCCGAGGGCCGCAGCGACCTGGTGTCCGGCCGCTCGCCGATCCACAACACCGAGAAGCGCTACCTGCACGCGAACGGCCACACCGTCTGGGTCTCGGTGCACGCGACGCTCGTGCGCGACGCCGACGGCAACCCGAGCCACATCCTCGGCCAGATCCAGGACATCACGGATCGCCGGCGGTTCGAGGAGCGCCTCCAGCATCTCGTCGACCACGACCCGCTGACCGGCCTGTTCAACCGCCGCCGCTTCGAGCAGGAGCTCGACCGCCATGTCGCCCACGTGGAGCGCTACGGGCCGAGCGGCGCGCTGCTCGTGCTCGACCTGGACGACTTCAAGAGCGTCAACGACACGCTTGGCCACAACGCCGGCGACGAGCTGATCGTCTCGGTCGGGGGCCTGCTGCGCTGCCAGCTGCGCGACTCGGACATCGTCGCCCGCCTCGGCGGCGACGAGTTCGCGATCCTGCTGCCCGCCGGCGGCCCGGAGGAGGCCGAGGCGGTGGCGGCCAAGCTCGTCCAGGCGGTGCGCGACGAGGCCACGGTCGTCGGCGCCAAGCGCGCCCGCCGTATCACGACGAGCGTCGGCGTCGCGCCGTTCGGCGCCGGGGACTTCACCGGCGAGGAGATCCTCGTCAACGCCGACCTCGCGATGTACGAGGCCAAGGAGGCCGGCCGCGACCGCTACGCCGTGTACGAGTCCGACCGGCACGAGCCCCCGCGCGTGCAGGCCCGGATGCACTGGGTCGAGCGGATCCGCGACGCGCTCGAGGACGAGCGGTTCGTGCTGCACGCGCAGCCGATCCTCGACTTGCGCACCGGCGAGATCGCCCAGCACGAGCTGCTGATCCGCATGCTCGACGACCACGGGGACCTGATCCCGCCCGGCACGTTCCTGCAGGTCGCCGAGCGCTTCGACCTCGTTCAGGAGATCGACCGCTGGGTCGCCGGCCGCGCGCTCGAGCTGATCGCCGAGCACGCGGGCGCGCTGCGCCTCACGGTCAACCTGTCCGGCCGCACGCTGACCGACGACCGGCTGCTCGCCGAGCTCCAGGCCGGCATCGCACACACGGGAGCCGACCCGGGCTGCCTGACCTTCGAGGTGACCGAGACCGCCGCGGTGGCGAACATCCACCTGGCGCGCGAGTTCGCCGAGCGGTTGCGCAGCATCGGCTGCCGCTTCGCGCTCGACGACTTCGGCGCCGGCTTCGGCTCGTTCTACTACCTCAAGCACCTGCCGTTCGACTACCTCAAGATCGACGGCGAGTTCGTCTCCAACTGCCTCTCGAACCGCACCGATCAGCTCGTCATCCGGGCGGTCGTGGACATCGCCCAGGGGCTCGGCAAGGAGACCGTGGCGGAGTTCGCCGCCGACGCCGAGCTCGTGCAGTTCCTGCGCTCCCAGGGCGTCGACTACGCCCAGGGCTTCCACGTCGGGCGGCCGCTGCCGCTGCCCGAGGCGCTCGCGCTCAAGGCGTGACGGCCAGCGCCAGCGCGGCCGCGGCGGTGAAGTCGATCGCCGGCTCCACCGTCTGCCAGGAGCGCACGTCGTCGACGTAGCGGCTGCCGTGCCCGGTGTACTTCGCGTAGCGGTCGCGGCCGCGGGGACACGTGCGGCCCTCCTCGAAGAACTCGCCCAGCCCGTCCGCGAACAGCGCCCGGTCGTTCGGCCCGTTGACGACGGCGCCGCGGAGGATGCGGTGGCGCGTGCCGTTGAGGTTGGCGACGACGTGCTGCGGGCAGCGCGGATCGCGGCTGCCGACCCCGATCATCAGCGACGCGCCCCAGGCGTTGGCGCCGAACGCCCAGTTGCGCTGGGCGGTGCCGAGCCCGTCATAGCGGCGATCGCCGGTGAGGCGCCGGTACAGGCCGACCGTGGCGGCAAGGCCGAACGCGTGCGGCGCCGCGTCGAAGTCGTCGTAGGTGACGGCGGCGCGGAACGGATCGCGCGCCGCGCGCCGCCGCGCGCGGTCGAGCACGCGCCGGACGTCGGCGAGCAGCGCGGGCACGCTCAGCGCGCGCGCCAGCTCGAGGTGAGCGAGCGTGCCCACGTCGTAGAGGTTCAGCGAGTCCTGGGCCGGCTCGACGAACGAGCGCGCCGCGTCACGCCAGCTCGTCGTGCGCGGGTCGCCGTAGTCGCGGCCGGCGAGCGCGAGCTCCGCGAAGCCGAGCTCGAGGTCGTCGCGCCACGAGGACTCCGGGTAGAACGCGTGCGGCAGCGCGGTCACGACATCGGCCTCGGTGACGTTCGTCGTCTTGGCGGCGGCGAGCAGCGCGACCGCGGTCTCCAGCTCGCGCCGGCCGCGGGCGGGGTTCGTCGTGCGGTCGAGCTGGGCGGCGAGCGCGAACGCGGCCGCCGTGCGTCCCGCCAGGTTGGGCGGCAGCGGTGTGCCCGGCGCGTTCGCGAGGAAGACGGGCCGCTGCCGCAGGTAGCGGTTGCGAGCGCCGCGCAGTGCGTCGTCGCGCTCCGGCAGCCGCCACACGTCGTGGTCGCCGTTGAAGGTGCCGGCGGCGTTCCCGGAGCCGATCCCGACCTGCAGCAGCATCGTCCCGTCGTTCTCCCGCCAGGCCTTGTCGAGCCAGTCGAGCCCGAAGCGCGCCTCGGCGTCGAGCTGCGGCGGCGCGCGCGTCCCCAGCTCGCGCTCGACGATCAACAGCAGCGACGCCGCGTACGCGGTCGTGTGCGCGAACTTGATGAAGTCGCCGGCGTCCATCCAGCCGCCCTCGGCGTCGACCGGGCCGCCGATCCGGGTGAGCGAGCGGCCGATGATCACGTCGCTGTCCGGGCCGTCGTAACGCGGGTGGGCGTAGAGGGCGGCGGTGCGGTCGTTGAGGTGGGCCGCTCGGCGCCGCAGTGCGCCGGGGATGACGTTCGCGCCGTCGCGCTGCGCCTGGAAGAACTCCACGGCATCGGCGACGCGCGGCTGGAACACGCCGTCGGCGATACGGAAGCGCGGCGACCGGGCGCCGGCGGCGCGGATCCGGTAGCGGCCGGGCGTCCGCAGGCGGCTGAAGTCGAGGGCCATGACCGCGCGGTAGCGCCGGTTCCAGCGGCCGCGGGTGCGCCCCGCCCGGCCGCGGAGGACGACCTTGCCGCGGCGCACGACGGCGAACCGGACGCGCGCCTTCGGGACCGGGGCGAGCAGGTACGCGACCTTCGACTCGCGGGGCGCGTAGCCCAACTGGTCGACGCGTACGGCCGGCCGATCGCGAGCCGCCGCCGCCGGAGCGAGCGCCAGAAGCATCGCCACCGCAATCGAGTTAAAGACCTTTACTCGAATGCCATCCAGCCTACTGGCTCTGTTGAGAGAACTCAACGAGCCGCCGGGCGCGGATCTGGTCAGATATGCGCGATCGCGGCCTCGACTACCTCCCCGTAGTCGGTCAGTCGCGGACAGACGACGCTCGAGCGCCGGCCATCTGGCCGGCGTTCTGCGTGTCGGGGAAGAGCTCGTCGGCGGCGCGGGCGGCCCCACCGGCGGCGCGGTAGGCAGCGGCGATCCGGCCGGCGCCGTCGTGGCAGCGCATCGCGCGCTGGACCGCGTCGCGCAGGCGCGCTGGCGTCAGCCGTCGCGCGGGCACTCGCGTCCCGGCCCCGGCGTGCTCCACCCGGCGCGCGACCTCGAACTGGTCGCGACCGAACGGGACAGCGCACACCGGCACACCGCGGGCGAGCGCCTTCTGGGTGGCGCCCATGCCGCCGTGCGTGATCGCGACGGCCGCACGGTCGAGGATGTGGCCGTGCGGGGCGAAGTCGACGACGGTGGCGTTGGGCGGGGTGTCGAACGCGCGCGGATCGCCTGACGGGAGCGTGGCGATCACGCGGACGGGCTCGCCGGCCAGCGCCTCGATCGCCGTGCGGACGAGACGCCCGTCGTCCTGGAACTCGGACGACGTGGTCACGAGCACGATCGGACCCGCGATGTCATCGAGCCACGCGGGCGGGTCCTGGGGCGGATCCCAGTCGCAGGGGCCGATCAGGCGCACGTTGTCCGGCCAGTCTCGGCGCGGGTACTCGAACGGCTCGGCGGTCATGTACAGCAGCAGATCGGGCGCGGCGAACATGTCCTTCGCGCCGTGGATCGGCGGCAGCCCGGCGCTGTGGCGGACCTCGTTCATGTGCGGGCGGACGATGCGCTCGAGCGCGCCGAAGAGGAACGGGCGCAGCGCTACGTCGCGCAGGTGGCCGAGCGGGCCGCTCGCCGGCTTGAGGCCGGGTCCGAACGGCGGCGCGTCCTTGGACGGGAGCGGCAGCGGATACGGGCACCAGGCGGCCCACCGGCCGCCCCACGCCTCGGCGGCGGCCATCGCGCCCCAGGTGCCGATGTCGGCGAGCACGAGGTCGGGCGTGACAGCGTCGATGGCGCGCCGCAGATCCGTCACCTCGACCTCGGCGCGGCGGCAGAAGACGCGCACGGCACGCTTCTGGGCTTGGAGCGGCGTCCGGCCGCGGTAGTCGTCGTGCGGGATGCGCACGATCGCCGGGTCGACCGGCTCCGCGTCGAACCCACGGGCGCGCATCAGCTCGACCTGCGAGTCGAGCGTGCGCAGCGCGACCTCGTGCCCGCGGCTCTTGAGCTCGTCGAGGATCGGAGTGATCGGGAACAGGTGGCCTCGCGCGGGCGAGGTGTAGGCGAGCACGCGTGACATCAGCGTCCCTCCAAGATCGGTTCGAGGAGCTCGACGATCGCGAGCTCCGTCTGGCGGCGGCTGAGGCCGGCATCGCGCCGCAGCAGCTTCCAGGTGTAGACGTCGCAGATCGCCACGAGCTGGGCGAGCGTCCGCCGGTGGTCGGCGCCGGTGCGGGCGGCGAGTGCGGGCGCGAACACGCGCGCGCACCACTCGCGGTGCAGTGTCCGACCACGCTCGGCCACCGGCCGCAGCGCCGGCTCGCGCATCTCCTCGGCCAGGAGCCGGACCACTCGGTCGCCCATCGCCTCGTAGTGGTCGACGAGGATCTTGACGGCACCGGCCGGATCCCCCACGGGGGCCTGGTCGCGCTGGCGGCCGACCCGCTCCGTCTCCCGCTCGGCGGCCGCGGCGATCAGCCCGTCGCGCCCGCCGAAGCGCCGGATCACGGTCTGCACCGTGACGCCCGCCCGCCGCGCCACCCCATCGAGCGAGACCTGCTCGCCGGGCGCCTCCCAGAACAGCTCGATCGCGGCGTCGATGATCCGATCACCGGTTGCCGCCGCCGACTCCGCCCGCGCGACCATCCGGTACGGACGAGTTTTCATGTTAGTTACGTTGACATGAACTGGACGTCACGTCAAGCTCTGATAGAAGCCGCGGATGGTTCCGGAGGCACGTCTCGAACAACTCGACACCGGTCTCGCGCCGGTCACCGACGGCTGGTTCGTCGTCAACGTCCCAGCGGCCGCGTGGGTCAACAACCCCGAGCGCGGCGACTGTTGCATCTTCGAAAGCGACGACGTGATGTTCCCCCACGTCGGCTTCACGCTCGCGGTGGTCCAGCCGGGCCAGGTGCCCGGCCGCTATCACCGCGAGGCCAACCAGGAGAACTTCCTCGTGCTGTCGGGCGAGTGCCTGCTGATCATCGAGGGCGAGGAGCGGCACCTGAAGGCCTGGGACTTCGTCCACTGCCCGCCGGACTGCGAGCACGCGTTCGTCGGCGCCGGCGACGGCCCGTGCGTGATCTTCATGACCGGCGCCCGCAACGGCTGGCCGGACGCGAAGGGGATCGTCTACCCGCGGTCGGAGGTCGCGCTCAAGCACGGAGCCGGCGTCGAAACCGAGACGACGCTCCCGAAGGAGGCGTACGCCGCGTTCCCGCCCTACGAACCCGGCCCGCCTTCGAGTTGGGCGGGCACGCCCTGGGGCTAATCGAAGAGCTCTTCGAGGAAGTTCTTCTTGCGCTTCTTGTAGTGCTTGCCGCCGTGGGAGTAGCTGTCGTGATGCTGCTCCTCCCGGCGCGGCTCTGATCCGCCACCGCCTCCGCTGCCGCCGTAGAAGCTCCCCTCGGCCTGCACCAGGTGCTCGAGCTCCCCACGGTCCAGGAACAGTCCACGGCACTCCGTGCACTGATCGACGTGGATCCCGTTGCGCTCGTACGTCCGCATCTCGCCTTGACACTTCGGACAGGTCATGGCGATGAGGCTAACGCGCGCGCTCTTCGCGTCACCCGTACCGCGATTCGGGGGATGCCCGTGCCGAACTCGCGCTCGGCCTCGCGTACCGTCGCTGAGGCCATGACGAAGATCCTGCGACTCATCAAGCGCCACCGCCGGGCTCGCGCCCGCTGGTCCCCCAAGCGCCTCGAGCTCGGCGCTCTTCCCGTCTGAACCGGATTCCGGAGAGCCGGCGCACGCATCGCGCCGGATCGCTACGGTCGCGGTCGGGATGGGGCTACTGCGGCGCACGCTGGCACTCGGGGTTCTGCTCACGGCCGTGGCGGCCGCGCCGGCCGGCGCCGCGACGACGCGCTACTCGCTCGTACACGGCTGCTACTCGGTCACGGGCGCCGACGGCCGGGCGCTCCCAGGCGCCGAGCGCGTGCGGATGCAGGCCACGGCGCTCGGGCGCTACCTGCTCTATCGCCCGGACCGGCGATTCGTCGCCGCGCGGCCTGACGGCAGCGTCGGCGTGGCCGATGCTCCCGGCCCCGCGGCCGACTGGCGCGTCGGCGGCGGCCGCGACGGGACGTTCACGCTCCGGCCCGTGTCGGGCGGCCCGCCGACGCTGAGGAGCGTGCGCTTCCGCCCTGCCACAGGCTGCGCCGCCTATCCGGAGGCCGGGCTCGACGCGAGCGGCACGCCGTCCCGTGGCGCCACCAGCTACGGGCGCGTGGGCGGGTTGGTCGAAGGTCACATGCACTGGATGACCTACGAGTACCTCGGCGGGCGCTTCCACTGCGGGCGGCCGTGGGACCGGTACGGGATCCCCTACGCGCTGCCGGACTGCTCGTCGATCGAGGGACCGCAGGGCGTTGCGGCGCCGATGCAGAACTTCCTCAACTACGGCAATCCGGCGCAGCCGCACGACACGCGCGGCTACCCGTATCTGACCGAGACGAAGGCGACCAACCTCACCCGCGAAGGCACCTACTGGCGGTGGGTGCAGCGGGCGTGGATGGCGGGCCTGCGGTTGATGGTCATGAGCGTCAATGAGAACCGGG
>Ga0111539_10008244_pt1 | contig 13264 bp, 11 predicted proteins | sample RhiMethybrSRZTD1_FD_79667 | JGI IMG/M metagenome (GOLD analysis project Ga0111539, IMG submission 79667) | Populus rhizosphere microbial communities from Tennessee, USA - Rhizosphere MetaG P. TD hybrid SRZTD1 (version 2) (version 2) | ecosystem: Host-associated > Plants > Roots > Rhizosphere >...
TACCTCGCGCTCTGGAACACCCTGAAGGCTGACTCGGACGTCGAGGAAGTCGTCCGGAACTTCTTCATCCGCCAGCCGCTGCTCTGGATCGACGAGCTGTCATGACGCTGACCTGGCTCGACTGGCTGCTGATGCTCGTCTACTTCGGCTTCGTGCTCGGCATCGGTGTCGCGCTCAAGAGCAAGACGACGACGAGCTCGGCGTTCTTCCAGGCGGGTCGGGCGATACCGGCGTGGGTGTGCGGCCTGGCGTTCATCTCCGCAAACCTCGGCGCGCAGGAGATCATCGGCATGGCCGCGTCCGGGGCGAAGTACGGCATCGCCACCAGTCACTTCTACTGGGTCGGCGCGATCCCGGCGATGGTGTTCCTGGGCGTGTTCATGATGCCGTTCTACTACGGCTCGCGCGCGCGCTCGGTCCCCGAGTATTTGCGGCTGCGGTTCGACGAGAAGACCCGCGCGTTCAACGCCGTGTCGTTCGCCTTGATGACCGTGTTCTCGTCGGGCATCTCGATGTATGCGATGGCGAAGCTGCTGCAGATCCTGCGCGTCTTCGACGCGCCGTTCGCCGCGCTGGGCATCGGTCCCGAATACATCTTCCACATTGCCGTCGTCTCCTCGGCGCTGGTGGTGCTGGTCTACGTTCTGCTCGGTGGGCTGTCGAGCGCGATCTACAACGAAGTCCTCCAGTTCTTCCTGATCGTCGCCGGCTTTCTGCCGCTCGTGTATCTGGGCCTGCGCGACGCGGGTGGCTGGTCGGGGATTGTCCGGACGCTGCCGCCGGCGTTCACGCACGCGTGGGTCGGGCTTGGCAGTGCGTCCACCAACCCGATGGGCGTCGATGTGTTCGGCGTGGCCATGGGACTCGGATTCGTGCTCTCGTTCGGCTACTGGTGCACCGACTTCCTGGTCGTGCAGCGCGCGATGGCCGCCGACTCGATGACCGCCGCGCGGCGGACGCCGCTGATCGCGGCCTTCCCGAAGATGGCGTTCCCGTTTCTGGTGGTGATGCCCGGCCTGATCGCGCTGTCGGTCCATGGCGGAGTCGTCCCGGTCAAGATGTACGAGGGGACGACGACCGCGATTCTGGACGCGCTCGGCAAGCCGCAGCTCGACTACGACCTGACCGCACCGACGCTGATGCTGCGGTACTTTCCGACGGGGATGCTCGGGATCGGCCTGACCGCGCTGCTTGCCAGCTTCATGTCGGGGATGGCCGGCAATGTGACCGCGTTCAACACGGTGTGGACCTACGATATCTATCAGGCCTACCTTCGTCCCTCGGCGAGCGACGCGCACTATTTGTGGATCGGACGGATGGCCACGGTGTTCGGAATTGCGGCCTCGGTCCTGACGGCGTACGTCGCGGCGCAGTTCAACAACATCATGGACGTCCTGCAGCTGGTCTTCGCGTTCGTCAACGCGCCCTTGCTGGCGACGTTCCTGCTTGGCATGTTCTGGAAACGCGCCACCGGACACGGCGCCTTTGCAGGGCTGGTCGCCGGGACGTGCGCGGCGGCGCTGCACCATGGACTGACGCTGCCGGCGGGCGCGATCGCCGGCGTCAAGGGCGGGTGGCTGGGCGCACTGTCGACCTATCCGAGCGAGATGGCGCAGAACTTCTGGACGGCCATCGATGCCTGGACCGTCTGCTTCGTGGTGACGATCGCCGTCAGCCTGATGACGCGGCCGCGCGACGAGCGCGAGCTGGCCGGCCTGGTCTACTCGCTGACCGAACGTCCGCGCGATGCCGAGTTGCCGTGGCACCGGCGGCCTGCGGTTCTCGGCGTCGTGGTGCTGGTGGCGACGCTGCTGCTCAACGTGGTGTTCTTCTAATGATGGATATCCGCGTCCCGGTGGCCGTGATGTTCGGGGTGATGGGCGCGCTGCTCACCGGCTACGGCGTGTTCGGCGACCAGTCGATCTACGGACGGTCGCTCGGCATCAACATCAACCTGGTGTGGGGGAGCGTGCTGCTCGCCTTCGCGGTTTGCCTGCTGATCCTGTCGGCCCGCGCGCGATCGCGACGCGGGGGAGAGCCGTGATCGACCCCGAGGCGCTCGCGCGCGCATTCGAAGCGGCCGTCGGCCGATCGCCGCGGCTGTATCGCGCGCCGGGCCGCGTCAACCTGATCGGCGAGCACACCGACTACAACGACGGGTTCGTCATGCCGATCGCGCTCGACCGCGACACGTGGGTCGCGGCGGCGCCGCGCGCGGATCGACGGCTGGTCGTGCGCTCGCGCGAGTTTGGCGCCACCGTGAACATTGATCTCGAAGACGGTTTGTCGCCCGACGTCGTAGCGCAGCCCTTTAGGGCTGCCCCGGCGGCCGATGGCAGGCCTGAAGGCCTGCGCTACGAGAGGCCGCCGACAGACGTGACGTGCGCTTCGCCGGCACGTCCATGGACCCGTTACGTGCAAGGGATCGCGGCGACTCTGGGAAAAACGAGGCGACTCATCGGCGCGGACCTGATGATCGCCAGCGACGTCCCGATCGGCGCTGGCCTGAGCTCCTCGGCGGCGCTGGAAGTCGCGTGCGGCTTTGCGTTGCTGGACCTCGCCGGCGTTCCGATCGACCTCGATCAGCTCGCGCACGCCGCGCAGCGGGCCGAACATGAGTTTGCCGGCACCCGCTGCGGAATCATGGACCAGACCATCGCGTGCCGCGGCCGCGCAGACGCGGCGCTCTGGCTCGATACGCGAAGCCTCGAGCGCCGGTGGCTGCCGCTCTCGCCGGGCGTACGCGTGGTGGTCTGTAACACGATGGTGCGTCACGAGCTCGCATCGGGCGAATACAACGCGCGCCGGGCCGATTGTGAAGCCGGCGTCGCGGTCCTGGCAGGACAACGGCCGAATGTCCGCGCGCTGCGGGACGTGACGCTCGCGGACCTCGACGCCGCTTCGGGTCGACTGTCCGAGCGTGTGTCTCGCCGCTGCCGCCACGTGATCACGGAAAACGCCCGTGTCGGTGAGGCGGCCGAGGCGCTCGAGAAGGGCGACGTCCATCGCGTCGGCGCGCTGATGAACGAATCGCACGACAGCCTGCGGCGCGACTACGAAGTCAGTTGTACCGAACTGGATACCATGGTCGCGATCGCCAGGTCGCTGGCCGGCGTCCACGGCGCGCGAATGACCGGCGGCGGATTCGGCGGGTGTGTGGTCGCCCTCGTCGACCGGGCGGCGGCGCCGAGTGTCGTGCGCGAGATCGCCCGCAAGTACAAGTCGGCGACCGGCACGACGCCCGACGTCTGGCCGACTGGCGCCGGCGCGGGCGTGGGCGCCTGGCCGGTCGGTGCGTCGGCATGACGGATCGGTCGCATCGCCGCTTCAATCCGTTGCGAGGCGAGTGGGTGATCGTCTCGGCCGGCCGCAACGCGCGACCGTGGCAGGGGCGCGTCGAGACGCCCGAACCGGCGCAGCCGCCGGAATACGACGCGAACTGTTATCTCTGTCCCGGCAACGAGCGTGCGCACGGTGTCCGGAATCCCCGCTATGCGTCGACGTTCGCCTTCGACAACGACTTCCCCGCGCTGGTGCCAGAGCCGGTGGCCCCGATCCCCGATCATTCGGCGAGGCAGGCTGAGTTAGCCCCGACGGATCTCTTGATCGCCCGGCCGGAGCGCGGCATCTGTCGCGTGCTCTGTTTTTCGCCGCGCCACGACCTCACGCTGCCTTTGATGGAAACACCCGAGATTCGTCAGGTGGTCGATTTGTGGATCACCGAGTACGCGGCCGCCGCCGCGCTGCCGTGGGCCCGGTACGCGATGGCGTTCGAGAACCGCGGCACGCAGATGGGCGCCAGCAACCCGCACCCACACGGACAGTTCTGGGCGACCGAAAGCGTGCCGAACGAACCCGCGCGGGAGCGCCTCGCCTTCGACGACTACCGCGCCGCGCACGGCCGCTGTCTCCTCTGCGAGTACGTGCAGCGCGAGACGAAGGAAGGCGAACGGCTCGTGTGCGGGAACGATCACTTCGTGGCCCTGGTCCCGTTCTGGGCGATGTGGCCGTTTGAAACGCTGGTCGTGGCGCGCCGCCACGTCGCGGCGATCGACGCGCTGGACCATGTCGAGCGTGACGCACTCGCCGACGTGCTCAAACGGTTGACGACCCGCTACGACAACCTGTTCGAGACGCCGTTTCCGTACTCGATGGGCGTGCATCAGCAGCCGCTACGCGACGCCGGTCACGACTGGCATCTTCATCTGCATTTCTACCCGCCGCTGCTGCGCTCGGCTACGATTCGCAAGTTCATGGTCGGCTTTGAGATGCTCGGATCGCCGCAGCGCGATTTTTCGCCCGAGCACGCCGCGGCGCGGCTGCAGGCGGCGGGGGAGACGCACTATCAGACGCGTGCCGGCGCGGAGGCGCGCCCATGAATCGCCGCGAGTTTCTCGAGCTGGCGGCGTTGCCGCTGGCGCAGTTGCTGGATCAGAAGGATCTCCGTCGACTGCCCGGTGCCGTCGTCGCCGTGGATGGGCGCCGCCTGGACGACGTCGAACTGATCCGCGACTGGACGGGGCCGCTGTGCCGATCGCGCCTCGTCAACCACGGCCGATCCGCCGTGCGAATCAAGGAAGCCGTGCTCGTCGACGTCGCGCTGCAATTCCCACCGGCGACCCGGCTGTACGGCGAAGGTTTCCAGATGCTGACACAGACCGGCGGCACGCTCGGCGCGCCCGTCGACCTCAGTCAATACACCGACGCGAAGCATTACCGCATCCCGGCGTCCGACGGCGCGCGCGCCTACTATGGTCTGCTCACGCTCACGCCGCCGGAGGGCCAGACGACGCTGTGTGCGTTCACGTCGTGCGCGAGGTTCAGCGGAAGGTTCGAGACTTCGCATCGCGACCCTGAAAGGGTCGCGCTACGAGCGGTCGTCGATACAGAGGGCCTCTCGCTCGGGGCCGGCGAAACCTGGGTCCTCGAAGATCTCCTCGTGACGTCAGGAGCGGATCGTTCACGCCTGCTCGCGGATGTCGCCGACCGTTTAGCGGCGCGGCATCCGCCGCTGCAGACGCGAACGCCGCCAACCGGCTGGTGCTCGTGGTACTGCTTCGGGCCGAGCGTGACGGCACAGCAGGTGCGCGACAACCTCGACGTCATCGCCACGAGCATGCCCGCCCTGCGCTACGTTCAGATCGACGACGGCTACCAGAGCGCGATGGGCGACTGGCTCGACACCGGCGCGGCGTTCGGCGGCAACGTGCGCACGGTGCTGGCGGATATTCGGCAGCGTGGATTCGAGCCGGCGATTTGGGTCGCACCGTTCGTCGCGGAAGAGAGATCGGATCTCTTCCGATCGCATCCGCACTGGTTCATCAAGGATGCGGACGGCGCGCCGCTGCGTTCCGATCGCGTCACCTTTGGTGGATGGCGTCGCGGTCCGTGGTACGCGCTCGACGGCACGCATCCCGAAGCGCAAGCGCATCTCGAACGCGTGTTCCGGACGATGCGAACCGAATGGGGCTGCACCTACTTCAAGCTCGACGCCAACTTCTGGGGCGCGATGCACGGCGGACGGTTCCACGACGCGCGCGCGACCCGCGTCGAGGCGTACCGCCGTGGCATGGAGGCGGTCGTTCGCGGCGCCGGTGACAGCTTCCTGCTCGGCTGCAATCACCCGATGTGGCCGTCGCTCGGCCTCATCCACGGATCGCGCAGCTCGAACGACATCAAGCGAACCTGGGATCGCATCAAGACCACCGGATTCCAGAACCTGCAGCGCAACTGGCAGAACGGGCGTCTGTGGTGGAACGATCCGGATGCGATTGTGCTGGCGAGCGACCTGACCGATGCCGAGTGTCAGTTTCACGCGTCCGTCATCTATGCGAGCGGCGGAATGGTGCTCTCCGGCGACGATTTGACGAAGCTGCCGCCGGCGCGCGCGGCGATGCTCAAGAAGCTCCTGCCGCCGACCGGCGTCGCCGCTGCTTTCGACGATGCCTCGCTCCGCGCCGGAACCGTGACGCTGCCTGGTGCGCGCATGCTGTGCCTGTTCAATTGGGACGACGCGCCGGAGTCCCGCACGGTTCGCGTGGGCGCGGGTGCGGTGACTGATTTCTGGACCGGCGAATCGCTGACGCCGCGTGCGGGAGCACTCGAGATCGCGATGGCCCCGCGCTCGTCGCGTGTGCTCAAGGTGTCATGAAGCTCGCGACTGCCAACGGAACGGCGAACACCGGAACTCGCGAGCCGTCGGGCGGCCCGTTCGTCATCGCCACTGCCTTCGCCGCGCTCTTCTCCGTCGTCGGCCTCGCGCTGTACGGCCTGCCGCTCTATTACGACTTCATGGTGCGCGAGTTCGGCTGGTCGCGGTCGATGGTGACGTCGGGCAATGCGATCAGCAAGCTCGTGGTCGGGCCGCTGTTCGGGTTCGCGGCCGGGTGGATTGTCGATCGGTTCGGGCCGCGCCGGTTGATGATGGCCGGAATCCTGATGGCGGGCGGCGCGCTCGTCGGGCTGGGCCTGACGTCCGCGGCCTGGACGTTCTACTTTTTCTATTTCTTCAACGCGCTCGGCTACGTCTGCGGCGGCCCGCTGCCGTGTCAGGTGCTGGTGTCGCGCTGGTTCGATCGCACGCGTGGCAAGGCCATGGGCATCGCGTACCTGGGGATCGGCATCGGCGGTGCCGCGGTCCCGCTGCTGTCGCACTGGCTCACGGATCTGTTCGGGTGGCGCGGATCGCTTCAAGCGGTTGGCGTGCTGATTGTGCTGATCGCCTTACCGATGGCGTTTTTCGTGCGCGAGGCGCCGCCAGAAGGAGGCGGCCGTAGCGCGGCCCTTTCAGGGCAGCGAAACTCTCGCGACCCCGACAGGATCGCGCTCCGTACGATCCTCAGGACACCGGCCTTTTATCTTCTCGCCCTGGGCAGCATGTGCTCGATTGCCGCGGTGGGCGGCACCAATCAGCATCTGAAACTGTTTCTCAGCCTGGATCGCGGCTACTCGCAGGGCGACGCGGCGCAGGTGATTTCGCTCGTGCTGGCCGTCAGCATTGCCGGCCGGCTGCTCATGGGATGGCTCGCCGACCGCATGCCGCGCAAGCGCGTGATGCTCATCATCTATCTCCTGGTCGCCGGCGCGATTCCGCTGCTCCTGGTGCGGACGTCAACATGGTCGATGTACGCATTTGCCGTGATCTTCGGTCTCGGCCTTGGCGGCGAGTATCTGATCATCCCGCTGATGGCGGGGGAGTTGTTCGGCATCGGCGTCCTCGGTCGCGTGATGGGCATCGTGCTGACCGCCGACGGCGTCGCCGAGGCCACCGCGCCGTGGCTGGTCGGCAGCTTTCGCGACCGTTTCGGCAGCTACGACACCGGCTTTCTGGTCCTGGTGGGCGCGGCACTGGTCGGCGCCGCCGCGATCGCCCTTCTCCCACAACGCAAACCGCCAGTGGCAAGCCCGTAACCCCGACTTCTTATGCGCATCACAGACGCGAAAGTCATCATCTGCAGTCCCGGACGGAACTTCGTCACGCTCAAGCTCGTGACCGAAGACGGTGTGTACGGTCTTGGCGATGCGACGCTGAACGGCCGCGAGCTCGCGGTGGCGAGCTATTTGAGCGATCACGTGATTCCGCTCCTCATCAATCGCGACGCGCGGCGGATCGAGGACATGTGGCAATACCTGTACAAAGGCGCGTACTGGCGGCGAGGCCCGGTCACGATGTCGGCGATCAGCGCGGTCGATACCGCGCTGTGGGACATCCTGGGCAAGACGGTCAACGCGCCCGTGTACCGGCTGCTTGGGGGCGCGTCACGCGACGCCGTGATGGTGTACGGCCACGCCAACGGATCGACACCCGACGAGACGGTGCGCGCGGTGCAGGAGTACATCGCGATGGGCTATCGCGCCGTCCGTGCCCAGTGCGCGATCCCAGGCGTGGTCAATGCTTACGGTGTCGGTCGCGGCACGCTGTATTACGAGCCGGCACAGAAAGGGATGCCGCTCGAGAGCGTGTGGAGCACCGAGCGCTACCTGGACTTCGTGCCGCCGCTGTTCGAGCGCATTCGCCGCGAGGTCGGCTTCGACGTGCACCTGCTGCACGACGTCCATCACCGCCTGACGCCGATCGAGGCGGCGCGTCTCGGCAAGAGCCTCGAGCCGTACCGGCTGTTCTGGCTGGAGGATCCGGTGCCGGCGGAGAACCAGGCCGCCTTCCGCACGATCCGCCACCATACGACGACGCCGATCGCGGTCGGCGAGGTCTTCAACGTCATCCACGATTGTCAGCAGCTCATCGAAGAGGAGCTGATCGACTACATCCGCATGACCGTCGTCCACGGCGGCGGCATCAGTCATCTGCGGAAAATTGCCGCGCTTGGCGAACTGCACCATGTCCGAACCGGATCGCACGGCGCGACCGATCTGGGTCCGGTGTCGATGGCGGCGGCGCTGCACTTCGACCTCAGCGTCCACAACTTCGGGATTCAGGAGTACATGCGGCACACGCCGGAGACCGACGCGGTCTTTCCCCACGCGTATCGATTCGAGAACGGCGCCATGCATCCCGGCGACGCCCCGGGACTCGGTGTCGACATCGATGAGACACTCGCCGCGAAGTATCCGTACGAGCGGGCCTATCTTCCCGTGAACCGCAAACTGGATGGAACGGTGCACTCATGGTGACACGACGCCAATTCCTGACCGGCCTATCGGCGACCTACGTAGTGTCCGCGAGCCGGACCACCGATGCGGCAGATGCGCTGCCAATCAAGTACGGCTACGCGGCCATCACGTGGGGTGCCGACATCGTCAAGGCGATGGAGGACATCTCCGCGGTCGGCTTCCGCGCGATCCAGCTGCGCGGCGAAGCGTTCGCGCAGTTTGGCGACAAGCCGAAGGCGCTGCGGGAACTGCTCGACAAACATCGGTTGACCTTCGCCGTGCTCTCGAGCGGCAACCTGTCCATCGATCCGGCGCGCGAGCAGGAGATGCTCACGCTGCACACGCAGCACGCCCAGTTCGTGAAAGACGCCGGCGGGCTGTACCTCCAGGTGATCGACGAGCGGCCGAAAGGACGCGACGTGGTGCCGGACGACTATCGGCGCCTCGGCCGTCTGATGACGGAACTGGGCAAGCGCACGGGCAACCTCGGCGTGCCGCTGGTGTACCACCATCACATGAACAGCACGGGCGAGAAGCCGCATGAAGTCGCCGCCGTGCTGGACGCTGCCGACAAGCGCCACGTCCGGGTGCTGTTCGACGTCGCTCACTATCAACAGGGCGGCGGCGATCCGGTGGCGGCGATCCGCACGTACCGCGACTGGATTGACGTCGTGCACTTGAAGGACGTGCGGCCGGCTCCTGAGTCGGGTAGGTCGGGTAGGTCGGGTGGGTCGGGTGGGTCGGGTGGGTCGAGTGGGTCTAGTGGGTCGGCTGGGGCTGGCAGGTCAGGCGGCGCGAGCCCCTATCAGTTCGTGGAGCTTGGGCGTGGACGGGTCGATTTGCCGGGCGTCTTCGCCGCGCTGCGCGCGATCAACTATCGGAAGTGGGCGATCGTGGAGCTCGATCGCGTTCCCGATCCCGGCCGCACCCCGAAAGAAGCGGCCGAGACCAACAAACGCTATCTGATCGAGACGATGCACCAGACGCTGTAGGTCTACGCCCGTTGGGGTTCAGGGCGCGGCGCGGTGCGTTCCAGGCTCTGCTTCATCACCTGCGATCCCTGTTCCATCATCGAACCAACCTGCCCGGCGGCCGCGGCCGGAGACACATCCGCGATCCAGACGATGCGGCTGGCGTCCGCGCCGTCGCGCAGCACTTCCATCGTTGCGTGGTGATGGGTCAACTGCAGCGGGCTGTCGACGACGGCGTACGCGATCCGGCGCGCCTTGTCGTCGACGTCGACAATCAGCTCCCGCACGACGGCGCCGTTCGCGAACGTGACGATTCGCGCGTCGCCATCGGGGCGGACGTCGAGCACGAACCCGGGAGCCAGCCGCCGATGGACGGCGTTCACGTCACGAATCGCTTCCCAGACGTGCTCGGGACTTGCCTGGATCGAGACCTCTTTTCTGATCGACGCCATATCGTTGCGCTCCTTTTCATCTTTCAGCCACACACTGTGTTATAGCGGACTGGGAGCGATCATTTCTTGGCAAAAATTGCGGTCGCGGCAGCTCGTCAGTGTCGCAGTGCTGAAGCTCCTCATAGGAGCGGCCCGCAGTTTCAGTTGAGCTGCGCGTCGCGGAGCATCGTCCGCAGCGCATCGAGATCGCGCTTGACGATCGCGATGAAGCGATCGCGCGTTATGTCCAGTTTCCACTTCCCGACGTCGGAGCCCAGCAGATTGCTGTGCTCCAGGTGCAGATTGATTGGCCCGTTGAAGCTCGCCGATCGCAGCAGCGCGAAGACCGCTTTGAAGTCGACCATGCCGGTGCCGAGCGGGCAAAACTCCGCGACAGCGGTGCCGTTGGCGGCACGCGTCCACGTGAAATCCTTCACCGCAAGGCAGCGGATATATTTCAGCGCGGCATGCGCCGCATCCGCCCACCCGTTGCCGCCACGGATCGCGGTGTGCGCGGTGTCGTAGTTCAACGCGACCAGCTGCGGGTCGAGACTGCGAATGACGAGCCACAGGTCCCACACGTTGCCGCCAATGTTCCCGCGGCCGGAGTGCGTGTGGTACGCGATCGTCATCGAGTGCTGGCGATTCAGATCCGCGAGCGCGGCGACGCGCGGCTTCAGGGCCTCGAGCTGCCGCTCGAGGTCCGAGGTGTAGTCGTAGCGGAACATGGCGCTCCGGTAGTAGCGCATCCCGAGACCGTGTGCCGTTTCCAGGATCGCCTCGACGCGGGGCGACTGGGCATCGACGATGTCGGTCGCGATCATCGGCACCGACAGACCAGCGTTGCGTGTCAGCTCGACGACCTTTGGCAAGTCGGTTTCGACGCGCGCCGGATCGATGTGTCCACCCGGCCGCACCGCCCATTCGATCGCGTCGAACCCAATGTGGTGCGCCACGTCGATCGCATCCTCGACGCTCGTCCACTGCAGATGTCGCGAGAACAAACCGACGCGCAGCGTCCGTGAGGCGTTCTGCTCGACCACGCGATCGATACCGTGAGCGGCTGCAGGCGACCAGGCAGCCGACGGCGCCGCCGCCAGGAGCTGCAGCGCCGTTCGGCGCGACACCCGGCGATCGAGTGTCATCATCGGTCTGAGTTTCTGGCCATCCGATTCGGCCGCCCTAAAGTCTCCTGAGCCCCTGATCTCGTGTTATCCGTCGTGCGGTTGCGGCCGTCCTCAGTCTCGCAGCCGCACCGGTTCCAGTTTCGGTGTGAGGATCTGGACTACCGCGAGCGCCGTCAGGTACGCGGCGCCGGCGATCATGAGTACCGTCGTGTAGCTGCCGGTCATCTCCAGCACGTAGCCGACGAGTTTCGCGATCATCATCCCGCCGACCGCACCGGCAAACCCGCCGAGCCCGACGACCGAGCCGATCGCCTGGCGCGGGAACATGTCCGTCGCGAGGGTGAAGCAGTTCGCGGACCATCCCTGGTGCGCCGCCGTCGCCAGGCTGATCAGCGCCACCGCGCCCCACATGCTCTGCACGCTCGCCGCGGCGACGATCGGCACGACCGCAATCGCGCAGATCAGCATCGCGGTCTTCCGCGCGGCATTCACGCTCCAGCCTCGGCGGATCAGCGACGAGGACAGCCAGCCGCCGCCGACGCTGCCGATGTCCGCGACGATATAGATGACGATGATCGGCGGTCCGAGCTGCAGCAGCGACAGCCCGTAGGTGCGGCTGAAGAAGTCGGGCAGCCAGAACAGGTACATCCACCAGATCGGATCGGTGAGAAACTTTGCCGCGGCGAACGACCAGGTCTGTCGATAACCGAAGAGACTGGCCCACGGCATGTGCGTCGCCGGCACCGCCGGGTCGCTGGTGATGAACGCGCGCTCCGACGCGCTGAGCCGCGGATGACGATCGGGCTTCTCGTACACCATCAGCCACGCGATCAGCCACCCGAATCCGAGCACGCCGGTCAGGACGAACGCCCAGTACCACCCAAACCGCGCGGTGATGAACGGCACGGTCATCGGCGTGATCACGGCGCCGATGTTGGTGCCCGCATTGAACAATCCAGTGGCGAACGCGCGCTCGCGCTGCGGGAACCATTCCGCGACGGTCTTGATCGCGGCGGGGAAGTTTCCCGATTCGCCGAGTCCCAGGACGAAGCGGACGAGAATGAAGCCGGCCACCGATGCGGAGTAGGTGAGGCCGACGGTGCCGAGGAGAACCGCCGCCGCCGGGCCGAAGCGCTCGACTTCCGCGGCCGCCATGGCGGCCAGCGACCAGATCGTCAACGCCAGCGCGAACCCGCGTTTGATGCCGAGGAGATCCATCACGCGGCCGGCGAAGAGAAACCCGATCGCGTACGCGAGCTGGAACGCGAACACGATGTCGCCGTAATCGATTTCGCTCCAGCCGAATTGCGCCTGCAGTGTCGGTTTGAGAATCCCGATCACCTGGCGATCGACGTAATTGATGGTCGCGGCGAGAAACAGCAGACCGCAGATCACCCACCGGAACGAGCCGACGCCCCGGGCCGGAGCCTCGATCGGTTGTTCGGTGCGCAGGTTCGGCATTGCCATCATCGCTCTCCCATCAGCCAGCCCCTGGCCCCGAGCCCCTAGATTGTCGGATTCCGCCGGTGAATCGCGAACTCGCGATGGCCGAGCCGCTCCGCCGCGGTCGGCCGCCCCGATGCGACATCGAGCACTTCGTCGAACAGGCGGTCGGCGGCGGCGTCGAGTGTTTCCTCTTCGCTCATCACGCCGCTGACGTCGACGTCGATATTGTCCGCCATGCCCTGCGCCGTGCGAGCGTTGCCGGTGATCTTGATCACCGGGGCCACCGGGTTGCCGGTCGGCGTCCCGAGACCGGTCGTGAACACCACGACCTGCGCCCCGCCGCCGACCATGCCGGTGACCGACTCGACGTCGAGCCCGGGCGTGTCCATGACGGTCAGCCCTCGCTTCGAGATTCGTCCCGCGTACGGGACGACGTCGGTCAGCGGCGTGCGCTCACCACCCTTGTGCGTCGCGCCCAGGGACTTCTCTTCGATCGTCGTCAGGCCGCCGCGGATGTTTCCTGGAGACGGTTGGGTGCCGCGGATGTCGAGACCGAGGGCGCCGGCCTCGGCTTCGACGCGGCTGATGATTTTCAGCAGCTGCGCAGCCGGTTCAGGGGAGGTGGCTCGCGCGGCGAGCAAGTGCTCCGCGCCCATGATCTCGGCAATCTCGCCGAGCA
>Ga0111539_10008245_pt1 | contig 13263 bp, 10 predicted proteins | sample RhiMethybrSRZTD1_FD_79667 | JGI IMG/M metagenome (GOLD analysis project Ga0111539, IMG submission 79667) | Populus rhizosphere microbial communities from Tennessee, USA - Rhizosphere MetaG P. TD hybrid SRZTD1 (version 2) (version 2) | ecosystem: Host-associated > Plants > Roots > Rhizosphere >...
CCTTTTAAGCCAGGACAAAAAGCTTGAGGAGCAACAACGGGCGGCAGTCCGGGAGATTTTCGGCAGTGAAGCCGAGCACCGCACCGTGGAGATGCACGACTTGCTCTCGGCACAAAACCCATCCGCTAAACTGCCGCTGCTCATGCTGGCGGTCTCCGCGTTGCGGCAACTGCCGCCTGAAGATTACGAGCGCTTCGACCGGTGCGTGCGCGCGCTGGTGGAGGCTGACTGCGAAGTTGACCTGTTCGAGTACACGGTCACAAAAGCTTTGATGCGACACCTTCAATCCCAGTTCAAACGGCCGGACCGTAGCGTTACGCAATTCTACACAATCAAGCCGCTCCTCCCGGACTGCTCGGTTTTGCTCTCGGCCCTGGCGCATTCAGGGCACGCGGAGGACGGTGAGGCGGCAAAAGGGTTTGCGGCGGGAGTCCCGCACCTGCGCCACGGCGTGACGGGGCTGCGCATGCTGCAAGCTCCCGATTGCGGGCTCGGTCCGCTCGATGAAGCGCTCGGCCGCCTGGCCCAGGCCGTTCCCCAGATCAAGAAGAACGTGCTCGATGCATGCGCCCACACTGTCGCGGCTGACGGCGTGATTCACGCCAACGAAGCGGAACTGTTGCGAGCGATCGCTGATGCCCTTGATTGTCCCATCCCGCCGTTTCTCAAGGGCGTTTAATATCCAACGCGCTCATCGGCAGGTCAGCGAAGGTTTTCCACTGTTCGTTCAGCGCCGACAGCTTTGGAGCGCCGCGATGCACGTATAGCCCATAGCGGAGCCGTAGCGGCTTGTGTCGCATCACCGTTCGTGGCGCATCGTAGGTCAAGGACGCACCCATCCAACCGTCGTTCCGCACATGAAAGAAAGTTGGATGATTGGGATTGCTCGGATGGTCCATGAGTGTGATCCCCTCGATCGTTCTGTCTTTAATCGGGCCCGCGTAGTCGACCCATCGCGCTCGTTTCCACAGCACATTCGTTTCATTGATGCCACCCTCGGAACTCCGGATTTCTCCTCCGCCGTCGTTCACGCCGAGGGTTTTGGCCATGCGCACACCGAGCAATCCAAATGGCGTCTTCCCGAATGTCACGGTATCGGCCTGCGGTTCGAGTTGCAAATCGATGAGCAGAAGCCACTCGTTGCGCTCGAGCGAACGCACGGTGATTAACCGTTTTTCGATGAGCAGCGATTGATTCGTTCTTACCCAGGAATTGACGATCAGCACCGATGCAGCGTCGTCCGCGTCAGTGAACTTCTCGACGCGTTGATGAACAATTCGCCCGGGCATGCGCGTGGCCGAACCGCGGTCTTCCCAAAAGCTAATCCCGTCGACGCTGGCGTGAGAGATCCAGATGGAGTTGTGATGGCTGTGCGACTCCGGATCATGAGGATGTCCCATGCGCGTCAGCGAGCGGCCACTCGGCCCCATGACTGGAAAAAGAAATGGCCGCCGAAGATCCGGAGCGAAGTAATAACGCGTGAGTTCCTCGCCGTCCCGCTGAAATGAAATCTCGTGGTTTGGCAGAGGCAGCGCCTGCATCGTTGGCACTGGTCTCGAGGCTCCAATCAACGTCACTGACGAAATCAGGATTGTAACCCCCGACGTAAGGAGGGGGCTGACTTTGAACAACCGGCGGCGCATGCGATTAGCGTAATCGGCATGCCCGCGTCTGTGCCAATTCATTTTGCGTGCCTTCAGTTCTGCTGATTTCGATAGGAATTGAGGGCATTTTGCGGCACCTTAACGCCATGAACGAAGGAGAACGTCCCGAGAAACTCGCGGTCGCCGCAGCGGAGGAGGTTTTGCGCACCATCTATGGCGACGATCTTATCGGATGCAACGTGAGCCTTGACTCGATCGCAGAAATCATTGCTCAAGCGCTGCGACAACGCTCCCAGGAAGATTCCGAACTGCTCGAAATGTACGAAAAACTCGTCGAAGCGCTCGATCTGCTCTCGACGCCGCCCGATGCGAACTCCGTCACAGGGCCGGACCAGTTGCGCTCGCTTCTCGGTGACCGCCTGGACACGATTCACTCGCTTACACAACGCACGAAACAAACTACCGAATCGCTCAAGGTTCTGCGCAAATCCGAAGGCGGCGGACATTAAGCGCGACACGTCAGTTCCACGGCTGAGACCGAACGCGCCGGAAATTGCCAACTGAACACGTCACCGGCGGGCACCGGCTTCTCGCGCGACTCAAATACCCTGGGATTGCGCGGGCTGATTTCCTGGCGCGGCTTCTCGGGCGCAATCTCAAAGACTCTTGCTCCCGCGATCGCGAGGCCCTCGACTGCAAATGTTGTCTCCACGGGTCGATTATAATCCATGTTCGCGACGTGCAGGAAAATTCTGTCGCCTGTGCGGCTTGCCGCCACGTCGAGCGAGGACGGCGCCGACTTTATCGCGAGGTGTTTCTCTCCTCCGTGCCGCCGGAACAAGCGCATGACCGCGCCGACCGGCAGCAGGTAACTGACTCCGCCCGGGACCTGGTGCATGACGGCGTTCGTCGTCCAGCGCATGCCGTTGAAGTCGGCCGCGGTGGCGATTTTCACGCGCGCCCCGTGGCACTGATACAGGTTCATCACCCGCGCGTGATAAACGCCCGTCAACCACTCCGTCAGAATGGGGCTCGCGTTGTGCGGTTGCAGACTGAGATGGCCCTCCGTGATGGCGATCGGCAGCGGTGATTTGCTCAACTCCGCTTCGACTGCCAGCAACTTCTTCTCGACTCGTTCAGAAACTAATCCCATCAACTCTTCCCACGCGCGCTCCGGCGCCTCCTGGTAATCGCACCCCTGCAGGACGGTATCCTTGCGCCATGGGGTTTGCTGCATCATGTGGACTGCGATGTAGTTCACGTGCTCGCCGACCTGCGCGGCCATGTCGGAGGCCCAGCCGTTATCGCCCCACGCAATCAACTGCACGCCTGCGTCCCGCGCGCGCATGGCCTTCGCGAATTCGATGGTGCGCGCGATGGCCTGTTCCTTGTTGAAGCCGCCTCGGCCGTAATTGGTCTCGTTGCCCAACTGCCAGAATTTTACGTTGTAAGGCTCCGCGTGGCCGTGGGACTTCCGCAACTTCTCGTCAGGATCATTGCAATAGGAAACCCAATCCGCCCCCTCCGCGGCGTCGCCGCTGCGATTGCCTTCGGCCTTGTGCCCGAAATGCTCGAATCCATCGCTCAGAAAATTCACGCAATAGAGCGGTTCGGCTGTGACACGCCGACAGAAGTCCACGAACTCATGCGTGCCAACCCGGTGGGTCTCTTTGCCGCCCCACACGTAATTCCGATACCACGGGCGCTCGCTCGGCGGTCCGACTCCCTCACGCCACTTGTAATAACGGCTCAGCAACCCACCGAAGCGCATCATTGGCGGAGCGAGATTCCTGGTGATGTCGATGAAATCGGTTCGCCAGTCGTCGCGATCGTACGACCAGGCGGCTTCCATCGAGGCATCCGTGGCCCCGAGTGGCTCCATGAATTGCATGTAGAGATAAGGCGAGATGTCGAAAAGCGGCCTGGGATCGACGATAATCGCGGATGCTTTGTCCTGTGCCGCGGCTCTTTGCGCCAGAGCCAGCGCTGCGACAGATGAAATTTTGAGAAAATTACGGCGCGAGGTCCTGGATTTCACAGGGCAGATACTATCGAAACCTCGTTAATGCGCCAGTAGTGCGGGGTGATCGCTTGAATATCGCCCCTTGTTGCGTTAACGATATGCATCCCAGTGATGAAGCGCATAGTTTTGCTATGGCTAGTTGCGTCATCTGCGGCCCCGCTGTGGGCCGCCGTCGTGCGTGGCCCGTACCTGCAGAACGGCACACCCCGAAGTGTGACGGTGAAGTGGCGCACTGACCTGCCGGGCGAGAGCGTGGTCCGTTACGGCACAAACCTGGCCGAATTGACCGAGGTGCGTGGCAGTCTCGCCCTCACGACGGATCATGAGGTGGCGCTGACCGGCCTGCGCGCCGACCAGCAGTATTTTTATTCGATCGGAACGCTGAAAGCAGTCTTGGCTGGGGACGATACCAACCATTACTTTGTAACTCCACCCTTGTCGGGAACTAAGAAGCCCGTTCGCATTTGGGCGATTGGAGATTGCGGCACGGCTTCTCGCCGTTTCGTTCAAGATCCAGGCTCGATAAAGGTCCGCGATGGATATCTCAACTTCGCAGGCACGAACCACACAGACGTATGGCTGATGCTTGGGGACAATGCTTACGACGCAGGAACAGATGCCGAATATCAGGCAGCTGTGTTCCAGGTTTACCCGACGTTGCTGCGGAACACTTTGCTCTGGTCGACGCTCGGCAACCATGAAACCTATGGACCGGACGTTGAGGGACGAATTGCTTATCACGACATTTTCACCCTGCCGGCCGGGGCTGAAGCAGGAGGCACTCGCTCAGGAACAGAGAACTATTACTCCTTCGATTACGGCAATATCCATCTCGTCTGCCTGGACTCCGAACTCTCAGACCGGGCGCCGGACGGTCCCATGGCAACATGGTTGCACGCGGACCTCGCCGCGAACACCAACGACTGGCTCATCGCCTTCTGGCACAGCCCGCCGTATACGAAGGGTTCACACGATTCCGATGCCATGTGGGACAACTTCGGGAACATGACCTTCATGCGGACGAATTTCGTCTCAATCCTCGAATCGTACGGGGTGGACCTTGTCTTGTGCGGGCACAGTCATAGTTACGAAAGATCGTTCCTGATCAATGGGCACTACGGCTTTTCCGATTCGTTGGTGCCTGAGATGATCAAGGACGCCGGAAGCGGACGGCCCGAAGATACCGGGGCGTATCGAAAGCCGGCCGGTCCCGAAGGAAACGAGGGCGCGGTGTATATCGTGGCGGGAAGTTCGGGACACGCGACGTTTTTGCAACGGGAGCGCCATCCGGCGATGTTCGTCACCTTGCTGCAAATGGGATCGATGGTAATCGACGTTTCGGGGAACCAGCTGGACGCAATGTTTTTGAGGGAGACTGGCGCCATTGACGATCATTTCACCATTTTGAAGGGCGAACCTGCGGAACCGCTACGCATCGTCAGAGCGCGGGTGAACAGCGGCCAAGTGACGGTGGGTTGGAAGTCGCGAGCCGCCGCAAAGTATCGAATCGAACAGACTCTTGATCTGGAAAATCCAGCATGGGAAGTCGCCAGTCCGGATGTGATTGCGACCGGCGCAACGACGTTTTGGTCGGGAGCCGCCGAAGCGGATTTACGAGTGTTCTTTCGCGTGGTGGAAGTGCAGCAATGAGGCGCTCACAACGCACAGATTCCAGTCACATGGGGTGACGGCCCGACTTGTCGCGCATTGAGAGCGGCGGAAGCTAAGTGGGAAGGCGACTATTACGCGTATGAGTACAGCAACGATGGAATTCGATACGGTGCGGGCAAATACGAACCCACACCTTAACCAAAAAATCGATTCGCAAATCGAAGAGCGCATCCGATTTTACGCCACGCAGCCGCGGGACGTGATCTCGGCGCGCATCGAGGAACTCGACCAGGAAAAGGACATCGAGCGCTATCTGGAAACCAACGCCGCGGCGATTGCCCTTGGCGGAATCGTCCTCGGGTTGGTGCGCAGGAAGTGGCTGCTGCTCAGCGCCACGGTGCTTGGATTCATGCTCCAGCACGCGATCAAAGGCTGGTGCCCGCCCATTCCGCTGTTGCGCAAAATGGGGATTCGCACGCGCCGCGAAATCGATCGCGAAAAATACGCGCTGAAGATCCTCCGGGGAGATTTTCAGGCGATGCCCACAAACCCCGACGAGTTGAAGAAGAACCCCGCCAACGATGTGCTGAGCATGGTGTCCTGACCTAAGGGGGGTTCCAAACAAGGCAGAGAGGTCGAGGGCCGCGCTCCCACTCTGAGCCCAGTCGCTCGCCCTCGAGCAAATACCGCCGGGCGTTGTCGGCACGCCGCCATTCGTAGAGCGCGACAAGGTTGGTCGCCGCGGGCAGGACGATCCTGGGCCGAGTGGCTTCCCACGTGCCGTTTTCCGATTCGTCGACGCGCGTCCAGTCCCCTTTCAACTTCCCGTCGTGCCAGGTTCCGTTGACGACGTACGCGTCCATAATGTACTCGATCCGCAGCTCGAACTGATTGGAGCGAAACGTGCCGTCCACGATTCGCGCAAAACGAAAATCGGTGAATTGATCGAAGCGGCCGGCGATATTCTCTCCTTCAATGGAGAGGTCCCAGCCAAAGAATTCCTTCGTCCCGGTCTCGCGAACGCCAAGGCATTCCCAGCGGCCGGCGATTTTCGCCGCCTCGGGTTCGTCCTCCGGCGGCAGCGCGTAAAAAAGCGGCTCGGAAGAATTCTCCACGCCGCGAGCCGGACGACGACGAAGTTCGATCCGATTCGTCTTCTCGACCGCGAAGATCGCTACCAAACCGGCGGGCCAAATGTTTGTCGCGACCGCGAGAAAAGAGGGGCTCTCGATTTCGGCGCGCCGTTTTTCGAACTCAAAATCGTCGCGCGTAATGAAATGCTGCTTCCCGGCGACCGGTTTCAACCGATAGACAAGCTCCAGGCGCAGCGTTAATGGTGGATCGTCTGCGGTGAGTGCCTGCGCGGCAAACAGCAGCAGTAGGAGGCACAACACGCAACGCATGCCGCCAGTCTATGCAGGACGCGCGGGCGACTTCAAACCTTCACGCCGTCCGGCGCGAGCGGAAGTGACCGCAACCGAATTCCGCACGCGCTGAAAATCGCGTTCCCGATCGCAGGCGCAATCGCGATAATCGGCGATTCACCGGCCCCCGCCGAAGGCAGGTCCTTGCGATCGAGCAACACCGTTTCGAGCTGGGGCACGTCGCTGAAGCGCGGCACTTGATAGCGCGAGAAGCGCGGGTTCAGAATTTTCCCGTTTTCAAACTGAATGGCCTCTCTTAGCGCGCCGCCAATGCCCATGACCACGGCCCCTTCCACCTGGCTTTTCAGATGGTCCGGATTGACGATGGCGCCGCATTCGAACGCGGTCACCGCGCGCAGCAACTTCACGCGGTCACCTTCAATCATCAATTCGACCGCGGTTGCGACGTAGCCGCCTTTTTCCGAACCGCCGGCGATGCCCACACCGTGGCCTTTCGCCGGCTTGCCCCCCCAATCGAATTTTTTTGCCGCCGCTTGGAGCACGGCCCGCAGGCGTGCGTCCTTTAAGTTCTTCAACCTAAATTCCAGCGGTTCGATCTTCAACTCGTGCGCGAGTTCGTCCATGTGTGTTTCACGGGCGAAGTTGTTCGCAGTGGATGCGAGCGCGCGGTAGGAACCCTGCTTGAGCGGCGTGTTCGTGTCGTGAAGCTGCACGACTTGATTTGGGATGTCGTAGAGTGGCCGGATCGCGGAGCCGCCCGAATTGTAGTTATGAAACTCCCACGCCGTGAGCGCGCCGTCTTTCCGCGCGCCGCTGGACACTTCGATCAGGCCCCCGGGTCGGAAGTAGGCCCACGTCATCTCCTCCTCCCGCGTCCACACAATCTTTACTGGCTTGCCCGCGGCCTTTGCGAGGCGCGCGGCTTCGGTGGCGGCTTCCACACGGTGCTTTCCGCCATAGCCCGAACCCGTGTCCGGGACAATCACGCGCACCTTGTCCTCGGAAATACGAAACGCGCTCGCGAGATCGCCGCGCACACCGAAAGGCCGCTGGGTGCCCGTCCACACCGTAAGATTCTCTCCTTCCCATTGCGCGAGCGCCGCTCGCGGTTCCAGCGGCGCGTGCGCAATGTAGGCCACAGTGTACTTCTGCTGAAGCTTCACGTCCGCGGCGCCAAGCCCTTCTTCCATCGAGCCGATCTTCGTCGAGCCGCGCCCGCCTTCTCCACCGCGGGCACTCTTCTTGAAATGATCGAACACGTCTTTGCCAGAAACCTGCTGCTCCGTACTCTTCCACTCTGCTTTGAATGCCTTCAACGCATTTGCGGCCGCAAACTCGGTTAATGCGGCTACGCCGGCAAACTCGCCATCACGAACCACAACAACGCCGGGCATCGCTTCGGCTGCCTTCGTGTCAACGGAAACCAGCGTTGCCCCGAAACTCGGCGGCCGCAGAATCTTCCCATACAACATGCCAGGAAGCTTCATGTCGGAGGTGTATTTATGCTGGCCGCTGACGAATGCGTGGGCATTGGCTTTGCGAGCAGGCTTGCCGGCGGTGTCCCATTTATCCGGCGAACGCATTGGCGGATTTTCCGCCACTGCCTGCGTGAGTTTCTGCCCTTTGGTCAGATCGCCGTAGCCCATTTTCTTGCCGTCCTTGCCGACAATGCTGCCGTTCTCCGCTGACAGGGTTGTGCGATCCACTTTCCACTCTTCCGCGGCACGATCGATCAATAACTCGCGCGCCGCCGCGGCCACCTGGCGCAAACGCCGCGCCATGTCCGGCGTGGTGCGGGAACCAAAAGTGCCCGCGTCGAACGGCGTGAGCTTCGTGTCCGCCATCACCATCCGGACCGACTCGACGGGCACGCGGAGTTCTTCAGCGATAGCCTGCGCGAGGGAGGTGCGAATGTTCTGGCCCACTTCCACCTTACCCGTGTAGCCGGTCACGGCTCCGTCTTCCCCAATGTGCAGCCATGCGCCGATGTCTTGCGGTGTGCGGCCCCCGCCGCCGCGCCGCCGCCCACTCTCCTGCTGCGCGAGGGCGCGCTCGACCATCAGGGCGACAACGATTCCCGCGCCGACGGACTTGAAGAACGTTCGCCGCCCCAGTGTGAAGCGATACGCAGGCGCGGCATCGAGTTCGTAACGCTCCGGTTCGAAGCCGGGCTCGAAATCAAATTGGTTTTTCACGCGACGCCTCCCTTTGCCACTTTCGCAATCGCCGCAACAATGCGCGAATAAATCCCGCAGCGGCAGATATTCCCATCCATGGCTTCGACGATTTGTTCTTCGGAGGGTCGCGGTGTTTTGCGCAACAGCGCCACCGCCGACATAATCATGCCGCACGTGCAATAACCGCACTGCATCGCGCCCGCCTCGATGAAGGCCTCCTGAAGCGGATGCAACTTTCCATCACGCTCCAGATTCTCGACTGTCGTGATGTCATGCGTGGCTGCTTTGGCGACAGAAGTCACGCACGATCTCGTCGGCAAGCCATCGATCAATACTGTGCATGCGCCGCAACGGCCTTCGCCGCAGCCATATTTTGCGCCGGTGAGTTCGAGGTCATCGCGCAGGACGCTCAGCAGCGAGCGTTCGTCTTCCGCGTTGACCTCCCGTTTCGCGCCGTTTACGCGCAACTGGGTCACATTCGCCATACTTTCCTCCGTTGTTGTTTATTCGTGCCGCAAGGCCTCGATCGGATCCAGTTCTGCCGCGGCCTTCGCCGGATACAACCCAAACAAAACACCGATACCGGCGGAAATTCCAAACGCAATCAACACCGACCAAAGCGTAACAATTGTTTTCATTCCCGCAATCTGTGTCACGGCAAATGGGACGACGATGCCGATGATCACGCCGATGCAGCCGCCACCCAGCGCGAGCACGAGCGTCTCCACCAGGAACTGCAGCGTAATGTCTCGCTTTCGGGCGCCAAGCGCGCGCCGCACACCGATCTCGCGTGTGCGCTCCGTAACGGTCGCGAGCATGATGTTCATGATGCCGATGCCCCCGACCAGCAGCGAAATAGCCGCAATGGACCCAAGCACAATGTTAAAGATGCGCTTGGTTTGCTCGGCCTGGCGCAGCAACTGAAGCGGCACGATCATTTCGTAATCAGCTTTTTCGTGGAACTTGCTGAGCAGGGTCTTGATTTGTGGATCGGCCACTTCGACCGCCGGGGTGTCGGCCATCTCCACCGTAATCTGGTGCAACTCGACGCGCTCGCTTTCCATGCTGCTGGCAGTCCGGCGAATGAGCACTTCACCAAAACGCGAACGGGCCGTCGACAGCGGTATGTAAATGTTATTGTCGAGCGGCTCGCCTTCCGTGCGACCTGATTGCGTGCGTTGCTCGGGCATGTTCTTCTCGCGCACCAGTCCAATGACGCGATAGTAGAACAAATCGATCTTTACCGAATGCTGCAGCGGGTCCTGGTAGGGAAACAACCGCTCAGCGAGGCCAATAGTCATCACGCAAACGTTGTCCTGATGAAGTTCATCGGTGTGCGAGAGAAACCGGCCCTGGAGAACGTCGATGCCAACCACTTCCCGGTAGCTCGGCATGGTGCCGATAACCTGACAATTGACGGTGTTGCGGTCGAAGCGCACCGCTTCGCGGATGATCCGCATGGGAAGAACACGCTGCACGCCGGGAATGGTCGTTTGAATGCGCGCGGCATCCAAATACCGCAAGCCGTAATCAAGCGACATGGGCCGTCCGCGTCCTCCTCCTCCGCCGGTGGCCTGTTGCTTCGCGTCGTCCGCCGGCTTCAAACTGCGGACGATGATGTTTTTACTCCCTAGCTTCTTGATTGCTTCCTGTGCCTCGTAAGAGGCGCCTTCGCCGATGGCGAGCATCGCGATAACGGAGCAGACGCCAAAGATGATGCCGAGCATCGTCAACGCGGCCCGAAGCTTGTGGAGCGTGAGGCTCTTGAAGCCGAGACGAACCGTGTTGGCGAGTTGCGCGGCAAGCATTACGCGGAAAGTGAAACGGCGCGGTTCTGAATATCGCGATCCACGATGCCGTCCTTCATGTGAATCACACGTTGGGCATGCGCGGCGACCTTGTCGTCGTGCGTGACCAACACGATCGTTTTGCCGGCGGCGTTCAAGCGGTCGATCATTTCGAGAACTTCCGCGCCGGTTTTCGAATCAAGGTTTCCGGTCGGCTCGTCGGCGAGAATCATTAGCGGATCATTCACGAGCGAACGCGCGATGGCTACACGCTGTTGCTGGCCGCCGGAGAGTTGGCTCGGGCGGTGAGTGAGTCGATCGCCCAAGCCCACCAAATTGGCGAGCTTGACGCAGTGGTCGTAACACTGCGCCGGATTCTTGCCCTGATAGATCAGCGGCACCTGGATGTTTTCAATGACTGTCAGCTGCGCGATCAGGTTGTACGACTGAAAGATAAAGCCCACCTGTTGCCCACGCACGCGGGACAGAGTGTCATCGTCCATGCGCGACACATCCGTGCCACCGAGCAGATAAGCGCCAGCCGTCGGTCGATCGAGGCAACCGAGCAAATTCAGCATGGTGGATTTGCCGGAGCCAGATGGGCCCATAATCGCCACGAACGATCCCTGTTGGATATTCAGGTCAACTCCCCGCAAAGCGTGGACTTGGTTGTCGCCTTCAAGGAAGTAGGTCTTCTCGACACCTTTGAGCTCAATGATGACGCGTTGCGAACCGTTCTGCATAGGACTACTTCGAGGTCGGCGGCGCAGGGTCAGCGTCGCGTGGGCCCTCGCGAATCGGGCGCGGGCCCGCCGGTCCGTTGGAGCCACCCGAACGCTCGCGTCCTCCGCCGAAGCCTCCTTCACCGCCCTCTCCACGACGACGTTCTCCGCCCTGTCCCGTCCCAAAACGCTCGCGCATCGCGGTCCGCATTGCAGCGCGTTCCTCTTCGTTCAACTCGCCGTCGCCGTCTTTGTCGAACTGCTTCGTCATTTCTTCGCGGTTGAATCCACCCCGGTTGCCGCGGCGTTCGCCACCGTCGCCGGGAGGGCGTCCTTCACCCGGAGGGCCAAAAGAGGCTTGGTCTCCGGCGCCCTCGCGCAGTGAACCGCGCCGGCCTTCGCCTCCACCAGGCCCCAAGCCCTCCCCGCCTCGGCCCGGCCCGCGCGCGCCGGTGTCAACCAACTCCGAGCCACGACCGTTGCCGCGACCGTCGGTGAACGTTGGGGCTGCCGGCAGGTTGGTGATCGCGCCGGCTTCATCACCGCCGAGAATCGCTCCGCCCAAATCTTTTTCCTGAGTGTCGAGCGGCGGCGCGAGCGACACCCGATCCCCTTCGTTAAGGCCCGAGACAATTTGGATCAGGCGCGTATTGTACAAACCCACATCCACAGCCACGGATTTTAAATCGCCGCCATTGTCGACGTAGGCCACTTGCTTGCCCTGTTTGGTCGTGATCGCCTGCAACGGGACCGTCAGAACGCCTTCCATGTTGGTCACCACGATTTCCGCGCGCGCCGAGACGCCCGGCTTCACGTCGGGAGGCAATTTATCGACCAGCAGAATTTCCGTGGCGTAGACCTTCAAATTCGGATTGCCCCATCGGCTCGAACTGTCGGGCAGCAGGCTCACTTTACGCACCGTCCCCCGAAAGCGCTGGTCCGGCATGGAATCCAACACGACGTACGCGCCCAGGCCCGCATGAATCATGTTGATGTGCGACTCGTGAATCTTGATCGCAAGCTTCATCTCCGCGACGTCCGGCAATTTGATGATCTCTTGCCGATTTCGAACGGTCGCTCCTTCCTCGATCATCGATTCATTGCTGAAGCGGTTGTTCCCCATCGCGTATACCACCAGGCCATCCTGCGGCGCTTGAATTCTGCACCCCGCCAGATTCGCCTGATCCCGCTGGAGCTTGGCGCGGTTCAACTCAACGGTGCTGTCCTGTGTCTTCACATCCGCCTCGTATTGCTTGAGCTTGCCGTCGCCCTGCAACTTCACGCGGGCCAGTTCTTTCTCAGCTTCCTGCATAGCGGATTCGAGTTGCCGCTTCTGTTTCGGAAAATCGAAATTGTCGAACATCGACAGGGCGTTGGTGGCCTGCTCCAGCTTGAGCGTGTACTGCAAGACCGCGAGCTGGTCCTTATCGAGGTTGCTCTTCGTTTCAAACCCCTTCGCGTGCAATTTCTTCGACCAGTCGTAACGATCCTTCGCCACGATCAGGTTTTCCTGCACCGTCGAAATCTCGATCTCCAAATTCCGTTTCAACTGCCGCGCTTCGCCTTCCAGGTATTTCTGCAAGTCCCGTTTCGCAAACTCCAACTTCAAATTGGCCGCGGAAATCTCGCTTTCCACAACGCTCTTCTGAATGGCCAGTGTTTCCTGCGCCGCGATCAACGCAAACCGTGCCTTCTCATACGCGATCAGCTGCTGGTTGACCTGGTCCTGGGCCGTCGAGGAATCAAGCTCCACGATCAGGTCGCCCTTCTTCACGTAGGTGCCTTCCGGGACCATCTTGATGATGCGCGCGGTGCCTTCGACCTCGCTGCGCACAATCACCTCAGTCACGGCCTCCAGCGTGCCTCCCTCAACAATCGAGATCATAAAGTCGCCGCGCTTGACTGCGTAGAATTCCTGGACCGCGTTGCCGCGCGACGTCGGCCAAATCACCCA
>Ga0111539_10008247_pt1 | contig 13260 bp, 11 predicted proteins | sample RhiMethybrSRZTD1_FD_79667 | JGI IMG/M metagenome (GOLD analysis project Ga0111539, IMG submission 79667) | Populus rhizosphere microbial communities from Tennessee, USA - Rhizosphere MetaG P. TD hybrid SRZTD1 (version 2) (version 2) | ecosystem: Host-associated > Plants > Roots > Rhizosphere >...
CAAGGCCATGTGGGCTCTCAGCCGGCAGACCGGAGGCAAGTCTTCCCCGCGGCACCAGCAATGCACACGTAGCTCAATTGGACAAAGCACCTGATTACGGATCAGGAGGGTGCAGGTTCGAGTCCTGCCGTGTGCCCCATCGGAGAAGTGTTACGGAAGCACGGCGGCCTCCAAAACCGCAGGCGTGGGTTCGACTCCCACCTCCGGTGCCAGCAACACCAGCGTGTAGGGGAGCCTGGCCGTCCCTGCCTGCCTTGGAAGCAGGAGATCTGTGGTTCAAATCCACCCACGCTGACCAATAAGGCAATAGCGAATGCGCTTCCTGTTGCCTGCCGCCCCCTGCCCGATTGATTTGCGAATATGGATGGTTGGCCGAGCGGCAAGGCAACGCGGTGCTAACGCGTCGAGACCTACGGGTCGCGCAGGTTCGATCCCTGCACCATCCGCCAATGTGCTGAAAGATAATGGATGTTCGCTATTGGCGTGGCCAGCCAATGACGCGCCTCGTCTGGATCGGTCCAAAACGCAAAATACCAACGACCCGTGCTGCAATGTCCGTTTCCGGCCAACTGCCTGACGTAGTTGCGGAGCAGGACTCTAACCTGATCCCTGGCATCGCTTTGCGGGGCAGGCCAGGGCCCCTGAGGCTGACCTCAAGCATCTTAGCCCAAACGTCGCGCCTCTTAACGCCAGAATGCTTGCCCTCAGTCACGCGTGGAACAACAAGCGAGGACGTTCGAGGCGCGGGGTGGGAAAGCAATCTGTGGGATTTTTATCCGACATGGTTTACGGTGTATGTCACCTGGAGTTTGTGGTCGTTGGTCGTATTATAGAGAACAGGGAATGTTTGTGAGCCTAAGATATCGTCAAACCGTACTTTGAAACTGAATGGGCCAAAATATGGCACTTTGCCAATGGTTCCAGGGGAGATAAAAGTGCTTTGCTCCAGCGCGGTCCGAAAAATCAGCATTTGATTGAGCTGCCCCGGACTCTCATCGTCGAAGTGATGAACGGTTAGCCGTTTAATAACATTGTACGTCAGACTTCCGCCTGGTGGGATGCCGGTTGCTCCACTCGGATGCAATGGTTGACCTGCATTTCTGTGAAATAAGGCCTCTGACTGAAACTCTTGTTCATCGTCTACAGCACGGACTACCTTGGCCCATATAAGGCCCTCAGGGCCGACGCCGATATTTCCTACGTTGGTGATGGTTGCTAATGTGACATCGACTATCTTGGCTGCCATGAACGCCTCCGTACTATCTGATGCGATCAAATTACACGTTGCTTCCCGCACCCGGCGTTAGCCCAGTGTTAGCCTGCCGTTAGTCTGCCGCGGCGCTCGGTCCAGGGCGGCGGTGTCCGAGCTATGAGAGATACGCGCCACTAGATTCGGCAATGAACAGCTCTGCATCCTCCTTTGCTGCGAAGCAGCGAACCTGACAGTCCTCATTGCCGCGACGGTTCGCGCTGCACCTGAGAATCACCCGTAAGGATATCGCCTCAGATCGGGGTTCCTCCCGATAGGTTCGCCGTTCGAGCGGCCGTAACCTGATCTCCTGCCCACAAGTTCCACCGGGAAGGTACGCCCATGGCCGAACGCATGTCACAATCAGCCATCAACGCCGGCATTGCCGATACTCGGCAACGGGCGCGAGACGCGGTTGCCGAAGTCGAAGGCCAGATTGCGGAGCATTGGGTCTGGTATCTCATCCTCGGCATAGTGCTCTTGCTCGGCGGTATCGCGGCCATCGCCTTCCCCTTCGTGTCGACCATGGCCGCCAAGCGCGTGCTTGGATGGATCTTCTTGTTCGCTGGCGTTTTCACGATCGTGCACGCGTTCTCCGCGGGCAATTGGCGAGGCTTCTTCTGGAACCTGCTGATCGGCATCCTGTATACCGTGGGCGGCGCGTATCTCGTGTTCCTACCGCTTGCAGGCGTTCTAACGCTGACGATGCTTGTCGCAGCCATCTTCCTCGCCGACGGCATCCTCGAGATCATCATGGCCTTTCGTCTGCGGCCGCATTCGGGCTGGGGCTGGGTTCTCGCGAGCGGCGTAGCCGCACTAATCGCGGGCTTCCTCATTTGGTCTCAGCTACCGTCGTCGGCAACCTGGGTGATTGGTGTCCTGGTGGGCATCAAGATGATCATGGCGGGCTCGAGCTTTGTCGCCCTGGCGCTCGGTAGCCATCGCGACTATCCCTCGACAAGCCTGCGCATGAGGTAGTTTGTCGGCGTGCAGATCCGAGTACGTTGGCCCTGCGCAGGCATGGCTTCCCATTGCGCCCGTTGTAAGCGACGCTCCGTCCTCGCTTTCCGCTGCTGTTTGGGGCGCCGGAAATCGGGCGTGTGCATCACCTGCTTCGATGAGCTCGCCGAGCCAGCCGGTGTCGCGTTGACCTTCGAGGACGTCTTGTCGATAAGCTGGAGCGGCGGCCGGCGCCACGGCGGGCACGACAACGCAGACAATCGCCCGCTAGGCGGCCTCACAGCTGCGCTTGCCGGCCGGCAGCCACCGCTCGGCTGCATCCACCATTGCGATCGCGGTGCGCAGTATGCCGCCAAGGACTTTCGCGGCGACGCTCGCCCGGTAGATTAGTCAAATCCGTTGCCTGATCTCAAGTCGCGTGCCGTTTGACACCCTCGCGGATCGACCCGACAATCTCGACACGCCTAGGCGGCCATGCGCCAAACTTTGTGTTCGTGCACACCCATCAGCCTGACCGTTGAACTGGATACGTCAATGAGCAAGGCGGGAGTCGAGCGCGAGGCACTACTGACCGAAGCCCGCCTCAGCGGCCCGCCGGCCGATGCTCTGATCAAATATCATGACGCTCCCGGGCTGGCCCGCGAGAAGCGCCAGATGCGCGAATTCAATCAGGTAGATTTGGCTCATACGGTCATGCTGGCGGAGCAGGGAATTCTGACGCCGAATGACGCGAAGATGATCCTCCAGGCCCTGATGGAATTGCGTGGGATGGACCCTGCTGCATTTCCGATCGACCCCTTGAGGGGAAGCTTTTTGCTGCAGGTTGAGGCTCACTTGTTCTCGCGGATAGGGGAGGATATCGGCGGCCAGATGCACACAGGCCGCAGCCGTATCGACCAGGGCACAACCGTGCGTCGACTCTATAAGCGCAATCGCATCCTCGACGTACTGGAGCGATTGAACCAGTTCCGTGGCGACCTGATTGAAAAGGCTGCGAGACACTCGCGCGCCATCATGCCGGGTTACACGCATATGCAGCAGGCTCAGCCGTGGGTTTTCGGCCACTACCTCCTAAGCATCGCCACCCGACTCGCCGAAGACTTCGAGCGGTTGACCCAGACTTATGCGCGCGTGAACCTCAACCCCCTCGGCGCCGTTGGCCTGGCCGGGACGTCCTGGCCACTCGACAGGCACCGGACCACCGAATTGCTCGGCTTCGGTGCCGTGCTGGAGAACTCCAAGCTAGGGCGCGAGGCTTTCTACGCGGCGGATGCCATCGCCTCCCTATCCTTCATCATGGCGACCCTCAACGATCTGTCGACCGATCTCCATCTCTGGTCCAGCACAGAGTTCGGTTTCGTCGAGTCCGACGATGCCTACTGTGGAACCAGCAGCATATTTCCGCAGAAGAAGAATCCAGACGGGCTTGAGGCTGTGAAGAAGGCCGCGGGAGGCTCTGTAACTTGGCTGGCTACTGCGCTCGCCACCTTTCGGTCGGAGGGCACTGGTGACCAGGCCATGCGCGATCTGCCGTTGCTCGACGATGCGCTCGAGACCACTGAGGGCATGCTCCAACTTCTGACAGGCATCGTCTCGACCCTGGTCGTTCATGAGGAGCGCATGCGTAAGGCTCTGGATGGCAGCTGGTGCACGGCCAGCAACTTGGCCGATGTGATGGTCCGCGAGACGGGGCTTTCCTTCCGACAGGTCCATCATGTCGTCGCCCGCCTGGTCCGAATTTGCGTGCAGGAGAACTTCAGCCCCTCTTCCGTCACCGTAGGGTTGCTCAATCGGGCCGCGCAGGAAACGATCGGAAAAACAATCGCAATCGGCGAGTCCACGATTCGAAACGCGCTCGATCCCGAAGTCTTCGTTCGGACCCGAGTGACCGTCGGCAGCGTGTCCCCTGCCGAGGTCGACCGCATGCTCGAGCTTGCTAGAACCAGTCTGGCGGATAGTGGGGTGTGGGTCGCCGCAGAGCGCGCTCGTCTAGCCCAAGCGGCCACCAAGCTCGATGCCGCCGTTCACGCCATTGTCTCCGTCTAAGCCGTGTCGGCTTTTGGAGGAGGCGCGATAGCAGGCGACTTCCCTTGCGGGTCAAAATGCACAGCGCCCCGGCACGTGCTGCAATTTCCGTTTCCGGCCAACTGCCTGACGCAGTTGCGGGGGCCTGGCTCTAACCAACGACCTGCGGGCTAACTACGCGCGGCTGCGCTACCCGCTGCAATCTCATGGTGCGCGCGGCAGGAATCGAACCTGCGTTGAGACACTTATGACGCGCGCCGGCCTTACCACCAAGCGACGCGCGCGCTCGTTGGCCATCCTGAGATCTCCCTTGCTGTTCGCTATGTCGCGGAAGTGCCAACAACGGGCATGCGCAACAAGCTGCGTGAACAGAGGCGTGGAGCTCACTCAATCAGCTCATCAGCCTGTGCGATGAGGAGAGGCGGCACTTCGAGACCAAGCGCTTTGGCGGCCTTGAGATTGATCACCAGCTCGAACTTCGTCGGCTGCTCCACGGGGAGGTCGGCGGGCTTGGCCCCCTTCACGATCTTGTCCACGTACGCGGCGCTGCGCCGGTAGAGTTCGAGAAAGCTCGGCCCGTAGGACATGAGACCTCCGGCCTCTACACTCTCCCTGACAGCGTATGCTGTCGGCAAGCGGCTCCTGGCAGCGAGGTCTGCGAGCCGTGAAGCATGGGAGTTGAATATCACATCTGACAGTACGAGGAGGGCTCCCACGCGCTCTTTGACCATCGCCGCGAATGCGCCGTCGAACTCGTTCGGACCTCGAGCCTCCAGGAGTTGAAGCTGCACTCCCAAAGTCTGGGCCGCGACGTTCACCTCTCTCATCGCGAGCGAATGGTACGCATTGGTCGGGTTCAAGAGGATGGCCACACGGCGGATCTTGGGGACGGTCTCCTTGAGCAGCTCCAGCTGTTTGGCAACGGTTTCCAGGCCGGCGTAGCCGGACACCCCGGTGACGTTCCCGCCCGGGCGCGCGAGGCTCGCGATGAGCCCGGCGCCAACAGGATCGCGAACAGCAATCATGACGATGGGGATCGTCTCGGTGGCGTTCTTGGCTGCCGTTACTCCTTGCGTCCCCAGCGATACGATTACGTCCACCTTGAGCCGGACCAGCTCGGCCGCCAAGTCGGGCAGCCGGTCGAGCCTACCCTCCGCAAATCGATAGTCGATGACAATATTCTGGCCCTCAACCCACCCGAGCTCGCGCAGCCCTTGCCGGAACGCGTCGAGCAGGGGCGGCCTATCGGAAGCGGACGTCACCCGAAGATAACCTATCCGAGGCACCTTTTCCGCCTGCTGCTGTGCACGCACATCCATGGGGCACGCGATCGCACCACCAACAAGCGCAATGAACTCCCGCCGCCTCACTCAAACCCCCTCATCCAGGATGACGAGACCAGGATATCAGATGATCTCGCACAAAGCGCTCAGGCATTTGCCGCATCGCGATTGCGGGTTCCGAATTGGGTCAAACCCTGCCGGTCTCGGCGCTCACTGAGCACGTCCGAAATACCTCGCATTGCTGACGAATCGCTGCGGCGCGGCGAACGGGCGATAAGTGCCATATTCAGACCCTTCCTTGCAGGCTGGGATATCGCTGTAGTCAGTCTCGCTCAGGATCCGCCTGCAACCATGCAGCGCCGGATCGGCTCAGCCAGTTCGTCTCCCAGTCCCGCAATACCTGCAGCTGGCTGTCAAAGTAGCTGTCGTTAATCCATGCCCAGCCAAATCTATCGCCACTACCAATGTGCAGGCCCAACAACCAAATCTGCCGGATCGCGACGAACGCGGCTATGGCGTCAACATCAATCCGACGCAGTGTGCGTCGCCGCATGTATCCTTTGAAGAAGGCGCGACCCATTGCCTCGATTCGGGTGGTAGTGTTTTGACGAATTGCAAAAGCCCACGGAAAGACGGCCAAATCGTAAGCACGATAACCCCAACCGCAGCAGTCGAAGTCATAGAACGTGAAAGCACTGTCCTTCACGCAGGCGTTGCGCCCATGAAGATCACCATGGCAGAAACCCATTTCGAGGTCGGCCATTCTTTGTATCCGGTGCCGCAGACGATCACCCAATCCATTGACGTACGCGACATCCCCGGGACGGTGAGCAATCGCTGATGTGAGGAGGTGCAACGGTCGTTCGAGCAATTCCGCAAGATTGAGGGTAGGGCGAAGTGGGCGTCCCTCAATGTCATCGGCTGCGCAATGAATTGTAGCGACCGCTTCTCCGTAGAGCCCAGCCAACTCATCGTTGTATTTGTTGAAATCGACTTCCATGCCGGGCGCACTTGTGAACAATGCTGCCCACCGCTGGCCTTCGGCACAGTTGAGGGACGTGAGAAGTTGGCCATCCTTCTGGCTGACCGGCGTCGACACGCTGGCATTTCTTTGCGCGAGGTGAAGCAGTATGGTGAGTTCGGCCTCGATCTCGTCGCGGCTGCGCCAGCCGGCGCAGTAGATGCGCAGGAAGTACGCGTCGCCCTCGTTGCATTCGACCTTGTAGGTGTCATTGAGCCCTCGATGATGGAAGCGGCAGCGACTGACTGCTTCCAGGGCATATAGAGGTAACACCCGCTCAGACAGGAATCGGGCGCAAAGAACCGAATCGGTGGCGGGGAACATGTTCGGAATCCCACTTGGCGCATGGCCAACCCCTCCCACGGATCGCCAGCACTCGCAAGTCAGGCGCTACGGCTGACTTCGCCTCCGGGTGACGACTCGGGCGGTCGTCGAACCTCGGATTTCGAAGTAGGGCAGACCAAGTCGCTAACCTTCAAGCGAAAGAATTGCCGCGACCTGCCGTGGCCCTCACACCTAGACTGCACCTGCTCGCGGGGCTACCTGCCACCGCTTCCAACCGATCCGCCAAAACCGGCGCTCTGCAATGGCGCGCCTGACTGTCAATCTCGACCTTGGGCAAGTCCGGACAATCGTCCGCGATCTCGATAGTGCGCTTAAGCCGGCCGGTTCCTGCCCTGGCCCTTCATTCACGCTGCAATGACGCTACGGGCCCACTATCTGGTCTGCAGGCGGGTAGGAGCTGGATCGATCAATGGCGCCGCGTGGGGGTCCTAGGTATCGCGTTCTCGGACGGGCCTCTGACCCAGACCGCATCCATTTTGCCGTCTGGGATGAGTTCGAGGCAAAGGTACGGGCTAAGGAAATGGCAGCCCTGCCGCGCCAATCGCCCGTGGTTGTCATCGACGCTCAACGTCCGCGGAAGGTGACGTTCTATTTCGCCGACGGCGGCGTGTGCACGGTGCTGAGGAGATCGCAGGGTGGGCCGTTGCAGGCCTGAGCCGGCTGCCGTGAAACCTCGCTATTTTGCGCGAGGTCTGCTTTGCGCAGCGAAGCCGACGCGCGATGCGACCTCTGCCGTCCTCTGGGTTTGACCCACTTCTGCCGCCGCCGATGCCTGCGCGATGCACCTTGGCGAGCTGGGGCAGATAGAGGGCCAGACAGTGGTGATCGAGGCCCACTAGGTTTGAGTTGGTCGTGAACGTCAAAACTGCTCGCGCGCTGAACGTCACAATGCCACCCTCAATCCTTGTGTGGGCCGATGAGGTGATCGAATAGACGGTTCCGTCCGGGATTGTAGGGACTTCAGACTGCCGTCAGGCGTTCCGCCAAGCAAATTTTTGATGGTCGAACTTTTCGACCATCCCTGATCGTGGAGCGCCGCTTGTCGCCGACTCGATAGCGACAGCAGCTACAGAAGATGCTCAATTCGCAGCGGCAGCTCGCGGCAGCGGGTGCCGGTGGCATGGTGCACGGCATTGGTGATCGCGGCGGCCGTGCCTGCCAGGCCGATCTCGCCGACGCCCCGCGCGCCCAGAAGATTCTGCTCAAAATCCGGATACTCGATGAAGTGGACCTCCAGGGCCGGAACGTCCGCGTTCACCGGCACCACATAGTCGGCGAGGCTCGCGTTCATCGGCGCGCCGTTCTGGGGGTCGTATTCCGTGCCCTCAAATAGTGCCATGCCGATACCCATCACCAGCGCGCCTTCGATCTGGTTGCGCGCAGCGAGCGGGTTGATGATGCGGCCAGCGTCGATGACGGAGACCATGCGTGTCACGCGCAAGCGCGCGACCTCGGGCTGCCAGGTGACCTCGACGAAGTGGGCGCCGAACGAGTGACTGGAGAACTCGGGTTGCTGCTTGGGGGGGAAGGTGCCCTCCGCGCTTCCTTCCCCCGACACCGATTTCAAACCTGCGGCGCGGAGTGCTTCGTCGAACCGCAGTGATGCAGAACCGGCACCCCCACCCGTCAAGCGGCCGCCGCTGAACTTCAAGTCAGCGGGCTTGGCACCGCCAAAGGGGCTGCTTTTGCTCGCTGCAAGTTTAGAAATGAGCTTCTGTCCGGCGACGGCCACGGCGTCGGTGATCGGCTTGACCAGGGACGAGGTCAGCATGGACCCACCTGAAACCGGGCCGGCCGGCAGGTCCGTGTCGCCGAGCGCCACCTCGACCTTCTCGACCTCGACGCCGGCGAGTTCCGCCGCCATCTGGGCCATGGCCGTGTAGGTTCCGGTGCCGATGTCCTGGACGGCGGAAGCGACGCGCACCGTGCCATCGTCGCGCAGCTCGATCGACGCGCTGCAGTCGAAGCGCGCGGCGAGCCAAGAGCACGCGGCCATGCCCCAGCCGAGCGTCAGGCCGCCGCGCCGCATGGCGCCGACCTTGGCATCGCGCCCAGCCCAGCCGAACCTCTGCGCGCCGATCGTCATGCACTCCCGGAAGTGCCGCGACGTGAAGGGCAGGCCCGTGCCTTCGTCGACCGCCGGCTCGTTGCGCATCCTGAGCTCGACAGGGTCGATGCCCAGCTTGAGCGCCAGCTCGTCCATGGCCGCCTCCAGGGCGAACAGTCCCGGCACTGCGCCTGGTCCCCGCATGGAGGTGGGGGTGCCGATGTTGCGCTTGGCAAGACCGGAGGTCACGCGCAGGTTGGGCACGCTGTACATGTGCGGCGTCGCCTCGCCGCAGTTCTCCACGTAGTCATCCAAGATCGACGTCGCGTTCACATAGTCGTGCCGGAGTGAGACGAGCTTGCCCTCCGCGGTCGCGCCGATGCGGATGCGCTGCTCGGTCCGCGGGCGATGGCCCACGCTGTGGAACATCATTGGTCGGCTGAGCACCAGCTTGACCGGCATCTTCAGCGAGAGCGCAGCTGCGCCCGCGAGCGGGGAGTGCGACCACGGAAACAGCTTGCTGCCGAAGCCCGAGCCCAGGAACTTGCTGACCACGCGCACCTTGTCGCGCGGCAGGCCCAGCATTTCGGCCACAACGTTGCGATGGTTCACCACGCCCTGCGAGGTCTCGTAGAGGGTCAGCATATCGCCTTCGGGAACGGCGATGCTTGCGTGCGTCTCGATCGGATTGTGCGTCTCAGTAGCGATTGCGTACGTCACGTCGATCGTGACGGGAGCGCCTGCGAAGCCCGCATCGGCATCGCCGCGCTCGCTGACAACGTTCGGCGCGTCGGCCCCGAGATGGTGGTCGACGTTGGCCACTTCGGCTTTGTAGGTCACGGCCACAGCGTCGGCCGCCGCCTTCGCCTGCTCGAACGTGTCGGCCACTGCGAGCGCCACGTACTGGCCCCAGTATCGCACAACGTCGTCATCGAGCGGTGGACGCGGCTCATCCGTATACATGCTCGCGAAATCGGGGGTGATGGGGGAAATCTTGCCGAGGTCCCCGCGCTTGAAGATGGCGCGCACGCCCGGCATCTGCCGGGCGCGGGCGGTGTCGATCGCCTCGATGGTGCCGCTGGCAACGGTGGCGCCGACCGGCACGGCATAGAGCATGCCGGGAAAGCCGTGATCGGACGTGTATTTGGCCGAGCCCGTCACCTTGAGCGGTCCGTCGACGCGGGGCTGCGACTTGCCGATGGCGGCCATGGAGGGGTCGGCGGTGGGGCTGGTCATGACGTTCGCCTCCGGGCGTCAACGCGTTGCGCGCTTGAGGGTTTCCACGACGCAGCGCTTCGCCAGCTCGACCTTGAATCCGTTCTGGCTTTGCGGTCGGGCGCCAGCGAGCGCGAGGTCTGCGGCACGGCGGAAATTCTGCTCCGTGGGCGCCTGCCCGATCAGCGTCTGCTCCGCGCCCGGCACGCGCCAGGGCCGCGTCCCCACGCCGCCCAGCGCAAACCGCACGGACGCCATCCTTCCATCGGACAAGACGACCGCTGCCGCTGTCGACACGAGCGCGAACTCGTAGGAGACGCGATCGCGCAGCTTCAGGTAGACGGAACGCTCCGCGGCTGGGCGCGCGGGCATGGTGACGTGCGTGATCAGGTCCCCCGGTTCGAGCACGTTCTCCAGGTCGGGGCGCGCCTGCGGCAGCAGGAAGAAGTCATTGAGCGCGATGCTGCGGGACTTCGACGCGCCCTCCACATGCACGGTCGCGTCGTAGGCCAGCATCGCCACGGCCATGTCGGAGGGGTTGCTGGCGATGCAGGCATCGCTCGTGCCGAGGATCGCCATCATCCGGTTGGCGCCGGTGATGGCGGGGCAACCGGACCCGGGCTCGCGCTTGTTGCAGGGCGTGGCGGTATTGCGAAAATACACGCAGCGGGTCCGCTGCAGCAGGTTGCCCGCCAGGGACGCGACGTTGCGCAGCTGAGTCGATGCACCGGCCAGGATCGCCTCGGAAAGGGCCGCATAGCGCTGCCGGACCAGGACGTTGTGGGCAAGGTCGCTGTTGGTGACGGAGGCACCAATACTGACGCCGCCGTCGGCTTGCTCCTCGATGCCGCCAAGATCGAGGCGCGTGATGTCGACGATGCGCTCGGGCAGCTCGACGCCGAGCTTCATCAGATCGATGAGCGTTGTGCCCCCGGCAAGGAACCGCACGCTGGCTCCCTGCTGCGCCGTCGTCGACGCGGCCGCCGCCGCAATGGCCGCGGCGCGATCGGCAGCGCGCTCCAGCGCGAATACCTTCATGACTTGCCTCCCGGGCCTTGGCTGCGGCGGACGCGCTGGATGGCAGCGACGATATTGGGATACGCCCCGCATCGACAGATGTTGCCGCTCATGAATTCGCGCACGTCGTCGTCGGAGGGCCCGCAGGGCTCGCTGAGCAGCGCCACAGCGGACATGATCTGGCCCGACGTGCAATAGCCGCATTGATAGGCGTCGTGCTCGAGGAACGCGGCCTGCATCGGATGCAGCTTGCCCGGCGATCCCAGGCCCTCGATGGTCGTTATCTCGCGCCCGTCCTGCACGGCTGCAAGGGCCAGGCAGCTGTTGGCGCGCCGGCCGTCGATGTGCACGGTGCAGGCGCCGCACTGGCCGTGGTCGCAGCCCTTCTTCGTGCCCGTCAGATGCAGCACCTCGCGCAGGCAGTCGAGCAGGGTCATGCGCGGATCGACGACGACGGCATGCGTCGTACCGTTGACCCGCAAGCTGACAGGCACCGAGGTGCCATCGGCTCTGTCGGTTCCGGCCTGATGTTGTGCGCTCATGTGCAGTGCTCCCAGCGGCGACCTGCGACCAGCCCCGCGTCATCTGCAAAACGGTATGTCAGGTTGGTTGCGCGGAGCCAGAAAAACCTGGTCTGCACAAGCCTTGTGCAACACCCGATCGACGATCCACACTCGCATCGTGAAGTTGATACGATCGGCAATCACGCAACCCCGGCGACATAAGCCGCTTTGTGAACCCACCCAACCAATCCACGCGCCAAAGCGATGTTGGTGATCCGGCCCCAGCCCAATAACCATTCTCGCCGGCGATATTGCCATATCAAAATCAGGAGAAACCCTGGGTAGCGATACGAATGACCATGAATCACTGCTGATCGCGAGTGTTGGTTCTGGGGTGGCAGCGTCTGGCACCTTTGCCCGTCGCTGACTGTGGCGCGGCATGCCCGGGAAGAAAGCTACATTGACCGTCGCCACGGCCTTGGTGGACCGGTGGGCCTTGACCCCGAGCGGACCCGACGCGCCGGCTCAGTCCGTCGGGCGGGTCACGCGATCAAGCAGGAACGTAGGTCAGCCTGATTACGTCCTCGCCAATTCGATCACTGGCCACAAGGCGGAGCGGCGGCCGGGGGCCAGCGAAGAATGGCTTGCCCTGACCAAGCACCACGGGGTGAAGGTAGATCTGGTACTCATCAATAAGGCCCAGCTCGGCCAGGCTACGAGCAAGGTCTGGTCCGCCAACTTCAATCTCGCCTGCAAGCTCATCCTTCAACCTGCGGATCACAGCCTCGACGTTTTCTGCGACAAGGGTGGCGTTGGGGCCTACTGACGTCAACGAGCGCGACACCACCCATTTCTGTTGGCGACGCCATGCTGCCGCGAAGTCTTGGAGGTCCGGTGTCCACTCAGGATGGTCTTCGTCCCAATAGCGCATGACTTCGTACAGACGGCGACCGTAGACACTGCCGGTCAAGCCGCGCGCTTGCTCGATGAAGTGACGAAAGAGCACGGGACCGGGCCCAAACGCCTCGTGATCGACGTAGCCATCGAGTGACTGGTTCATTCCGAAGACGAGCTTCGCCATGCTGCAAATCTCCATCCAGGTTCTTCCGAGTAGCTTGAGCCTCCGTTGGGCGTTGGACACGAACCGCGCGCCGCCTTGTCGGTGTGACGCTGTGCGACCGAAGGACTGAACCTGGCACTTCTTTGCCGTCGTCGCGGTGCACCGTTTTTCGTCCGGAAGCAAGAGTAAAGCTGACGCTCGCGACAACGGACAGTTTAGGGTCGTTCGTGACCCGGAGAAGACTCGCTCGGCTCGCCCGGTCCCCCGATAGGGATGATGCCGAACGTGCGGTTCTCTTTGATGGTCGTCGCTATTTGAAGCGCTGCTCCCGCCAGCGGATCGCCGCCTTTAGTCCCTGCTCGCGCGCGATCTTGCGAAACTCCTGGCCCTCCGGTGAGTGCGCCATCGCCGTCATGCAGAACATTTCCTGGCCATACTCGATGTTGGCTATCAGCCCTCGCATATCGTAGGCGCGATTGATCGCCTCCTTGTTTTGTTTGACGGCAATCGCGGGCAGGCGCGCCATGCGCAGGGC
>Ga0111539_10008248_pt1 | contig 13260 bp, 15 predicted proteins | sample RhiMethybrSRZTD1_FD_79667 | JGI IMG/M metagenome (GOLD analysis project Ga0111539, IMG submission 79667) | Populus rhizosphere microbial communities from Tennessee, USA - Rhizosphere MetaG P. TD hybrid SRZTD1 (version 2) (version 2) | ecosystem: Host-associated > Plants > Roots > Rhizosphere >...
AGGGTCATCGCTGTCTACTGCAAGGTTCGGCCGATGATCTGCCCTTCCAAAGCGGCTGCATGGATACGGTCGCCAGTTCAGGAAACGGGTTGTCGTTTCTCGACCGTGAGAAAACGTACGCGGAGGTGGAGCGGGTATTGAAACCGCGCGGGTACTTTGTATTCGATCTGCTGAACTATTGGCCGTCCGTCTTCGATTATGCGTGGCAACGATACTTGTCTCATGGACGACTTCCGAGCAGGGACATTCTGCGTGAGTACAAGCTGGCGGACAACATGAGAGACGCGAGGCACGAAGTCCAACTGCTGCGTCGCGCGGGATTGGAGATGGTCGAGATGAAGTCCGTCCGGTATGCGCCGTTCTTCCGCCGCCGCCAGGCGAAGCTCGGATATTGGTCCGGCTTCTGGGGAAGCAGGATTGGCTATGACACGATTTTCGTGTGTCAGCCGCGACGCCCGTCGCGTTCGTAGCGCGCGCTCTGAAACAGTCGGCGATCTGGTAGTCGTATAGCCGTCAACACTCCCTGCGAAATCGTGTCGATGCCGATCGTTCGTCCGACGATTCGCGGTGCGGGCCAGCCGTCGCGGTTGAACGTGACCGTATCCCTGTGGCCATAGACGATGAGGTCTGCACCGTCGTAGCTATTCGGAAATGTGGTCCCTCCCCAGATCAGGGCGGCGCGAGTTTGACGATCAATATCGTCAACTCCAGGATCCACCCCACCGTGAGTACAGATACAGTCAGCGGTCCGGTGGTAGAGCCGCAGGCTTTCGAAGAACTGGATGTGCTCAGCGGGCACGCAATCGAAGAACACTTCGTAGGGCAACCGACGCCATCCGCCATACAGCCCAACGCCGGCCTGGTCCTTCGCCTCGCGAAGGACTCTTTCGGCTTCGGCTGAATAGCTCCGAATGGTCTCGAACGCGTCCATGCCAAGCAGCCACGAATGACGACTGCGGTCTCGCAGTGTTCGAAGGAACCAGTCTTCGTGATTTCCGAGCAGACACACCACCTCTGCGTCGGTTGTGGTTCGAAACCTCAGGACCGCATCGACGCAACCTTTCGAATCAGGACCTCGATCGATGTAGTCGCCGAGGAACACGACGGTGTCACCTGATTTCGCTCACCGCGGAGCTGCTCGAGAACGTCGTTGAGGGCCCTCAGGTTGCCGTGGATGTCGCCGACAGCGATTGTCGCCAATCGGCGAAATGCTAGCACCGACCTTGTCGATCACGGTTCGATGCGGTCGAGAAGCGCGGCGAACTCGGCGAGCACCATGGCCGTCGCACCCCAGATGCGCGCGCCACCGACGTCAAAGTACGGAATGACCTGGACGACGTGCGGCGGCACCGGCCGCACGCGCCGCTCCGATCCGACAGCGTCGCGCTCCATGAGCCGCGCGACAGGAAGCTCGATGAGCCGCTCCACTTCGGGAGCGGCGATGCTGAACGCCGGACGTTGCTGCGCGACCCCGATGACGGGATGCAGCAGATAGCCGCTCACCGCAATCGGGACCGGCGTCAGCCTGCCGATGATCTCCACCGTCTTCCTTGCGACGCCGACCTCCTCCTCCGCTTCACGCAAGGCAGCCTGCTCGACCGACTCATCTGGATGATCCAGGCGCCCTCCGGGCAGCGATACCTGGCCGGTGTGCTGCCGAAGCGCTGATCCGCGAACAGTGAGCGGCACGTGCCATTCGCCCGCATTCGGGTAAAGCAGCAGCAATGCTGCCGCAGGTCTGAGTGACGCACCGTCTTCCGGCCACGTGCGCGGATCAGGCGCCATGCGCAATTGCGCGGTGAGACCGGGAAGTGGTTTCGCGAGACTGCGCCGGAGATCATCCGGCAGGCGGCGCATAATGTGATTCGCGGTCATCGAGCTTGTGATATCAGGCAGGCGCGGATGCCCGGCAGAATGTTCGAATACGGGCGGTCAGCGAACCTGACACACGCGAGCGTCAGAAGCCAGATATTCAGTGTGCCCAACATTACGCGCTGAAATAGGCCCACGTCAGCCCACGTCGCGACCAGGGACACGTCTCTTATTTGACCCGTTCGCGAATCCCTCGCGCGACCATCTGAATTCGCAGGAGCGTGCCGCCGCCTGCGACGTACAGCGTTCGCTTGTCAGGACCGCCAAACGTCAGATTCTGGCAGCGCCGCGTAATGCACCACACCGGGACGACGCCGAGGTGCTGTCCTCTAGGGCTCACCACTTCGATACCCGCTTCCGTGAGCGCATACACGCGCCCCTCGTCATCGAGCACCAGTCCGTCGGCGTTGGAAATCGGCGTTTCAGTCGGCGGAATCGACTTGTCGCGACCCATGTAGGTGACAAACTCGCGCCGATTCGCAAGCCGGCCGTCGGGCAGCACGTCGAACGCGTACGCGTGGATGCCCGCGGTGTCGTTGACATAGAGCGTCTTCTCGTCGCGGCTCAACTGCACGCCGTTAGGGCGGCGAATGTCATTGACGACACGGATCGGCGCGCCGCCCGGCGGCACGTAGTAGACGGCGGGCGCCATCATTCCCGGTGGCGTCGGGTTTGGCGGAAGGTCCGAGAAATAGACGCCGCCCATTCGATCGGACACGATGTCGTTCGGCCTGCCGAACGGCTTCCCCTCGAAACTGTCGGCAATCACCCTCTCTTTACCGGCCGGCCAGACGATGCGAGGTCCCCGGAATCCTTCCTGCGTTTGCAGTGAGATCAAGCGTCCCTGCCGATCAACCGTCTGCCCAAGCGGCCCATGCAGATCGCCGATGAACGTCGTCACCTGGCCATCGTCGCCGAGCCGTACGATGCGGTTGTTCGCGGACTCGGTGAACACGAGCCCGATTCCCGGAAGCCAGAGCGGATCGTCGGCGCTGCGCAGGCCGCGCACCACGACCTCAGACCGCGTGCCTCCCTTGATGACGCCGGCAATATTTGGTGCGGGATCAAGGACGACGGTGCCGGGAGCGATCTGTGCGGATGCCAGTGAGGCACCGAGGCACCACGCGAGAACGGCCACCGCGAACACTCGCATGCTCATCTTCGCCTTCAGCAACCCCGCGAATAAAACCAAATGACTGGTTCACCGGACATGGAGTGCGCCGGGACCCAGCCGCGATCGAGCGCTTTGACGTCGGGATCCTCGCATGGAGAACTGATCACTTCGAGATCGAACCACAACTCGCCACGGAGTTGCTGCGACCGAATGACACGCACCGATGGCTGCGAACTCCTCGCTTCCACGCGCGCCGGCCGACCGGCTCCGCCAGCCGAGGGCGCCAGCTGACCGTCCCACGTCTCCGTGAGATAGGTCAAGCCGTCGAGCAACAAACGCTCGAGCGGATGGAAGGTGTTGCGAGGAGAGCCTCGGACCCAGGCCGAGCCAGCAGCGAGACGAATCAGAAACCACCCTCCTCGGCGCCCGAGAACCACTGCGCCTGGCTCTTCGTAGCCGTACTCCTTCGTTGGCAACGGGTCGGAGGCGGCGGTGCCCGTCATGTGCACACCGACCTTCAATCCTTCACAGCCGCCGTTGCTCGAAGCCGTCCAGCCTTCGTCAACGCGTATCACGCCGACGATGCGAGCCGAGTCAGGTGCGCCGTACAACGACACGTCCTGCGGTGTAAAGCGGTCGCATGGACCGTTGCCAAACACCTCTGGCAGCGCCAGGAGACCGACAACTCGTGTCCGCTGCTGCGCCACGGCCGATGCAGGCAAGAGCGAAAGGCATACCGCGACACAGAGATATTTCATCTTTCAAGGACTATCGGCCGAACGACTTCTTTGCCGGCGCCTTACTTGTAGTGCGCGGATTCTAGCGGAACTTGCGATCCACCATCATCAATTCGGGCAGAGCAAATGGCACCGTTGTCGATCAGTCTGAATGCGGTGATGGGATATCGGCGGTCCGAGCCAGGAGCTGACCCCGAATCAGTTCGGCTTGCTCGTTCGTGAAATTGAGTTGCCTGTCCACGGCGAGGCGCAGGTCTGTTGCGTCCCATTCGGCCTGCATGAGTCCAGTCGGCGAGTGGCCGTACGAGAGCAACAGGTGACCTATCTCGTGAGCCATCGCATGGGCAAGCACGATCACCATGTACAGGTCGTCTGTTCCGGGTTCATGCGACACGTTCAGGTAGGTCTGCGCGATGTGCGCGACGCGGCCGTAAAAGACGTACGCCACACGACCCCGGTAGTCGCGCGTGCCGACAGCCGCACCAAGCGCCGTCGTGTCTACCGTCAACTCGTCCGTCAGCTCGCGGCAGAGGATGACGAGGGTCAGAAGGGGATACGTTGACCGAACCGGCGGCAAGCTATCAGAGCCAACTGTCAGCGCCGCGTCAGTGGTCCAGGCGATCTCCACGCCCGCATCCTCGTAGATCCGGGTCATTTCAACCTGCGCGCGACTGACGAGATTCGGCTGAATACCATCGTCGTCGCAGAGATGGAGGGCAACGTTCAGGGAGGGTTTCGGCGCCGCAACCGCCGGACTGGCCAATCCGAGTAGCGCGGTTGCGACGATCAAGCTGCTGAGCCTGCATGGGCACGTGTTCATCGATGTCCACTTCCGACCCCAACGGCGGAAGCGGGCATCAAACCGGCTCAGTTCCGTTCCAAGGGTTCCATGGTTGGACGGGCGTAAGGCGCGGAAGGTTCAGTCAGGATGCCCCGGGGCTGGCCGGGACTGACGCTATGATCTGGCCCCTTCTGCCTCGTTGCATCGAAAGGAGGCATGCGATGGCCCAGTTGCGCGCGAGCGGTTCGTTGATCGCTGTGATGGCGTTGGTCGTGTCCTTCGGCTGCGGTGAATCGAGCCGAAGCGCTGCGCGTCGGCGAGATCGAGCGTCGCGGCATCGACCTCGCCAACTGACTTACCCCGAAAGCGCGGGTGCTCCCACTTGAAACGCCATCGGGCCTCGTCGGCGCCGGATCGCAGCGCCTGGAACAACGCGTCTGCCTGTCGTTGATACTCTTCGAGGGCGGCGTCGTATGAAAGCGGATCAGCGCCACTCATGCCGTCAGCTTCCAATGGCCTGAAACTACCAGGAGCTCGCGGGGCCTTTGATCGCTCCGGACAGAATGGCGTTCCGAACGTCGTCGATTGTCGCCAGACCGCCTGACGCGGTGCCGCCCCATTCCAAGCGAGTCTCCGCCGGCGTCCAGTGGAACAGCGCCACATGCCACGTGTGAGCACGGCCGCCGCGCTCGTAGTAGACGAGGCAATACTCGATCGTGCACCCTGCCGCGACCAACCGACGCGTCGGCAGCTTCGGATCGACAATCGCGTCGGTGACCTGGAAAGCGCCTCCGGGATCGGCAATATCGAGTGTTTGGCTGCCGAATAACGTCTGCAGCTCGTCGCGGACGCCAAGCGGTAGTCCCCTGATTGATGTGACGATGCCGAACCGCTCGTCTTTCACACGGTCCCGCAGTGCCCCGGACAGCGCTGTGGGGGCCGCCGCCTGGCTGCCGGCACCTACAGCCGACCAAAGACTCACGCCGATCGCGCAGAGAAAGAACAGTCGCGTGTTACGCATCCCTGTGTGTCACGGGAGAGGCCGGATGTTCTGGTTGATGTGGAAAACATTCGTCGGATCGAACTTGCTTTTCAGTTGCCGCAGCCGTGCGTAGTTCGGACCATATGCTTCGGCCGCGGGTTCGCCGGCCTCGTCGTCGTCGAGATAGTTGACGTAGCGGCGCGAGACGACAAAGCGCTGCATCGCGGCGAACCCGTCGCGCGCCCACGCAATGTTCCTCTCTGTGTCGCGCGCGTTCGTCCACTCGGACGCCAACAACAGGTTGTACCCAGCGCTGCGATGCGGAAAGGCGGTAGCGTCGGCGGCGACGCGCGTCGCCGCACCGTGCCAGCGCTCGAACACGATGCCGCTCATCGGCGACGGCACTCGTCCGTACCACTCGATCACGGCGTCGATGACATCGTCGCTCAGCGAGGACAGAAAGCTGGATTTCCAGTAGTTGAGCGCGCCTTTCGGAAACGCCCCGTCGAAGAGTTGATTGATCGGGGCGTAAGGCATCGGCGCGATCGTATCGAGTAGCGGACGCCCGAAGCTCTTGACATCTTTGACGGCCGCCTCACCCGAAGCCAGCGCTCCGCAGTAGCACAGGACGATGACGGCGAGCATCGATCCGTCCGGCCCGTGAACGAGCCCGGCCCAGGATGTCAACTCGTCCGGAGCTGCCGCAGTCATGTCGCGATAGAAACGAAGCGTGTCGCGAGCGTTCGCGAACGGAAATGCCACCATGCCACCGATCACAGAGGGGACCGGATGGACGTTGTACTCGAGCGACGTCGCGATTCCGAAGTTTCCGCCGCCGCCGCGAACGCCCCAGAACAAGTCGGCATCATCATCCGCACTCGCGGTGACGATCCGGCCATCGGCGAGAACAAGTTGGACTGATCGCAGGTTATCGATCGCAAGGCCGTACTTACCGTGCAGATAGCCCCAGCCACCGCCAAGCGTGAGTCCACCGACGCCTGTCGTCGAAATGACGCCACCGGTGCTCGCCAACCCGTGCATCTGGGTCTCGCGGTTGTATTCGCCCCATGTGGCGCCGCCCATGGCACGCGCGGTCCTGGCTTTCGGATCCACGTAAATGCCCTTCATCAGTGAGAGGTCGATCATCACGCCGCCATCGACGGTCGCACGCCCAGCCACGTTGTGACCGCCGCTCCGCACCGCGACGTCAAGGCTCAGCGACCGCGCGAAGTTCACGGCCTCGACGACATCCGCCACGCCGCGGCAGCGCAGAATCAGCGCCGGCCGCTTATCCACCAGGCCGTTGTGAACTCTCCTGGCGTCCTCATAACCCGAATCGGTCGGCTGGAGCAGTTGGCCGCTAAACCGTGTGGCTAAATCGCTGACGGCGCTGGTCACAGAAGATGACATGGGAGCTCCTTCTGCATGCTGACCAAGGAGGGGCGTCGGGCGCGGATAGTAGCACGGTGAAAGGCCGCACGCCCACCCGCAGTCGTGAGGATGATTTCGACTCTGTCAACGTCCGCCAACGATGACGCCGTACAATGCTTTCCGCAAAAAGCGAAAGCAGGAGATCGACTCATGAGCAAATTGTTCGGCGCAGGGCTGTTCGCAGTGACGCTGGCGATGACGTTTGTGCTCGCGCATTCTCCAGCGTTCGGACAGGCGGCGAAAGCCACCGATCCGATCTTCGGACGATGGATGATGGACCAGACGCGGTCCGTGAACAATCGCCGCGGAGACCACGCCGCGTTCCCCACTCAGCACGTGCGGATATTGGCGCCGGAAGGCGATGGCGTTCGAAACACGCTCGCGAATACGCCCACCGCGGCGCCGGAGTACTCCTATGCCGCCACGTTCGACGGCAAGGATCACCCTGATTCTCGTTTTCCAGGCAGGGATCAAACGCTAGCTCACTGGCACCTCGCGCCGGATTTGATCGTTCGGCAGCAGAAGACGGACGGCAAGACATCCGAATGGGTGATCTACACGGTGTCGTCCGACGGCAAGGTTTTTACCTCTGTCAGTTGGGCGCCGAGCCGTCCTGACCTTCAGGATGTGCAGGTATTCACGCGGGCAAACTAGTCGACGCGGCGCGCGGGAGCGAAATTCGTAGCGAGGATTGAACGTATGCGCTGAGGGGTGCTCTATTGCAGGATTAACAGGAAGTACGGTTCCGGCTGAACCCTCCAGCGTGTCCCGATCCGTTCGACGACGAACGGCATTTCGAGGGGGCCGTAGAGCCCAACCAGCACTTTCATGTCGTCGCGTTGGACGCCTTCAACCACGCGTCCGGACGGCATCTCGCAGAACTCGCCCGGTCCGATCTCGATCAGCGGCATTTCAACAACGAGCGCCCCGAGCTGATCGGAGGGCTCGGGTTCGGACGGAGCGCCCGCGAAGAGCAGGTCGAGGTCGGCGTCCGGTGTCACAAATTGCGCCGCTGCCTGACGATCCAATTCAACAAGCGATGCGATCAATGCGCGCGCCGCGTATTCGGCCGAGTCAGGGCTGGGAGGCGGACCGGAAGCCATGTCGAGCATGGCCAACCACCACCGAAGATCGATGCGCCATCCCTCACGCGTTCGAACGAGGCTGACGACCATCGGGTATCGATACGAGACGCTGAAGCGCACCGTCGTGCCGATGGGATATTCCCCGTCGGCGTCTGGCCTCGCGTCGTGTCCGCGGAGCTGGTACGGCCGCATCATCCGGATCTGGACCGCCTCTGGATTGTGTTCGAGCTCCTCCTTCGCTTCGAGATTCACAGCCCCGTTCTTTTGGAGCCGCTCATGCCCTGGGGTCGGCAACGTCAGTGCGTCGTAGGCGGCCAGATCGTTCGAATACATCGCATGTACGAAAGACCTGATCACTGCTTCGGGCGAGTCTGTCTGCGCCGAGACAGTGGAAGCGAGAAGCGCAACGCCGATCAGCTGTAATGTGTGTGCGTGCATTCACGGTGACCGCTGCACGACCAGCGCCAGCATCCAACATTCGACGTGTGCTCAGGGTTTGGCGCTTGAGATCGTTGTGCAACCGCCGCGGGCCGTCAGCCCAGACCGGCGCATGATGGGCGAAAATATGGCAGCTTATCTATGGGCAAAACAGGGCTCATCGTCGCGGCCTTCGTGCTCGCCCTCTCGATCGATGCCGTTGCGCGCATCGCATCCGCGCAGACCCATCCGCCTGACGTCCGCTTCGTCGCGACCCCGCCGGAGGTCGTGGGCGCGATGCTCACGGCGGCCCGGATCACGAGCGCCGACATCGTCTACGACCTTGGTTCCGGCGACGGACGGATCGTGATTGCCGCGGCGAAGAAGTACGGCGCCCGTGGCGTCGGGATCGAAATCAGTCCACAACTCGTCGCTGAATCGAACGCCAGCGCGCGCGCCGCGGGAGTGGCCCACCTGGTCCAGTTCATCCAGGGCGATCTGTTCACGGCGGATTTGCGCGCCGCCACCGTCGTCACCCTCTACCTCGGTCCGTCGCTCAACGAGCGCATCAAGCCGCGGCTGCTGCACGAGCTTCGGCCTGGTGCGCGCGTCGTCTCGCATGTCTACGACATGCTCGGTTGGGCGGCCGACGAGCGTGTGGACGTGGACGGGCGCTGGGTGTTTCTCTGGACGATCCCGCCAAAGAAGTAGCGGATCATCTGCTCAACGCCAGCAGAGGGGCAACCGCCTCTCGCACCGCAGCCGCGCCGCCTGGGCCTGTGACGACGATGGCTCTTGCCTGTGCCTCCAGAAGCCGGCGGCCCCCGCGTTGCTGGAGTACCGGCAGAGCCTCGGCCAGCGCGCGCATCATGGCCGGTGTCAAGCGGTCGAGCACGGGTCGGATGTCTTTACCGAGATCAGCGACCTTCGCGAAGGGCTGCTGCCCCGTGGCCGTCCATTCCGCGTGCAGCGCGTTCTGGAGGACTTTGCTCGCATCGATTTGAGCCGTGAAGAAAGTACGCGCCACCTGCCTATCGAGACCGTAGTCGGTCGCTCCCCTTGAGACCTCATCGAGGATCTGCTTATCCCTGAGCAGATCCTCGATCGGAGCCTTGGTGTTCCATTTGGTGCGGGCGACCGCTGGCGCAGCGTCCAGGCGCTCCTTGATCAGCCCGAGCAGCCGGTCGACTGGTGCCGTGTCGACGGCTGTGAATCCCGCCGTCGTGGCGCAACCGGAGGTGAGAATGGCAACGAGCACCAAGCCAAGCCACCAGTTGGGACGCAACAATTGGTGCGTGTGGCGTCGGATGACTATGATCACCGACCTTGTCCCTCGGCGGTTCGCCGCGAACCTAATGCGCATGCCTTGTTAGACCGCGTCTTCCTATTTGCCTCTGGCTGAAATCGCCCCCCACTCTTCAGGGGCCACGTCGCTCACATGCTGTGAGAACGTCCACCAGTGACCAGCATGATCCTGAGCCATGTACTGTCGTTCGCCAAATGGCATGTCGTTCGGCTCCTGGACGATGCGCGCGCCACATTGCTTGGCATGCTGAAAATGTCGGTCGACGTCCGCCACGGTAATGTGAACGTACTGAGTGACGGCATTCGCCTGTGGAGAACTGAACGGTCCCCCCTGACGACCGAGCATGATGGCGCCTTCCTCAACAGCCAGTTGAGCGTGACCGATAACACCGTTTCGTTCGGCACGGAGACGCTCTGAGAAGCCAAACGCTCGACATAGCCAGTCGATCGCTTGTCCGACATCCTCGTAGATCAACACGGGAACGACAGTGGCAGTCGGTGCCGAACGATTCGCGGTCATTGAAATCTTCTCGATGGATCGAATCCGGCTAACGGCCGCTGCTCAGCCGCGAGCCACGCGGCTACGCCGTTTCGATTTGGTTTTCTTTGGAGTGCGGCTCGACGGCTGCAGCGCCTTGTTAGGCCGATTGCTGGTCGGCGCCTTGCTCAGAGACAGCCGAACGAGAAGGCGTAGTGCTTGATTCACGGACGCGGAATCCGGAAATGCCTCGACAAGATCGGCCTCGAGGAACACCACGTTGGTCCCCGCTCAATAAGCCTCGTGATGCTTCCCTCGCACCCCTGCCGAGAAGTCATATTCAGGTCGCATGTCGTCAGTCACCACTTGCCGGGTTGGTGGATTCATAGGTCTTGCGCTCTCGGGCCGTCGCTTCACGCTCGACAGCACAACGGAGCAAATAAAGTTCACGCACTAACTGGTGCTCTGCCCCCACTGCTAGCTTGCGGAGTGTCCGTTTGCCGACACGTCGGTCGATCACCGCCAATGCTCGCACGAGCGGGCTCGGACACTTCAACGCCGCGTCAATTCCCATCGACAAGTAGGCTTCGAGATCGGCGAGCGCCTCGTAGTCATCGTATTGACCGGCCGCTCGTAGGGCGGCGCGCGCTTTTTCGTCCGCTTCAAGGTAGCCGAGCGGACTTGATGTCTCGCCAGCTTCGGGCCGCTGAGCCGTCAACAGCGCAACACTTAGCTCAGAACGACGACGGATATAACTCGAGGTGTCGAAGGAAGCCACTTCGCGACCGTCAATCGTTACCCAGACGCGACCGACCTCTTCCCGAGTGTAACGATACCGGGCCTGATGCAAGCGAACACGCGCGCGGAGCTCTGGTACGCAAAGCTCACCGAGAGCTGTCTTGAGGTGGCTCCAACGCATTCGCGACATTTGTCCGCCTTGATCCCAAGTCCGTCTAACGTCAAGCTTCAGCGGCGACGCATGATCGCGCCAGTCGCCGTCGGCTGCAAACGCTCGTTAGGCTGCCGTTCGGCTGAGTAAAAACCGATCAACGAGACAGCAAAATGGTGCGCCGAACGGCCTGCTCACCTCGCATTGCCTCGCGCTCGAAGTAGTTCCCGTAATAGGGACCCGTCCGTGTCACGAGCCCCCACAGCGCGGCCGCCAAGTACGCCGGAATGAATACCGGACCCCACAGCTCGTATTGCCGAACGTGAACCCTTTCGTGCACCCGCGTCAAAGAAAGGGCTTCGTTGTCGCGCCCCAAGACCACATGGCCGAATGTAATGGCCCAAGCACCCCCGGGCATCAGAACGCAATGCCGCAGTATCCACGATATGAACGAGCCGTGGAGTTCCAGCACCCCGTCCACGACTCGAAAGCCTCCGCCAGCTAAGAAGACGCTTGGCAAGAAGAGAAGCCCGATTACGCTGTTTGGTGAGGCCCAGATGTAACGACGCAGGGACAATCGAGAATCCTCGACGGCCTAACGTTTCCAATTGCGCCGCGGCGGCTCGTATGCGCGATTCTCGCACGGACGACCGCCGCCGGCTCCTATTGGTTGTTAGACAGCGTGGCCGGTTGAATCACACCTCAGCGTCTAAATGCTGGACGAATTGTTCTGGACTTGAGAACGCCGCACGGATTTCAGCGGCCCATGACGACGAACCGATCGCGATACCCAGTGTGGACCCGCAGTTCTCTGCGTAGAATTCGTCTGGCCACCGTCAACCAACGCGAAACGGATCGCCTCTGCCAGTGATTCCGTCGCGTGCCATGTCGTCATGACGACGCCGCTCATATCGGATGAGGGATTCGGGCAGACGTGTTCCTCATCGATAATGTCGTGGACACGCTCACAATCCGGGCCCCAGGTGCATACGTAGACTGCCCCTTGCCGAAGTAAACCGACCGCGACTCTCGAAATCTCGTCAGCGCTGGCACTCCGCGCGTCCCACGCAATGAAGCAGACAAACCGCGGAGTGGTCAGCGACAGGTCGCCGGGAGATGCTCCGAAGATGGGATTTCGAGAATAAATAGATCTCTCTTCGAAATACAGTCGTATCCGAGTTTCTCGATTGCCCCCATAGTGTGTTTCAGCCTCGCGGTCTTCAGCCGCGGCGGCTGAGGATCGGATTCCGCGCCGTCGGCTGCAAGCGCTGGTTAGGCGCCGTGTCGCGACGCATCGCGTGAATCGAACGGTTTGATCCATGTAGCACCCTCGGCCGAAATATCCAGCACATGAATGCGCTTGATCTGTCGCCAAGGCGATTGTGCCGTGTCGAATTCTACGACGTCGTACCGCCGGCCGCACTGCTGCCAGTTGGTACACGGAGCCGACGACGATGCCATCGTCGTCGCCGCCATCGCAACAACGCGAAGCACCAAAAGAAAAAGGCACGGAGAACGCGCGTTCTCCGTGCCTCCCACGTTCGAAGGGCCGGCGGACGCCGGCCCATACGTACGGCTCGACTACTCGATATCCCCCGCAGGCGGCCGGGCGGACATCGGCTCCTCGGTCTCGAACGCATACTCGATGTCGCGATCGAGATCGAGCTCCTCCTCCGTCGGCTGCGGCGGCGCCGGCGGCGGTGGCGGCTCGTCGGGTGGAATCCTCACGTGCCGGTACCATTCGAAGCCCGTGCCCGCCGGGATCAGACGTCCCATCGTCACGTTCTCCTTCAGCCCGCGGAGATGATCGATCTTCCCGCTGATCGACGCCTCGGTCAGCACGCGTGTCGTCTCCTGGAACGAGGCCGCGGAGATGAACGAGTCGGTCGACAGCGACGCCTTCGTGATCCCGAGCAGCAGCGGCTGCGCGGTCGCCGGACGGCCGCCGTTGCTGATGACCCGCTCGTTCTCCTCGAGGAAGCGGAACTTGTCCACCTGCTCGTCGATCAGGAACTCGGTGTCGCCCACATCCTCGATCTTCACCCACCGCATCATCTGCCGCGCGATGACCTCGATGTGCTTGTCGTTGATGTTGACGCCCTGCAGCCGGTAGACCTCCTGAATTTCGTTCACGAGGTACTTCTGCAGCTCCTTCTCGCCGAGCACGCG
>Ga0111539_10008249_pt1 | contig 13259 bp, 9 predicted proteins | sample RhiMethybrSRZTD1_FD_79667 | JGI IMG/M metagenome (GOLD analysis project Ga0111539, IMG submission 79667) | Populus rhizosphere microbial communities from Tennessee, USA - Rhizosphere MetaG P. TD hybrid SRZTD1 (version 2) (version 2) | ecosystem: Host-associated > Plants > Roots > Rhizosphere >...
GGGCCTGCTGTCCTCGTGGCTGCCTGCGCCGCTCGATCGCCGTGTGATCCTCGCCGCGGCCGATCTCGCGGAACCGGACGCGATCCGAAAGATCGTCGCGGAACACCGGCCGACGCACGTCGTGCACCTCGGTGGGCTGCAGAGCCCCGACTGCGACGCCGACCCGGCGCGCGGCCTCCAGGTCAACGTCGGCGGCACACAGGTGCTGCTCGAGACCGCAGAGCGCCTGCCGTCCCCGCTGCAGCGCTTCGTGTTCGCGAGCTCGGCGGCGGTCTACGGGCCGCGCTCGCTCTATCCGGGACCGCTCGTGCACGAGAACGACACGCTGCAGCCGCCGAACCGCTACGGCGTCTGGAAGCTCGCGGGCGAGCACTTGTGCCGCTTGTTCGCGCAGCGCACCGGCGTACCAACCGTCTGTCTGCGGCTCAACACGACGTATGGCAAGGGCCGCGACCGCGGGCGCACGGCGGCGCCGACGACCGCGATGAAGCACGTCGCCGCGGGCGCAGCGCGCAGGGAACCGTTCTCGATGCCGTATCGCGGCCGCGAGAACTACCACTTCGTCGAGGACGTCGGCGCCAGCTTCGCGACCGTCGCGACGGCTCCGTTCGAAGGCTTCTCGGTGGTCGACGTATGCGTCACAACAGACGAGGTCGCGTCGTTCCTCGCGCTGATCGAGCAGGTCGCCGCGGAGCTCGGCATCGCGTCGACCTGCAAGCTGCCGATCGCGAGCGATGCGACCGAGAACCTGTTCGTCAGCGATCTCGACGACCGCGCGATCCAGGCCCGCTTCCCGCACCTGCCATTCACGCCGCTCGCCGAGGGCGTGCGGCGCTCGCTGCTCGAGTTCCAGCGCGCAGCTTGGCGGCTGGCGTGAGTCCACCTAAGCCGCGAACATGCCAGCGATGAAAGAGCCAGTAACCACTCAGATCGCTATTGGCAATGTGGTTACGGCATCAATGCCATGATGATCAAGTTTGGTCAGTGATGGATGACTAAACGTGTTCGCCGCCCGATGATTGGACTCGCTCAGTGCTCCCAGAATGCTCGCCGATCCAAGACTCCAGCCTCACAACCTCCAATGGCAGGGCCGCGAAGTATTCCTCGGCTCTGATCCGACCCTCCATCGGATGCGCGCCAACCCGCTCGTCCACCAAGCGGCGCTCGTAGGCGAACTGCCGCTGCACACTCCGGGCATCTACACGCTCGTCGGCGGTCGCCAGGTCGGCAAGAGCACGCTGCTCAAGCAGCTGATGGCCAGACTGCTCGAAGAAGGAATCGCACCCGAACGCATGGCCTACGTCACGTGCGAACCATTTGTCGACGCCGAAGAACTGCGTCGGGTGTTGTCAGACCTGTTGGCGGTGATCGCTGAGGGTGGTCGATTCTGCTGGCTGCTGCTCGATGAAGTGACCTACGTCGACGGCTGGGACCGCATCGTGAAGTTCCTCGCCGATGCCGGCACCCTCGATGCCTGCTTCTTGATAGCAACCGGCTCCGATCACCTGCTGATCGAAGACAGCCTGAAGCGCTTGCCGGGGCGACGTGGCCTGGCCGAGATGGTCGACTTCCGCCTGCGCCCACTGTCGTTCCTCGAGTTCTGTCGCTTGCGACGCAAGGTCGACGGCTCCAGTCTCGATGGGTGCGCCGCGGCCGGGCTGGCGGAGCCGGTCGAGGCAGGCGAAATCGTGTCGGCTTTGGAAGCCGAGCTGCGCGACTACCACATCACTGGCGGGTTCCTGCCCGCGATCAACGATCTTGCTCGTTCAGGTGAGGTGACGACGGCGACTCTGCGCACCTACGCCGATTGGATCCGCGGTGACGTGCTGCGGCTCGACCGCAGCGAACGGTACCTGCGCGAGGTACTGACCGGAGTCGACCGGCGGCAGGGTTCCCAGGTCACGTGGAACTCGTTCGCCAAGGAGCTGTCGATCGACCATCCGAAGACTGTCGCCGACTATGTCGGCATCCTCGAACGCATGGACGCCCTGCTCGTCGTGCACGCACTGGCCGAGCACACGCATGGGCCAGCTCCCAAGAAGGCACGCAAGGTGTTCTTCGCCGACCCGTTCATCCACCGCGCGGTGCTGGCCTGGCTTGCTCGCGACGATCGGCTCGACAGTGATGCGCGGCTGCAGCGTGATCTCGAGGGAGTGTTCGCGGCGCATGTCGCGCGGTTCGCAGATGTCTACTACATCAAGGGTGAAGGCGAGATCGACGTTGCCTGGCTGGACCGACGGAAGCTGCAGCTCGTCGAAGTGAAGTGGGCGACGCAGCTGCGGCCGGAAGAACTCAAAGAGATCCGACGCCGCGGCAGCGGCCTCATCGCCGGTCGCGTGCATCGATCCACGAACTTCGAGGGAATCCCCGTGCTGCCCGCGGCGGTGGTGTTGTTGCGCCTGGCATTCCGGTCTCGAGCGCGTTGACGCGCCTCCGCTCACGCCTTCGGCCGCGCGTGCACCATCACCGACGCCCCGCGCTGGAACAGGCTCTCGAGCACTGCGAACGGCGTGCATGCCAGGGTCACGGCCAGATAGCCGAGGTTCGCGAACAGCGCGCCGAGCCCGTGGTCCGCGCCGCCGCACGCGATGCGCGCCGGCGGGTAGAGCCGCGGCACGATACTGTTGGCCAGCGTCGTCGGATTGTCGCGCAGGCAGTGGTGATTGACGGCGACCACCGCGAAGCCGCACCGCTCGAGCAACTGGATCAGGCTGCGATCCGAATAGTCGATCAGATGCCGCGGCACGTCGAGACCGCCCCAGTAGCGGCCGAGCAGCGAGGCCTGCCAGCTGCGCACGTTCGGCACCTGCAGCACGAGGTCGCCGCCTGGATGCAGCAGCTCACGCATCGCGGCGAGTGCCTGCTCCGGTGGATACACGTGCTCGAGGAAGTGGAACGCCGTGACGAGCGAGAACGACCGCGGCTGCAGCGCCCCATCGCGGAGCGTGCCCACGACACCGCGGATGCCGCGCGCCGCGGCGGCGCGCAGCGCTGCTCGGGACAGGTCCATGCCGACACACTCGGTCTCGCCGAGCGCCTGCAGGAACGAGCCGTCGCCGCAGCCGACGTCGAGCACGCGCACCTGCATCCCGCTCGCGCGCTGGCCCTGCACGATGCGGCCGCAAAAGCGCACGTGGTCGCGCAGCACGAACCGGCGATAGGCCTCGAGCAAACCGCGCTGCCGGGCTCCGGCCTGCTCACCGCCGTCCGCGGTGCCGACCCAGTAGCCATCGGGGTAGTAGCCCGCGAGCCGTTCGTTCGGCGGCAGCGGCGAGAGGTATCGCGAGCCGCACGCATGACACGAGCCGACGTCGAAGCGTTCCTTCGTCGTGCGAAACAGCCGGTCCGGCAACCTGGTCCAACGGATCCGCGTCTCGGTCGATTGGCACAAGGGACAGGCCGCCATGAGCCGCGAACAGTAACGAAGGCCGCGACACCTTTCGTTGCTCAAGTCCCCGGCAGCCGTCATGCTCGCGGCATGGCCACCCAGAAGCGCCGACCCGAGTGGTGGTCGCTGCTCGCCTGTCCGACGTGCAAGAGCCAGCTGATGGACCACGGCGACCGGCTGCAGTGCTCTGCGTGCCGCGCCAGCTTTCCGTGCCGCGCCGACGTCGTGCAGTTTCTCGCGGCGGACAGTCCGATCCGCGGGCAGCTCAGCACCCCGGACGGCAGCTCGATGGTCCGCGGCTATCGGCGGCCTGTGCGCGTCGTCGCGGCGCTGCGCCGCGTCGTGAGCTCCGAGTTCTCGCCGGGACGCGCCTGGCGCGCCGCACGCAGCGAAGTCGCCGCCGGTCCCCGCCCGCTGCTCGTCATCGGCAGCGGCGTGACGCAGCTTCCGGGGGCCCTGCATCTCGATGTCGACGACTTCCCGGGCGTCGACATCGTGGCCGATGCCCACCGCTTGCCGATCGCCGATGGCGTTCTCGCCGGCGTGCTCGGCGAAGTGGTCTTCGAGCACCTCGCCGAGCCGGCGCGTGTCGTCGCGGAGACGCTGCGCACGCTCGCCCCGGGCGGTCGCTTCTTCTTCACGGTGCCGTTCCTGTTCCCATACCACGGTCATCCGGGCGACTACCGCCGCTGGTCGCGACAGGGCCTGCAGGCCGAGTTCGCGGCCTTCGACGACGTGCGCTGCGGCATCCACGCGGGACCGTGCTCGGCGATGGTCAACCTGCTGTCGGAGTGGGTCTACGTCGCGAGCGGCTGCAGATACCCGCGCGGTTACGTGGTGATCAAGGGGCTCGCAACCGCGCTGCTGTTCCCGCTGAAGTTCGCCGATCTGCTGGTGCAACACTTCCCCGAAGCACACCGGCTCGCGTCGACCCTGTTCGTCACGGGCCGCAAGCCGAGCCGGGCGGCGATGCCGACATCGGCCGCCGCCGTCGGGGCCTCATGACCCCAACGTCACCTCTGGTCAGCGCCATCGTCGTCAACTGGAACGGCGGCACGATGCTCGACGACTGTCTCGCGTCGTTGTTCGCGCAGACGTGGCCGCAGCTCGAGGTCATCGTCGTCGACAATGCGAGCGCCGACGGCAGCGCAGACCGAGCCCGCGCCCGATACGGCGATCGCCTGCGCATCGTGCAGAACCAGCGCAACGAGGGCTTCGCGCGCGGCAACAACCAGGGGTTCGCGATCGCGCAGGGCGAATGGGTGTTCCTGCTCAACAACGACGCGGTCGCCGAGCCGAACGCGGTCGCCGAGCTCATGCAGTTCGTCGCCGGCCGCGACGAGGTCGGCATGCTCGCGTGTCGCATCAACCGCCTCGAACAGCCGCACATCATCGACTCGGTCGGTCTCTTGATCTACCCCGACGGCGTCTGCCGCCCACGCGGCTGGCAGGAGAAGGATCTCGGCCAGTACGACCGGCCTGAAGAAGTGCTGGCGCCGCACGGCTGCGCGTGCGCCTACCGCAAGCGTATGCTCGACGAGATCGGCGGCTTCGACGAAGCCTACTTCTGCTACCTCGAGGATCTCGACCTCGGCATGCGCTGCCAGCTCTCGGCCTGGAAGTGCTGGTATGTGCCGGGCTCGCGCGTGCGGCACCACAAGTCGGCCACGGCCGGGAACTACTCGAAGTTCAAGGCCTACCACGTCGAACGCAACCGCATCTGGAACGCGGTCAAACTGCTGCCGCGGTTCGTGCTCGTGACGAGCCCGTTGTTCACGCTGAACCGCTATCTGATGCAGGGCTACGCCGCGGCGACGCACAGCGGATTGTCCGCCGAGTTCGTCAAGGAGTACTCGTGGTGGCAGCTGGCTATCGTGCTGGTGCGGGCCTACTGCGCAGCGCTATGGCGGCTGCCGTCGATGCTGATGGCCCGCCGCCGGCTCACGAAGCAGCGTCGCATCACGACTCGCCAGTGGTACGAGCTGATCAGTCGCTACAAGCTCGACGCGATCGAGCTCGCTCTGAAGTACTGAGCCGACCCGCCCTGTCGGCGCGTGTAGTCTCTGGGCTCTGGAACATGACCTGTGCCACCGATGCCTCCCCGATCATCGCGCGCTGGGCCAACCTGGTCCCGGCCCGGACCGGCGTTCTCGACGTGGCGGCGGGCAACGGCCGGCACACGCGCCTCTTCCTGCACCTGGGCCACCCAGTCACGGCCGTGGACCGCGACGTCGCGGCGCTGCGCGCGATCGCCGGCGCTCGGCTCGAAGTGATCGAGGCCGACCTCGAAGCCGCGCCGTGGCCGCTCGCGGCGCGCACGTTCGGCGGCGTCGTCGTGAGCAACTACCTGTGGCGGCCGCTGCTGCCCGCGATCGTGGCCAGCGTCGCGCCGGGCGGCGTGCTGCTCTACGAGACGTTCGCGGTCGGCCACGAACGGCTCGGCCGGCCCAAGAACCCGGACTTCCTGCTGCGCGCCGGCGAGTTGCTCGAGGCCGTGCGCGGCCGGCTCGAGGTGCGCGAGTACTCGCATGGCGAAGAAGGGCAGCCGCCGTCGGCCGTGCGCCAGCGCGTGTGTGCCGTACGCGTTGGATGACGCTCCGACCCGGAGGCCTCGAGCCGCTCACGGCCCGGCCCCGACCGGAGCGATCCAGCGGACGCGGACCGAGCGACCGCCGCGACCTGTTATGGTTCCGCAGGCTCGCCATGGAAGCTCTGCACACCGACGTCCTCGTGCTCGGCGGCGGGTTCGCCGGCACACGATGCGCGCAGCATCTCGAACGACTGCTGCCGCGCGAGCAGTCGATCACGCTGGTCAGCAGCGAGAACTACGTCGTGTTCCAGCCGCTGCTGCCCGAAGTCGTCGGCGCGAGCCTCGACCCGTCGCACGTGATCAGTCCCCTGCGCCACCTGTTGCGGCGCACGCGCGTCGTGCGCGGCGGCGTCTGCCGGATCGACCTCGCTCCGAACGGCGAACGCAACGCCGGCACCGTGTGTGTGTGCGCAGACGGCGGCGACGAGACCGTCGTGTTCGCCGCGCGGCACATCGTGATCGCGCTGGGTTCGGTCGTCGACGTGAGCCGGATTCCCGGCATGACCGAGCACTCGCTGCTGATGAAGAACGTCGCCGACGCGCTCAACCTCAGGCACGCGATCATCACGTGTCTCGAGCGCGCGGTGCTGGAGCTCGATCCGGACGAACGACGCGCGTTGCTGACGTTCGTCGTCGTCGGTGGCGGGTTCTCCGGCGTCGAGACGGCAGCCGAGATCAACGACCTCGTGAGCAGCGCCACGAAGTTCTTTCCGACGCTCGAGACGGAGACGAAGCGAGTCGTGTGCGTGCACTCACGCGACAGGATCCTGCCCGAGCTCGACGCGAGGCTCGGCGACTACGCGCTGCGCCATCTGCGCAAACGCGGCGTCGAGTTCCGCCTGCAAGAACGGACGCGCGCGGCATCGCGCGAGGGCATCTACCTCGGCCACGGCGAGTTGATCCGCGCCCGCACGATCGTCTGCACGATCGGCAACGCGCCGCATCCGATCCTCAAGGATCTCGTGGAGACGATCGAGGGCCGGCTGCCGACCGACGAGTATCTGCGCCTGAAGGGCCGCGACACCGTGTGGGCGCTCGGCGACTGCGCCCACAGCCCCGACGGCTACGGTGGCATCGCGCCACCGACCGCGCAGTTCGCGACGCGGCAGGGTGCGGTGGCGGCGCGCAACATCGCAGCGGCGTTGCTGCAGCAACCGCTGCAGGTGTTCCGGCACAAGAGCCAGGGCCAACTGGCGACGCTGGGCCACCGCAACGCCGTGGCCGCGCTCGGCCGACTGCGCATCTCGGGTTTCGTGGCGTGGTGGCTGTGGCGCACCATCTATCTGTTCAAGCTGCCGCGCTTCGATCGCAAGTTGCGCGTCGTGATCGATTGGACGCTGAACCTGTTCTTCCCGCGCAACCTCAATGCGCTCGGCGTCGCGCAGACCCCACGTCACGAGTCGATCCACCTGGAGACCGGTGAGACGCTGTTCCGGCAAGGGGATCCGAGCGCCGCGTTCTACGTCGTCGACTCGGGCCGCATCGAGTTGACACGCGTCGACGACCAGGGCGTGTTGCTCGGACGCGACGAGCTCGGCCCCGGCGAGCACTTCGGCGAAGGCTCCCTGCTGCGCACGGGCTTCCGCGCGACGACGGCCGTGGCCATGGCACCGACGACGGTGCTCTCGTTCCCCGCGGAGCAGTTCCGGCGAATCACGCGGTGTTTCCAGGCGCTGCGCAAGCTGTTGGAAGCGACGTCGCGCCGCTTCCAGCCGGCCAGGGCCATCATCCCGGCCTGGGTGCCGCCAGACCGCCTGCGAGTGCCGCTGCACACCGTGATGAGCAGTCCCGTGCTCACGATGCGTCAGGACGCGACGCTCGAGCAGTGCCTCTCGCAGTTCGTCGCCAACCGATTCAATTGCTTCCCGCTCGTCGACAAGAACAGTCGGCTCGTCGGGCTCGTGACCAGCACCGACCTGTTCGCCGCGCTGCGGCGCGACGTCGACCTGCAGCAGCCGTTGCAGACGATCGCGACCCTGAAGGTGCAATGCCTCGGCGCGACGGAACCGGTCGAACGCGCGGTCGAGATCATGCGCCGCCGCGACGTGAAGCACGTGATGGTCACGGACCATGACCAACGGATCGTTGGCATCGTGTCGATGAAGGACATCCTGAAGTTGATCCTGAAGGCGTCGCCCAAGCTGGCGCCAAATGTGGGTTGACGGCGGGCGAGGTCCAGCCCCACGCTCTGTTGGCCATGCCCAGCGAGAAGCCACGAGAAGACGCCAGGAACGGACGCGCCGCGAGCCGGTGCGTTTTGCTCGCCTGCGTGATCGCGGCGACCGCCGCTGCGCAGAAACCGCACTGGGCCTTCGTGGCGCCGGTTCGGCCGCCATTGCCGCAGTGCCGCGATGCGGGCTGGGCGCGGAACGAGGTCGACCACTTCGTGCAGGCGCAGCACGAAGCGATGGGCTTCACACCTTCGCCCGAAGCGTCGCGCGGCGAGCTGCTGCGGCGCGCGGCGTTCGATCTCACGGGGCTGCCCCCCTCGCTCGCCGAGCTCGAACGATTCGAGCGCGACGAGCGCCCCGACGCGTTCGAACGCGTCGTCGACGCGATGCTCGCGTCGCGCGCGGCCGCCGAGGAGTCGACGCGCTGGTGGCTCGATCTGTCGCGCTACGCGGACACGCACGGCATGCAGCGCGACCAGGTGCGTGCGTTGTGGCGGTGGCGCGACTGGGTGCTCGACGCCTACGCCGCGAACATGCCGTTCGATCGCTTCGTCACGGAGCAGCTCGCGGGCGATCTGCTGCCCGGCGCGACGCAGGCGCAGCGCATCGCGAGCGGCTGGAACCGCAACAACCCGACGTCGGACGAGGGCGGGCTGATCCCCGAGGAATACCTCGCGCGCTACGCGATGAACCGCACCGACACGTTCGGCACGGCGATGCTCGGACTCACGGTCGGTTGCGCGCAGTGCCACGACCACAAGTACGATCCGCTGACGCAGCGCGACTACTACCGGCTGCTCGCGTACTTCGCTTCGTTCGACGAGGAAGGCAACGACGGCGGCGCGTTGGCGCCCGCGCCGATGCTGCTGGCGCCGACGCCGGAGCAGCTCGTGGAACAGGAGCGCCTGCGAGGGGCGGCGACGGCGGCGCACGACGCGTTCGCCGCAGTGGCGTGGACGGCGGCGTCGCTCGCGCCGGCGGACGGCGCGGCGTTCGTCGCGCACCACGACGGTTCCTTGTGCGCGAGCGGGCCCGCACCCGAGCGCGGCGACTACGAGTTCACGGCGACGGGGGACTTCGGCGGCGCTGTGGCGCTGCGCCTCACCGCGCTGCCCGACGACGCGCTGCCCGAACGAGGACCGGGCCGCGCCGACAACGGCAACTTCGTGCTCAGCGAGGTCGAGGTGTTCACGGGCGAGGGCGACGCGAGTGCGCGCGTGCCGTTCGCGAGCGCCGACGCCGACTTCGCGCAGCCCGGCTTCGACGCCGCGCGCGCGATCGACGGCGATCCGGCGACGGGTTGGGCACTCTCGGGCCGGCACGTCGCCACGGCGCTGCACCTGACGTTCGCCGCACCGCTGCCGGCGGGCACGCGCACGCTGCGACTCGTGCTGCGGCACCAGAGTGTGCACCAACGCCACCTGCTCGGCCGGTTCGCCGTGCACGTGACGAGCGCCGACCTCGCGACGCGGCTGCCGGCGCTGCGCGCGTCGGCGCGTGAGCTCGCGGAGTTCGAGGTCAAGCTGCCGCGCTGCATGACGAGCGGCGAACGCGCGGAGCAGCGGCCGGTGCACGTGCTGGCGCGCGGCCGCTACGACCAGCCGGGCGAACGCGTCGAGCGAGGCGTGCCGGCGTTCCTGCCGCCGCTGCCCGAGGACGCGCCGAAGGATCGCCGCGCGCTGGCGGCGTGGTTGTTCGCGAAGGAGCAGCCGCTGACCGCGCGCGTCGCCGTGAACCGGATCTGGCTGCGGCACTTCGGCCGCGGTCTCGTCGCGACACCGCACGACTTCGGGGTGCGCGGCGCGCGGCCGAGTCATCCGGAGCTGCTCGACTGGCTCGCGTGCGAGCTCATCGCGCACGGCTGGGACGAACGCTGGCTGCACCGGCTGCTCGTGACGTCGGCGACGTACCGGCAGTCGTCGCGCTGGACGCCGGCGCTGCGCGCCGGCGATCCCGACAACGTCTGGCTCGCGAGGATGAGCCGCGTGCGGCTGCCGGCCGAGGCGCTCCGCGACCAGGCGCTCGCCGTCGCCGGCCTCCTGGTCGAGCGCGTCGGCGGTCCCAGCGTGAAGATCCGGCAGCCGCCGGGCATCTGGGAGGCGATCGCGCTGGCCGGCAGCAACACCGAACACTACGTCGCCGACGCCGGCGACGACCTGCGCCGCCGCAGTCTCTACACGTTCTGGAAGCGCACCGCCGGACCGCCGTTGCTGCTCACGTTCGACGCGCCGAGCCGTGAGACGTGCGTCGTCGAGCGGCAGGTCACCAACACGCCGCTGCAAGCGCTCGCGATCTGGAACGACGAGGGCATGGTCGAGGCGGCGCGTGCGTTCGCGCGGCGCATCGTCGACGCGGGTGCGGACGACAGGGCACGGCTCGACTTCGCGTTCCGGACGTTGTTGCAGCGCAAGCCGGCGGCGGCCGAACGCGCGGCCTGCGAAACGGTGCTCGTGCAGGCCCGCTCGCAGCGTTTCGTCGAGCTCGATGGCGCGGCCGCCCGGTTCGACGCGGCCGCGTTCGCGGCCTGGACGCTGGCCGCGACGACGCTCTTGTCGCTCGACGAGGCCCTGCACCGCAATTGAACATGGATGATCCGCGCAACATCGACCGTCGCTCGTTCCTGCGCAGTGCTGCCGCTGGTGCCGGCGCGCTGTGTTGGTGGGGTGGCGGCGACCGCGCGATGAGCCCACACTTCGCGGCGCGAGCACAGCGCGTGCTCTACCTGCACATGGTGGGGGCGCCGTCGCAGCACGATTTGTTCGACCACAAGCCCGCACTCGAGAGATGGCACGGCCAGGATCTGCCCGACTCGGTGCGCCAGGGCCAGCGCATCACGACGATGACGTCGGGCCAGAAGCGTTTGCGCATCCAGAAGACGAATCGCGTGTTCGCGCAACGCGGCGCGTGCGGGGCCTGGATCAGCGACCTGCTGCCGTTTCTGGCTCGCTGCGCCGACGAGCTCGCGATCGTGCGGTCGATGCAGACCGACGCGATCAACCACGAGCCGGCGATCAACCTGCTGCAGACCGGCAGCGAGCAACCGGGTCGGCCGTGTTTCGGCGCGTGGCTCGCATGGGCACTCGGCGCCGACGCGCGCGACCTGCCCGCGTTCGTCGTGCTGCACTCGACGTGGAGCGGGCCGAAGGTCGACCAGCCGCTCTACAGCCGGCTGTGGGGTGCGGGGTTCCTGCCGGCCGAGCACCAGGGCGTGCTGCTGCGCAGCCAGGGCGATCCGGTGCTGTTCCTGCAGGATCCGCCGGGAGTGTCGCGGCAGCAGCGCGAGCAGCAGCTCGCGGCTATGGCGGCCTTGAACGCGGCGGCGCGCGAGCGCTTCGGCGATCCCGGCATCGACGCGCGCCAGCGCCAGGCCGAGCTCGCGTTCCGCATGCAGGCCGCGTTGCCGGAGCTCGTCGACCTCGCCGCGGAGCCGGAGCACGTGAAGACGCTCTACGGCCCCGACGCGGGAACGCGCGGCACGTTCGCGAACAACGCGCTGCTCGCGCGGCGACTGCTCGAACGCGGCGTGCGCTGCGTGCAGATCTACCACCGCGGTTGGGACCAGCACAAAGACATCGAAGCCGACCTGCCGAAGCAGTGCCGCGACGTCGACCAACCGATTGCCGCGCTGCTGATCGAGCTGCGCCAGCGCGGGCTGCTCGACGACACGCTCGTCGTGTGGACGAGCGAGTTCGGCCGCACGGTCTACGCGCAGGGCGAACCCGACGACGCGCACTACGGCCGCGATCACCATCCGCGCTGCTTCGTCACGTGGCTCGCGGGCGCTGGCGTGCGCGCGGGCTGGCAGCACGGCGAGACCGACGAGCTCGGCTACAACACGGTCCGCGATCCCGTGCACGTGCACGACCTCAACGCGACGCTGCTGCACCTGCTGGGCTTCGATCACGAGAAGCTGACGTTCCGCTACGAGGGCCGTGACTTCCGGCTCACGGACGTGCATGGCCGCGTCGTGCGCGAGTTGCTCGCGTGAGTCCGGAGCGCTGAACCCATGCTCGACCGCTCGCACGAATACACACGGATGGCCGAGGTCGAGAGCACGCTGTGGTGGTATCAGGCGCTGCACCACCTCGTGCTCGGTGCGATCCGTGCGCACGCAACGGCCGCGGACCCTGTGATCATCGACGCCGGTTGCGGCACCGGTGGGCTGATGCAGTTCCTGCGCGCACACGGCTTGCGCAACGTGCGCGGCTTCGATCTGTCGGAGCACGCCGTGGCCTGGTGCAAGAAGCGCGACCTCGACGTGCGGCAGGGCAACCTGCTCGACATCGGCGCGCTGCACGCCGAACGTTCGGCCGACGTGATCGTCAGCAACGACACGCTCTATTTCCTGGACCGCGACCAGCAGGCGAGCGTCGTGCGGCAATGCGCCGCGATCCTGCGGCCGGGCGGCCTGCTGATCCTGAACGTGCCGGCATTGCGCGCGTTCGCAGGGATCCACGACGTCAGCGTCGGCATCCGCGAGCGTTTCTCGCGCGCCGACACGACGCGGCTGCTCGGCGGGCCGTCGTTCGAAGTCGTGCGCGAGTGTTACTGGCCGTTCGTGCTGTCGCCGTTGATCTATGCCGCGCGCGCCGCGCAACGGCGGACCATGCGGCGCAACAAGGACTTCACCGTACAGTCGGACGTCGGGCTGCCGCCGCGCTGGATCAACAACACGCTGCTCGCGCTGGTTCGCGCCGAGAACCGGCTGCTGCCCTGGAAGCCGTTCGGCAGCTCGCTGTTCCTCGTGGCGATCCGTCAGCCGGCCAGCGCATTGAGCTCGGCCGCGACGCGGTCCACGCTGGCTTCGGGCAGCTCCGGGTAGAGCGGCAGCGACAGCACTTCGGCGGCGAGGGCCTCGGTGTGTGGCAGGTGGCCTGCAGCGAGCCCGAGGAACGCATAACCGCGCATGCGATGGATCGGATCCGCGTAGTGCACGCCGGTCATGATCGCGCGCTGGCGCAGGGCCTCGCGCACGCGTTCGCGGTCGTGAACCCGCACGACGTAGAGGTGATAGCCGTGGGCGACCTCGCGGCCTGCGACGATGCGGCGGATGCGCGGCGACAGCGCGCGGTCGTATCGCGCGGCCAGCTCGCGGCGGCGCGCGACGAAC
>Ga0111539_10008252_pt1 | contig 13258 bp, 7 predicted proteins | sample RhiMethybrSRZTD1_FD_79667 | JGI IMG/M metagenome (GOLD analysis project Ga0111539, IMG submission 79667) | Populus rhizosphere microbial communities from Tennessee, USA - Rhizosphere MetaG P. TD hybrid SRZTD1 (version 2) (version 2) | ecosystem: Host-associated > Plants > Roots > Rhizosphere >...
ATAAGGTAAAATATGGTGTAAAACTAAGACGTTTCGGGCTATTTTTTAGCATTCATTGCATCCATGTAATATCTGCAGCACCTTTGCAAGGTTTTATCAATCGGTTGAAATTCAAAATTCAGCTGGTCAACGATCTTTTGATTTTCAAAAAGATAGTTCACACCTGCGATCCTGGCAGTTTCCTTGGTTAAACGTGGTTCTGAACCTGTGATTGCCGCTCTCCAGGTCTCGAAATAGGCGCCTATCTTCAGAAAGTTTTTGTTAACCCGAATGGAAGGAATTTTTTTGCCGAATTCCTTAGCAATCAATCCGAATAATTCCTTATAGCCTACCTTGCCCGCTGAAACTATAAAACGTTCAGCCTCAACTGGCATTCTCAATAACGTATAAATGATCTTAGCCACATCTACTACATCTACATAGTTAACTGAGCCTTCTGAGTAGAATGGCGATTGCTTCCATATGTATTTAAATATTTGTGCACTGCTGTTGTCCCAGTTTGCTCCGGCGAGAATAAGGGAAGGATTAACAATAACACAACTAATACCTTCTTCCTGTCCACGAAATATCTCCAGCTCAGAGAGATACTTTGATTTCGCATAGACCGTTTGTTGATGGCTTTCAATCCACTTATTTTCTTCGGTGATTGTTGTTTGACCTTTTTGTGCCGCAAGGGCCGCAACTGAACTGACGTGAACAATACGTTTCACGTTGTTTGCCAGGCATGCGTTCACGACATTTCGTGTGCCCTGAACGTTGATCTCCATGACGTTCCTTGCCCGACGTGGATTGAACGAGACTATAGCCGCTGTATGAATGACATGCGTTACGTTCCTGAATGCATCATTCAATGACACAACATCAAGAACGTCCGCATCAAACCATGTAATGCCGTCATTAACATCCTGTAGTAACGAAATGTCGCTGTCTTTTCGTTTGATTGCCAGAAATGGCTCCTGATGCTGAATGAGCTGTCTCACAATAAAGCTTCCGAGGAGTCCATTTGCACCGGTAACCGCGATCATCAATTGTGAGTTATGGGTGAATAGTCAATTCGTTATAGTGAATTGTTAAGGAGAGGCAGTGCGAGCGCTTTTTGATAATACTTCAACTGATGTGCTTCCTCAACGATCCTTGCATGCTGAAGATGATGACAATCACTTCCCAATAAATGTATCCAACCACGGTCAATTAGTTTGAAAGCGGTCGTTTGTGCGGGCTTTCCATTCGAACCCGTGATCGATCCAATGTTAATCTGAAACAATACGCCGCGATCGAGGAGGTCTTTGGCCTTGTCGACATTGTTCTGCAGATAAAGATAGCGTTCGGGGTGAGCCAGCACAAGCCTATATCCTTTGGTTGTCGCCAAAAAAATAAACTCCTTCATGTTAAAAGGCTCGTTCAGAAAATTTGTTTCGAACAACAGGAATTTCTTGCCGAATGTTAGCATCTTCTGATCGTTTTCAATCATCTTAAATACGTGTTCATCCAGATAGTATTCAGCAGCAGCTTCAATCTCGATATCAATTTCCTGAGTGGTCAAATATGCACGGAGCTTGCCTAGTCGCGACAGAATCTTTTCGGCCGTATTTTTATACGTGTCGCTCATTACGTGAGGAGAAGTAATGAGTTTCCTGTAACCCATCTTTTGAAAATGTAGAATAACATCCTCCGATTCCTCATAAGATTGTACTCCGTCATCCAGCCCTGGAAGGAGATGTGAATGAATGTCAACCTGCAAAGGGTTGACGCTCTTAGCAGACTCTTTTTTTCTTACCCAGTCGAACACTATGCCTTAAAAATTTTCTGTAACCAATTCGTCTTGCCGGGGTTTACATAGTAACCATAGCCGTAACTCTTTTCTCCCGGCGGCAACGCGTTAAGTATTGTGGTAATATTAGAAAATTTATTGATGTTGATGATGCGCTGGAGGTTGAAAAGAAAATCTTTTTTTGAATAATTGGCCCTGAATATGTAGATGGAAACGTCTGAGCGTTTCATTGCCATAATTCCGTCCGTCACCAAACCGACAGGTGGTGTGTCCAGAATGATGTAGTCGTAGATTGTTCTCAGTTCGTCGAGCAGCCCTTCAAATTCGCCGTTCATCAGCAGTTCAGATGGATTGGGAGGATGCGGACCGGCTGGCAAAAAATCAAAATTTTCCAACGGCGTACGCGCAAGACACTCTTGCCATGTGTTCTTCCGTATCAGAACGGTGCTTACGCCTTTTGTTCTGTCATCAAAAGTCGACGTGCCATCTCCTTTTGGCTTTCGCATGTCGAGATCGATTAGAATCACCTTCTTGCTCGAATAGGCCATGATACCACCGAGATTTTTCGCTAAAAAAGATTTTCCTTCGCCGGAAACCGTGGATGATATCGTGATCACCTTGTTCTTTTTCTGAACGCTGAAAAAATCAAGGTTGGTCCTTAACGCTCGGATCGCCTCGCTAACCACCGACTTTGGATGCTCCAGTATGTGTAAGCCGCGGTCATCGACGTGTTTTGACGAGGGGATCACCCCAAGCACGGGAACTGTGTCAATTTTCTCGATCTCTGTGATACTTGTGATCTTGTTGTTAACTACATAGAGCAAGCCAAGAAGGAATAACATCATCACCAAACTGGAAACAAAACCTATACCTGCAATCATCATTCTGTTGGGTGACAGCGGTTTGGTCGGCATGGTAGCGGGCGATAAAATCTTGAAATCAGGAATGCTGCCTGCCTGTGTGATCTCGAACTCTGACTTTGATTGCATTAAAGACAGGTAAAACTGCTCGTACAATTTGTAATAACGTAAGTTCTTTGAAAATTCGGTGGATTTCTCCGGCAGGTTAACAAACTGATGCTCCAATCTTTGCTTTCTTTGATTGGTTTGAACAAGCGTATTCATCAGTTCGGATTTCAATTCTGCAAGCTGTTGATACGTTTTCTTTCGAACTGCCTCAATCTGGTTCTGTTTTTCGCGATACGCAAAAGTAATTTCGTTGTAAGAGAGTTTGAGTTTCTCTAACGAAAGTATAAGCGTTTCCAGCGTTTCAAGATTCTTCGCGATAGTTGGCGGCAACGTATTGCGATGGCCCATCGAAATAAACAACTCACCCTCGTCTACTCCTTGCATTAACGACTCGACCTCAATTATTTTTTGATTCAAATTGAATCGTTGCGAATCGATTTGATTAATAAGTGTAACTGTCTTTTTCAGGTCTTCATCGAGATCTTTGCTCTTGTTTTCCAGCGTAAAATTTTCAAAATAATTCTCGAAATTTTCCATCCTCTTCTCGATGGTCACTAATTCGCTGGAGATCCATTCTATCTTTTGTTTTGTCGCCAGGTTCTTTTGTTCGTTGCTGTATTGAAGATAAATAGTGTCGATCTTGTTGAGAACTGCATTAGCCTTGAACGGATTGTTGTCCTTGAATGAAACCCGTATCGTGTTTGCATTAAAATTCAAAGGTTCAGCGGTAAGGTTGCGGAGCATATAGTCAAGCAAAGCCTCCTTGCTGTTTATCATAAAGAAATAACCGATCTCATCTCCTTGGGAGAAGGACGGCACTTTTTCGATGATAAGCTCAAGGCCGTCCAGCACAATCCGGCTGTTATAACGGCCATTAATTATTTTTCCTTCTTTCCCGGCCTGTAACGTGAATTCGTTGGCATCAACTTCATCGAAGTAGATTGGTATATCGAGGAGGTTATCCGTATGAGCCGCGAACTTCACATTAAAAGGATGGCTTTGAAAGAGTTCGTCATTGAGTACCCGGCCAATTGAGTAATAGCCGACGTAAAGTTCTGATGAATCAACCACCCTGCTTAAAAACAGTCTCGATTGAATGATTTCGATTTCGCCTGAGATCAGATTAATGTTCTGATTCTCTATTGGATTTTTGATGCCGAATTCAGTTGCCTCTTTTTTCACATCCAACTTTATCACGGAATCCGACTCGTAAAGATTCTTGGTATAACGAACGAAGATATATGCAGCGAAATTGATTGTAATGAAAATGCCCACAAACCATATCCAGTTTGCCATGCCGACAATTCTCAACTTGTTGAAGTCGATACCTTCAACTTGTAGAGGTTGTACTTTAATATTTCTCGGTTTCTCGTCCATCTCTCATTATTACAGTCCCGCGATAACGACAATAAGTGTTGTAAGACTGGTCAGCGCGGTCAATACGGGAAGGTAATCCCTGAAGGCCTCACTAACCGGACGGCGTACTGGTTCGACATATACAATATCTCCATGTTCGATCAGGACGTTGCTTTTAAGGTAACCGTCAATTGTGCTAAGATCGGCGACCAGTACTTGGTCGCCCCTCAGCACCCTTATGTTGTGGGCCTTTGCAAGATTGTCAACCCCTTTTGCCAGGGCCAAAACTTCAACCAAGTGAATATTCTCATTAGCGAGTGGTATCACCTGACCACCAGGCGCACCAAGCACGATAACGCGCTTGTTCATATATTTTAGTATTACAAATGAATCCTTATAGTATGACTCATATGCTTTTTGCAACAACTCTTCCGCCAAACGTATACTCAACCCATCGATTTTGATCTCGCCAATCATCGGGAACTTGGCCACGCCTTTAATATCCACCAGATATGTAGGTTCTGGTCGAGAGGAAAGGTTTTGATTATTCAATTCCTTCGTAAGCTCGAGGTCGGGGTCTATGATACGCTCTCCTTTATTTGTATATACCTCCAGCTGTAGGTAATCATTCTTTTGAATAACATAGTTCCTTTCAGCCAGGTCTACCAATTGTTTTAACTGATAACCATCAGGCACTTTAAACATTATATTTTGTTTGTAGGAAGCACAGGACGAAAGTATTAGACTTAAAAACAGCAGTCTGTTGGTTGTACCAGCGAATAGTCTTTTCAACGTAACAAGAATTGAGTCATAATGTAAAATTACGGATTTTCTCATTAACTCTGCCTAGGTAGGCAGCGATGAGTCCTTCGAGGATACTTTTGGTTTTTCGATTTGCCAATCTATTCGAAGATCCGATTCGATGGTTAGATTTCCCGCAGCCCTCAAATCCTGTCTCTTTTACCTCCAGTTTGCCACTTGCTGCTAAGACGCTTTCTTCAGATTAGCAAGCGTTGCAAGGTACTTATTTATGACCAGCGACTCGTCGTATTCTAGCTCCATTTTGGTCCTTCCATTTTTTCCAAAGACCTTGAGCGTTTCATCTTCAAGTGATGCCATCGTCTTCATTTTATCGGCAAGGTCATTCGCATCTTTTATTTTACACAACAGACCATTGTAATTGTTTTCGACGACATGGTTACATCCTGGGACATCAGTCGCAATGATTGGTTTTGCCGAGCTTGCTGCTTCGAGAAGCGTTCTTGGAGTTCCTTCGCGGTAGGAGGGCAGAACAACACAATCGGCATTATCAATGAAGCTACGCACGTCATTTGTAGCTCCCAGGTAGTCGATCACACCTGAGTTGATCCATTCCTGAATGACTTTCTTTTTTATGCCTCGCTTATGTTCTGGGTCCATGGCGCCAAGCACCTGGAATTTTGCATCCAGGCCGGTTGCCTTAAGCTTTCGCACGGCTTCCACATATTCCATCACACCCTTATCAGTAATTAGCCGCGAAATCATAAGGAAAGTAAACTTATTATTCCGCTTGAACGCCATCGGTTGAAATTTCTTCAGGTCAATGCCGGAACCGGGAAGTATATCAGCCGCATGCGATGGAACGAGTTTCCGGTGAAGGAATAATTTAAGGTCTTCAGGGTTTTGGAAGAACACCTTTCTGGCAAACCTGAAGCTGATTCGGTATAAGGTAATGGCGATCAATGAAACAAGATTGTCCTTCAGGAACACTGTTCCAAGACCGCAGACATTGTTAACAACAGGAATACCAAGCAGCGATGCCGCCAACGTGCCGTATACATTTGGCTTTATCGTGTAGTGAAGAATCACATCAGGCTTAACTCGCCTGTAGATCATGTATAGCTCCAGAATGAGCGCGGAATCCTTAATAGGGTTAGCGCCCCTGCTATCCATTTTAACTTTGTGATGAATGCATCCTGACTCTCTTAGAAGATCCGTGTAGTCATCTTCGGGTGCTATGGTGTGTACTTCGTAGCCCTTCTCAAGCAGGGCATGTACAAAATTCATCCTGAAATTATAGATATTCCAGGATGTGTTGAGTACTATCGCAATTCTCATCGGATCTGGGCTCTGATTGTGAGAATTTTCGGATCCTGGATTTCGATAATGACTCGAAATTGGCAGTTATCTTAAAAAATCTCTGGTTTAGATCATTCAAAGATATATTAAAAGTTTCACTCTCAGAAAACTTAATCTAAATTTTATCGGTTATGTTTGGCTGTTTAGGAATGTAATGACTCAAAAAGATAATAGAGCAGTATTGGTTGCCATTGGCAATAGTCAGCATGCAGAGATAACACAGGAGCATCTCGACGAGTTGGCATTTCTTGCCGAAACTGCAGGCATTAAGACGATCCGAAAATTTGTCCAGAATCTTGCACAGCCGGATAGCCGCACTTTTGTAGGCAAAGGCAAGCTCAGTGAGATCTTAGAATTTGTTAAAGCTGAGAAGGCAACGAGCGTGATCTTCGATGATGATCTTACGCCCTCTCAACTTAGGAATCTCGAGCGGGAGTTCAATTCTTCCGCGGATGATTTGAATAAAGTAAGGATCTATGACAGAAGTCTGTTGATCCTTGATATTTTTTTGTGGCGAGCTCAAACAGCGCAGGCGAAGACTCAGGTTGAACTTGCCCGTAATCAGTATCTGCTTCCCCGCCTCACGCGGATGTGGACTCACCTTGAACGACAACGTGGTGGTACCGGTACCCGTGGCGGCGCAGGTGAACGGGAAATTGAAACAGACCGGAGGAATATCCGGATCCAGATCAATATCCTTAAGGAGAAGCTCGAGAAAATTGAGAAGCAGAGACAAACACAGCGTAAATCCCGTGAATCGATCGTAAGGGTTGCGTTGATCGGCTATACCAATGTGGGGAAATCCACACTGATGAATCTGTTATCAGGGTCAGGGGTGTTGGCTGAAAACAAGCTCTTTGCAACGGTAGACGCTACGGTGAGAAAAGTAACGTTCGGAAATATTCCGTTTCTACTTTCTGATACTGTCGGATTTATCCGAAAGTTGCCCCATCACCTCATCGAATCATTCAAATCAACGCTCGACGAAGTAAGGGAGGCGGATCTGTTGTTGCACGTAGTGGATGTAGCCCACCCGTTCCATGACAATCAGATAGAAGTAGTTTCAAATACCTTACAAGAAATAGGCGCAGCGAACATACCGACCATCCTTGTTCTGAATAAGACCGATCTGTTCCAGGAACAACATCCTGACGCCAACCTTGAAGAGATGAGAGGGTATTATCGACAAATGGGATATGAGAACGTCATTTTTGTTTCGGCCACTACAAATCGCAATATCAATTCGCTTAAGAAGATGATTTTTGACGAAGTCAAACGGAAGCATTTAATGATCTACCCGAATTTCTTCAAAGATGGGTATGAATTCGCGCCATGGCCGACAGAGCAAAGCTAATCCAATCCGATCATCATAAACGCGCCCCAGTAGATCGGCTCGGGATACTCAACGCGTAGCTCTTTCTTTGCGTCTATAAAACTTTGCCTCATGTTGCCACTGTTAAGGTATTTCTGGATAAAAGTCACCATAAGCTTTTGAGTTGCTTCATCGTCTACTTTGAACATGCTCATGATAAGGAAATTAGACCCTGCAACCAAAAATGCCCGTTGTAGTCCCTGAACTCCTTCGCCGGCCTCTAGTTCTCCCAGTCCTGTCTCGCATGCGCTTAGTACAACCAATAAAGTTTTGTCAAGATTGAGACTCATGGCTTCGTAAGCTGTCAGAATGCCGTTCTCCATGTTGAAATTATATTTCGTCTTGTCCAGGAGATCACCGGCTCCCTTTAGCAAAAGGCCACTTCTCATCAATGGATTTTGTGAAAGCGCTGCCTCACTGCTTCCAAGCTCGTCTTGTAATGTTACCTGAGTAGTAGGTTTATAAAATCCATGAGTCGCAAAGTGAAGGATCTTTGGACTGTTAAGCTCCTTAAGATTTTCCTCCGATGCAGCCTTTTCGGTGTATTCAACAGTAGCGTATCCTTTCTGCTTTAACATGTAGTCAATCTGAGTAACTTCTTTTTCAGTTCCCGGCAGCGATGAGATGGATTGATCTGCTGACGCAGTAAGATAAAAAGTAGGATTACCAAATAAAGTGGCTGTGTTGTTAGCAGTCGATTTTGATTTTAGTTTTTTAAGATACAGGTCTTTTGTGTTGCTAACCAAAACGATGTTTGTGTTATCAATCACGTATTTTCCATCAGGCGAAGGGATCGCCTCGAGATTGATTTGATTATAAATACCGTCAGCCGACAAATAGATTGTTGACGATTGACCAATTCCGTCGATAATGGGTTTGCAGAACACACCATATGAAATCTCGTCGGGTATCTTCCCAGTTATGGCGTTCCGATAGAATTTGAAGTATCGTGTCTCCATTTTCTTGCCATCATTAAGCATGATCACTTTCGGCTTTGTGAACTCAGGCTTGATAAAAAGCGCTGCGTAGATCACCGAATCGGTGAAGTCATGGTTGAAATGACGGTAGCGCACCATTTCAACCGCTGTCTCGTTTGGTTTCAACGATTTTTTGACATCTTCAAAAACGATACGTCGGTTTTCAAAATTCTGTCCAAAAAGCTCCGATCGCTTGCTGAGTTCTTTTTCGAGCTGGTCGACCTCTTGTTGTAGCGCGCCAGGATCTACTTCGCTTTCCGTCAGCTGCTGCGGGCTCATGGATAGCGCGAGAGTAAGCACTTCTTTCTTTTGTACCCAATCGCTGTAGATGGATTTCAATTCATCGTCTGTGCTGTTAAGGATACGTTCCCTGATTTTTATGGATGTACTTAGCAACAACGCTTTCGTGAGGAGCTGATAGTTGTAGATCTTTCCCGAAAGATCTTTGAAGTCTTCAAGGTTGCTGAAGGCAAGTGTGTTGTAGAATTCGAAATCGCCCCTAATCGTATTCCAGTATTTCGCTTTAAGGTTTTCACTCAAGGCGGGGAAGAATTCCTTGATGTAATTTTCATAGTTGGAAAGTGATTCTTCTATTAAACGCTTGGAACGTTTGTAATCCTTCTCCATGTAATAAACTTTCCCAAGTTTTGACAACACCTTAACATACTCCGGATGTTTGACGCTGAAGAATTTCTCATATAGCGCTTTCGAATGATTATAGAATTCTTCGGCTTTCTTGTAATTTTTCTGTTGATAATAGACATCACCGGTAAGAGTGTAGATGCTGGCAGCATTTACGTTGTTCTTCGTTCCGGTTTTTGCCTTCCATATCCCTTCTGCTACGGTCAAGGAGTTAAATGCAAGGTCAAACTTCTTTTCAGAGATATAGAGGACGGCCATGTTCTTCATAATCTCTGCATATTGGGGATTGTCCTTTCCCAATCGGCGGGCGATGATATCACGCGCTTCGACCATCATCTTTTCTATCTCTTTCTTGTCATCGCCTTTGTGAAATTTGATAAGAGCCAATTGTGAAAGCGACCGCGCTACTTCGATATGATCTCTGCCAAATTGTTTTTCCTGGCTTGCCAGCGCTTTCGAAATTGTTGCTTCAGCCCTGTCGTAGTCGCCTAGTGTGGTGTAGATGTCTCCCAGCAGCTTCTGAGTGGGCGCTGTTTTGGTTGAAAGATCGCCATATGTTTTAAGCGCCATTTGATTTGCATTGGTAGCAACTTGTTCTGCCTCGGTATACTCGCCGTTAGCAAGCAGAATCCGTCCGCGATTCACAAAAGGTTCTATTAAGCGGATCGAATTCTTCCCGTATAACTCTTCGTATTCTGGTATTTGCATATCGAGCAAACGATTGGCATCCGAATAACGTCCAAGCTGAATGAACAACGAAGTTAACTCTTCCGCTGATGACAGCTCGCTGCCCACTACAACATCAGCATTTTTGATGAGTCTTCGTGAGCGTTCAAGATTTACCTCAGCTTCATCAAACAGTCCTTTAACACCATAGAGCTTAGCCTGCGTTTCAATGGCGTGAACGTAGTCGCCGGTGCGGCTGTCGTCTTTGCGAAACTCTTCAAGTATCTTAAGCGCTTTCGTAATGTTTTCATCTGCTTTTTCATATTGGCCCAACTTGATCTGAAGCTGAGCAATGCGGTCAAGTTCGGTGCCGTAATCAGGATCTTTGTCGTCGTATTTGGAACGCGCAATCCTGGAGGCGAAGTCGAGCGTGGATGATGCCTGCGAATATTTATCGTTAAGCTCGTAAAGGCTGGCAAGGTGATTCAAAATATCGAGATGATCCTTGTGCCAGTCGCCGATCTCTTTTGATACAAAGCTTGTATAACTTTCATCAAATATTTTCTGGGCCTCTTCGATCTTGTTGGTGTAATCAAGATAATAGCTTGCAAGACGGATCTTGGCCAGGTGATACTCTGGGGACCCATCGCCGTATAGTTCTTTTTTGATGTCGGCCAATTCTGTGAGATATTTCTCTGAGTTCACATACCGTTTTTCCCGTTGGGCAACATCATAGAGAAAGTTTAGGATGTGCTCTCTCGTGCGATAGTACTTAGGCAGTGCCTTCGAATTCAAAAGATTAGAGGCATCCTGTTCCAGGTCTTTCGTTTTGTCACGTTCAAGCTTCGAGTCAAACTCGACCGCTTTTAGATTGATTTGGAACAGACTTCCTTTTGGAAAGTTTTTATCGATCATCTTTTGGTACTCAAGCTTTGTATTGAGATATCGCGCGCGGTTTCCTTCAACAAGGAGGTGATGTAGATAGGCAATGTACAGGTCGTGCGCTAACTGAGTGGTGGGATTTGCTTTCTTCTTCAGGTCGGAAAGTATATTGTCAAACTCAAGTCCTTTTTCACGTTCTTCGTTACCATTGTCTATAAGCATCTTTGCATTCAGGTATCTGTTCTCTACCAGAGCAAGGCTAGACTCTCCCATGTACTTTTGATTTTTTCTGATCCAGTTCTGCGCCGCGCCGAATGCAGAGTCTGCCGAGATAAGACTTCCTTTTTTGCCATACGCATTTGCCGTCATCGTCAGAAGTTTTCCAAAATCGCTGTATCGCTGGGGAATTTCTTCGTCAGGTACACGGTGACTCTTGATAGTTCCGTCTTGAACGATGGTTTCTTTTTCAACAGCACGACCAGCATAATAACTCTCCAGGTTTTTAAACAATGCAAGAGCTTCATTACAAAAACCTTGTCCGGTCATCGCTACTCCTTCTATCAATCCGATACGGGCGTTTAGATGTTCATTGAGTTGATTAGTACGGGTTAATAGCTCCATTGCCTTGGCTGTATATTCACGGCTTAATCGATAGTTCCCATATTCATTATATGTCTCGGCAACGTCTAACATGGTGCCTGCGTAGTTGGCACTGTTTTCTCCAAACGTTGCCAGACTAGCCGCTAGTGCATTTTCCAACGATTTGTCGAAGCCGTCAAGCATACCCAGGGCTAGAGTAATGCGTGCTTCACGAATGTGCAAACCAGGCATATACGTGTTCTTTTGCCCCATCTTTGCCACAACCGACTTCTTAAGTTTTTGAAGTCCGCTGCTAGCCTTTGAGAAACTGCCCGCATTGTAACGAGCATCAATCTTCCGGAGGCTCTTGTCAAACGATTTGTTTTGAGAGAACAGAGGGTGTGTTGTAGCCAGGATAAATACTAACAGGGCATAGCTGTAATTTTTCATGACCATTGAATTCAGTTAGGAGTTAGAAGTTAGGAGTTTGCTTGTCCGCCGGACTTGCCGGCTGAGAGCATAGGCGCAGTTGAGTGCGAGCGTGGGTGTGGGTGTCCTATTGAATTTATAAGTACTAAACATAAGTTTAAAAATGTGAAAGCAAGCGCCAAAAAAATGAGTTGCCCTTGCTTGTCTGAGACCCAGCCTTAATTTTGAATTGACGTGGCGTCACTAGATCCAACCACTAATCTACTAAAATTCTGGTGTATAGGATATTTCGTAAAGGGAGATAGGGGAAAACCGCCCAGCGTAGTTGCAAGGTATATTCTCCTAAATTCTAAATTCTAACTCCTAAACTCCTAACTCCTACCTTCTATTAGCTTTGTTAGAATTTCCTTTGCTGCTGTTGTGATGACCGTACCGGGACCGAAAACAAAAGCAACTCCCGCATTAGTAAGAAACTCATGATCATGTTCCGGTATCACACCACCTGCAATAACCATTATATCAGCTCTCCCTATTTTCTTTAGCGATTGAATGAGTTCGGGAATAAGTGTTTTATGTCCACCGGCAAGACTTGACGCGCCAATGAGGTGAACATCATTCTCTGCCGCTTGCATTGCAACTTCATCTGGTGTTTGAAACAACGGTCCTATATCCACATCAAAGCCGAGATCCGCAAAACTTGTTGCGATAACTTTTGCGCCACGATCGTGGCCATCTTGTCCCATCTTTGCAATAAGAATTCTTGCTCTGCGTCCATCCAGGGCTGCAAATTGATCGGAAAGCTTTTGTGCTTCTTCAAAATCTTTCTGGTCTTTCATCTCCTTCGAATATACGCCTGAAATTGATTTGATCGTAGCCTTATACCTACCGAATACTTTTTCCATTGCAGAGGAGATCTCACCTAATGTCGCGCGCTTCCTTGCCGCATCGATCGCGCATTCGAGAAGATTTTGTTGCTTGTCTCGAGCTGCATCAGTGAGCTTTTGCAGAGCAGAGGCTACTTCGTCCTGGTTCCGTTCTCTTTTTAACTTATTAAGTCTTTCGACTTGCTCTTTTTGTACGGCAGTATTATCGACCTCGAGTATATCAAAGTCTTTTTTTTCTGAGGAAACATATTTATTAACACCAACAATCACATCGCGGCCTGAATCTATTCTTGCCTGTTTGGCTGCAGCCGCCTGTTCTATGCGCATCTTTGGGATCCCCTTTTCAATGGCTTTTGTCATGCCACCGTAGCTTTCAACTTCCTCGATCAAGCGCCACGCATTTTCAGCGAGCTGTGCGGTCAGACTTTCTACGTAGTACGAACCGCCCAATGGATCAACAACATGGGTGATTCCTATTTCTTTGTCAAGGTAGAGCTGAGTGTTGCGCGCGATACGAGCCGAAAAGTCGGTGGGAAGAGCAATTGCTTCGTCAAGTGAATTCGTATGTAAGGATTGAGTGCCGCCCAGTACAGCCGCCAGTGCTTCGATACACG
>Ga0111539_10008253_pt1 | contig 13258 bp, 8 predicted proteins | sample RhiMethybrSRZTD1_FD_79667 | JGI IMG/M metagenome (GOLD analysis project Ga0111539, IMG submission 79667) | Populus rhizosphere microbial communities from Tennessee, USA - Rhizosphere MetaG P. TD hybrid SRZTD1 (version 2) (version 2) | ecosystem: Host-associated > Plants > Roots > Rhizosphere >...
CAGCCGCGCCGCGTGAACCTGCGACGCAACCGAGCGGAACCGGCCGCGCACCTCGGTCCAGGCCTCGCGCTGAGCCGGCGTCAGCGATGCCTGGTCGATGGTCGGCAGTTCGAGCGGCTTCAACGTCATCGGCGCCGGCGCGGGCGGCGGCGCGTCTGGCGGCAGATCCTGCGGCGTTTCCCACCGCCCGATGTATCGGCCGTCGAGCGCGGCCATCGTGCCGTAGGCGAGCGCATAGCGTTCGAGCTCGCGCTGCGACCAGTCGTACGGCGTGCCGAGCAGCAGCCGCCGCGCGAGCCGCGCGCCGCCCGCGTAAGCGACATAGGCGCCCGGCGCATAGAACCGGGCGTTGTCGCGATAGAACCCGCCGATGGCGTCGTAGGCGTCGAGATACGCGCGCGCCGCGAACGGATCGTTCATATACCAGACGCCGGTCCGCGCCAGCCACGCGAGCGACTGCTGCGCCAGCACACGGTTGAGCGCGTAGTCGGCCGGCCCGAAGCCGCCGACGATCGGGATGAGCGACCGGTATCCGAGCGACAGCCGCTGCGCGTTGGCAGCCGCTTCCCTCGGCGTCGGTCGTGCTGCGCCGGCGCGGCCGTTCATGGCGTCGAGATCGCGCCGCAGCACCGCCTGCGGGTTCGGCGGGGCGCCGCGCTGCTGCGCGACCACCGGCGCTGCGGCGGCAACCAGCACGACGACCATCAGCGCGACGACAACCCTTCGCATCATGACGCCCTCCAGCCCGTCACAAGGTGGCTACTTCGACATCAGCCGCGCGGCGTAACCCTTCCCCGATGCGGTGACGTACGGCGCCGACAACGGCTGGCCGCCGTATGCACCACTGGCGGTCTTCTCACGCACGCCGTCGGCGACGAACTCGCCAATCTTGACGGCGTCGATGTCGATCACTTCCCTGGTCGTCGGGTCCTTGATCTCGCCGTTGATCTGGAGAATCTCGAACCGGTCGCCGCGCAGCACGCCGTCCTGGCTGCCGACGTTGAGCACGATCGTGCCGGTGCCAACGGTGGCGACCCGCCCCTCGATGTCGCGCGGCTTGGCCGGCAGCTGCGGAATCCTGGCCTCGAGGAACTCGACGATCTTGGTCACCGCGTTCGACGTCGCCTCGCCGATGATCGTCTGCTGGAAGTTCGAGCTGGTCATGCTGACGCCGCCAGCCCCGACGCCGACGCCGCTGACGCCGAGGAGGGCGCCGTAGTCCTTGCTCTTTCGCGACGACTCCCCGCGCGCCTCGGCGGTCTCGATCACCTCGCCGGTCTCGGTGTCGACCAGGCGCAGGTTGATGCCGACCACCGCCTTCTCTTCCTTGTTGAGCGTCACCACCGCGCCGGCCACCGGGTTGAACCGGCCGATCGCCGCGCCGAGGCCTTTGCGCTTCGTGGTGTCGTCGCGGCCGAAGATCACGATGTCGCCGTAGAGCATCGCGTCGGCGCCCGACAGCTGGCCGACGCGGGCGTTGGTGCCCTTCTTGACGCGGTTCGACGCGCCGAAATCCTGCTCCTTCATCACGTCCTGGATGTTGGTGCGCTCGAGCAGCGTGATGTTCTTCGACTTGTCCATGCGAACGGTGAGCATCGCGCGGATACCCTCACCGATGTTGACGTTGTTGTTGAACCAGAAGTTGACCCAGGTCGTCACCGTCGAATAGTCGAACGGGCGCACCGCCAGCCGGCGCTTCTTGCTGGCGGCGACCTCCGCGAGATCCGGCGGAAACGCGGTCGCGCTGCCGCGAGCCACCGCGGGGACTTCGGCTGCGGCAGTCACCACGGCCGGTGTTCTGGCCGGGGCCGGAGCCGCCGCTGCGGCGGAGCCCGGCTCGGTCATCGCGTGGATGATCGCTTCGCTGACGCCGGCGCCCTGAAGCTTGAGGAGATCGGCGGTCGACAGCGTGTAGGTCTTGCCTTCACGCTGCAGCGTGCGGACCACCAGCGCCTCGGACATGCCGCCCTTGACGAGCGCGATGACGGTATCGACGCCGCTCGGGGCTCTCGGCGCCGCGGCCGGCTTCGGCGCGGCGGGGGCTGCGGCCGTTGCCGGCTTCGGCGGCGTCTGCGCCGCCGCAACGGACGCCAGGAGGAACGCCGCCGCCAACCCGTGTACGACGCAGGATGCCGCTGATGGTCTCATCGTCACACCTCCAAACGCAGTCACCATGTAAAGCGTAAAAATGGCGTTCGTCTGATCACTGACCCCTGATGGCCGCCGCCTAGCCGCCGACCGCCTGAAAGACCTTCCGGAGATGGAATCCCGCCTGCCGCAAAAGATCGTCGGCAGCCGTCAAATCGTTGGCGTCGAGCGCCGCCCGCGCATCCTCTATGAGGCCGTCGGCGTTGCCGAGGGCGGTCGCGATATCGGGCCGCAGCGCCTGACCCTGGCTGGCGAGCGACGCTTGAAGCTGCTCGACGCTTCGCCGCGCCCGCTGCGCATCGCCGGTGACACTTCGCAGCCGCTGGACGAGCTCGGCGCGCAGCGCCGGATCGACATCGACAACCGTTGCAGGCGCTGACGCGGCGGGAGCGGTGGCGGTTGAAACGGCTCGCGCGGTCGCCGGCGCGCGCGCCGGCGACTCGACGGCAGCGCCAGGAGGCGGCTCCGGCGCCGCGGTCACCGTCATCGCCGATGGCTCGGCCGGCGCGCCCAGTCCGGCCAGCAACCCCGAGAGCTCCGCCAGCTGCTGGTTGGCCCACGGCGGTTCGGCGCCGCCGATCTCGCGGACGATTCTTGCCGCGCGGCGGTACGACGCCGCCGCGCCCTGCTTGTCGGCAAGCTGCGCCAGCGGCGCATGGTTCTCGAAGTCGCCAATCTGCCGCAGCGCCAGCGCGATTTCCCTCCGCACGGCACGGTGGTCGGTCGAGATGCTGTCGGCCCGCTCGAGCACACGGCGCAGGTCGTTGACCAGCTGCTTCACGCGCGGCGGGTCGGGCGCGCGCTCCGACAGCGTCCGCACCGAATCGGAGGCCATCACCTGGCTGGCGGCCTGCACGTCGGCGACCTTCTCCGCCGGTGAAACCCGCTGTTCCGGCTCCTGCCAGCGCTGCACCTTGCGATCGAGCAGGGCGATGAACCGCTCGAGCTCGGATTCCTTGGCCTGCAGCGCGATCCGCTCCATCCGCGCCGCGATCGCGAGCGCGGTGCCCCCGCTGGCCGCGAGAACGGCGAGAAAGACGGCGGCTGCGGCCAGCCGATTGCGTCCCACGAACTTCCTGAACGTATAAATGGGGCTCGACGAACGCACGGCAATCGGACGGCCGTCGAGACAGCGGCGCAGGTCGTCGGCGAACAACTGGACGGTGGCGTAGCGCTGCAGCGGATCGCGCTCCAGCGCGGTCAACACCACCTGATCGAGGTCTGGATAACTGACCTTGAGCGGCTCGGCCTGCGTCGCGGGGCGCCGGACGCCTTTCGTCAGGTCGTGGCTGGGCGGCTCCGGCGACGCGCCAGACAACTGGGCGCGCAGATCGGGCCGCCCCTCGGCGTCCGCATACGGCAGCTTGCCGGTGAGCAGCTGATACAACACGACGGCGATGGAATAGATGTCGCCGCTCTTGCCGGAGACATCCCCGGAGATCTGCTCCGGGCTCGCATAGCCGGGCGTCATGATCAGCGTCGGCTGACCGCTTGCCCCGATTGAGTTGAGCAGCGCGCCGGCCGCCTCGACGCGCGCGATGCCGAAGTCGACCAGCTTCACGCGGCCGTCGAGCGTGACCAGGATGTTCTGCGGCTTGACGTCGCGGTGGGCGACGGCGTTGTTGTGCAGGTACTCGATCGCGTCGCACGCCTGCGCCATCATGCGGACGCGCGTCGGCACGTCGGTGTTCATCCGGCGGCAGTACTCGTCGATCGGTGCGCCGGCGACGTACTCCATCACGTAGAAGGGGCGGCCGTCGTCGGTGTTGCCGCCGTCGAGAATGCGGGCGATGTTGGGATGGTCGAGGCCGGCCAGGATCTGGCGCTCGCGCTTGAAACGCTCGACGTGGCCGGCATCGGCCGGATCCAGCGAGTCGCCGATCACTTTCAGCGCCACGATCTTGCGGAACGCGTCGTCGTTGCGCAGCGCCAGGTAGACGACGCCCATGCCGCCGCGGCCGAGCACGCGCAGGATCTTGTACTTGCCGATCTGCCCCGGTGTGCCGGCGGGCGCCGGCAGCGCGTCGAACACCCCTGCGGTCACCGCGGTGGCCAGAAACGCGCTGTCGTCGCCGGCTTCGACCATCGCCAGCAGTTCCGTGCGCATCGGATCGCCGGCCGGCGAATGCGCGTCGACGAAGCGGCGGCGCTCGTCCGGCGGCAGCGCCATGGCGCGGTCGAACACCTCACGGATCCGGAGATAGTCGTCGGGCGTCATCAGCGTGAGGCGGGCGCGAGGCGCGTCTTGAGGAACGTGCGGGCGAAGACCCAGTCGCGGCGTACGGTGGGCAGCGTCTGGTCGAGGATCTCGCAGACTTCGCGGTCCGAATAGCCGCCGAAGAACCGCAGCTCGACGACCCGGGCCGCGCGCTCGTCGACGGTCGAGAGCTCGGTGAGCGCCTCGTCGAGCGCCAGCAGGTCGACGTCGACCGCCTCGCGCCCCGGCGCCAGCTCGAGGGTGACGCGCTCCCACTCGCCGCCGCGCTTCGCCGAACGGCGCTGCCGCGCGTAATCGACCAGCACGTGCCGCATCGCACGGGCGGCGAGCGCGAAAAAATGCGTCCGATCGTTGATGACGTCGGGGGCGCCGCGCATCAACCGCAGATAGGCTTCGTGGACGAGCGCGGTCGGCTGAAGAGTGTGCGACCTGGCCTCGGCGCGCATACGCCTGGCGGCGAGCGCGCGAAGCTCAGCGTACAGAACGGTAATGATGTCGCCGAGCGCGTCGCCGTCGCCACTCCTGTGGCGCGCAAACAGGGCCGTAAGCCCGGATCGCCGACCTGGCATCATCGTGTCGCTTAAAGTGAACTTGTGACCGAACGGCGGGTGATTGTAGCCGACTCAGCTATTACAGCCAACCACAAAAAATAAAGTGTGAAGGCGAAATTCAATCAATCCGGTGCGGTGTGGGGCAGCAGCGTTCCGCCGCCGAAACTAAGGCGAACCGGCGGCGATCCGCCTTTGGTAACGCGGACCGCGCAGTACTTGAACTCGGGGATCTTGCCAAATGGATCGAGGACCGGGTTGGTGAGCTTGTTGGCGGCGGCCTCGTAATAGCAGAACGGCACGAAGACGGCGCCGCGCGGCGTCCCCTCGTCGGCGCGGGCGTAGAGGGCGATCTCGCCGCGGCGCGAGGCGATGGTCAGCGTGTCGCCGGGCTCGACGCGAAGCTGCGCGAGGTCGAGCGGGTGCACCGACGCGACCGGCTCTGGCTCGAGGGAATCGAGCACCGACGCGCGGCGCGTCATCGCGCCGGTGTGCCAGTGTTCGAGCTGGCGGCCGGTGATGAGCACCATGGGGTATTGCGCGTCCGGGCGCTCGGCTGCCGGTATCAGGTCCGCCGGCACGAAGCGCGCACGGCCCGACGGGGTCGGGAAATCGTCGACGAACACCACGGGTTGCCCGGGATCGCCCTCGGCGCGGCACGGATAGGTCACCGACGATTCACGCTCCAGCCGATCCCAGGTGATCCCCGCAATCGAATCCATGCACGCGCGCATCTCGTCGAACACCTCGCGCGGATGCGCGTAGCGCCAGTCGAGGCCGATGCGCCGCGCCAGCTCGTTGATGATCCAGAGGTCGCCTCGCGCGTCGCCCGGCGGCTCGATCGCCTTGCGCCCGAGCTGCACCATGCGATCGGTGTTCGTCACCGTCCCCACCTTCTCCGGCCACGCGGTCGCTGGGAGCACCACGTCGGCCAGGTAGGCGGTCTCGGTGAGGAAGATCTCCTGAACCACGAGATGGTCGAGCGCCGCGATCGCCTCGCGCGCGTGATCGAGGTCCGGGTCGGACATCGCCGGGTTTTCGCCCATGACGTACATGCCGCGGATCTGGCGCTTCCTCGCGGCGTTCATGATCTCCACCACGGTCAGCCCCGGCTCGGGATCGAGCGTGGTCTTCCAGAAGGCTTCGAAGCGCTGCCTCGCCTCCGGCGCGGCGACGCGCTGGTAGTCGGGGTAGAACATCGGGATCAGCCCCGAGTCGGACGCGCCCTGCACGTTGTTCTGGCCGCGCAGCGGATGCAGCCCTGAGCCGGGCTTGCCGATCTGGCCGGTGGAGAGCGCCAGCGCAATCAGGCAGCGCGCGTTGTCGGTGCCGTGAATGTGCTGCGAGATCCCCATCCCCCACATGATGATCGACGCCTTCGAGGTGGCGTAGAGCCGCGCGACCGCGCGGATGGTCTCGGCGTCGATGCCGCAGATCGGCGCCACCGCCTCGGGCGCGAACTTCTTCACGTTCTCGACGAGCGCTTCGTAGCCGGAGGTTCGATCGCGGATGAACGCCTGGTCGGCGAGCCCCTCTTCGACGATGACGTGCAGCATCGCGTTGAGGAGCGCGACGTCGGTGTCGGCATGGAACTGCAGGTAGTAGGTCGCATGCCGCGCGAGGTCGCTGCGGCGCGGATCGGCGACGATGAGCCTGGCGCCGGCCCTGGCGGCGTTCTTCATCCACGTGGCGGCCACCGGATGGTTGACCGTGGGGTTGGCGCCGATGACGAAGATCACGTCGGCCTTCGCGACGTCGCGCACCGGGTTCGACACCGCGCCGGAATTGATCCCCTCCATCAGCGCGGCGACGCTCGAGGCGTGGCACAGGCGGGTGCAGTGGTCGACGTTGTTCGAGCCGAAGCCAGTCCGCACCAGCTTCTGAAAGAGATAGGCCTCTTCGTTGGTGCCCTTGGCCGAACCGAACCCTGCGAGCGCCTTCGTGCCGTGTGTGTCGCGGATGCGGCGCAGCCCGTCGGCGGCGAAGTCGAGCGCCTCGTCCCAGCTCGCCTCGCGGAACACGCGCGGCCAGTCGTTCGGGTCGACGACGAAGTCCTTGTGCTTCGGTATGCCTGGCTTGCGCATCAGCGGCACGGTGAGCCGATGCGGGTGCTGGATGTAGTCGAAGCCGTACCGTCCCTTCACGCACAGCCGGCTCGAATTCGACGGCCCGTCCTTGCCCTGGACGAACAGGATCGCGTTGTCCTTGACGTGATAGGTGAGCTGGCACCCGACGCCGCAGTACGGGCACACCGATTCGACCTGCCTGTCGGCAGCGATCAAGCCGACCTCGCGCGCCGGCATCAGCGCGCCGGTCGGGCACGCCTGGACGCACTCGCCGCAGGCGACGCAGGTCGAATCGCCCATCGGATCGTCGAAGTCGAAGACGATTTTCGAGTGGCCGCCGCGGAAGGCGTAGCCGATGACGTCGTTCACCTGCTCTTCGCGGCACGCGCGCACGCAGCGGCCGCATTGGATGCAGGCATCGAGGTGTACCGCAATCGCCGGGTGCGACAGATCCGCGGACGGCTGCGGACGCGGCGCGAAGCGCGGTTTGCCGACGCCCAGCCGGACGGCCCATTGATCGAGCTCGGAATGGCGCGTGTACAGCGCCTCCGCCACGTCCGACAGGAGCAGCTCGACGACCATGCGCTGGCTGGCAAGCGCGCGCGGGCTGTCGGTCGTGACCACCATGCCTTCGGCCGGGAACCGGCAGCACGAGGGCGCGAGCGCGCGCTCCCCCTTGATCTCGACCATGCACGCGCGGCAGTTGCCATCCGCGCGCATCCCCGGCTTGTAGCAGAGACGCGGCACCTCGACGCCGTACCGCGCCGCCGCCTCGATCAGGCTCTCGCCGGCGCGGCCGGTCACCTCGCGGCCGTTCAGCGTGAACGCGATCGGCGCCGCCGCCGCCGCCCGCCGGGTCGAAGATTCGACAGCCACCGCTCCCCTATTTCACCGCGCCCGGAAAGTACCTGAGCACCGACAGCACCGGGTTGGGCGCCGCCTGCCCGAGCCCGCAGATCGAGGCATCGACCATCGCCTGCGACAGCTCCTTCAGCAGCGGCTCGTCCCACACCGGCTGGCGCATCAACGCCAGCGCCTTGACCGTGCCGACGCGGCACGGCGTGCACTGGCCGCACGATTCCTCGGAGAAGAATTTCATCAGGTTGCGCGCCGCCTCGGGCACCTGGTCGTGATCGGAAAGGACGACGATGGCCGCCGACCCGATGAAGCAACCGTGCTGGTTGAGCGTATCGAAGTCGAGCGGGATGTCGCCCATCGACGCCGGCAGGATACCGCCCGACGCGCCGCCCGGAAGGTAGGCGCGGAAGACGTGGCCGTCGAGCATGCCGCCGCAATATTCCTCGATCAGCTCGTGGGCCGTGATCCCAGCCGGCGCCAGATGCATGCCGGGCTTCTTGACGCGGCCGCTGACCGAGAACGAGCGCAGGCCTTTTCGTCCGTGCCGGCCGTGGCTGCTGAACCACGCCGCTCCTCTCTCGACGATGTCGCGCACCCAGTGCAGCGATTCCATGTTGTGCTCGAGCGTCGGCCGGTTGAAGAGACCGACCTGCGCGAGATACGGCGGACGCAGCCGCGGCTCGCCGCGCTTCCCTTCGATCGACTCGACCATCGCCGATTCCTCGCCGCAGATATAGGCGCCGGCGCCGCGCCGCAGCTGAATCGGCGGGATGGCATACGGCGGATCCGCGGTGAGCGCCGCGAGCTCGCGTTCGAGAATCGCCCGGCAGCCGTGATATTCGTCCCGCAGGTAGATGTAGATGGCGGCGATGCCGACCGCCCACGCGGCGACCAGCGCACCCTCGAGAAAGCGATGCGGATCGCGTTCGAGGTAGTAGCGATCCTTGAACGTGCCCGGCTCACCCTCGTCGATATTGATCGCCATCAGCCGCGGCTCGGGCTCGGCGGCGACGATCTTCCACTTCCGTCCGACTGGAAACCCGGCGCCGCCCAGCCCGCGCAGCCCGGAATCCTCCATCGCCGCGATGACCTCCTCGCGCGGCCGTTCGCCCGCGGCGCACGCCGTCGCCAGCCGGTAGCCGCCGGCGGCGCGATACGCGTCGTAATCGACGTGGCCGGGCGTGACGATGTCGAGATTGGGATGCGCGGCGCCGCCCTCTCGCGCCGGATGCGTCACCGCGCGCGACGCCACCAGGGCTTCGACCTTAGCCGCATCCGCGTGCGGCACCGGGTTCTGACCGACGATGGCGACCGGAGCCGTGTCGCAGCGGCCGACGCACGGCGCCGGCACGACGCGGACCGCATCGCCGTAACGCGCCCGCAGCCGTTCGAGCAGCGCACGCGAGCCGGCCAGGTCGCAGGCAATCGAGTCGCAGACGCGCACGGTGATGGCGGGCGGCGGCGACTCGCCTTCCTTGACGACGTCGAAATGATGGTAGAAGGTGGCGACCTCGAACACTTCCGCCATCGCCATCCGCATCTCGGCCGCCAGCGCCGCGAGGTGCGCCGCCGACAAGCAGCCGTATCGATCCTGGATGAGATGCAGGTGCTCGATCAGCAGGTCGCGGCGGCGCGGCCGATCGCCGAGCAGCGCGAGCACCTCGGCGCGCGCGGCAGGCTCGACGCGGCGCCCCTTCGGGGCTGCACGCTTGCGAGTTCGATTGTTCGGTGGTTGGACCTGCGCCATCGACCTGAGACCGCCATGCTAACATTTCGAAAAGAATACGATGCGGGTCGAGTTCCTCGGTCTTCCACGCGAGCGGGCGGGCGTCGCCGAAGTCGACGTCGACGCCGACACGCTGGGCCAGCTGCTCGACGCCCTGGCGTCGCGCTTCCCGGCGTTCGCCGACCTCGTCCGCGGCGGCCGGCTGCAGCCTTCGTTTGCCGCGAACGTCAACGGCGATCGCTTCGTCACCGACCCGCGCACCGCGCTGCGCGACGACGACTGCGTCCTCATTTTGTCGGCCGACGCCGGCGGTTAGTCAGCTTTCATGCCTCACGGATATCACGGCCGCTACCTGCGAATCGATGCGGCGCGCGGCGGTGTCGATCGCGTGCCGCTCGCATCGGACGTGCTGCGGCAGTTCATCGGCGGCAGCGGGCTCGGCGTCCGGCTGCTGCTCGATGAAGGCGATCCGGCTGGCGATCCGCTGGCACCGGACGCGCCACTAATCTTCGCCTTCAGCCCGCTCGTCGGCAGCCCCCTGACCACCTCAGCGAAGTTCGCCGTCGTCAGCAAGAGCCCGCTGACCAATCGCATCAACGATGCGCTCGCCGGCAGCGGCTTCGCCATCGCCGGCAAGCGCTGCGGCGGCGACGCGCTCGTCATCGTCGGGCGCGCGCCGGCGCTCTCAGTACTGATCGTCGACGATGGCGAAGCACGCCTCGAGCCGGCCGAGGATCTGCGCGGGGCAACCTGCCGCGACACCGAGGCCGCGCTCGCCGCGCGCCTCGGCGCCGGCTATCGAATCGCGTCGATCGGGCCCGCCGGCGAGCGCGGCGTCCGCTACGCGACCATCTCCCACGACGGCCGCCACGCCGGCCGCGGCGGCAGCGGCGCGGTGCTGGGCAGCAAGAACATCAAGGCGATCGCCCTTCGCGGTACCAGACGCTGCGACTGGTCCGACCCCGAGCGCCTGACCGACTACAGCCGCGAGCTGTCGGCGCGATCGTTCGGGCCGGCGACGGCGAAATACCGGGAGCTCGGAACGGCCGCGAACCTGTTGACCTTCAACCGTCTCGGCGTGCTGCCGACGCGCAACTTCCAGAGCGGAACCTTCGACGCGGCGGATGACATCGCGCCCGAATCGATCCGCGCCACCCGTACGCGGACGCGCGCCAGCTGCGCCGCGTGCACCATCGGATGCGAGCACATCTACGCCACCGGAGACGGCGGCGGCGTACGCCTCGAATACGAGAGCCTGTTCGCGCTGGGGCCGCTCTGCGGCGTCGGCGATGCAGACGCCGTGCTGCGGGCCGCGAAGCGCTGCGACGAGCTCGGCCTCGACACGATCAGCGCCGGCGGGACGATTGCCTTCGCGATGGAGTGCGTCGAGCGCGGCTGGCTCGACGCGCCGTGGCTGGTGTTCGGCAGCGGCGATGCGCTCGTGCGCGCGATCGAATCGATCGGCCGCCGCGACGGCGTCGGCGATCTGCTCGCCGAAGGCAGCCGGCGCGCGGCGGGCGTCATCGGGCACGACAGCCTGGCGTTCGCGCCGCAGGTCAAGGGACTCGAGATTCCGGGCTACGAGCCGCGGGCGCTGCAGACCATGGCGCTCGGCTTCGCCGTCGGCGCGCGCGGCGCCGACCACAATCGCAGCGGCGCCTACGAGGTCGATTTCTCCGACAAGGTCGATCGCCGGCGCGCGACCCTCGATGCGGTCCGCCACGCGATTGAAACCGAGGACAAGGCCGCGATCATGGACTCGCTGATTCTCTGCAAGTTCTTGCGCGGCGTGTTCGACGATTTCTATGCCGAAGCGGCTGCAATGCTGCAGCTGGTTACCGGGTGGGATGTGACCGCCGGCGAGCTGCGCGCAACCGCCCGGCGGATTGTCGGCGCGAAGCGGCAGTTCAACCTGCTCGCCGGCTGGACGCCCGATGAAGACACGTTGCCCGATCGCTTCCTCGACGCGCCGCTGTCGAGCGACCCGGCGGCGCTGCTCACGCGCGAACGCCTCGCGAGCCTGGTCGCCGAGTATCACCGCCAGCGAGCCCAATCGTAGGGCGGCGCCTCAGGTCGTAGGGCGGCGCTTTAGCGCCGCCATCACTCGCGCAAACTCTCGAGCGCTGCCTTGTAGTCCGCCTGCGTGTTGAGGTTCCGCAGCGTCAGCAACTGCGGATCGACAGCCGCCATCTCCTCCGCCCGCACGCGCCGCGTCTTCACCCGATCGAACAGGAACGCCGGCCGCAACCGGTCCTCCGCCAGCAGCGCCTCGACCTCGGGCAGCGTGCTGCGCCGATACACCGCGGAGAGCGGATGCGCGAAGCCGTCGATTTCCATAACGGCGATGTCGTGATTGCTGGCGAGCTCGATCATCCGCTGCGCGAACGCCGGCACGAGCATCGGCACGTCGCAGCTCGTGACGTAAGCGGCGTCGACGTCGACCGGCAGCGCCTTCAATCCCACGCGCAGCGCCTCGAGCGGCCCGCGCCCTTCGCGCTCGTCGCGGGCGACGCTGACGCCGGCCGGCAGCGCCGGCACCTGCTGCCCGGCCGCGGCGACGACGACGATTGGAGAGACGACCGTTCCCAGCAGGCGCACGACGCGCTGCAGCATCGTCTCGCTGCCGAACGGCAGCAGCGCCTTTGGGAATCCCATCCGGGTCGATCGCCCGCCGCACAGCACGATGCCGCCTGCGGTCACGTCACACCTTCATCCCCAGGCGCGCGAGCGCAGCTCGGGTCGACGGCTCCAGCAACAGCTGCTCGAATGCAAGAACGCCAGCCCGCTGCGCCCGCGCGGCAGGCACGACGAAATCGTAGCGTTCGTCGCGGAGCGGCAGGAACCCGAGGCCGGCGTTCCGCGCGATGGTGTCGAGCGTGACGCCCCAGTCGGCGCGCCCCTGCGCGACCGCGGCCGCGACCGCGTGGTGATTGCGCGGCTGCACCGCGTAACCCGGCGGCCTGGCGCCGCCGAGCAGCCGATCGACCAGCGCGCGGGTGCCGCTGCCCGGATTGCGATTGACCATTACGCAGGCCGGGTCGTCCCGCACCGCGGCAATGGCCTCGTGTGCCGATCGCCCCTCGAACCGCGCGTCGCCCGGGCGAAAGACCACACCCTGGGCGCGGCCGTAGCCCTCGATCAAGGTGACCGCCGGCGACAGGAACGGCCGGTTGTACTCGTCGCTCTTCGGCTCGAGCAGGTGGATGCCGGCCAGGTCGCACTCACCGCGCGTGGCGGCATCGAGCCCCGCCGTGCTGCCGACCGCCATGAACTTCGACCGCACGCCTCGCCGCTGCAGCTCGCCAAGCAGATAGTCGAGGCCGATGCAGTGGCTGCCGATCACCACCACATCCGCGAGCTGCAGCTCGCGGCCGAGCAGCTGCACGTCGACGATCGTGCCGGCCTCGACAATTTCCTGGTGCCGCGGGATGGCTGTGAAGCCGTCGGCGCGGCTGAACGTGGTGACGCTGCCCGAGCCCTGTCCCATCGGATACGCGGCGAGCGCCGCGTCGCCGTTTTCGCCCGGCGCCTCGACCAGCCCGACGAGGAGATACTCGGTCCGTCCGATCTCGCTGTTGACTTTCACCGCCAGCCGCGCGCGGACAGACGACCGCTGCAGTTCACCCCGGCCGGCGAGCCGGCGCAACACCGGCGCGACGAACTCGTGGAAGGTGAAGATTGCCGACGTCGGAAA